>Ga0074045_10000381_pt1 | contig 43941 bp, 31 predicted proteins | sample BogForMeECP23OM2_FD_94442 | JGI IMG/M metagenome (GOLD analysis project Ga0074045, IMG submission 94442) | Bog forest soil microbial communities from Calvert Island, British Columbia, Canada - Bog Forest MetaG ECP23OM2 | ecosystem: Environmental > Terrestrial > Soil > Wetlands ...
AGACTCCCTTCTGCTGGGAAGCGAGCTTCACCATGAGGTCGAGCTCCGCACAGCTCACCTCGTAGTCGTCGCGGAGGCTTCGATGAGAATCCGCCATCAATTTGCTCAGAGGCTGAATCGCACCGTTTTGCAGGGCTAAGGCCGCCGTACGGACGCGGTCGTTCTCCGTAACAACATGGCGGCATCGTCTGTATACGACCTCCCGCAAACGGTCGCGGTTCTGTTCCAACTGAGCGAGCCCCACATCCCGCAGCGCGCGGATACCGGGCAATACCTTCGCCAGCTCACGCACTCCCTCCTCACATTCGGCGCGGCGGACGTTGTACTCGCCCGAGCCGTGCTCATGCTTGACCATCGTATTGCAAATGACCAAATTCACCCCGCTCGGAATTGGAATCAGTTGGAAGTCCAGCGACCGGCAGTCCAGCATGAGTCCATGTCCTGCTTGACCGTGACACGAAATGAACTGGTCCATGATGCCGCAGCGGGCGCCAACGAACTCATTCTCCGCGCGCTGGCAGAGTAAGGCCAGGCGAGTGCGCTCGACCTGGTAGCCCGAGTTGTCGAGCAGGGCAAGGCCCGTGGATACTTCAAGGGCCGCGGAGGAACTCAGCCCGGCCCCCAACGGGACTTCGCCGTGGATCAAGAGGTTCGCTCCTCGCAGGTTATGTCCAGCTTGCTGGAGTACCCACGCAACACCCAGGGGATAGTCACGCCATTTTCCCGACGGGGCGGGCATGTCATGGTCGAGATTAACCTCGACGGAATCGGCAAAATTCTCCGAATGAATCACAAGATTGTGGTCGTCGCGCGGCACAATGGCAACCCAGCATGAAAACCCAATAGCAGCGGGCATGACAAAGCCGTCATTGTAGTCGGTGTGCTCGCCGATGAGGTTTACTCTGCCGGGCGCGCGGAAGACCTTTGCAGCCGCGCCGAACAAGGCTTTGAACTTCGCTTGCAAGTCACGTACTTGTTTCATGAGTTCTGCCTTTCTTGAGAGGCGCACTCGCTTAAGCCGTCGTTTCCCAAACGAACCAGATGGAGTGAAGTGGCCGGAGCGGACCAGTGTGAACGCCTGCCAATCCAGCCAATAGTAAAACCCGAGGGAATTCGGGTGGCCAGCAGCTCTCCGGCGGACAGGAGCGGCATCCAATCCCGATGCATCGCATGGAACTGATCAATATATCTATGGCGGCCCGCGCTGAAATCCGACTAAGGTAGGAGTCGGCCAAGAATAGGGGATTGCGCCAGCCCTACAGGTGTTCCAATCCTCGCTGTAGAGCAACGATAACCGCTTGCGTGCGATCGTTGACGTTCAACCGCAGCAAAATCACGCTTACATGGCATTTCACGGTGGCTTCTGTTATCCCGAGCGCACTGGCGATCTCCTTGTTGCTCTTCCCGTGAACCATCAGTGTGAGCACTTCACGTTCGCGTGGGCTTAAGTCCGAGTTTGGGGTGCGATCGGCAAGGCTACGAACTACCGGCGGTGGCAGGAACCGCAATCCCAAGTGCACCCTGCGCAAGGCGTCCACCAGCGTCTGGTGGGACATCCCCTTGATGATGTAGCCGAACGCACCTCCTGCCAATGCCTGGTGAATATCCTCGTCCCCTTCATACGTCGTAAGCACAAGGCATTTCGCTTGCGGATTCTCCTGTCGCATCGCGCGAAGCGCTTCCAAACCGCTCATCCCCGGCAGCCGGAGGTCCATCAACGTGACATCCGGACGGACCTTCTTAAACAAGCGGAGGGCCTCTTCTCCTGAGCCCGCTTCCCCCACAACTCGCATGTCCGGTTGGGCATTGATAATTGCCGCCACCCCCAGGCGCATGAGGGGATGGTCATCAACCACGAAGACTCCGAATTTTTGTTCTGCGCTCAAGCGTTCAAGCCTGCCGCGAACTGTGTGGCCGTCGGCCGCAACGGCACATCGATGAAGAGCCGCGTCCCTTGTCCAGGCGCGCTCTCTAGCTTGAAATGGCCCCCAACATGTTCGATGCGCTCACGCATGCCGATCAGACCGAAATGCGATCCCTGCACTGCATAAACCTCGTCGGGATCAAATCCGTGGCCATTATCCATAACTTGCATTTGCATCGAATCAGCGTTGAAACGAACACGAATGCGCACTTCCTGGGGTTGCGCGTGATGCACGGCATTCGAGACCGCCTCGCGCGCCACCATCAAGACAACATACTCTACAGTTCTATCGAGAGGGGCGGGATCCCCGGCAACTTCAAGCTGAACATGCGCGCCTGAAGCTTGACTCATTCGCTGCGCCATCTGCCCCAGCAAGTGAGTGATCTCTGGCGAAGCGACTCCCTCTTGCCGAAGATTCCAAACTGCCTGCCGCGCCTCGTCCACGGTCTGGCGAACCTGATCGCGCGCCGAATCCAATAGTTGCCTGCGCGGGCCCGTCATTTCGGCATCGAGAGTGGCAACGGCCTCAAGCAGGGCTGAAGTACTCACACATCCTTGTATCACCGTGTCGTGCATCTCGCGCGCAATGCGATTGCGCTCTTCGATCACAGCTTCGAACCGGTCATGCACCTGCTTGAGCCGGAGGCGGTAAACGAGAATTACACCCGCAAGCAACAATAAGACGCAGGCAGTGAGAAACCATCCGGTCTGATAAACATGCGCTCGCCAAACGATTCCCAGCGACGCTTGCGTAGCCTTGTCGGGCATGTTCATTTCGAACGCCTGAACCCTGAATCGGTACTCTCCCGGGGGTAAATTTGTGTAGTTGGCCACCCGGCTGTTCAGCGGCTCTGTCCAATCGCGATCGAACCCTTCCAGCTTATAGCGGAAACGGATGCGTTCCTGCGATCTCAGGCGTATGGCGCTGTAGTCGATCTGGAGTTTGCCCTCCCCAGGCGGAACGACCAGTTGGCCGGATGCCGGTTGCTCGCGTCCGTCTACGAGTACTTGCTCGATGACCGCCTGTGGCAAGTCGCCAGGCCGGGTCTGGTCGGGAAGCACTCGAACGGGCCCGCGGTTGCTCGGAAACCAGAGCTCCCCGTTCGGTGTGAGAGCCCCAGCCGGCTGAGTGCCCCCGTGCATTAGAGTGGCTTCGACACCGTCGGACACCCCGTAAAGCGTGATTGCCGGACGAAACTCCGGGTGCTCCGCAAAATTGTCCAAATCATGGCGCGACACCGAGGAAATTCCGTTCGGGCCGCTCATCCAAAACGTTCCGTGGGCATCTTCGAGGATTTGAAAAATGCTGTTGCTAGCCAGTCCCTGTTCGCTGCCAAATGAGGTCAGCCGGCCGTCACGCCAGCGAAATAATCCTCCACCATTCGTGCCAAACCACAAACCCCCATCGCCATCCTCGTGAATGGCCCAAACTTTTTCGTCGGCCAGGCGATTCCCAACGGCATCATGGACGAATGCGCCTCCCTGCCAATGGCTCACTCCTCGGTCCGTGCCGATCCAGAGGCTGCCGTGGCTGTCCTCCAGCAACGCGCGGATACTGAAGTAGCAAAGACCGTCGGACTCGCGATAGTTGGTCCACCCGCCGTGTTGCCAGCGATTGACGCCTTCATCCGTTCCAATCCAAATGCTCCCATCGCGGCTTTCCAGGAAAGCACGGATGAAATCGTTGGTCAGGCCGTTTTGCTTCGTGTAATGCGCCTTTTCGGAGCCTTTTGAACGAAACACCCCGTCACCGTCTGTGCCGATCCAGAGCGCGCCAGAAGTGTCGCGTAACACATTGCGGATGCGGATCCCGGGTTCAGGTGCGGGTATCAGCTTGGAATCATCACGCCGGGCGTTGATCCAGTACAGGTGTGTGCCCGCTACCCAAAGCGATCCATCGCGATCGGCATAGATCGTTCCGAAGTCCGCGTTCGGCGCATCGGGCAGCGGGAACGTACTCATGGCCGCCCGGCTCAGCCGCAATAGACCCGTCTGCATGCCCACCCAGATGTTCTGTTCACGGTCCTCAAATATCGCCAGCACGGTGCTGCCGGGAGGATTGTCTGGTGTGGACACCGGCGAGAAGCGTCCGTCACGGAAACTAAGGAGACCGCCCCCTATCGTGCCGATCCAAAGAGTCGCGTTGCGATCCTCGTTCAGCGCGCGCACTGTGTCTGTGATTTGGGGAATCTGCTCGAACCGCCCGCTATCCAACGCGCCGCGCAGACGCTGGAGCCCTGAAACGGTCCCCACCCAAAGGGTATGATCCCGAGTCTGAAGGATGGACTTCACGCGGCGGGCACTCGGATAGCCCTCAAGCGGGTATTCTTTGCAATCTTTTCCGTGGATCACTACGAGTTTCGACCCACCGACCCACAAGCCGCCAGAATCGTCCTCGCGTATCGCGTGGACGGCAAGTGCAGGGATACTTCCCTGCCCATCCACACGGACCATGCGATCCCCCGAGTACTGGAAGAGCCCGTCATCGGTTCCCACCCACAGGACTCCCTGACGGTCTTCATAGACAACGCGCACCGAGCCATTGCTCAAACCATCAGCCGCCGAATAGTTACGAAAGACCCCAGCGTGGTAGCGCAACAGCCCTCCGCCATCCGTCCCGGCCCATAGACTTCCATCACGCGATGCGGTCAAGCAAAAAATGCTGTTTTCGCGAATCGCCGGCGTGTTTTCGCGATTGAACACGACGAATCGCGCGCCGTCGAAGCGCACCAAGCCACCAGTGGTCCCGATCCATAGGTAATGGTCGGGCGTCAGCGCAAATGCCTCCACCTCATTTTCCGGGAGTCCGTCCTGCGTCTGCCACACTCGCCGCGTATAGCCATCGGGCAAAGCGCGCCGTGTCACCCCCCGGAGGTGCGTGGGCACGAGCAGCAGAAATGCGCAAAGGCAAACGAGTCGAGACATTTCGATTGTCATCATCCTACCACTTCGAATTGCATGAGGGGCACGCGCATGTTCGTCTACCCGGACACCCTAAACGACTGCGGAAAACTCCTCTCCTACGGGAGTCGATGAATCCCTGACCGTGGCCGGTGATGGGAACTGTATGTCAGCGTGACGCTTTTCCTGCAAACTGTAAGATGCGGCACGCAGAGGTGAGAACGACGCTTAAGGTCTACGCACACGCCATCCCGCACTTGTGGCGGCCCGGTTTCACCTGGCCAACGTCTGTGAAGAATTAGCAGGTTGGCGCTGCAGAGGCTCTACTTTTGCGGCAGAACCTCTGCAGGTACGGCACGGGAAGCAGGAGAAAACGCAGCGTCCACCAACGTTAATCCTTCCTCCACGATGTCCAGACCCTGGCGGAGTTCCTCTTCGTTGATGATGAGTGGCGGGCAAACCCACAGCATATTGAAGCGGCTGAAGGCATAGAGATGCTTGCTCTTCAAGTGGCCGGCGAGCTTGCTCATCTCCGGGCTATTGCCGTTGAAAGGCGCTAGAGGTTCGCGAGTGGACTTGTCTTTGACGAGCTCCAGGACGCTAAAGAGGCCGATGTGCCGCACGTCGCCCACGCAGCGATATTTCTGCTTCATGGCTTCGAGGCGCGAGGCAAGATAACGCCCTTGCCGCTCAACGTTGGCGAAGATGTGCTCTTGTTCATAAAGCTTGAGATTGGCGACGGCAGCGGCGCAACAAACCGGGTGGCCGCTGTAGGTGAGTCCCCCCCAGAGCATATTCGTCTCAAAGTGCCTGGCGATGGCATCGGAGACAATCACAGCGCCGAGGGGAAGGTAGCCGCTGGTTAGGCCCTTGGCGCAGCTAACGATATCCGGACGGATGCCGTAATGTTGAGTAGCCAGCCATTTTCCGGTGCGGCCGAATCCGCTCATCACTTCGTCGTCAATCAGCAGAATGGCGTATTTGTCGCAGAGGGCGCGGAGCTTCGGATAGTAATCATCGGGAGGAACGAGTAAGCCGTTGGAGCCGGTGATGCCTTCCACGAGAATCGCGGCAATCGTGTCTGGGCCTTCCATCTGGATGACTTCCTCAATATGGGATACACATTCGCGGTGGCACGTTTCCACTTTTTGCCCGAACGGGCAGCGATAGCAGTAGGGATCAAACACGCGGACGATGCCGGGAATGCCGGGCTCGACGGGCCAGCGCCGCGGATCGCCGGAAGCGGTCATGGAGCCCATCGTGGCTCCGTGATAAGAGCGATAGCGGGTGATGATTTTGTCGCGGCCGGTGAAAAGCTTCGCAATTTTCATGGCGTTTTCGTTGGCTTCGGCGCCGCCCAGCGTAAAAAAAGCTTTCGCGAGGCCGGTGACTTCGGCCAGCTTCCTGCCAAGCAAGCCGCGCGGCTCGGTGGCGAAACCCGGGCCGGCGAAGCAGAGTTCATCGACCTGATTCTTGATGGCTTCGAGCATTTTGGGGTGCTGATGGCCAACGTTTAGGTTGATGAGCTGCGAACTGAAGTCCAGCCAGCGATTGTCGTCGCCGTCCCAGAACCAAACGCCCTGCCCGCGTTTCATATGAATTGGATTGGAAGTTTCCTGCACGGACCAGGAAAACATCGTGTAATCGCGGTTTTCTTGCACCACTTTGCGGGAATGAGAATCCATAAACTGTATGCCCTTCCTCGAAATCTCGCGGGCTTTAGCGCTGCTTCAGAATCCAGTGCATCGTTCTGGAAGCCAGGCGATCGAGCGCCACGACAGACATTTCGAGATGTTCTTCTTTGGTGTCTTCAATTTTATTGTGACTGATGCCCTTGAGCGATTGCACGAACATCATTACGGTGGGGATTCCCGCGCGCGAAACTTCGGCGGCGTCGTGCAACGGGCCTGAGGGCAGGCGATGCGCAGTGCCCGAAGTCTCCCGTACAGCTTGTTCGCAGAGATCCAGCAACTGGGGATGGAACGGTACCGGCTCAATGTTCCAAAGGCGCGACCAGGTCACCGTGCAATTCTCTTCGGCGGCAAAGCGCTGGCTGGCTTCCCGGGCTTCGCGGTACATCTGCGCAAGGACGTTGGCGTCGAGGTCGCGCTGGTCCAGGGTGACCTCGCAGCGGCCCACGACCGCCGTAACTATCCCCGGGAACGTCTTGACGCTGCCCATGGTGCAAACAGCGTCCGCTTGTTTCCCGGCGATGGTGCGGATTTCAAGCGCCAGTTTTGCCGCGGCAGCAAGGGCGTCACGCCGTGCGTTCATGGGCGTGGAACCGGAGTGCGCTTCCTGCCCGTGAAAGTTGATGATGTGGCGCTCCACGCCCTTTGTGCCAAGAACCACGCCGAGCGGCACGCCCATGCGCTCCAGCACCGGCCCTTGTTCGATGTGTAATTCCAGATAGGCTGCGGCGTTTTTTTGTTCTTTCCGGGCATCGGGGAAATTGTCGATTTCGACGCGGCACCTTCGCAACGCGTCTTCCAATTTAACGCCATCGCGGTCCGTGCGGCTGCGATCCGCTTCGATGGAATGTGTACCGGCGAATGCCGAGGATCCCAGGAGGCTGCGGCCGAAGCGCGCGCCTTCCTCATCAGCCCAATCCACCAGGCGGACGGTGACCGGAGGGCGGCCGTGGAATTCCGAGGCCATTCGGCGCAACACTTCGAGGCCTGCGAGCACGTTGAGCGCGCCATCAAGCCAGCCGCCATTGGGCACGGAATCGAGATGCCCGCCGATCAACAGCGATTTTTCGGCGGCGCCCGGCAGTGTCACCCAATTGTTGCCCGCCGCGTCGTAGTGCTGCTCAACGGGAAGTTCTTTCACCTTTGCGGCAAACCAGTTGCGCGCTTTCAGCCAGGTGTCCGTCCAGGCGACGCGCTGCGCGCCATTTTCGTCGCTTGTAAGGGCGCGAAGCTCCTGCAATTCGGCAACTGTGCGTTTGGGGTTCAGGCTCATGGGGGCTCGATTAGAAATATGCGGGTTCGCGCTTCAACATTCTGCCGCGGCCGCGTTCGCCGACAAATTTACCGTCGCGGACCTGGACCTTACCCCGCACGGTCACAACCGACGGGCGGCCTTCGATCTCCATGCCCTCGAAACCATTGTAGTCGCAATTCACGTGCTGCGATTTCGCGGAGACCACGCCACGATAATTTGTAGCGTAAATGACCAGGTCGGCGTCGCTGCCCACGGCGATCGTACCCTTGCGGGGGAAAAGGCCAAAAAGTTTTGCGGCGCGCGTGCTGGCCGCGTCAACAAAGCGATCCAGATCCAGGCGCCCGCGCTTCACACCATGCGTATACATAAGATTGACGCGGTCTTCGATTCCCGGAATGCCGTTGGGAATATTGACGAAAGAATCTTTGCCGAGGAGTTTCTGCGCCGTGTCAAACGGACAGTGATCCGTCCCGACGGTATCAATGGAACCGTGTGCCAGCGCGTTCCAAAGCGCCGATTGATTATGCTTCGCGCGCAAGGGCGGAGACATGACGTGCTTCATTCCTTCGACTCCGGGCCTTTCGGCATAGGATTTGTCGAGCAAGAAATGCGGCAACACGGACTCGACATAAATTCTTACACCGCGCGACTTCGCCTGGAGCGCGACATGCAAAGCTTTCTCGCACGACAGATGAACCACATATCCGGTGGCTGCTGTGTTCTCCAGAAACGTCGCGAAACGTCCAGTGCCTTCGGCTTCGACCGATTCGGGACGGCTGGGCTCGTGCCATTCGGGCCCGGTCTTGCCTTCCGCGAGCAGCTTCTGCTGCAAACGCGCCACGAGTTCCGCGTTTTCGCAGTGCGCCGTGACAATCACGCCGAGGCGTTTGGCAAGTTCGAGGGTCTGGTACATTTCGCCGTCGTCGACGCCAAAAAAGTTCTTGTACGCGAGAAAGATTTTGAACGAGGCGGTGCCGTCGGAGACTACCTGGCGCAATTGGGACTCCGTTTCCTTCACAAACTTGGTTACCGACATGTGGAAAGCGTAGTCGCAAGCGCTCTTGCCATCGGCCTTCGATTTCCAAAGTTGGTAGCCTTCGAGCGCATCATCGTTGCGATTGGGACAGCACATTTCGATGTACGTGGTTGTTCCGCCGATGAGCGCCGCGATGCTGGCCGTTTCATGGGTGTCCTTGGCAAACGTCGCCATGAAAGGCAGATAAATGTGCACGTGAGGGTCTATGAAGCCCGGAAAGATGAGTTTGCCGGTGGCATCGATGATTTCCGCATTTGGCGGCGCTTCCAGATCTTTGCCGATGCGCGTGATGGTTTCGTGCTCGACGCAGATGTCCGCCCGGGCGCGCGAGCCCACTGTCACAATCTCGCCATTTCGGATCAGCAAAGCCATGATTCACTCCCGCAGCACAACACGACATCCTCAGTGAATATGAATGCCCATCCTTTGCCGGTATTCCTCCATCTTCTCCCAATCCTCCGTGATTTCGCGGTGCGACTCGGAGATTTGAGCCCAGGTGACCGGCTCTCGCCCAGATGGTTCTTCCATCATATGGATGCAGTCTTCAACCGGGCAAATGTTATAGCAGAGGCGGCAGCCGACACAATCCTCTTCGCGCACGTGGACGCTGGGACGCTTGCTCACGGCTTCTTCTTTGCCATTCGCCCGTACGTCATACGACTGCGGCTGGACGACACGTCCCTCTTTGTCCTTCAGGTCGATGCACTGATGGGCCGTATCGTTGCAAGCCACGTAACAAAGATTGCAGCGGATGCATTTCTGTTGGTCAATGCGCGCGATGGCACGAAACGACAAGTCAAAATGATTGAAATCGGAGACGCGGTTCAGGCTGCGGCCCGTCACCTCGGAAATGCTTACAAAACCTTTTTCTTCCATCCAGTTGGACAAGCCGTCGCACAGGTCCTCCACGATGCGGAAACCATAGTGCATCACAGCGGTGCAAACCTGCAGGTTGCTGGCGCCGAGCAGCAGAAACTCGGCGGCGTCGCGCCACGTCGAGATTCCGCCCATGCCGGAGATCGGCAGCTTGGAACCGCCCACCACCGGGTCTTTTCCCAGTGCCGCCAGCATATTCAGCGCGATGGGTTTCACTGCGGGGCCGGCGTAGCCGCCGTGGCCGCCTTTGCCGCCGATGTTGGGCGTGATTTCGAGGGTGTCGAGATTGACCCCGATGATGGAGTTCAGCGTATTGATAAGCGAGAGCGCGTTCGCTCCGGCCGCTACGGCCGCGCGCGCCGGCATCACGATATCGGAGATGTTGGGCGTGAGCTTGACGATCACCGGAATCCTGGCTACTTCCATGACCCAACGCGTAATCTGTTCGCAGTACTCCGGCACCTGACCCACAGCGCTGCCCATGCCGCGTTCGCTCATGCCGTGCGGGCAGCCATAGTTCAATTCGATGCCGTCCGCGCCGGTGTCCTGAATGCGGCGAATGATGTCGTGCCAGGTTTCCCGCTTGGACTCCACCATCGCGGAGACGATGACGGCACGATCGGGCCAGGCGCGCTTCACCTCCGCAATTTCACGAAGATTCACTTCCAGAGGGCGGTCGGAGATCAGCTCAACGTTATTGATGGCCAGCATTTTCTGGCCGCCGTAGTGCCAGGCGCCGTAGCGATTGGAAACGTTCAACACCGGAGCGCCGATGGTCTTCCATACGGCACCGCCCCAGCCCGCTTCAAACGCGCGGTGCACCTGCAAGCCGGAATTGCTGGGAGGCGCGGAGGCCAGCCAAAAGGGATTCGGCGAGCGAATCCCCGCAAAGTTGATACTCAGGTCAGCCATGCGCCACCAGCCTTTCATGAATTGATTGCGCGGCCAGTTTGCCATCTTGCACGGCCATCACGGTGGAGGCGGCGCCCCGCGCGCGGATGCAATCTCCTCCGGCATAAACGCCGGACAAACTCGTTTCGAACTTTGTGTCCACCTGAATGAATCCCTTTTCGGTTTTGAGTCTCAACTGGGAAGCGATTGAGGGTTTTTCTTGCCCAGTGGCCTTCACAACCTGGTCAGCGGGAAGTAGGAATTCCGATCCAGTGACAGGTTGCGGCGTGGGACGTCCGGAGGCATCGGGCGGCCCCAAGCTCATGCGCGAGCATTCGAGCGCCGTGACCAATCCATTTTCCGCATGGACGCGCACAGGCTGCGTCAAGAAAGAGAAGCGCACGCCCTCGCGTTTGATAAAGTCGTACTCGTGGGCGTACGCGGTCATTTCCTTTTCCGAGCGGCGATAGACCATCGTGACCTGGCTGGCGCCGAGCCGCTTCGCGATCGTGGCGCAATCAATCGCGGTATTGCCCGCCCCGATGACCACGACGTTTCGGCCGATCACAAGGTTGGGTGCGTCTAATTTGCTCTGCTCGATGTATTCCAATCCATCGATAATGTGCTCTTCGCCGGGAATACCCAAGGTCGTCGTCGCGCCCAAGCCCACACTAAGAAACACGGCCCCGAAGTTGGCATTCAGATCGGCCAGGGTAATATTTGTGCCGAGTTCCTTGCCGGTTTCTATCGTGATGCCGAGTTTCGTGATCATCCCGACTTCTGCCAGCGCCACTTCAACCGGCTCGCGAAGGCCGATGATGCCGTACGTCGAAAGGCCGCCCGCCAAGTCGCGCTTTTCAAAAAGCGTCACACTGTGCCCGCCCTTTGCGAGTTCGCCCGCGCAGGAAAGGCCCGCAGGGCCGGCGCCGATGACCGCTACACTTTTGCCCGTGGCATTCGCGGGCTGAAAAAGGTCCATGCCCCTTCCGTAGGCAAAGTCCATGGCATATCGCTGCAGCCGGCCGATCGCAATGGGCTTGTGTTCGGAGCCGAGCACGCATGCGCCTTCGCACAATTCCTGCACGGGGCACACGCGCGCGCAGGTGGCGCCGAGCAAATTGGACTCCAAAATGGTCCGCGCGGAGCCGCGTAGATTTTGTGTGGCGATTTTCTTGATGAATTTGGGAATGTCAATGTGCGTAGGACAAGCGTGCGTGCAGGGTGCGTCGAAGCACATCAGACATCGCGCCGCCTCGACGGCAGCTTCGTTGCGCGTCAGCGGCGGCAGAAGTTCGTCGAGGGCCTTGGCGTTCGCCGCTCTTTGCCGAATATCCGTCAATCCATCCTCCTTATCTCCAATTCCGAAGTCCGATGCATGGCGCGGGATAAGGAAAGATTAGAATAGATATCCCGCGGGAAGAATCTATTTCAGCACTCGGGTTTGCTCCCGCATCAAGAGAAAATACCATCCGCCGGAAACAATGAAGCCCACAAACCACGCATAGTCGTAAAGCCAGCGCACCGCAGGCACCGCGAGGCCAATCAACGCAATCGCCACACCTGCAACCAACGCCACGATCGCCCGGGGGTTGAACCCTCGCCTAAACTCATACACGCCACTGCGCCGGTACAGATCCTCCACGATGAGTTCCCGCCGCCGTACCACGTAGTAGTCGCAAATCATAATCCCGGCAATGGGCCCCAGAAACGCCGAGCAGCCCACCAACCACCCAAAAATATAAGAGCTGAAATCACTTAAAAGTTTCCAAGGCATCAGTAAAATGCCCACCACACCAGTAATAAGGCCGCCTGTCCGGAAAGATATGAGACTGGGCCGCAAATTAGAGAAATCGTTGGAAGGGGAGACCACGTTGGCGGCAACGTTGGTATTCAGCGTGGCAAGGAGCAAAGCAACCAGCGCGATTAAGGCCACAATTGGCTGATTGAATCGCCCAAGCAACACCACCGGATCCCAGATGGGCTGGCCAAAAATCACCGCCGATGCCGACGTAACCGCGACACCGATGAAGGAATACAGCGTCATCGCCGTGGGGAGTCCCAGAGCTTGCCCCACCATTTGCGCGCGCTGCGATTTGGCGTAGCGGGTGAAATCCGGGATATTGAGCGCTACGGTGCTCCAGAAGCCGACCATCCCTGTCAGCGCCGGAATGAAGAAACGCACAAATTCCGGCGTTGAATGAAACTTGCTTCCCGTGTGCAAAACCGGGCCGAAGCCGCCCGCTTTGCGCGTAATCCAAAACAGGAGGAGCAAACCCACCAGGAGCATGAAGGGCGCGCCAATGCCTTCGAGGAATTTGATCGTTTCGATGCCGCGCCAAATCACAAACATGTTGAGCGCCCAGAAGAGAAAGAAGCAAATCCAGTTGCTGCCTGGGACGTTTGCGGCGCCCGGCCACAAAATGCGCAGCATCGAATAGATGGCTTGCCCCCCGATCCATGCCTGGATACCAAACCAGCCACAAGCCACAAGAGCCCGCATAACTGCGGGAACATTCGCTCCGCGCACGCCAAACGACGCGCGGACAAAAACAGGAAAAGGGATGCCATAACGCGTGCCGGCATGTGCGTTTAACAGCATGGGAATCAAGACGATCAGATTCCCCAGGAGGATGGTCAGCACGGCCTGAATCCAGCTCATGCCGCCCGCAATCAAGCCAGACGCCAGCATGTATGTGGGGATGCAAACGCTCATAGCCACCCACAGGGAAGCGTAATTGTAGGTACCCCAGGAGCGCTTCTCTGCGGGGATGGGCGCCAAATCCGGATTGTAGAGAGACGCGTCGACCTGTGAGAGTTCCATCCTCATTATCCCGGGAAAATCGGAATTAGGCGTCAGACTATAGCATGCGTTTGGGAAATTCCAGGTAACACACCGCGGCTCTCTTCCGGGGCCTATTCTTCCCCGATGTCTTCGTTCCACACGGCAGGATTCGCGCGAATATAGTCGCCAAGCAGCGAAACGCATTCCTGCGCGTCGAGATCCACCACCCGCACCCCCAGGGAACGCAACCAGTCGATCCCTCCCTGAAAGTTCCTGCTCTCTCCCACCACCACAGTGCCGAAACCAAACTGGCGCACCAGACCGCTGCAGTACCAGCACGGAGCGAGCGTCGTCACCATGATCAGCTTGCGGTAGCTTTTTTGCCGGCCTGCTTTTCGGAACGCGTCCGTCTCTCCGTGCACGGACGGATCGCCTTGCTGCACGCGGCGGTTGTGACCCGCGCCGATCAGTTTGCCTGCCTCGTCGAAAATGGCCGCACCGATGGGAATGCCGCCTTCCTTCAGGCCAAGGTGCGCTTCCGCGATGGCGACGCCAAGCATGGAACGGTAGTCGGGTGTCGAAGTCATGCTTTCTCCTGACTCAGGCGGGCAAAGAGATCCGCTGCGGCATTCTTGGCTCTACTTCTACCAGCCACGCCTTCTGAGGGCAAATGAGATAGCCCGGCGCCGAGCCGCGCATGAGCCATATTTCCGCATCTTCGAATCGAAAGTTTAATGCAACAATTCTTCATCGGCGAGTCAGAAGCCTCTTGAACATGGTGAGCAGAGCCTATATCGTAGCCGCACTTACTCCCCGATGGGGCCAAGAAAACAAAGAACGGAGCCACATCCGGAATTATGACGCAAACGCAGACGGAAGCAGCAGGTTATGGATTGCGGCGCGGCGTGCTGTCGCCGATGGAGACGCTCGCACAGTCGGTTTCCACAATCGCGCCGACCACAACGCCGGCAGCAACCATTCCTCTCGTCTGCGCGCTCGCCGGCAATGGTACCTGGCTTGCTTATGTTTTAGCGACAGCCGCCATTTTGCTTGTAGCACTGTGTATAAGTAAGTTTGCACGCTACTCCGCTTCACCGGGATCACTTTACATGTATGCCTCCATGATCCTTCCGCCGCCGTTAGGGGCCACCGCCGCCTGGAGCCTGCTGCTGGCCTATGTTGCGACGGGATCGAGCGTGATCGGGGGTTTCTACCACTACGGAAACCTCTTGCTGCGCGACGCCACGGGACATGGCACTTCGGCCGCATTCCTCGCGCTTTTGGTGACCGCAATCTCCATCTGGATTGCGTGGCGGGATGTGAAGATTTCGGCACGGCTGATGTTGTGGATCGAGGCAGTTTCCGTATCGTTCATTCTGATTGTGGTGATACTCGTTTTGGTGCGGCATGGCTGGCACCTGGACTGGCAGCAATTCCAGTTGCGCGGCATGAGCGGCAGCGGCTTGCGTCTGGGTCTGGTATTGGCGCTGTTCAGTTTCGCGGGCTTTGAAAGCGCCACGACACTTGGAGCAGAAGCGCGCAATCCCTTGCGGACCATTCCCCGTGCCGTTATTCAGAGCGCCCTTCTCGCTGGGGCTATCTTCACGGCTTGTGCCTACGCCGAAGTGCTTGGACTGCGGAGCGTGGGGCAAGATCTGGGCACGAGCCAAGCTCCGATGCGGGTGCTAGCTCAGATTGGCGGGCTTCCCTTGCTGGGCCTGTTGATCGATATGGGGGTATTGGTGAGCATGTTTGCGGGAACTCTGGCCTGCGTCACGGCGGCCGCTCGCGTGCTTCTTCTGATGTCTCACAATGGGCTTGCTCATCGATCGCTTCAGAAGACGCACTTGCGCAACGAAACACCCGGCCTGGCCATTGCGGTAACCGGAGCCGCCGCGGTCCTGCCTGTGGCCATTCTAGCTGCACGTGGGGCCAGCGGCCTGGATGTGTACGGTTGGATGGGCTCCCTTGCAACTTATGGTTTCATCGTCACTTACGCACTGGTGTGTGTGGCCCTGCCGGGTTATTTGAAACAACACGGCGCCTACCGCCCGGGATCGCGGATCATTCCGTGGCTCGCTTGTGCTGCCATGCTGCTGGCCCTGGTGGGAAACCTGTATCCCGTTCCCGAAGGGCCGTATGGCAAACTTCCCTATATTTATCTGGCATATCTTGCGGCAGGGATGTCGTGGTTTTTCCTGAAGGTACGGAATCGAAAACCGTCTTTGGCCGGGGACTGAAGTTGCTCTTCCGCGTCGGGCCACGGCAGCAGAAGCCCGTCATCCCGGGCCAAGCAAACATCCGAAGGGCCGCATCCAGCCAGCTTAAGTTTTCGGCTGCCACCGCCAGCACCATGCTCTGCCCGCATCGGGAAAACTTGCGCTCAAGCCAGGTCTGCGGATGAGCCTTTGTCCGCTGGGGCCGCGGAAATCCTCACATTGTTGCTTCCTTCTGTGGAAATCCTGTTTAGAAGCGTGAAATTGAAAAAATGAATTGTGGAAAACGAAAATTTGCGCTTCGGTTCCGCAGTTATTTGGAATAGTTTTCTCGCAACGACCCGTCAGGCTGTAGGGCTGAGCAAGGGGATACCCGATTCATTCGCTTGATATTGCGTGGTCTACGTAAGGGTGAGAGTAGCGGCGATCTATTTCTTGAAAATACTTGGAGGCATCGCGGAATGACCAAGACTTCGGGCGGATTTTGTTCCTTTCTGTTTGCATCCTGCCTTTGTTGTTTCACGCTTCTTCTTGCACCCGGTTCATTCCCACAACAGACTCTCGGAGGCATCACCGGGACAGTGACGGACACCTCGGGCGGTGCCATCGTCGATTCGCAGGTGACCCTTGTCGCCGACGCTACCAAACTGACGCGCACGCAGAAAACGAACAGCGTCGGCAGCTATGAATTTGTGAACCTTCCCATCGGCACATATTCCCTCACCTTCACGCATGAGGGATTTCAAACTCTTAAGATTCCTTCCGTGCCCGTGCAAGCGGACCGTACCGCCACCGTAAACGCGACCTTGAAGGTGGGACTCGTGGGCACAACAGTGACGGTCGAGGCGGCGCCCCTGATGAACGCCGAAGACACCACCAACGGATACATTCTGGAAACGGGCCAGATCGAGTCCGTGCCGCTGTCCACGGGCAGTTTTACAAGCCTGGCAATCCTCTCTCCCGGCGTCAACGCCGAATTGCCCAGTGGCACCGGCGCGAATAGCGGACTGGGCAACCAACCCATCTGGGCCAATGGCCAGCGCGACACCAGCAACAGTTTCCTGCTGAACGGGGTAGATGCCAGCAACCTGTTTAACGGCAAGAGCACCAGCCAGGTAGCATCCGCCCGCGTGGTGAACAACACGGGCGTAAGCGGCGCCGCCAGCAGCAGCGCCGCTATAATCCAGAGTACGGCGTCTCCCTATCTGGCCATCGGTCAAGCTTTACCCACGCCCGCCCCGGATTCCATCCAGGAACTCCGGGTGAACACTTCGATGTATGACGCGCAGCAAGGGTCGACCAGCGGTGCGCACATAGACATGAGCACGGCCTCGGGCACAAATACTCTCCACGGCACGGCCTCCGTTAAGCGGGGCACCAACGCGCTCAACGCCGCGCCTTTCTTCTTCAATGCTGACCCCAACATTCCCGCGGATGAGAAAAATCCCGAATTGCATCGCGTGGAACTGGGCGGAACGCTGGGCGGCGCGATCATCAAGGACAAACTTTTCGGCTTTATCAGCTACCAGCACATTCACAGTTCCGACCAGGAAATCGGCCTCTCTCGTATTACCGTGCCCCCGGGTCTGACGGATGACCGCAGCCCCGCTGCGTTGGCCAATCTCGTCAACACCACGAACGTGACCTCCTGGTGTCAAACTCCGCCATGCCAGAACTTTCCTGCCACGGTCACCGCGAGTGATATCAGTCCCGTGGCTCTTGCGCTTCTGCAGTACAAACTCCCGAACGGCCAATACCTGATCCCCTCGGCCGACGGGCTAACGCCGACGGTCAATTTCCCGGAAAATGCGGTTGTGCCGGGGACCGCCTTGTTCACCGCGGACCAGGCGGTGGCAGATTTGGATTGGAACGCAACAGCCAAAGACACGGTGGCGCTGAAGTACTACTACCAGCACGATCCCACCATCGCCCCTTATGCGTATTCCAGCGTGGCGGGCTTCGCTCAGCACCTGGATGCGGGCAGCCAGGTGTTTTCTATTGGCAACACACAGACTCTTAAGCCGAATCTGAGTGTCAGCGAAACGTTTGGATTCATTCGAGAGAAAGTTTACAGCACCATCGCGCAACCCTTCGGGCCATCGGCCATACCAATGGCAGGTTCGTCCGTGGGTATCGACACGTTCGGGTCCGGAATTTTCCCGGGCATCACCATAGTGGACCCCTATGGAAATACCGCCGCTTACAATACGGGTTGTCCCGGTCCCATCAGTCCCATCGCGAATTGCGGTGCACCTTCTCCGGTCGCTAATGCCGCTCTCACGATTGGGCAAGGCTCGGCCTCGCAAGGCGCGTTTACTGGCGTATTCCAAAACCGCTTCATGCCTTCGGCCACCGCAATCTGGACCAAGGGCAAACACACCATCACGTTCGGTGGCAGCTATGCCTACACGCAGTTGAACACGCGCGACCGGCGGACGGACACCGGCAATATTGGCGTCGTGGATTTTTCGCAATTTTTGCTGGGCGAGGTTACTCCCTACACCTCCAACGGCTTCGTGACTTCGGCCTACCTGCAGGGAGATGCGAACCGCTATTATCGCGCCGGGCAAACCGGGCTATACCTTCAGGACAAATACCAGGTGCGCCCCAACCTCAATGTGACCCTCGGACTGCGCTACGACTGGAACGGGGGGCTCACGGAGAAGTACGGCCGCATCTACAATTTTGATCCCTCCCAGTATGCGTTCGACGGTAGTGAGGTGACGTCCACCGGATTCATCATCGCCGGAAACAACACGCAGTATCCCACTAAGGGAGTCAGCAATTCGACGCTCACTGGCCGCCAGTGGGGATTTGCGCCACGCCTCGGCATCGCCTGGACTCCGCAAATGTTTCACAACAAAGTGGTGGTCCGCGCGGGAACCGGCTTCTACTACGATCGCGGAGAGCTCTTTTCTTATTTTTCCCCCGGCTTTGCGGCCGGAGTCATCACCGGCGGCCCGTTTGGGGTGAACCAGTCGCCTCCGTTCGTGAACTCGCAACTGTGCCAAGCGCAGTTGCCGGTTGGGTATGAGGGATACATTCCTACGTGCGATTCGTCGCAAGTTGGGCCAGGCACATCAGGACTGGGTGGTTCGCTCGCTTATCCGTGGGGCAGCAATGGCCCTCAGGCTCCTCCGACCGGGAATCCCGCCGATATCATCAATTATCTGCCCAACGTATCGGAGATAGAAAGTGGGGACCAACTTTTTGCCCTTGCCGTGTACAACCGCAAGAACAAGCTGCCGTACACCATCAACAACACCCTGGACATTCAGTGGCAGCCGCGCAACGACCTTTTGATTCAAATCGGCTACGTGGGCAACCTCGGGCGTCACCTGGTTATCCCCGTGCCCTTCAACCAGGCGCAGATCGCTTCGCCAACTCATCCCATCAACGGGCAATACTACAGTTACGGCTACACGCTCCAGGACACCAGCAACACTTTCACCTTCATACCCTTGCCCCCCGTGAATGGCCAGTCGGTGGGCAGTTACCTCAGCACTTATGAAGGCGGCAACGTGGATATGCGCGTGCCCTACGTCGGCTATTCCTCGGAATCGTTGAGCTACGACGCTGCGGGCATTTCCATGTACAACGCGCTGCAGACACACGTCGAAAAACGCCTGAGCCACGGATTGCAGGTTGGCTTCTCCTATACCTGGTCGCACGCGACGGACGAACAGAGCGGCCTGGGACTGTTCTTCAACGGGAACAATCCGCTGGACCTCCGCAGCGCTTATGGAACATCGGACTTCGACCGCACCCACGTTTTCAACTTTAACTTCAGCTACCAATTGCCTAAGTTCACTGCCGATTCCAGTTCCATCAAGGGGCGCTTCACCAACGGTTGGGCCCTGGAAGGGGTTGGCATTTACCAGAGCGGCCAGCCGTTTAGCGTGATTGATTACACCGGTGCAGTTGGCAGCCTCTATTACGGCGTCAACGACGGCATCAACAATCCCATTGTGCCGCTGGCGCCCGGCTGCACAGCAAAGAACGCCGTGACTGGAGCCAATGGCGCGACACCAGGCCTTCCCGCGCTCAAAGCTTCCTGCTTCACCATTCCGATCCTGCCGGCCGGTGGTTTGAACGGCGCAATCCCGACGAACGATCCGTACGAAACGGATTTCACCACCGGGCAGCGCAATATTTTCCGGCAATCGTGGCAGCGCCGCCTGGACGTTTCCTTCGTCAAGGACACCAACATCACCGAACGCACGAACCTGAAGTTCAGCTTTGACGTGTTCAACGTGACCAACACCCCCAGCTTCGATATACCCATCGACGACGTATCGCAGAACCAGTATTACAATGGATTTCCGGTCACGGGAACCCCTGTTCAGCCCACCGGATGCGGCACCGCAAATCAAGTCAACAACTTCTACAACTGCCCGTTTGGCTTGGGCAACGTCAACAAAACCATCGGCAGCGCGCGCCAGATTCAAATGGCTCTGCGCCTCAACTTCTGACAAAACCAGCCAGTGGCCGGCGCGAATTAGGAAACCGGAGGCCTCCATGAAGCTGGATCACGGGGTACTGAAGAGTCTCCCCAAGGTGCTGTTGCACGAGCACCTGGATGGCGTGTTGCGGCCGAAAACGGTAATTGAGCTGGCAAAAAGCGCGGAATACAACCAACTCCCCACTGAGAATCCGGAAGAGCTGGCCCGTTGGTTCCACCAGGGGGCGAACCAGGGCAGCCTGCCAAAGTACCTGGAAGGATTTGTACACACCATCGCGGTGATGCAGACCGAAGAGGCGCTCGAAAGAGTCGCTTACGAAGAAGCGGAGGACCTATGCCGCGACGGCGTGGTTTATTTTGAGACTCGTTTTGCTCCGATTTTTCATACCCAGAAGGGCTTGACCCACCAGCAGGTGGTCTCCGCCGTGCTAAAGGGCTTGGAGCGAGGACGAAAGGACTTTGGAATTTCTTGCGGGTTGATCCTCTGCGCGATGCGCAATATGGACGTCTCGCTCGAAATGGCTGAGCTTGCCGTCGACTTTCGCGAGCGGGGGGTTGTGGGATTCGATCTGGCGGGTGAGGAGGGTGGTTATCCTCCCAAGAAGCATGTGGATGCGTTTCACTATATTCAGCGGCAGAATTTCAACATCACGGTTCATGCCGGCGAGGGATTCGGCAAGGAATCGATTTGGCAGGCCATTCAATACTGCGGAGCGCACCGCATCGGACACGGTACTCGCTTAATTGATGATATCGCCGTGGTGGACGGCAGGGCTGTGAAGTTGGGCGACCTGGCGCAATACGTTCTTGACAAACGGATTCCCCTGGAAATCTGCCTCCTCAGCAACGTCCACACGGGGGCCGCAAGCAGCGTGTCGGAACATCCCTTTAAGATCTTCTATCAAGCGAAATTCCGCGTCACCCTGAACACCGACAACCGCTTGATGAGCGACACGACGATGACCAAAGAGTTTGAGACCGCGGCAGATGTTCTGGGTCTTTCCCTGGAGGACTTTGAGAAGATCACGATCAACGCGATGAAGAGCGCCTTCCTGCCCTACGACCAGCGCTGCGATCTCATCTACTCCCTCATCAAGCCGGGTTACGCCAAGGTCCGCAGCTCTTTGGCGGCAAAGTGACCCCGATAATCTGGACGAGGTAGTCTATTGGTGGTCAGCTGGCGAGAGTCGCCAGAGTTTCCGCAAGTACAAGCACTCCACGCGCAATGTCATCCGGAGATGCGTATTCGTCCGGACGGTGGCTGTAGCCGTTGCGGCAAGGGATGAACAGCATCGCCGCCGGCGTGACGCGCGACATAAAGAGCGAATCATGATAGGCCCGGCTAACCATTGGGACATTCACCAGTTGGTGCTTCAGGCAGGCTTGCGAAAGGGCCTCAATAATGGCAGGAGCGCAGTGGGCCGGCGCATCCGCGTTTAAAAGTTCCTTGCGGATCGAGACTTGCCGCTTCGCGGCAATGGTTTGACAAGCCGCCTCTATCGCATACATCACAGCGTCGCGCCGCCCAAGAACCGTATCCCTTATGTCCACGCTTAATTGAACGCGGCTGGGGATGCTGTTGACGGCGCCCGGAAACACTTCACAGATACCCACGGTTGCCACGGTATCCGCTGCCCCGCTCGCCCGCGCCGCGTTTTCGGTCGCCAAGATGAGTTCCGCCGCCGCGCACAGGGCGTCCTTGCGATCCGGCATCAGAACTCCGCCCGCGTGTCCGCCCGCGCCCTCGATCGAAAGGCGCAGGGTGGCCGGAGCGGCGATTTGAGTGACAATCCCAAGGGGCACCTTTTGCCGCTCCAGCAGAGGCCCTTGCTCGATGTGCAATTCCACAAACGCCTTGTAGTAGCCGTCCGGCAAGGGCACGTCTTCGAGCTGCCCTTTAAGTCCGGCCACCCGGCGCACTTCCTCGAGCGAAACTCCTTCTTTATCCACCAACTTTCTCGCACCAGCAGCGGACAACGTCCTTGACAGTAAACGGCTGCCGAGGCATCCAATTCCAAAGCGCGTCGGCTCTTCCGAAGTAAAAACAAGCAACTCGATCGAGTGTTTCGGGCGAAAGCCGCTGGGCTGTAGCGACCGAATTGCCTCCAGGCCCCCGAGCACGCCAACGACTCCATCATATTTCCCGGCGTTGGGTATGGCGTCGATATGAGAACCCGTGCCAACGGCTGGGGCGCTCGGCTGGGAACCTGTCCAACGCGCGAAGATATTTCCTATAGCATCCTGCCTTACGGCCAAGCCCGCTTTCTCACACTGGGAAATGAGCCATTCACGCGCCTTGAGATCGGTTGGAGTAAAAACAACTCGGGTAACGGCGGGAGCTTCAGCGTCGGAAATCAAGGCCAGTTCCTCGATCTCGTTTACGAGGCGATCGCGATCCACGTGGAGATTCATCGAGGTGCGCCGGCCAGTGGATGCCGGTTCCAATCCTTGTAGATTAGATATTTCGCCGGAACCTTGCCGATCGCTCCGAACCACTGCGGGCACCACGGTCCCATCCAGATAAAATCGCCCGATGTCACGGGATACCACGAATCGCCCAGCCGATAAATGCCGCCGCCCTCGAGCATCAGGAGTCCATGCTCCATCACGTGCATTTCAACCATGCTCAGGGAAGCACCCGGCTGGTACACCATGGTGTTCACCGCGAAATCGAAGTTCATCGTGTCGGGAAGCAAGCATTTCACCTGCAGGCTCGGATCATCGCCCAGCGGGTGCGAGGAAACTGCGTCTTCACTCGATATAAGGACATGCGGAGGATCAATAGAGGCGAGCGGCTGGTACGGCTTCTCGATGATAGCGGCCCGGCTTGCTGTGGTTGCCACCACGCGATGTGGCAAGCCTTCGGGCATGTAGGCACAGCCACGCGCTCCCAGTTCACAATGGCGGCCATCCACTTCCAACTCGATATGACCCTCAAGAACAAAGAGGAAGCGCTGCGCTGGAGTCTCGCCGAGTTCTCCTCCCGATTCAAATTCAGCCGTGTATTGGGCGAATCTCGCGCCCATTGCCGGGCTCGCGTGGACAATGGCCATGCAGGCTTTCATGCCTGGCAACGCGGTGCGCACGAAAGTGTCTGCCGTCAGTAGCAGATGGTTGGCTTGTTGGGAGCTTCGCGTTTGACCTAGATTATGCACGGCACATCCTTTTTTGAGATTTCGCGGAACTCGCAAGTTGATCAAGCAACTGCAATCCGCACTCGAGCGCCTTCGCCACGTCCGCAAGATTGACCGATTCTGCAGGGTCGTGGCTAATTCCGTCCGGGCTTCGCAGAAAGATCATGGCTGCGGGTACTTTTTCGGCCAGGATCATGGCGTCGTGGCCGGCGCCGCTTATCATGCGATGCGGCTGGCAGCCAATCTTCCGAATGGCTTCCTCGGTTTGCTCGACAAGGAAGGGGTCCATCTCCACTGCCCTTTGGCTCAACAACACCCTCCGCCGCAGCGTCAATCCGCGTCGTCGGGCAATTTCTTCCGCCAGTCGAACCAGCGCTTCTCCCGCTCCGGCGCAAGTGTCATCCGACTCGTGGCGAAGATCCAGAGTTAGCCGGGCTTCCCCGGGAATTACATTGATTGTTCCGGGCTTCACTGCGATCTGACCCACGGTCGCGACAAGCTCCGGATAGCTCTGCGCCGTGCGCTCCACTGCGATGATCCACTCTGCCGCCGCAGCAACGGCATCGTGGCGAAGATGCATGGGTGTCGTACCCGCGTGATTGGCGCGACCCAAAAACACAAACTCCATGCGAGTTTGAGCCGCGATGGTCTCCACTACTCCGAGCGGCAGACCAAGCGAGTCCAGCACGGGTCCTTGCTCGATGTGAAACTCCAGGTAAGCTAGCGTGCCGTCGCCCAGAACCGCACGTGGAATTTCCGCCGGCCTCAGTCCAAAATTTTCCATCGCCGTGCGCACCGAGATCCCGTTCGCATCCTGGCGATTCAGAAGTTCCTCATCGAGCCCGCCGACCAGCGCCCGGCTGCCGATGAAGGGAGTGCCGAACCGTACTCCTTCCTCCTCGGAAAATCCGACAACCTCGATTCCGAAAGGAAGCCGCCGCCCATTCAAGGTTTCGAGCAGAGCGGCCGCAAGAACTACTCCGAGCACACCATCATACGCTCCGGCATTCGGGATCGTATCGAGGTGCGATCCGATGAGCAGCCTCGGTGCGCCAGATTCTGCGGCAGAATAGAAGCCGCGCAAGTTTCCCACTGCATCAACAACCACCTCGGCGCCTGCCGCAGTCAGCCAATCGCCGATCTCCCGGTGACAATCCCGCATCGGAGCGGAGAGAAACGTCCGGCGCGTGCTGCCCGCATCTTCCGAGAAAGACGCCAGCCTTTTGCAGCGGGCGACAACTTCCTCGGCGCGAACGATCGCGTTTCCGGGTGTGGACATGGACTCCTAACCTTGGCGGCGGATGCGCGCTTCAATGTAGCCGTGAGGCTCGTCGATGGGCACAAAAATCTCGTTGGGGTTGTCCTGCCCGAAGCGCGAGAGGTCCACCAGCAGACAATGCTTGTTTGGCATTGTCAGTTCTATGTCTGTAATTTCCGGCACATTGGCGAGGGCAGCCTCCCCCATGGCGTATAAGGTGTGTTGCACGGATTTGCTGGTGTGCCCGGCAAACACGTTCAGCAGGATTTCGCGAATCCTGGACCGCAAGGCAACAAAAGAGGCGCTGGGCGACGCGTAATTCCAGCACGCGCGGACCGCCGTGCCGAACAGGCGGTCGGTTGCTTCCGGAAGTGTTGTCAACGAATCCTTAATGAATCCCACGAATTCCGAACCGGCCGTCTTCAGGATCACCAGGTTATCCAGCCCCGACCGGACCGATGGCGCACCATTCCGCGCCGCGGCAACCTCAGCCGTTTGGCACTCGGCGCTTGATTGCACGAAGGTGGTGGGATGCGGCTTTCCGTTTGTCTGGAGATGCTCCCAGGTCTTTTCAGAAAGTGCGACTCGGGCCGCGGAGACCTGGGGGTTGCGATCCAGCAAGAAAGCGATCAGCTCCTTGCCAAACTCTTCCATGCATGCCGCCGAAGAGGTTCGTGCCAACGAGTACACCGTGTTCTTCATCGTGTCTGTGGGAAGGATCCTGCTGTTATCTCCCTCCGTAAAGCAGGACCCGAAATCTCCTTCAAGCAGAATTTCCACCGTCCATTCGCAAAAATCGTGGCGGTCTGGATGCCGCTTCACTTTCACCAGGCGGACTCGCGATTTGCCGTATCTGTTTTCTGCCAGCGTTATCATCGCATCAGCTTCCCCGGTACGTAGTATAACCATGCGGACTCAGAAGCAACGGAATGTGCACGTGCGATTCGCCCTCTCGCACCTGAAACGTTATCTCCACAACCGGATACAACCCTTCGACATCCTGAGCGAGATGATAGCTTGCTGCATCGAAGGCCAACCGGTAAAGCCCCGCGCGAAGAAACTCGGCATCAGGAAGCAATTGCGCGCAGCGCCCTTCTGCATCCGTACGCGATTCACGCAACACCACCCATTCCCCGCCGGATCCCCGTTTTTCCAAGCGCACCGGCACATCTTTCGCCGGCTTGCCCTGAGCGAGATCCAATACATGCGTGGAGATGCAATTCATGAAGCGAGCCATTTCCGCAGCCGAAGGTGCGCGATCTGCCGCTGCTCTTCGGCTGCCTCGTGAAGTTCCGTGGTTTGGTCGTTCCGCAAGCGCCGCTGGAGAATGTCCAGGATTTCCGGCGCCGATTTTCCCGTGGCGCACACAATGAATACGCGGTTGAACCGCTGTTCGTAAGCGCGGTTGCCATCCGCCAGATCAACTTTCACATCCTCGCCCGCACTGACAACTTTCATCTGTTCATCTCTTGACCATGCCGCAGACTGCGCAGGACTCGAGACCGTCGCGCGCGACTCGCCAATCCGCGGATGACTCTGAAACGCCTCCATCCAGTCAGACTCCGGCATCTTTGTCCAAACCTCGTCACTGGCAGCCAGTAGAGCGGCTTCATCGAGGATTGGCCTCCGAGTCGCCATCCCGCGCGCCCAGGCCTTCGAACCACAGCAGGGGAGTATCTCTTCCGCCGCTTCATCCGGCCGCAAACTGTTCCAGCGCGCCAACACATCACTCATGTTCTCGAACCGTTCGTGCTCAGATTCTCCAGAAACTCCGCCACCAGGTTCCCCGCTACAGCCGCGCGATATCGCGCCGTGGATCGAATGTCGTCAATCGGCCGGACCTCCGCGGCTGCCGTCTTTCTTGCCAACTGAACAAGTACTGGATCGACCCGTCTTCCCTGCACGATTCGCTCCGTCTCCATCAGACGAAGCGGAACTGGCGCCACGCTTCCCATCGCAAGACGAATATCCTCGACGACGCCATCCGCAAGCCGCCCGAGTGCCGCCAAGGACACCTTTGCAATCGCCTGTGCGTTGCGGGCCCCGACCTTGCGCGCCTGCGCATAATACTCTGAAAACCGCCTTTTCAGGCAAATGGTGCGAATCAATTCATCTGGTGCGTGTTGCGTCCTCCGGTAACCAACGTGGAAGTCCCTGTAGGGCACACGGCGTTCACCGCGCGCCGAAACCAGCAGGAGTTCCGCCCCATAGACCAGGAGCGCAGGGAGAGAATCCGCGGCGGGTGACGCATTCACGATATTGCCGCCGAGGGTCCCGCGATTCTGATTGGCGATCCCGCCGGTCCAGCGCGCCGCGCTGGACAACAGCGTGAACTCCCGGTTGACGACCGCATGTTCGCGCAAATCCGTATAGGTGCATCCCGCGCCGATCTGCAACTCATCAGGGAGAACTTCGATTCGCCGCAACTCAGGGAGATTCCAGATACTGACCAGCCTCCGCGCCCGCAGATTTCCCGCGGAATACTGCACCATTACGTCCGTGCCGCCGGCGATGGGAAGCCACGCGCCGGGCGCCTGAGCCAGAAGTGACAACACAGCAGATAACACGCCCGGAGCAAGGAGTTCGTATTCGGCGGGATGCGCCCTCACGTTGTGGCTCCCTGCCGACCCGCTTCCGCCACGGCTTCGAATATCTGCATGTATCCGGTGCAGCGACAAAGATTGCCGGATAGCCCCTCGCGAATCTCCTCCATCGTGGGCTGCGGATTCTTGCGTAAGAGGTGATGGGCAGCAAGGACCATTCCCGGAGTGCAGATGCCGCACTGGGCGCCGCCACACTCAAGAAAAGCCAGCTGTAACACCCGCAATTGGCCATCGGACGCCAAGCCCTCGATGGTAACGATGCTCGTGCCACCCGCTTGGAGCGCCGGAATGAGGCAGCTATTCACCAACATGCCGTCCATCAAGACAGAGCACGAACCACACTCGCCCTCGCCACAACCTTCCTTCGTTCCTGCCAATCCAAGCTCATGCCGCAGCACATCCAGCAAACGGTCCATCGCATGCACACAAACGGTCACGACATGGCCGTTGACCGTAAGGGAAATCTCGCATTTTGCGACCTGCTGGGGTGACTCGCTCACAGTGTCCCTCGCGCCAGGGGGATCGCACTCTCGGGCGTAGCCTTTTCCGCCAGCGCATCGAAGATATCCTCCGGAAGCAATGGAATCGAATTGAAAGGAACATCCAGCGCGTCTTCGATGGCATTGAGGATCGCCGGCGCCGGGCCGTCCATTGGGAGTTCCCCGATTCCTTTTGCCCCATAGGCGCCGTGAACGTTGCCCAGTTCCTCAAAATAAACGCGAATCACGGGCAGGTCGGCGGAAGTTGGCATGATGTAGTTGGTCATCTGTCCGTTCTGCATGCGACCCTTCTCCCAAATCACTTTCTCATACAACGCAAAGCCGATGGCTTGCGCCACACCCCCAATGATTTGGCCGCTCGCAAGAACTGGGTGCAGCACTTTTCCCACTTCTTGAAGCGCCACGAAGTCGTCCACTGATACGCTGTAGGTGGCCAGATCCACCGAAACTTCCGCGACATAGACTGCCCACGCAAACGCCGCGTAGGCTGAGCCTCGGTGTTCTTTCTCATCCCACGCAACGCCGTCAGGTTGTTCATAGCGCGCCAAGCAGCGGAATTTGCCGTGCTCCCCCACGTAGGCACGACATGCAGCGCGGAATTCCTCGGGCGAATACGAATCCCCAAGCATCCCGCGGGCCGCCAAGGTCTGTTTGATTCCCGCGGCAGCGGTTTGCACTAGCTTTCCCACCACCATGACCGTACGCGACGCCACCGTGGGGCCGCTATTCGGTACTTCTTGCGTATCTGGCTGGGCGATTTCGACGTCTTCATAGCGCAGCCCCAGCGCCTCGGCCACAATCTGGCACAGCGCGGTCTTCGTTCCCTGGCCGAACTCTGTGCTGGAGACCAGTATGCGCACGCTGCCGTCAGCGCCGGCTTCCACCCCTACCACCGAACCAAGATAGCGTTCGCCGGAACCCGTGAATCCCGCGCCGTGCAGAAAAGCGGCAATGCCAATTCCCTTCTTCCGCCTGCCTTGCCGATTTTCAGCTGCAAATTTTTTCTTCTTTGCGTAATAATCCGAGAGTTCCAGCGCTCGATCCAAAAGATTGCCCAGATCGATCTCTTCCCGCACAACTTGTCCTGTCGTCGTGGTCTGGCCGGGCTTGAGAAGATTTCGCCGCCGGATTTCGACGGTCGAAAGCCCGACGGCCTGAGCGATGCGGTCCATGTGGCGCTCCAGCGCGAATAAGGATTGTGGCGCGCCAAATCCGCGGAACGCCCCGTGCGGTGGTGCATTGGTTGCTACTGCTTTGGCGCGAATCCGGATACTCGGCCAATAGTAGGGACCCCCAGCGTGGATGGCGCCGCGCGATAGCACCACTGGCGACAAAGTCTTGTAGGCGCCTCCGTCAAGGGTGAATTCAATCTCTCCTCCCAGAATGGAGCCATCTTTGCTTACGACCGTCCGGTGGCGCGTCCGCGAAGGATGGCGCTTTGTGGTGGCAGCCATGTCTTCCATGCGGTCATAGATAATCTTCACCGGTTTCCCCGACTTGATTGCCAGGAGTGCGGCGTGGGCCGCTATCATCGACGGGTATTCTTCCTTGCCGCCAAACGCACCGCCAGTTTCCATCTGCACGACGCGCACGCGATCCGCAGGCAGGTCGCAGAGTTTCATCAGCGCTTTGTGCACGTAAAAGGGGCATTGGAGAGAGCCCCACACAGTGAGCCCTTGGTGCGGGTCGAAGGCGGCGATCATCCCGTTATTTTCTATATAAAGCTGTTCCTGCGCTCCTGTCGTGTACTCGCCTTCGACGATATGCTCCGCGTATTCCCACACGGCATCGACGTCGCCTTTTTCGATTACAAAGCTCTCAAAGGTGTTGTCCGCACCCCATATGATTTGGGAGAGCCTCTCACTCTCTTCCATGCTGAAGATTGCAGGCAGGGGGTCGTATTCAACCGATACCGCCTCCACGGCTTTCGTGAGGACATGGCGGTCCGCATGTGCCAGCAAGAGCAAAGGCTCCTCTGGATGATTGGCTATTCCGTCCGCCAGACACGGCTGATCTTCATCGAGAAGGGCAATGCAATTTTTCCCGGGAATATCCTCGGGCGAGACCACCACGAACTCATTCCAAGGGATGCCCGGGCCGAATGTGAACTTTTTGATCTTTCCCCGGGGAAACCGGCTACGAACAGTGGCGCCGTAGAGCATGCCCGGCAAAACCATGTCGTCGACATAGCGCGCTTGTCCCGTGACCTTGTCACGGCCTTCCTTGCGGGGAACCGAGGCGCCGACAATGGAACCTTTCTTCATGCGAATCGTGGAACCCTCTCCCCACTAGCCTCGATACTCTCTGCCAATGGACTCACCTGGAAACTCGCCGTCCCTGTACACCGCCTCGCCGCGAAGATAGGTGGCTCTCACTTCTCCACGCAGCTTTTCTCCCAGATACGGGGACACCGCGTGACGGTAATGCAACCGGTCCTCCGTGACCACGAACTCGTTCTCCGGATCAAAAACCACGAAATCGGCGTCGTACCCCTCCGCAATGCGGCCTTTCCGCTTCTGACATCCGGCCAGGGTTGCTGGAGCCTCCGCCATCCAGCGTGCGATATCGGTCAATGCAAATCCGCGCTTGCAGGCCTCCGTGAACATCACCGGGAGCGACACGGATAGACTGGCGATGCCACCCCAAGCGTTTCGGAAATTTCCTTCCGCAAGCCGCTTCATTTCGGGGGGACAGGGAGAATGATCTGTCGCCACCAGGTCGATCGTTCCCTCGCGGAGCGCCTGCCACAAGGCTTCGCAGTTTTCGCGGCTACGAATCGGCGGGGCACACTTAAAAAGCGTTGCTCCCTTGGGGATTGTCTCGGCGGTCAGATGCAGATAGTGAGGACAAGTCTCCACAGTCACAGGCAGCCCCTCAGAGCGCGCCGCGCGCAATTCGGGAAGCGCTTTGCTGGCCGAAAGATGAACAATGTGCAGGCGGAACTTGTATTCGCGGCAGAGCGACAACAACAGCCGAATCGCCGAAAGCTCCGCTTCTTCCGGTCGTGATTGCAGATAGGTCTGGTAGAAAGACCAATCCGCATCCGCCAAACTCGCCATGGCCGAATCTATCGGAGCAGGAAGTTCGGCGTGCACGAGCAGTGGTAAGCCCGTCCGAGCAATACACGGCAGCGCTGCCCGCAACTGTTGCTGGTTGACCATCGTGAAGCCATCAATGCCGGGGTGCACGAGGAAACATTTGAATCCCGCCACGCCCGCCTCGGCCAGCGGCTCAATTTCGCACTGGTTATCGGCTACAACCCCACCCCAAGTCATCCAATCGACTCGGCAATAGTTCCGTGCGGCTTCCCGCTTCGCCTCCAGTGCGGCGACGTCGGTGGTGGCCGGCAGGCAGTTCAAGGGCATGTCCACCAGCAATGTGTAACCTCCTGCCGCCGCGGCGCGCGTCGCCGTCTCAAAACCTTCCCATTCCGCGCGGCCGGGATCGTTGATGTGGACATGGGAATCGACCAGACCGGCAAGAATCGCCGCGTCACCAAAATCCTGGACTTCCTCCACCCCCGCCGGCACGCGATCTGGAGCAACCACGCCATGTATTCGCTCCCCTTCGACAAGCAAGGCCGCTGGACGCACCCCTTCCGGCGTCACTACCCGGCGGGAGCGAAAGGCGCGCAGAGTCATAGTGAGAAGCAGGTAGCTGCAAAGTCTCCTGAGAATGAGGCAAGAGGGTAGCCTTAACTCAGCAGTTTTTCAACTCGCGAATATCGATAATTCAACACGAAAAAAGTACTGCATGGCCGTTCACTGGGCTTATACTTGCTGCCCGGCACGCGGGCCTGGCTTGCTTTCTTTGGGGAATACGATACATTCCGTAAACTTGCTTCGCGGATAACCAGCGAAGGATCGGTAGCAACAACAGATGAGCAACCCTTTCATGGCTCGGGCGATTCAGCTCTCAATCGAGGGGGCCTACTCGGGGCGCGGCGGCCCCTTCGGCGCGGTGATTGTGAGAGATGGAAGGATTGTCGCCGAGGGCGTAAACCAGGTGACCTCGACCCTTGATCCAACCGCCCATGCGGAGGTCCTGGCCATCCGCCTGGCCTGCGAAAAGCTCGGCGCCTTCGAACTGAAGGACTGCGATCTGTACACCTCCTGTGAACCGTGTCCCATGTGCCTTGGGGCCATCTATTGGGCCCGCCTTGCACGCATCTATTTCGCCAACACCCACGAGGACGCCGCCAAAATCGGTTTTGACGATTCATTCCTCTACAGCGAGCTGAAGCAGCCCCACTCCCAGCGACGCATCCCCACAATTCAGATGATGCGCGAAGAAGCGCTCGCGGGATTTCGCGCCTGGGCAGACAAGCCGGACAAGATTCCGTATTGAGACGCTTGCGCGGTGATGCGCATGTTTGTCGCTGAACCCCGGCAAAAATGACCCTGGCTGAGTGATTTGCATGTGCGTGCCTTATCGCGAGCCTCTGTCGGCTGTTCCGTCGCCAGTGTTTAACTGAGATTGAAGAGACCTTTGCGGTCCAGCACAGGTCGTGGGGGGACGCTTGATCGATCGCTACTTCAAACTTGCTGAGAACCAGACGTCCGTTAGGCAGGAATTGCTGGGGGGGCTCACCACTTTCATAACCATGGCCTACATTGTCGTGGTTAACCCCCAGATCCTCGCACAGGCTGGCATGCCCGCCCAGGGCGTTGTCTTTGCCACTTGCCTTTCGGCCGCTGTTGCTACGCTGGTCATGGGATTGTATGCGAATTATCCCATCGCTCTGGCGCCGGGGATGTCGCTGAACGCTTACTTCACGTACTCGGTATGTCTGGCGATGCACATTCCCTGGCGGACTGCCCTCGCGGTCGTATTTTTTTCGGGCGTTCTCTTCCTGGTTCTTACGGTTACGCGGGTACGCGAACAGATTGTCAATGGCATGCCCGATTGTTTGAAGCACTCGACAGCAGCGGGAATCGGCATGTTCATCGCCTTTATTGGTCTGCGCAATGCCAAGCTCGTTGTGGCGAGTTCCGCTACCTTCGTTGGTCTGGGCAGTTTCGCCAACAAAGAGGTGCAGACCGCCTGCTTCGGGCTTGCCCTGACGCTGGTGCTCATGGCCCGAAGGATCCATGGTGCCATTCTGCTGGGCATCATCGGAACTACCGTCCTCGGCATACTCCGCGGCATTTCAAATTGGCCTTCGACGCTCTTTTCCATGCCACACCCTTCCTCCACCTTTCTGCAGTTGGATTTTCGGGGAGCCCTTCATCTCGGCTTCCTGGAGATTCTCTTCGCGTTCCTGTTTGTGGATCTCTTCGACAACGTCGGCACTCTCGTGGGTGTCTGCGAGCAAGCCGGCTTCGTCAAAGATGGCAAGATTCCCCGTGTGGGCCGGATCTTGTTAGCGGATTCCGTGGGGACAATTTTCGGCTCTCTGACCGGCACTTCCACCGTCACAAGCTACATCGAAAGCGCCGCAGGGGTTGCGGCCGGGGCCCGCACGGGTCTCAGCAATGTTGCCGTGGCGGCACTCTTCCTCCTGGCGATGTTTTGTTCGCCTATGGCTGCTGCAATTCCGGCCTACGCAACTGCCCCGGCGTTGATTCTGGTGGGTGTCTTGATGTCGCAATCTCTGGCACATGTGAAATGGCAGGACTTCAGCGAAGCTCTGCCGGCATTCATCACCATGTTGGCGACGCCTCTGGCATTCAGTATTGCCACCGGCCTGAGTCTTGGCCTCATTTTTTATGCGGTCGTGAAAATAGCTGTGGGCAAATTCCGGGATATCAACGCCCTCGTTTGGATCCTCGCCGTCCTGTTTGTTTTGCGCTATGTCTATCTTGCATTGGCTTAGCTAGCTCACCGGACCATGATGTCTGAGTTTGGCTAAGAAGACATCTTTTCGCAGATGCGGAGCTTGGCATTCCGAGATCCAAGCGGTTCTGAAAGTTTTTCTCTTAGAAATTCTGCGAAGGATCGTGATGGGAAGAAGTATCTTCGAATTACGACAACTCCACCAGCAACGAGAAGCCGAACCAGCAGTGTCGGCAGGCGGCAAGATTCGATCCAGGGTGAAGCACAATGGCGAGAACCGTGTCGATCCTGTTGTTTGGTACCCGGCGATTGTCATCCGCTATTCGGAGACCCATTAGAGAACAACGGCTGATTCTCCCTAGCGGGACATAGGGTGGAATGCTGCGAGTGCGGCGCTCACTCGAAGATGTCCGGCTTTCGGGTCGCTTCATATTAAGGATGCGGTATCCGTTAGTCAACGAATGACGGCCTTTCGCCGAACTGGTTGTACCCAGCATTTCGATTCGGAGCGCCCTGAGATCACTCCCGCATGGTCAGCTGCTGGCACCTGATTCGCGTATGACTTTGGACATCTCCACGTTACAGGCGCGGAACCGGGAGCGATTTACTGCTTTTCTTCGCTCTATCTCGGAACGTTGAAGGATCGCTCCACGGTGTCTTTTGGATCGCTGGAGAACTGGTGATCGCGCCAAAGCCAGCGCATCATTTCCGGCAAAATGGCCCCACCCATCTTCTGTCCGTGCTTGTTCATGCCCCAGGCGTAATTCACGTCGTAGCCTTTCGCCGTGAGCGCCTGCATCATGCGTACGTTCTGATAGAACCAATCGCGGGCCTCGTTGTAGACCTCCCCAGGGCGCTGGCCGCGGTTGTCGTTCCGCCCATCGCAGAGAAAGATACGGATCGGCTTTTTGTCGCTGTTGCGGATGATATCCGGGTAGGCGTTTCCTCCACGCAGGTCCACGAAGCTGCCGACGTTACTCAGGACCCTGCGGAGTTCGTTCGGACGCTGCCACGCAACGGTAAAGGCGGCGATGGCGCCCGAGCTGGACCCACCGATGCCGTGCCGTTCGGGGTCTCTGGAGATGTTGTACTGCTTAGAGAGCACTGGCATTAGTTCATCCACAATGACGCGAGCATATTTGTCGTCCAGCGTATTGTATTCGGTGGGCCGATTGGTGGTGTGGTCGCCCCACTCGTTCGAGTTGGGCTCAGGCTCATCGGGGCGGCGCCCAGGGTTGATGAAAACACCGATCATCACCGGCAGCTCACGCCGGAAAATGAGATTGTCCATCACGTTCTGCGCGCGCATATCACCGTCAGGATTCAAGAAGGCCTGACCATCGTTGTAGATCATGAGGCTGGCCGGGATAGCCGGATCGTACTGCGCAGGAACATAGACCCAGTAGGTGTGCTGCGTGCCCGGATAGGCATTGCTGGGCAGCGTGAATGGCCCGCGGATCTCCCCTTTGGGGACGCCATCCTGCGGAAGCGAGTCGGGACCCATCTTATAGAACGCGTCGGGGTCCAAAGTCTGGACCGGAGCGGACTGGGCAAGGTTGGCCAAGGGGGCCGCAAGTGCGATGGAGAGAACTGTCAAGAGCCGCGATATCATAAGGCACACACGATACCACATCAAACCCGCGACAATAGTCTCGACGGGGTCATTTCGACTCCTGCTCAATTTCCGCGCAAGCGTGATTCCCTCGCAACGGCGCGCCCTCAAGTCAGGGCTACAGGGGCCGTGTTCCGTCAGGGGTTTCTCGCCGGTCAGGAGGGTGCATTGGTACAGCCTGGCAACGAAGTCGGCGGTGCGCGAACCTACCACCGTGTTGCAGGCCCAGATGCGGCACGCAGACGTGAGAACGACGCTCAAAGTCTACGCACACGTCATTCCGAAGTCGCAGCGTGAATCTGGCACGCCAGAGAATCACAACTTCCAACTCGACTTCTCAGAGATAGCTGCATATAGTTTTGTGGATGAATCGCCGTGACTTCACGCAACTCTCTGCCTTGACGTTCGGTTGGACACTTCTGCCTTCGTACGCGCGAACTGCCGGCGCCTCGCAGAAGCCAGTCAGCTACGCAGCTATCGGCCTGGGGACGGTCTCAGACATCTTCATGCGCGCATGCGCCAACTCCCGCAATGCGAAAGTCACCGCTCTGGTGACGGGACATCCGGACACCAAAGGCGCGAAGTACGCAGCGATGTACGGCATTCCAAAGACCTCAATCTACACCTATGAGACTTTCGATCGCATCCTCGAGAACAAGGACGTGGAGGCCGTCTACGTGGGCCTCCCGAACAGCATGCATTGCGAGTACACCCTTCGTGCCGCGCGGGCGGGCAAGCATGTATTCTGCGAAAAGCCCATGGCGATATCGAGCGCCGAGTGCCGCAGCATGATTGAGGCTTGCCGCCAGGCGAAGGTCAAGCTGATGATCGGCTACCGCGTGCAGTATGACCCGACGTGGATGCAGGCGATCGAGATCGTCAAGTCCGGCAAGATTGGTAAACTGCAGTCGTTCCAGGGAGGTTTCGTCAGTTGGCAGCGGACGACTTCGTGGCGGCTCAGCAGGAAGCTCTGCGGAGGCGGGTCGCTGATGGACCTGGGCATCTACCCGTTGAATGCGATTCGTCATATCACGGGAGAAGAGCCTGTGGATTTCACGGCCGTTGTGGCCACGCGCGACATAAGTGGCCTTTATGCCGAGGTGGAGCAATCCCTTGAGTGGACGATGAAACTTCCGTCCGGCATCATCGCTTCCTGCGGTTGCTCGTATGGCCAGGTCGGTCCGAGCTTCCTGAACATCAATGGCGACGAGGGTTGCCTCCAAGTGGAACCCGCGTTTTTCTATGATGGCGTCCACCTGCGCGGGCAAGCCGGCGGTCAGGCAATCGACGCACTGAGCCCCGGCAAAGCACCGTACCAGTTCACGCTGGAAGCGGAGCATTTCTCCGGCTGCATCCGCAATGACAAAGAACCGGAATCTCCTGGCGAAGAGGGTCTGAAGGACATGCTGGCCATTGAGGCAATTTACAATGCCGCGGGCGCACCCATTGCGTAACTCGATGTGGCCAAGGAACTCCAACTCCTGTGCGAACCAAGAAAAACCATGCCTTTCCTTCTGAAGTTCGCACCTGTAACGATCCTTGGCTGCGAAGCTTCAGATTTATCCATGCGAGGCTTATGAACTGCAAAATGATCGCGTTCCTCCCCTTTCTGGTTCTCGCCGGACCAGCGATTCTCTGCTTCGGGCAAGACGAATCAACTCCTGCTTACAAGAACACGAAGCTTTCTTTCGAGGAAAGAGCGCGCGACATGGAACAGCGCATGACGCTCGAAGAAAAGATTTCGCAGCTCGGGCACACCTCGGATGCTGTCGATCGCCTGGGGATTCCGGAATACAACTGGTGGAACGAAGGATTGCACGGAGTGGCGCGCGCGGGCGTGGCCACGGTCTTTCCACAGGCGATCGGTCTGGCTGCGACTTTCGACGACGCGCTGCTTTTCCGGGATGCCGACGCCATAAGTACGGAGTTTCGCGCGAAATTCAACGAGAACAAGGACCGGGACGGTTCGAGCGCCTGGTACAAGGGCCTGACCGTGTGGTCGCCGAATATCAATATTTTTCGCGATCCGCGATGGGGACGCGGGCAGGAGACGTATGGAGAAGATCCTTACCTGACTTCGCGCATGGGAGTGGCGTTCGTCAAGGGACTTCAAGGGAGCGACCCCAGGTACATGAAGACGGTCGCGACGCCGAAGCACTTTGCCGTGCACAGCGGCCCGGAATCAACGCGCCATGAAGTGGACGTTAGCGTCTCGCGGCACGACATGGAAGACACGTATTTGCCCGCATTCCGCGCCACGGTGATGGACGGCAATGCGCAGTCGGTGATGTGCGCCTATAACGCGGTGAACGGCGAGCCGGCCTGCGCCAGCAATGTCTTGCTCCACGACTATTTGCGCGAAGCGTGGAATTTCAAGGGCTATGTGGTTTCCGACTGCGCCGCGATCCAGGACATCAGTGCGCACCACAAATACAAGCCGACGCAGGAGGAAGGCGTTGCGGTTGCGCTGGCGACCGGTACGGACCTGATTTGTGGTTCGCCGCAATCTCGAGTGGAATTGGAACGCACGGCCGCGCTGAACGCGGCGCACCAGGGAATCCTTTCCGGGGTGGCAATCGACACGGCCGTTACAAGAACGCTGACGGCGCGTTTTCAGCTGGGCATGTTCGATCCACCAGCCATGGTTCCGTGGTCAAAACTCGGGGCCGCGGCCAACGACACACCGGCGCACCGGACATTGGCGCTGAAGACTGCGCGCGAGTCGCTGGTGTTGCTGAAGAATGAGAATCACCTTCTCCCCCTCAAGAGGATCTATCCCAGGATTGCCGTGATTGGGCCAAATGCGGACAGCCTGGATGCCCTGGAGGGGAATTACAACGGGACCCCTTCGGCTCCCGTTACGATCCTGACGGGCCTGCGGAGACGCTTCCGGCAATCCAGGATTCGCTATGTCCAAGGGACTGGTCTGATCGGGACAGTCGTTCGGCCGGTGCCCAGCACCGCGCTCTACACCGATGCGACCCGCACGCAGCATGGATTACAGGCCGAGTACTTCGACAATATCGAACTTCAAGGCGAGCCGGAGATGCGGCGCACGGACGCAACGGTGGACTTCGTGTGGGGATTCGGCGGGGCCTCTGCAAAACTGAAAACGAATTACTCGGTGCGGTGGACGGGAGTGCTGTCTCCGTTGGAAACGGACGACTACATTATGGGCTTCACGGGGCAAGATGGATATCGCGTTTGGCTCGACGGCGAGGCCTTGGTGGACGATTGGACAACCCACCGGCCGTCCACGACACTGACCAAATCGATTCACCTGGAGAAAGGCAAAGAGTATTCCATCAAGATCGAGTATTTCCAAACGATCCGTTCCTCCGAGGCAAAACTCATATGGGGCGTGCCCGGCAAAGAAGAGGACGAAGCGGTGCAAGCAGCACGTAACTCCGATCTGGTGGTGATGGTGCTGGGGCTTTCCGCGCGGGTTGAAGGTGAGGAGATGAAGGTCAAGGCTGACGGCTTCTCGGGTGGAGACCGCACGACTCTCGATCTGCCCGCTCCGCAGGAGCAATTGCTGGAACGTGTCTATGCTGTGGGCAAGCCGGTGGTGTTGGTGCTGACGAACGGAAGCGCGCTTTCCGTGAACTGGGCCAACGATCACGTACGCGCAATCCTTGAAGCCTGGTATCCGGGAGAATCTGGAGGTACAGCCGTCGCTGAGGCGCTGGCGGGCGACTTGAGTCCCGCGGGCCGGCTGCCGGTGACCTTCTACAAGAGTGTCGAGCAGTTGCCTCCCTTTGAGGACTACTCGATGGCAAACCGCACCTATCGCTATTTCGGCGGTGACCCGCTCTTTCCCTTCGGCTATGGTCTGAGCTACACGACTTTTCGATACAGCAATCCGCGGGTCAGCCCTGAATCTACCCCCGCGGACGGTTTCGTGACTGTCTCCGTGGACGTGACCAACCGCGGCGCCTTGGATGGCGACGAAGTGGTCCAGCTATACCTGACGCACGAGGGCGTGGCCGGAGCTGCGCGGAAGGAGCTTCATGGCTTCCAGCGAATTCATCTTGCGCGCGGCCAAACCAGAACTGTGACATTCAAAATAAGCGACCGCGATCTCAGCGTGGTGGAGAATGACGGGTTGAGGCGCATCGTGAACGGCACGGTAAAGACGTGGATCGGCGGTGGCCAGCCCCCCGCGGCTGCAAATACGCTCTCGGCTGATGGTGTGAGCGCTCAGTTCACAATCACCTCGGAGAAAACGCTTCCAAACTGAGTAAGCCGTGAAGCTACATTGCCGGGGAGGCCACTTGTTTTTGGCACTGCAACTTTCGCACTGCAGCGCTCTGCGGCACGTATAGAAGGCCAGAGGTCAATCAGATGGAGAAGCACGAATTCAAGCTCTCGGGTCAATCGCTTATCGGAGATCAGGCCGGCCGAGGCCAGGGCGATGCGTTTCGCGCAGTCGACCCGGCAAATGCGGCCGAGCTTGAGCCGGTTTTCCATTCGGCCACGAGCGAGGACATTGATCGAGCTGCCAGCCTTGCGGAAGCTGCGTTCCCTACTCTTGCTGGCCTCAGCGGACGCGAGCGCGCAGCGCTGTTGCGCCGCATCGCCGATGGGCTTGCAAGCGAGGGTTCCGCCATCGTGGACCGCGCACACCTGGAGAGCGGCCTGCCGCTGCCGCGCTTGCAGGGGGAACTCGGCCGCACCACCGGACAATTAAAACTCTTTGCCGAACTTCTTGAAGAGGGTTCCTGGGTAAATGCCCGCATAGATGAAGCCGACCGTGAGCGCAAACCGCTTCCCCGCCCGGATATCCGTTCGATGTTGCGCCCCGTTGGACCTGTCGCGGTCTTCGGCGCCAGCAATTTTCCGCTGGCGTTCTCGGTTGCCGGCGGCGACACGGCCTCTGCCCTCGCCGCGGGCAATCCGGTAATCGTCAAGGCTCACCCCGCCCATCCCGGAACCAGCGAACTCGTCGGAAAAGTCTTGCAGAAGGCGGTGCAAGAGCACGGCTTGCCGGCCGGAGTCTTTGCTCTCCTCTTCGATGCCGGAGTGGAGGTGGGAATTTCTCTTGTGCGGCACCCAGCCGTCAAGGCCATTGCGTTCACCGGATCGGCGAGTGGCGGACAAGCGTTGATGCGGCTAGCGGCGGAGCGACCCGAGCCCATCCCTTGCTACGCCGAGATGGGAAGTACGAACCCGCTGTTTATCCTTCCCGGCGCCATGCGGGAGCGGAGCGCGCAGCTTGCCCAAGGGTTGCAGGCATCGTTCACGCTAGGCTCCGGGCAATTCTGCACCAAGCCGGGAGTTGTGTTCGTACCACAAGGGGATAGCGCAGACTTCATCCAGAGCTTGCGGAGCGGTGTGAGCGCGCTTGGGCAACACCAGATGCTGACCAGCGGCATAGCGGCGAGGTACAGCAGCGGCATTCAGCAGAGATTAACGGATGGGGATGCGCAGATGATCGCAGCCACGGAAGCAGTTGAGCCAGGCTGCGCCAGAGGCGCGGTAACGGTCTTCGGCATCCCGCTTTCAGACTTCCTCGCGCATCCCGACCTGGCAGAGGAGGTCTTTGGACCGACGACGCTGTTGGTGTACTACGCCGCGGGGAGCGATTTATTGACGGCTGCACGGAAAATGCAGGGACAGCTTACGGCCACCATTCATGGAACAGCACAGGATATCGCAGGCGCCAAAGAACTGATCCGCGTGCTGGAAACGAAGGTGGGCCGCATTCTCTTCAATGGTTACCCCACGGGTGTGGAGGTGAACCACGCCATGGTGCATGGCGGCCCGTTTCCGGCTACTTCCGACGGCCGCTCGACCTCGGTCGGCACACAGGCAATCTTTCGTTTTGTGCGGCCCATTTGCTACCAGGACTTCCCGGACGAGGCGCTTCCGCTGGAGTTGCGACAGGGCAACCCACTCCACATCATGCGTCTTGTGAATGGAACCCTTACGCGCAGCTAGTCGACTGTTATTGTTTTTGCGTTGACACGATATTACGCGACGTAGTTCTCCAACATGCCGATTCCGTCGATGCAGATGCGGATCGCGTCGCGGCTCGCCAGCGTGAACTGATCTCCCGGGACTATGCCGGTTCCGGTCATCAGAAACACCCCTTGGGGAAAACTGTTATCGCGGAAAAGAAACTTGGCTAACTCCTTCGGTTCGCGCTTGAGTTCTGCAAGCGTTGTGCTCCCCACGAAGACGGTCTTTCCTTCCCGTGCGATCTCTAACTGGATAGCAGTTTTGCTCGGCAGTTCGTCCGAGAGCAAGATACAAGGTCCCAGCGCGCAACTGCCGTCGTAAATCTTCGCCTGCGGAAGATACAGCGGGTTTTCTCCCTCTATATCGCGCGAACTCATATCGTTGCCAATGGTGAAACCCACAATGGCGCCTACTGGGTTGATCAACAGCGTGAGTTCCGGCTCAGGTACCGACCACTTCGCGTCGGATCGGACGCGCACGGCGCTCCCTGGTCCGACGACACGTCGCCCTGTCGCCTTGAAAAAGAGCTCCGGCCTCTCCGCGGCGTAAACTCGATCGTAAAAGTCGCCTCCTCCAGCGTCTTTGCTCTCCGCGATCCGTGCGCTGCGGCTGCGGTAGTACGTCACGCCTGCAGCCCAAACCTCCTGGCTGACCACGGGCGCAAGAATCGTGGCAGGATCGAAGCTCGTCACAGGCTTATGGTCCAGGGCCGCGCGAACCCGCGCATGCAGGTCTGCACTGCTGAGGAGTTCGTCCCAGTCTGCGGCCGCGACAACGTAGTGCTTGCCATCTTCCTCAACGAACACGCCTTTGGTTGTGCGATAGAGCTTCACTTGGTCAGCCTCCCGCAATCCCCGGCCGAACTGAAGAAACAAACTGCCTCGGCTTGCCGGCGCCTCGGCCCTGCCGCGCGAGGATTATACCTGCATGACACACGCTTTGTATGGCAGTGTTCATTGCTTAGAACTCATTTTGGAAGTTGACGGTGGCGAGAACACGCTGTGGTAACATAAGGCCCGCATTTTAAGGTCGTGTTCCCTCTGAGGATTAACACCGTGAAGAAACCACTCAACTTTTCTGACCGTCGTAACTTTCTCAAGACTGGCGGTGCCGTTGCCGCAGCGCTTCTAACTAATCGTGCGGTGCTGGCACTTCCACCAACCGCTACGTTTCCGCCTCTCCCCGCTAATGCCAATACACAAGCGGCGATGCCTACCCGCAATCTGGGCAAGACGGGTTACAAGGTGGGCATCTTCAGCCTGGGGGGCCAGGCGGCGCTCGAAAAGGCGGACAACTTCGACATCGCGGTGCCCCTCATTGAACGTGCCCTCGACCTCGGCGTGAACTACATCGATACATCCTCGATCGAAGGCGAAATGCGTGGTGTTCCCAGCCGCATCGGTCACCGACAGACGATTGCCACGTGGATCATAGGCGTGCGTAGTGGTGTTGTTCTGTGCGTCGGTGATGGTCTGAATCAGCCCAGCCGGCGTATAGGCCATCTTCGTGACGTTCTTCAGCGGGTCTGTGACGCTGATCAACTCCCCCAGATTGTTGTACCCGAACGTCGTCAGGCTGGCCGGAACGCCAACGGCCGGCGCCGGCGAAGTCACTGAAAGCAGGTTGCCATTCGGATCGTAGGTGTTCGTGGTGGTGTTGCCCATCGGGTCCGTGGCGCTCAGCACCTCGCTGAAGTTGTTGTACATGTAGCTCCACGTAACCGCGGAGTTGCCCAAGGGTGTCGAGCTGCTGGTCACATTGCTGTTGCCGTCGTATTGATAGCTCGTCGTGGTGCCGGCGGCGTCCGTGCTCGTGATGCGGTTACCGGAGCCGTCGTAACCGAAACTGCTGTTATTGCGGCCGCCGCAGCTCGCGCAGCCCGGCCCGCTCACCGAGGTGACGTAAGCGCGCCCGCCAAACGTGGCGCTGCCATAGCCGGTGACGACGTTTTTCGAGTTGACCACCTGCGCCTGGCCATCCGCCGTGTATTGGATGACGACCTGGATCGGTGGTGCTCGCGGGCTGATAGGGGTCGCTCAGTAGATACTGAAACCTTGCCCAGCGGTAGAGGCCCGGTCAATTTGCGGACAGGAAGGCACGCCAGAGTGCACCTTTTGGGTCCAGCACCAGCAAAACGGGCTTGCGCTGTTGCGCAGCAACAGCAAGCGACCACGCGTCCTCAGGCAGGTTCCCAACGCTACTGAAGCTCTCCCCGCCATCGGCACTATGGAACAGAAGTTGGGTCTCCTTGGGAGCTGCGCCTCGAATTGTTGTCGCACTCTTAGACCGTTGGATCACCCAGATATTTCGATCCCCGTGAGCTGCGGTAGGCAGTAGCCAGGCAGCGGCTGCAACTGGTCCATTCCAGGTAGAACGCTGCCAATGCTGGCCGCCATCCCTAGAATAGATAATTGTGCCCCCCTGGTGGATAACGCCTACACTGGCATAGCCATTATTCCTATCGAAAAAGTGGATTTCTTCGACGGAGGATATATTGGGGTCCTGAAATTGAGTGAACCAACGCGAACCGTTGGTGGTAGCCAGGATTTCCCCGCCTCGGCCGATCCAGCCGTGGGTATCGTCCAGCATGAAAATAGTGCTTATCACTCCTCTGGCGCTGCTTAGATGCTGGACTACGGACCAGGTTTTGCCGCCATCTTTCGTCCCACAGATGGAAGATTCGGAGACACCCCAGCCGACGTCGGACGTCAGGAAGAAAGGGGTGACCCTGGGGCAGGTCGGATTCTCAAAAGTTTCCCAATGTTTCCCCGCATCAAAGGTGCGGCCCCAGAAAGTCCCCACTTGACTTGGGAACGTAAACCAAGTACTTGCATTAAAGAAATAGAATCCCCCCAGATCCCCACCTTTACCACCTTCGAGTAAATTGTAATAAACTGTATTCCAGGTGGCCCCCCCGTCGTCAGTCCGGATGACATCGCCGTCCCTCCGTGCCAACATCTCTGAGACCGTTTTAGTACTCTTAATTAATGAGCAGGGCGAGAAAGAAAAAGGAAGAGATGAGCGGGAATTCTCTTGGTGTTGTTCTTCCCTCTGAGGCTTTGGC
>Ga0074045_10000382_pt1 | contig 43763 bp, 33 predicted proteins | sample BogForMeECP23OM2_FD_94442 | JGI IMG/M metagenome (GOLD analysis project Ga0074045, IMG submission 94442) | Bog forest soil microbial communities from Calvert Island, British Columbia, Canada - Bog Forest MetaG ECP23OM2 | ecosystem: Environmental > Terrestrial > Soil > Wetlands ...
CTCGCGGCAGTTCTTCGGATCGGCGAAGTAGAGGATGGCTTGCTGTAGGCTCTTCGGTTCCATGCTCGAATCTTAGGCCGAATAGCCTGTTTTGTCAAGTATATTATTGCCAATATTTGATCAATGCTGAGAGCAACTTAGGATGGATCGTGTACTTCCTGGCTATTGACAAGTTTTTTGGTAGCCATCTGTTCCGAAAAGGCGGCGCCCTCCGAACCCGACCCGTCAATTACTCCCACCCCGCGCTCCAGACATAATTAGTAGTTGGAGACACCCCGAGCGATGAAGTCCCTGCTCACGCCAGCAATCTGGGTCCTCGCGGCCGCCGCGTTGATGCACGCCGGCCTAGTTACGCCCAGTGCCGCGCTCATCGCTTTTGCTTTTTATGGTGCGTTGATCGCAGGTCTTTTGATGGCCTGGCGGTTCCATTCCAGCCGGATCTTTCTAGCGTTATTGGTTCTCTCCCTCGCCCAGCAAGCGATCTCCTATTTCTCTTCCGGGCACGTCACGGCTGGCGGGCCGGGAAGGATCGCCGTAGGTGCGGTGGGTCTGCTCTTGCCGTTCGACTTTGTTCTGCTCTCGTTTGCCAGAGAAAAGGGATTCGTTCCTTCGCGCATGGCCATGGCGGGCATGCTCATTTTCGTGCAGTCCGTCTTCGTGGCCATACTCTGCCGGCCCCAGGCTATGACTGCTCCGCACGCATTGCGCCATGCTCAACTCCCGCCGCCGCTGCCTCTGGCAACGTTGTTGGCATTCGCATCCGCAGCCGTCATATTGCTGATCCGCTTTATGCTTTTCCGCAAACCCGTTGAGAGCGGTCTCCTCTGGGCCTTAACGGCCTCTTTGGTCGCTCTCCACTTTGGAGGAGTGGGACAGATACCTTCGGCATACTTTGCGGCCGCTGCGTTCATTCTGGGGGTTTCGATCGTCGAAACTTCCTATCTTCTCGCCTATCACGATGAACTCACCGCATTGCCTTCGCGGCGCGCCTTCCATGATGCTCTGCTTCGCCTCGAACCGCCTTACTCCATCGCCATGGTCGATATCGATCACTTCAAACGATGCAACGATACCTATGGGCATGACACCGGAGATCAGGTATTGCGTCTGGTCGCGTCACAGCTGGCGAAGGTGAGCGGCGGCGGGCAAGCGTATCGCTGTGGCGGCGAGGAATTTGCCATCGTATTCCCCGGCAAGACCACTCGAGATGTTCTCGATCATCTGGAGCAGTTACGCGCCAGCATCGAAGCCAGCGCGTTTCGTCTGCGGCGCCAAGACCGTCGTCAGGAGGCTCGCGGTCCGGAACGCCGGAACTCACATGTGCGTGCTGGCGCCAAAACCGGCCACACTATTCGGCAACTCTCACGGCCGACCTCGCCCACGGAAATTTCAGTGACAGCCAGCATCGGAGTGGCGACTTCGACACAGGAAAATTCCTCGGCGGAAGAAGTTATCCTAGCGGCCGACAAAGCGCTATACCGCGCCAAGAGCGCCGGACGCAATCGCATCGAGACGGCTTCGGCTCCTCGCCGACGGACTCGGACCAAAGCCGCCAGCATCGCCTAAATGGAGATTCCGCCGCTTTCAATTCGTGGATTGATTTCCTTCTGCGTCGGAAACCTCTTGCAACAGGGTTTCGAACGTGCGGCCCGGGGCCGCCACTTCAGGGCGGAAGCGTGACGCCCCGGGCTCGTACGTTTCGCAAGCACCGCAGGCTGTGCGGTCAGCCTGCGGTCGAAGGTGGAGTTGAGCTTTTCCGGCCGCTGCCGGCGCAGGCAGGACACTTCACGCGGATAAACGCAACGCCTTCGGACTTGCCGCTGATGTCCACAGGCCTGGCAACATATCCGGTACCGCCGCACCGCGGGCAGTCGTTCGGATCCACTCGTCCCCCTCATTGCCGCTGAGTTTTTCATCAATTCGTCCGCCCTCAACGAAAAAGTTGATTGTGTTACGAAATGCGAACAACCTGCGGATGCCCTGAGCTCCTGGCGATAGGGGTTGCCTGAGAGATTTGGTTAGCCCAGGCGAAGTGTCAGAGATGGCAGAGCCAACCCGTCGACCTCGACTCTCCAGGAGTCGCCGCTGTCAGTCGGATGTCCGGCGGTGAGGGTCCCGGAGCTGATAATTTCTCCGGCGCTCAATGGCTGAGATCGATCGGAAAGCGGCGGCGACCCTCCCCGAAGCGCGCCGTCTTGCCGAAGAGATGATTGTAAAAGGACACCACTCACCCATCTAAATGTGCGTTCCGTGCCGTAGTATTTAACTAGCTGGATCTTGAGCTGTCTCTGAACAGAAACGAGGAACCATGAGCGCCATCGAACAGGCAAGTTCTGCACTTCATCTCCCTGCCCTGCAACCGCCTCGCCGGTTCTTGTTCGGGCCCGGACCCAGCATGGTTCACCCACGTGTATACGAAGCGCTGTCAAAGCCGATCGTCGGTCACCTTGACCCATACTTCATCCAGGTGATGGGAGACGTTCAGGCGTTACTCAAGACCGCCTTTGGCACGCGGGACGGCGCCACGCTGGTGATCTCCGGCACCGGCAGCGCGGGTATGGAAGCGGCTGTTGCTAATTTCGTGGAGCCGGGGTCGAAGTTCGCGGTATTCGCCAATGGATATTTCTCCGATCGCCTTACCGAGATGGCGAAGCGCCAGGGCGCGAATGTGGTGCGCTTTGAAAAGCCCTGGGGCGAGACCTTTACGGATGATGAAGCTCAAGATTTCATCGGCCGTGAGAGGCCCAGCGTTGTGGCATATGTTCATGCCGAAACCTCGACCGGCGCGTTGCAATCCGGTCATGCCATGTGTGCCGCTGCCCACGACATCGGCGCACTCGTGATCGGCGATTGCGTTACTTCGCTCGGCGGGGTGCCGGTCGCTTTCGATGAGACCGGCATCGATGTCGCCTACAGCTGCACGCAAAAAGGCCTCAGCTGTCCGCCGGGTCTGTCTCCGATGGCCATGTCGCCGCGCGCGATGGATTGGCTGCGCTCGCGAACTACACCGTCGCGCAGTTGGTACCTGGACCTCAAGCTGATTCACGACTACTCCACCGTCTCCCACCGCTATCACCACACCGCGCCGATTTCGATGTTTTACGCCCTGCGCGAGGCGTTGCTAGTCGTCGCCGAGGAGGGAATCGAGAATCGCTGGGAGCGCCATCGTCGTTCTCATCAATCTTTTGTGAAGGGAATAGAAGCGATGGGTCTCCGTCTGCACGTTGCTGCCGGACATCGAATTGCCACCTTGAATACAGTTTGTGTGCCCGCGGGGGTAGACGAAGCGAAGATACGTAAAACCCTGCTGGATGAACCTGGCATTGAGATCGCGGGCGGCTTCGGTCCGCTCGCCGGCAAAGTCTTCCGCATCGGCGTGATGGGACCGTTGGCCACAGAAGACAACGTGCAATTTTTCCTGAGGGAATTCAAGAAGATCCTGAACGCAGAGGGCTACTCGACCTAGAGGCGGGCCCTCGGCGCTCCCTGGCGATGCGGGAGCAGTGCGCCGCACACCCTGTGGCTCCCGGAACCGCCGAGAGAATTGCTCGATCGTCCTTGCCCAGTCAGCAAGAACGAAACAATAGAACCCCTGGGGCCAGAGGCAGCAACGAATGACGTTGAAGTCGGTAAACACGCTTCTTGATGTTTTACATTTCGCGGACAGTCACACGGCAGTGGTCGTGCCGGAGCTTGGAATCCGAGTCACCTACGACTCGCTCCGACAGCAAGTCCTCGCTATGGCGGACGCCTTAGCGTCGGCCGGCATTCGTCGCGGTGATGCGGTTGCGATCGCATTGCCAAACGGACTGCCTGCGATCGTAAGTTTTCTGGCTGCATCCATCGCCGGAACCGCAGCTCCGTTGAACCCGGCGTATCCCTATGAGGAATTTCTTTTTTTTCTGGGTGACACCAGAGCCCGCGTCTTGCTTTGTCCGCCGGTAGGCGCGGAATTTGCCCGCAGCGCGGCAGCGGACCGCAACATCCCGGCCGTCTCCGTGGAAATGAGCGATCAAGGGAACGTTCACCTGATGGATGCGGGCAGCGGAGTCTCGGCCACCGAGCCCAAGGCCGACGACATTGCCTTGATTCTGCACACCAGCGGGAGCACAGGGCGGCCCAAACGTGTGCCGTTGCGGCATTTCAACCTTGCGGTATCTTCTGCGAATATCGCCAACACATACGCTCTTTCAGAAGCAGATGTTGCCCTTTGCGTTATGCCGTTGTTCCACATTCATGGGTTGATTGGCTCAACCATGGCAACGCTGCTTTCCGGGGGGACCGTTGTTGTTCCCGCAAAGTTCAATGCGCTATGGTTCTGGCGGACGGTGAAGGAACATCGTGTGACCTGGTATTCGGGAGTGCCCACGATGCATCAACTCCTGCTGGCCCGCACGCATCACAAACCGACGGAAGCCGCCTCGCTGCGCTTCATCCGCTCCTGCAGCGCTCGGTTGTCGCCAGAACTCATTCACAAGATCGAGGGGCTTTTCGGCGTGCCCTTGGTCGAAGCCTATGGAATGACCGAAGCGGCCCATCAGATGACCTCGAATCCTCTGCCTCCGCGGCATCGGAAAGCAGGTTCGGTGGGCGTGGGCACGGGGCTTCGCATCAGCATCATGGACAAGGAGTGCAATCATCTCGGGATCAGCCAGCGGGGGGAGATCGTAATCCAGGGAGCCAACGTGTTCAAGGGATACGAAAACGATCCCGAAGCCAACGCCCGCTCGTTTGTGAATGGATGGTTTCGCACCGGCGATCAGGGAATGCTGGACGAAGATTGTTATCTGCATCTGACGGGCCGGATCAAAGACATCATCATCCGCGGAGGGGAGAACATTGCGCCTCACGAAGTCGATGAGATTTTACTGCGGCATCCAGCGGTCGCGGCGGCGGTCACCTTCGGTCATGCGCATCCCACGCTGGGTGAAGAGGTGGCTGCGGCAGTAGTCTTGCACGAACCGCACGGCGCCACCGAATCGGCACTCATGAAGCACTGCCGCGAGTCGCTGGCAGAGTACAAATGCCCGAAGAAAATCTATCTGGTCAAGAGTATTCCGACCACAGCGACTGGAAAGATTCGCCGTCAAGCGGTCTGTGCAGCGCTCGTGGATGACCAGCGTGGGTGAGCAGCATGGGTGACCAAGGATGAAATTCCTGATCGTCGGAGCGGGCGCAATTGGCGGCTACATGGGTGCTCGCATGGCGCGGGCGGGATTTGATGTCACACTGGTCGCACGCGGGCCGCACCTCCGTGCCATGCAAGACGGCGGCGTGGAAGTGAAAAGCAGCGAGGGCGATTTCACGGCGCATCCAACTGTCGCCGGTTCTCTCGAAGAAGTCGGCCCGGTGGATGTGGTCTTTCTCGGAGTGAAGGCGCACGGCCTGCCCCAACTTGCACCTCAATTGAAACCGGTGCTGGGACCGGATACTACGGTCGTCAGCACGCAGAACGGGATTCCATGGTGGTACTTTCAGGGCTTCGGCGGCGCATGGGAAGGATTGCGGCTCGAGCGCGTCGATCCCGGCGGCGTGATCGCTTCGGCGATCGAAGCCCGTCGAGTACTCGGGTCCATCGTTTATTTTTCCACCGAGATTTCCGCGCCCGGCGTAATTCAGCACATCGAAGGCAACCGCATCACCCTCGGCGAACCCGATGGCTCGCGCTCCGAGCGCTGCCGCGGAATTGCGGAGGCCCTTATCGGCTCTGGTTTCCGCTCTCCCATCACGACCCGCATCCGGCATGAGATTTGGGTTAAGGTACTGGGCAACGCGTCGTTTAATCCGCTCAGCGCTCTGACCCGCGCCACTTTGGTTCAGATGGCGCGCGATCCTGGAGTTTCTTCCGTGATCCGGAACATCATGCAGGAAGTGGAAGCGGTCTCGCACAAGCTAGGGATGGAGTTGCCGGTTTCGATCGATCAGCGAATCGCGGGCGCGGAAAAAGTTGGCGAGCACAAGACTTCCATGCTGCAAGATCTGGAAGCCGGCCGTCCGATGGAATTGGAAGCTATCGTGGGCGCGGTCGTTGAGTTAGGAGAGCGGGTTGGACTTCCGATGACTTCCACTCGCACGGTATACGACTGCACGAAACTGCTGGCGAAGTCCGTGTCCCGAAAGCAATTCCTCTGACTCTGGCCAGCTTCGATCATCTTTTGTTATTCGCCCCACAAAAATATTTTCTGCTGGGCTTGACGACGGGGGTGAAACTTCACGTAGATGCCGCTCGCCCTCGCAACCTCTCGCTGATATAAAATCCGATTTAAGGAAAGGGATCGAACATTGCAATGAAAGGCAAAGTCGCACTTGTAACCGGGGCGAATGGTGGATTGGGAAGGTACGTCACACAGGCTCTTCTCGATGCCGGCGCAACCGTGATAGGGGTGTCGCGGAAAATTCAACCATCGGACTTCGACAGCCTTTCGTTTACCGCTCTGCCGGCCGAAATCTCCACGGCAGCCGGAGCTCAGAAGATGGCAGACAGCATCGCCGCTCGCTTCGGCGGGCTCGATATTTTGGCACACACGGTTGGCGGTTTCTCGGGTGGACAATCGATCGCGGAAACCGGGGACGACACATTCCAGCGAATGTTTGATCTGAATCTGAAAAGCACCTTCTATCTGCTGCGCGCGGTATTGCCTGCCATGAGGAAGACCCGAAACGGCCGCATCGTTGCGATTGGCAGCCGTGCGGCGCTGGAACCAGCGGCCGGCATTGGCGCCTACAGCGCATCGAAAGCCGCAATGGTCTCGCTGATAAGGACAGTAGCTCTCGAAAATAAGGACGTGGGAATTACGGCCAATATAATTCTTCCCGGCACCATCGATACGCTGGCGAATCGACAAGAGATGCCGAATGCCGACATCAGCAAGTGGGTGCAGCCGGCCAGTATCGCCAGTTTAATTACTTGGCTAGTCGGCGATGCCGGAAAAGATGTGAACGGAGCGGTGATCCCGGTTTACGGTAGCGATCTCTGAGGCTCTTACCTTCTGGCCTGCTCCAGGAGAAATCGAGATAGAGGAACGAATGAGCTAACATAGATGACCAAGTAGATATCAAATGCCCGCGGCCTGCAGAATTCGAGTTCGGGGGGTGGTGCAGGGCGTGGGGTTCCGCCCCTTTGTATATCGCCTGGCTCAGGCCAATTCACTAAACGGATGGGTGCTGAACGGGGAAGAGGGCGTCGAAATTCATCTCGAAGGCTCCGAGAAGGGCCTGGAAGGTTTTGTGCGGGATTTGAAGGCGCAACCGCCGCCTGCGGCCAGCATCGCGGAAATCGATGTGCAGCCCGCGCTGCCAGAGGGCTTTCAAGAGTTCACCATTCGGACCAGCCAGCGCGGTGAACGTCCCACAGTTCGAATTTCGCCGGATCTGCCGGCGTGTGATGATTGCCTGCGCGAACTTTTCGATTCTACTGACCGGCGCTATTGGTATCCCTATATCAACTGCACGAATTGCGGGCCGCGCTACAGCGTCGTCTTGGCTCTCCCTTACGACCGGTGCAACACGACGATGAAGGATTGGGTGCTCGACGAATATTGCGCCCGGGAGTATGCCAATCCTTCCGACCGGCGTTTCCATGCCCAGCCCGTAGCCTGTCCGGCGTGCGGTCCCATCTACTATCTTCACCCGGAGCTGCACTCGGAGGATGGCACTGCAGTTGGAAGTGAAGCGAGCATCCGCCGGGCAGCAGAGCTTCTTCGCGCCGGCAAGATCCTCGCCGTGAAAGGACTCGGCGGATATCACCTGGCATGCGATGCCCGAAATCCCGCTTCGGTCGCGGCTTTACGGGATCGCAAGTACCGTAAAGAGCGCCCCTTCGCTCTCATGGTGCGGGATGTCGAAACGGCCCGCACCCTGGTCGAGCTTTCTTCCGAGGCGGAGGCGCTGCTTACTTCCGTAGCCCGTCCAATTGTGCTCGCGCCCGCGAAAGTCGAACTCAGCGGGGTTGCGCCGGAGAACACGGAACTCGGGTTGATGTTGCCTTACACGCCCTTGCACCACCTGCTGTTCCCCGCCGGCGCCCCAGAAATCCTGGTTATGACCAGCGCGAATCGGTCGAGTGAGCCGATCTGTTACGAGGACGAAGATGCGTTGCAACGTCTGGCCGAAATTGCGGACTCATTTCTGATTGGGCAGCGGCCCATCGCCCGGCGCGTGGACGATTCGGTGGCTCGCGCCGGTGTTTTCGGTCCTGCGGTGCTGCGCCGTGGCCGAGGTTACGCTCCGGGTGCGGTTGCATCACTGCCTGCCGGGCGTCCCATCCTCGCGCTGGGGGCCGACCTTAAGAATGCAATCACATTGGTCGTGGAGGGCCAGGCTTTCGTCAGCCAGCATATTGGTGATTTGGATCACTTCCAGTCTCTCCGCGCATTTCAACAGACCATAGAGGATATGGTTTCGATGTACGAGGTTCGCCGCGACGAACTGCTCCTGGTGCACGATCTTCACCCGCAATACCTCTCGACGGCCCACGCTGCTGCGCTTGGAGTTCCGCAAAGCGGCGCGGTTCAGCACCACCGGGCACATGTAGCCTCTGTGCTTGCCGAACGGGGAGAGTGGACTAAGCAGGTCGTCGGTGTGAGCTTCGATGGGACTGGATATGGCGATGACCAATCCATCTGGGGCGGTGAGATTTTCGTTGGCAGCGTGCAACGCGGCTTCGCCCGAGTTGCTCATTTGCGCCGTGCGGCGCTCGCGGGCGGTGACGCCGCCGCTCACTATCCGGTGCAGGCGGCGGCTGGGTTTCTCGCTCAGGTGGATGGCTTGCCAGACATGCAAGCCGAGCCCTTTGCCTTTCCCCTGCGCTACCGCGCCGCGATGGAACTGGTGCGCAAAGACATTCGCACCTTTGCGACGACCTCCGTAGGGCGCCTCTTCGATGCGGCTGCGTCCCTTCTGGGTTTTACTCGCGAGGTCACCTTCGAAGGACAGGCTGCGATCTGGCTGGAACAACTTGCCCGCCGCGCGCCGCTTACGGAGTCCTATGCTTTCCCTTTCGCCGGCGGCGAACTCGATTTTCGTCCATTGCTACTCGCGGTGGCGCAAGACCGCGTTCGTGGCCGCGATGTGCGGGAAATCGCCCGATCTTTCCAGCGTGGAATCGCCCAGGGTTTGTGCGAAGCCGTGGGCTGCATCGCTCGCAGCCAAGAACTGGACACTGTTGTTCTATCCGGAGGAGTCTTCCAGAACGAATTGCTGCTGGAAGATTTGAAGTCTTTGTTTTCGGCGGAATCGATGCAGGTGTGGACGAATCATGCCGTCCCCCCCAACGATGGAGGTATCAGCCTCGGGCAGGCCGCATTGGCGGCGTTCGGCCGGTTCGACACTCTTCAGCAGCCGGGTGAACGTGCCCGGGAGTCAGCCTATGCATGAGCTTTCGATTTCTCTTCATCGAAAACGTAGGCAATGGTTTGTCCTTCTTCTTCCTCAGCGACGGGATGGGTCTCGGACCGCGATGAGCGATACTTGCTCCAGGTCGGGGTAGTGATCTTCTTTGTCAGGTTTCCGCTCCGCAGGTGCAATTTGCTGGATGCTTGTTCGTGCCGGCAGGACAGGTCCAAAGTAGTCGACGTACACTTCATCGAATGCCTCCGTGTCCGACAAATCGTCCAGGTAGACATTGGTAGCTACGACCTGCTCGAAATTCATGCCGGCTTCTTCAAGGTTGTCGAGGAGATTGCGCATAGTCTGGCGCAGTTGATGCTGCGTGGTGGAGGCATAGACCCCTCCGTGCGGCCCCGGAATAAAGCCACTCTTCGCGGAACAATACAAGGTGTCTCCTGCGAAAACGCAGGGACTGGCCGTCGGGCTGGGCGGCATGTTTTTCGGACGCACTGCTCGCCGCTGCTGTAAATCACGCACGGCAACGCCCGTGTACTCAATGTGTACACCGCCGGGCAGGCTTGAAACATCGATCGTGGCCCGTGCCGGAGTGTTGCCGAACTCAAACCGCCGAGCGTAGTGCTCGTTCATGACCCGCATTGGGATCGCCGCGGTCAGGTAGGGGTTGACGAAAACCATATGGCTGAACTCGAGGCCGGCAGCCTTCACGACTGCCTGCATCCGGTCGAGCGCCAGTTCCACTTGAGCCGCGGGATCATCGGGAACTTTGCCAGTAATGGGATCGCTGCCAGGCATGCCGGATACGAACAGCCTGTCGTGGGTAAGAATGCCGGGCGACGCGGACTCGTCTGGCTTGTAATTCGGCGGATAGACGCCTCGCTTGTCAGCCAGGCTGTGCACCGCGACAGCAGTGATCTGAATTGGCGGCTCGGGAATCCTGGCAACTCCCAGCACTGCCCGAGCCGGCGGAGTCTTCCCGAAGTACTCGCCGAAGACTCGGTTCATTTCCTGATACTTGCCGATGTCCTCCAGATAGACTTGGGTGTAGACCACGTGCTCCATGGTTAAGCCGGCAGATTCGACTATCGCTTTGATGTTATCGAGCGCCTGGCGGGTCTGTGCAACAAAAGTCGCCGGTAAACTGCCGTCTAGACGGCGAGGTCCCTGCCCGGAGATGTAGACGTAGTCTCCGGCATCAACGCCAGGCGAGTAGAAACGATTCGCCTGAACAGAAGTCTGCGCCGGGGCGACCGCTCGGACACGCTCCTGCAAGTGAGTCTGCGCTATCACCGTCGATGAAAGCAGCAATCCGACCAACAGCAATCGCATTTGAGCCTTTCGCTGGATCCTTATCTGACTACACGTCCCGTGCCTCCGTCAGGCAGCGGACTTTTTCTGCGCGGCGCCAAGAATTGCCCGCAATCTTTGTCCCACAACAATCTCCTCCCCCGGCTGTATCGTCATTGAAACCAATTCGATATGGTCGGGATCCTTGTGTTCTTTGCGATTCGGATTGCCCTCGCGAACTGCCGTCACCAGGCTTGGGTTATCGACTCCGACCACTTCAATGATGGGATCGCCCTGGCGCAACTCCCGCACACAGTCTGACAAACTGTAGCTCCATGCCTTCTGATCCCACGAAAGCTTTAGCGTTGGATAACGGTTCCCGTCATCGGGAATGTAGACGTCCGTCTTTACGCCGGGCACTGTGTCCACCAGCTTCCGGATGCGATCCACGCGGCCGTCCCATTCGGCATACAGCTTCTTCGCATCCAGGTTCAGCCAGGTCTCGAGCGCGGTCAAGCAACCGATGACTTCCTCTTTTCCAACCTTCATGGGGCGGCAGACTGCTCCTTCGCGCGGGCTGCAATTCAGCAAGGCCGCCTCGACCAGGTCTTTTCGCCCCAGAAGCAAGCCGCTGCACTGCGGCCCGCACAGGCCTTTCCCACCAGAGAAGCAGTAAAGATCAATCCCCATCCGGGCGTAAAGCTTGGCATTGTCGGCGGGTGGTATGCCCGCCGCGTCATCCAGCAAGATAGGAATCCTGCGATCTTTCGCGATGGCCAATTCTCGCTGAAGTTTTTCACCCAGGTCAGTGGTATAGATCATGGCCGTATTTTCGTTAATGGCGTTGGTGAGCTCTTCCGTGGAAAACACGAGAACCAGCTTGGCGCCGGTGAGGCGTATGGCACTATCAAAAGCGCTCCTGCCTCCCATCATGATCACTTCATGCTTCAGACCGGTGGTATCGGGGAGTTGCCAGATGTATTTGTCATTGGTGCCGGCCATGCATCCAGCGGTTGCAGCCGCCATTGCGCCGGCAGCACCGGAAGTGATCATGCCCGATTCGGCGCCCGTCAACTCCGATAAGCGCCGGCCCACCGCGCGCTGCAGCTCCAGCATGTTGACAAAGTATTGCGATGCCTCCACCTGGGCTTGCCGAACTTCCGGAAACTCCAGCGATCCGCTGAGGTAGGTCCAGGTGCCCCGGCAATTGATGACCGTCTTTACCCCGAGGCGAGTGTATACATTCTGCCTCGGATCCCTGCCCATCGCCGTGGCGGCCTGCGCGTACAGGTCGCGCGCAGCGATTTGGCTCAGGAGAGGAGCAGCGGCCAACAATTTCACGAACGATCGACGGCTGGAATTCCGGATACGCATCGACAACTCCCCTTTGTAGCCAGACGGTCTACGGCCTAACGCGAGTTCCGTATATCACAGAATGTGCTTGACGCAAATCGAAATCTTCCGTTTTATTGAGTTTCGTTTCGTTTCCACGGGCGCGGCCTCCACGGGGGTTTGAAGATTTTCGAGTGCGTGTTACGCTCGACGCCCGTCCGCTTGCAGAGAGGCGCAACCATGGCACGACAGTTTCGGCTGGTAAATCTGATGGGAGAGGTTCTCCGGTTTTTTCTTTTCAGTTTGACGAGCATCGGGCTGGTCTGTGCCCAGGCCCAGGGTGCACCAAAACCCCCGGCGCCTTCCGACTGCCGCGTCGAAGCCTTGGATTATAAGGGTTGGCACGCGCAACAACTTTCCAATCGATGGGTGCAGCTCGTTGTGGTGCCGCAAAATGGCGGACGGCTGATACAAGTGAGTTTCGCCGGACATCCTTACCTTTTCGTCAATCCGGAATATGAAGGAAAATACCTGCCGCCAACCTCGGGCCAGTGGTTCAACTATGGAGGCGACAAACTCTGGCTTTTGCCCGAGGGAAACAAGGACGAACAGCATTGGGCGGGAGACTCCGATCTGCTCGACGATGGGCCATTCTCCTTTCGAAAGCTTTCGGAAGGGCAGGCTTGCGAGATAGAGCTTACCGGTCCGGCCGATCCCCAGACTGGAATTCAATTGGTGCGCACCATTCGGTTGGATGCGGACTCTCCACGAATCCGCTTTCACGCCACGATGAAGAACACGAGCGGCCACACCGTCGAATGGTCGATGCAGTCTGTCTCGCAATACAATACCGCTGACCCACACTCTTCAAGCCCAGGCGCTCCTGCGGGATTCAATCACGATTTCTGGACCTTTGCTCCGGCGAATCCAGCCAGCAGTTATCTGAACCGCTATCACGTGCGCTTCGGTCCGGCGGAAAATCCTGCTGCATCGATTAGAGACGACGGACTCTTTACGTTGCACTATGTCCACATGGCCGCCGAACTTTGGCTGGACTCGACTGCCGGCTGGCTGGCGGTAGTGAACGGGAGCAACCGGTATGCCATGGTGGAGCGCTTCCAATTTGAAGAAACCCGAACTTATCCGGGCAAAGCATCCGTTATTTTTTGGACGAACGGCCCCGAAGTAAGGTTGAGCCCTGGCGGCGTTCCCTCCCTGACTTCAGAAGGGGACGCGTCGCCCTACTACCTGGAAGCCGAAATTAATTCTCCTCTTTGCCGGCTGCGTTCCGGGGAGAGCTGCAGCCTCGACACCGAATGGTTCCCCACGCGAAGCGGGAGCGAGTTCCACGGTGTTACCGACGCGGGCATTGTGATACGCCCGCTTCAAGCCACTCGTCTGGAGAATGGCAAAATCAGGCTCTCAGCCTCCTTCGGAGTATTCTTCTCTGGGCGTCTGCTCGCGCGCTTCTACGACGAACACGGTGCAAGCCTCGGAACTATGCCGGTGGTCGATGTGAATCCTGCCGAACCGGTCTCGCTCGAAACGGAAGTCGCTCCGACCGGAAAACCCGTGCGACTCTCCCTGCACTTGGAAGACTCGAATGGGGTGGACCGCGGTTCTCTCCAGGAAGTGCAAGTGAGCACAGGAGAAAATCGCTGAATGACATCCTGGACTAAATTCGCCCCGGTCTTGCTAGCCGTGGCATCCGCTTTGGTCGGATTGTCCATTGCAGGTGAGCGAAGGCAATCTCCCGTCGCTGGTGTCACAAATGTGATCGCAGAGGACCTGCTCGCGCAGGTTGGCCCGGACTGGACTTCCTATAACGGCGACTACACCGGACGTCGTTATAGCAGTCTGCACGAGATCAGTGCCGCAAATGTTAGTCAGCTCCGCGCGTCGTGGGTTTTTCATCCAGGTAACTCCGAGAGGCTTGAAGCCACGCCGCTGGTCGTCCGCGGAATAATGTATGTCACCTCCGCTAACGATGCGTTCGCGCTGGATGCGCGAACGGGGCGGGTTTTGTGGCATCACCAACGGGCACTGAGCGCGGGTTTACTGGATGATGCTGCCGCCCACAAGAATCGCGGGGTTGCGGCGTGGGAGAATTTTGTCTACATGGAGACCGATGATGCCCACCTGCTTTGCCTCGACGCTCGCTCAGGGGGCCTTCGGTGGGACGTTGCCTATGCTGACAAGGTCAAACATTACGGCGCAACCAGCGCTCCCCTGGTAGTGAAGGACGAAGTGATCGTCGGCACCTCTGGTGGCGATTCCGGCGTGCGCGGATTTCTCGCTGCCTTCGACGCGCTGACTGGAAAACTCAAGTGGCGTCTCTGGACGATTCCAGCGCCGGGAGAGTTCGGCTCGTCCAGTTGGCCCGGAGATTCCTACCTGCATGGCGGCGGCACAACCTGGATGCCCGGTACCTACGATCCGGTACTCGACACTTTGTATTGGACGACCAGTAACCCGGCCCCAGACTTTGTCGGAGACTCACGCCCCGGCGACGACCTGTATACGGCCTGCGTTCTGGCGATCGACCCCGGGACAGGAAAATTAAAATGGCATTTCCAGTTCACGCCTCACGACGTCTTCGACTATGACGCCAATGAAGCACCCGTACTGGTGGATATCCCGGATATGGGCGACGCCAAGGGCGAAACCCGTCGCCTGTTGGTGCAGGCCGACCGAAACGGCTTTCTCTATGTTCTCGATCGCATCAATGGCAAGTTCCTGAATGCGGCGCCGTTCGTGCAGAAACTGAACTGGGCCAAAGGGGTGGACGCATTTGGCCGCCCCGTAGTCTCGGGTCGAATACCAACCGCGGAAGGCACGTATATCTGCCCGGGCATCGATGGAGCCACGAACTGGTTTTCGCCTTCTTACAATCCCGATATTGGCCTCTTCTATGTCATGGCCCTTGAGAGCTGTAACCTGTTTTTCGCGGACCCCAAACCGTTTGTACAGGGTGAGACCTATTACGATACCGGCACGAAGCTTCCACCTGATGAACATGCACAGAAGGTTCTGCTGGCACTCTCAATACCGGATGGAAAGACGGTTTGGCGTTATCCCCAGGTAGGCCAAGGCGAATCCTGGGGTGGGACGCTGACAACCGCCGGCGAATTGGTGTTCTTCGGCGACGACGCCGGATCTCTGGAGGCGGTTGAAGCACGCACCGGTCGTGCCCTCTGGCACTTCAATACCGGCCAGACGATCTATGCTTCGCCGATGAGTTATGCGGTCGACGGGGTCCAATACGTGGCGGTCTCTGCTGGAAGTAACCTCTTCACCTTCTCGCTTCCACATTGACGGATCGTGCTAGGTTGAGGCACCGATGCCCCGCCCCACTGTCGGCCGGAAGTAATCCGCTCCGCTTTCTCCGCCCTGAGTTATGACTAAAGCAGCGGTAAGTCCCAAACTTAAGTTTCTTGCGCTTTCGTAGATAACGAGTCAAGCTACATGCTGGACTCTGATCGCAATAACCCTTTCCCCCTATCCTGCTCGTCGGGACTTCGGCAATTTCAAGAATAGAAACAGGGCAGGTTGTAACAGGAATGAATAAAGACGAATCATCTGCGAGCTTGGGTGAGCGCATCCCCCGCCTGAGCCAGGTCGAGGGCCGGGAGTGGTGGCTCTGGGGATTCGCGGTTGCTGTGACCCTAGTCCTGACTTTCGGCATTCTTTCTCTGACTTTTCCTGGTTTTCACCTGCCAACCGATAAGATCTACGTCCTCAGTCTGAAGGAGTGGGTGCGCGGCCTGGCCGCTTTGGTCCTCCTGTTCGATGTCTACACGATTTATCAACACCTGCAACTGCAGCGCATGCGACGCCAGCTAGCCGAGCGCGACCGGTTGTTTCAACTTATCAGCGAGAATGCAGCCGACATGATCGCCCTGGTCGACGGCAGCGGGAACCGCCTGTACAACAGTCCCGCTTATTCCAAGATTCTCGGGTACAGTCCCGAGGAACTAAGGGAGACCTCTCCCGTGGAACAGATTCACCCTGACGACCGCGCCCGCGTGGTCGGAGCCGCCGAGAAGGCGCGTCGCACGGGCTCGGGTGAACGCCTGGAATATCGAATCCGGCACAAGGACGGCTCATGGCGAGTTCTGGAGTCTACCGCCAACGCTATTCGCGGACCCCAAGGAGAAAATGAAGGGCTGGTCATCGTCAACCGTGACATCACCGATCGCAAGCGGGCCGAGGAGATGCTGGCCCATCACGCCTTTCACGACGGTCTGACGAACCTTCCCAACCGCTTGCTCTTCCTGGACCGCGTGGGCCGTGCGATCGCCGTCTCGCGGCGCCACACGAATCTCAAGTTCGCCGTCCTGTTCATCGACATCGACGGATTCAAGGTCTTCAACGACAGTCTGGGGCACGCCGCCGGTGACGCCCTCCTCATCCAGATCTCAGAGCGTCTCACGGCCTGTCTACGTCGCGCCGACACGGTTTCTCGGCCCCGGATAAACGAGAAGGAAGAGTCCTTGCTCGGTGACAGCACCCTGGCCCGGCCAGGCGGCGACGAATTCGCGGTGCTGGCCGAAGAACTCCGGGCGCCGAGTGACGCGGTCCGCGTGGCCGAGCGCATTCAGGAAAAACTAGTCGTTCCTTTCAAAGTCGAAGATCAGGAGATCGTCGTCACCGCCAGTATTGGGATCGCCTTTGGAGGAAGTGCCTTCACCGAAGCCCAGGATTTGCTCCGCGACGCTGAGATCGCCATGTACCGTGCCAAGCGCGCCGGCAAAGCTCGCTGCGAAGTATTCGACAATGCAATGCACTCCGGCGCACTGAAACGTCTGCAACTCGAGACCGACATGCGCAAGGCTCTCGACCTGGGAGAGTTTCACGTCCATTACCAACCCATCGTCTCGGTTCGCACCGGACTGATCCTAGGCTTCGAGGCTCTCAGTCGCTGGCGTCGTCCCCAGGGCATGGTGATGCCAAACGACTTTATTCCAGTGGCGGATGAGACCGGCTTGATTCTGACCATCAACCGCCAACTGATGCTGACTGCCTGCACGCAAGTTCGGCGCTGGCAGGAACTTTACCCTTCTGACCCGCCACTCTTTCTCAGCGTCAACATCAGCCCAAAACAGTTCGCGCAGGCGGATCTGGCTTCTCAGATCGGCCAGTTGATCAAGGAAAGCGGCATGGATCCCGGCTGCTTGGATCTCGAGATTACCGAAACCATCGCCATGGCCGACGCCGAAAAATCCGGGGTCGCCCTCTCGGATTTGAAGGCACTTGGCGTTCGACTGGACATCGACGACTTCGGCACGGGATATTCCTCGCTCAGCCGCCTGCAACGTTTTCCCGTCGATACTTTGAAGATTGACCGTATCTTTGTTTCCAGCATGGACAGCGACCACGATACCCACGAAATCGTCCGCATTATCATCATGCTGGCCCAAAATCTAGGCTTGAAGGTGGTCGCCGAAGGAGTTGAAACTCAAAGCCAGCTAGATCTTCTCCGGAAGATTGGGTGCGAGTCGGCGCAAGGTTACCTGTTCTCCAAACCTGCCGACAATGAGACGATCGAAAGGCTTCTGGCAATCAACCGCGCGTCAAGTCCCGGACGTCAGTCAAAAGCTGCCCATTCATCTTGAGGCGTTTTGCTCCCAGGCTGCATCGAGTGCGCCAATCGCTGGTCAACTGCGCTCAACCTGGTTGACGGGATCGCGTCTTTCGGGACCTGCACGTCCGCCGAGCCGCTCTGGGCGCAGAGTATGAGCTGAACGCGGCTTTTTATCTCCAACTTCTCAAAGACGCGATAAAGGTAGTTGCTCACGGTGTGCTCGGTGACGGAGAGAACCTGAGCGATCTCCCGATTCTTCAATCCATCGGCGACGAGTCGGGTCACCTCCTGTTCCCGCGGAGTGAGCAAGCTGATCCTCTTGGTGTTCGCCAGCCGGGGCTTGAGTTGAGGCAGCACCTCCAGCAAAAACTCCAGTTGCTCATTGTTAACCCAGATTTGACCGTTATGCACGCAATGGATGCACTTTGCCAGTGATTGGAACGAATTGGACCGGGAAAATACGCCGCGCGCACCGGCACAGAAAGCACCGAGGACCGCATCCCGATCAAGTGTTTGCAGCAACATGACCAGAGTTGTACTGGGATGGGATTCGCGCAATTTTTCCAGAACCCCCAGGCCGCTTTGGTCACTGTGACCCCATCCCCGACTCAGAAGTGCGACGTCGGGTTTGCAGGCTGCCACCTTGCGCAAGGCATCTTGCGAACTGCTGGCAATGCCCACAACGTCAAACTCGTTTCGGCAACGACTCAATGCACTGGCCATCAGCTCGCTGCCCATATAGTCAGAGTCTGCTATAAGCACGCGAACACGCGCCGGGGATGCATCCATTTGCAACTCCCTTCAACATTGTCACAAGAACGTTTGTCCCTCAGGTGAAATTCTAACAAGATGCTTCCCGTACGCGGAATCAATTTTCAGCACAGCTCAATCACCGTTGGCGATGTGAATCACACGTTAAACGCGCCGTTGAACACGGCCTTAGAGGGGTCGAAGGCGCTGCCGTGTCGGCAATTGCGCGCGCCGAATCAGAAGTTGTAATCCCGAAATACTAAGTTCTAATCCCTAATACCGGGCAGACCGTCGACGGCCGGAAGTGCGCCCAGTGCCCTCCCTTTTGATAGGCGGCAAGATCAAACAGCGATGGCACAGCGTGGAGAGTTTCGTCTTTATCCCAGGGGCGTGAATACCCCAGACCTCGGCAGAGTGATTTCTAACTGGGATACCGCAGAAACTCCTAGCTTCACCGCCAAGGTTCCAGGGTACCGCTGGAAGCAAATACCCCTCATGTGCAGCCGGAGAAAAATCTCGCACATAGCGAGAACCTAGAAAAGAGAACGCGATGGAGAATACTCCTCTAACACATAGTAAGAAACAGTTCACGCGGTGGGGAGTATATGCAACTTGTGGACCTTTTATAAGCCACTTACTCTGCATTTAGCATTTGCCAGAGCAACATGACCCAACTACTGGAATGTTGGAGCCGCGACATTTCCTCAACGGAGCGCAGACGCGATGTTCGCTACGACCTTCAGATTCCGGTGGTGTTCATCTGGGACGCCGACGGAACCAAGTGTCAAGGAGAGGGTATGACGCGAGACATAAGCGAAGTGGGGTTATTCGTTGTCTCTCAAGCCTGTCCGCCGCCGAGGAGCAAAGTCGATGTCGAGATTCTGTTCGGAAGATCGAAATCAAACGTCTCGCTCAGGGGAAGCATGCAAGTGCTACGTGTCGAAGCCGGCTTGAACCGAACGGGCGTTTGTGGATTCGCACTGTCCGGGAAGCGTCTCTCGGTCGGCGGCGCAGCCCAGGCCTAAGACCCATCACGTGGCCCGCCAACTCATGCGGAAGAGTGTTCCGTGTGACTTAGAGGGCGAAGCTATGCCACGTCGCATCCTGCTAGAGAGGTCGGCTTCGCCATGCACCAGAGTTACATTGTCCAACAGTCGACACCTACCTCGTTTGTAGTTCATCGTCGATAGTTCACACACCAAATCCCACAGAACTATACCTATCAGGAGGCAGTGATGGCTCCAAATAGACGACGATTCGTGAAATATCTGGCAAAGCTCTTCGATCTTTGCGCCCTGGGCGCATCGATTGTTGTTGCTCTGATTGCCTTCTCATCGCTCAGAAGCATGACCCTTGCCGGTTCGATGGCAATGCGAATCAAGCTGGGGGACTGTCTGGTCTTCGCGATTCTCCTGTTTACATGGCACTACCTGTTCATTTTCTGCGGCCTGTATGTCTCCAAGCGGTTGACGACGCAGCGCACGCAGATTCTTGAGGTATGCAGGGCTACGGTGCTGGCAACTGCCTTATTGATTTTGTCAGCGAGGGTGTTTGACCTTGGAATCGTGAGGCCGAGCTTCGTTTTGTTCTTCTGGTTGTCGTGCACGTTTACCATGGTTGCGGGGCGTGTTACAGCTCGCTGGCTGCTTCTCGCCCTGCGGAGTCGGGGCAGAAACAGCAGATTCCTTCTCATCGTTGGCACGAATGAGCGGGCCATTGAGTTTTCCCGGCAGATCGCGAGTCATCCGGAGCTGGGATACCGAATCGTCGGGTTCGTGGATGATGACTGGGAAGGAACCGAAGCATTCGAGTCGACAGGACACACCCGATGCTGCACATTCGCCGGTCTGGCTGACTTTCTGCGGGCAAATGTGATCGACGAGGCGGCCATCTACTTGCCGCTCCGCTCGTACTACGAACACGCTTCTGATTTTGTGTCCTTGTGCGAGCAGTATGGGATCGTCATTCGCTTCGACTCCCAGGTATTCCAAATGCGCAATTCCCGTGCTCGCATTCAAGATCTGGACCTGGAAGAGAACTCGCATGTGTATTACACGGCGGGTTCAGCGGAAATTGTTCCGGCAATGATCAAACGCGCGCTGGACTTTCTTTGTTCCGCAGCGCTCCTACTGTTCTGCGGTCCCTTCCTTGTTTTGATTTCTGTTCTGGTGAAAGCGACTTCGCCCGGACCAGTCTTCTTTCGGCAGACTCGCATCGGCCTGAACAAACGGCAGTTCACTATCTACAAGTTCCGCTCGATGGTTGTCAATGCTGAACAGTTACAGGGGCAGCTTCTCGCCATGAACGAAATGACCGGGCCGGTGTTCAAAATTAAAGAAGACCCGCGAATCACGCCACTGGGAAGGCTGCTGCGCAAGTCCAGCATTGATGAACTGCCGCAGCTGTTCAATGTATTGAAGGGCGACATGAGCCTGGTTGGGCCGCGCGCCATGTCACTGCGCGACTATCAACTATTTGATCAGGACTGGCAGCGGCGTCGCTTTAGTGTGAAGCCCGGTATCACCTGCCTGTGGCAGATTCATGGACGCAATTCCATTCCATTCGAAAAGTGGATGGAACTCGACATGCAATACATCGACAAGTGGTCGCTGTGGCTTGATCTAAAGATTCTCGTGCAGACCGTACCCGCGGTATTGCGCGGAGCGGGAGCAGCTTAAGCCGCGCAGCCGAGAAAAGTAGCAGGCCTTAAATAGTAATAAGACCAAAGTCCGAAATTGGTTTGCCCAAGGCGCTCTTCGTTGTTTGTCGGACCCAGCGTTCCCACATATGAAAGTCTTGCTGGTCGGCAATTATGAGAACGACGGTCAGGAAAGCATGCAGAAGTTTGCGGCTCTCATGGTCCGGGGCCTTAGGCAGGCCGGTCACGAAGCGCGGATTGTGAAACCGCGAGCCTTCTTTAGTCGCCTTCCGGGCGCTGGTCAGGGTTTCGCAAAATGGTTGGGTTACATCGACAAATTTGGATCATTCCCTTCTGTTCTCAAGTCAATGACTTCATGGGCTGATGTCGTTCATATCTGCGATCATTCAAACGCGTTTTATACAAGGTACTTGCGGCATGTTCCACACGTCGTCACCTGTCACGATCTACTCGCGATTCGAAGCGCGCTGGGGGAGATTCCTCAAAATCAAACAGGTTGGACGGGCAGGCAACTTCAGCGATTGATTCTCAAAGGGCTTGCCCAGGCAGAGCATGTGGCATGTGTGTCAGAAACCACACGAAGAGACCTTTTGCGTATTGTCGGCATCCCCGAGCACCGCGTGTCCCGTGTTTATAACTCTCTGAACTATCCGTATTCGCCCATGGATGACAAAGAAGCGGCGTCTCGACTTCGTAGACTCGGCGTCGATCCATGCCAATCGTTTCTACTCCATGTCGGCGGAAACCAGTGGTATAAGAACCGTCTCGGAGTGTTGCGTACATTTTGTAATCTTCGCAGCCTTGCGAAAGAAAAGACACTGATGTTAGTGATGGTGGGCCAACCCTGGACGTCTGAAATGAGGCAATTCGTTGTCGAGAATCGCATGGGCGACTCAGTCCAGGAGTTGCCGGGGATTGCGGATGACGATCTGCGAGCCCTGTATTCCAAAGCGAGCATGATGGTGTTCCTTTCGCTCCAGGAGGGATTTGGATGGCCCATCATTGAGGCGCAGGCATGCGGCTGTCCGGTTGCAGCGTTTGGGCGTTCCGCGATGCAGGAAGTCGGCGGCAAAGCAGCCATTTACGTTGACCCGGACAACTCATGGTCGGCCGCCGTTACGCTGAAGGATGCTCTCGAAAGAGTGGCCGACTTCCGCGATGCCAGCCTGCGGAACGCGGCACGCTTCAAATCCGGAATGATCGATTCCTATATTTCGCTGTACGGCAGAGTGTGCAAAGAGAAGCTTGAGGACCATGCGCTCCATCAGTTAGCCATTGAATCCACTCCCCAGACTCTCCAATCCGAGAACAGCATTGAATATCCTTCACATCATCAACTCGGTTAGTCCAGTCGGCGGCGGGCCGATCGAGGGCATCAAGCAACTGCGGGCGTCTATGGTGGCTGATGGGCATCGAGTGGAGATCGCATCGCTCGATCCGCCGGACGCGCCGTTCTTAAAACAGAATCAGCTGCCGGTTTATCCGCTTGGTCCATCGAAACTCGGGTACGCTTTCAGTCGCCGGTTTATTCCGTGGCTGCGCGCTAACCGGACTCGATACGACGCCGTCATCGTGAATGGGATCTGGCAGTTCCACAGCTTCGGCGCCTGGAGCGCTTTGCGCAATACCAACACGCCTTACGTTTTGTTCACTCATGGCATGCTCGACCCCTGGTTTAAAAAACAGTATCCGTTGAAACATCTCAAGAAATGGATCTATTGGGCCTGGGCGGAATATCGCGTCTTGCGCGATGCTCAAGCTGTGTTGTTCACCTGCGAAGAGGAGCGCGTACTCGCTCGCGAGTCGTTTTGGCTATATCGCTGCAAAGAAGTCGTAGTCAATTTCGGTACTGCTGGACCGGAGGGCGATCTGGAGGCCGAACGGCAGGAACTTCTTACTCGCTATCCCGAATTAAAAGGTAAGAAGCTGGCGCTGTTTATGGGCAGAATTCATCCCAAGAAGGGATGCGACCTGTTGATCGAGGCCTTCGCAAACGTGTTCGGGCAAAACCCTGAGTGGCATCTGGTGATTGCCGGCCCGGATCAAGTGGGATGGCAAAAGAAGCTGCAGCAACGGGCGCAGCACCTCGATGTAGCCACGCGAATCACCTGGACCGGGATGCTCAACGGCACGCTGAAGTGGGGGGCGTTGCGGTCGGCAGAGATTTTCGTGTTGCCGTCGCACCAGGAAAATTTTGGCATTGTCGTGGCCGAAGCCCTCGCATCAGGTACTCCAGTGTTGATTTCTAACAAAGTAAACATATGGCGAGAGATTCAAACGGATAGAGCAGGAATGGTTGCCGACGATACCCTCGCAGGGACCTGTAAGTTACTCCGAACCTATTTGCACATAGGAGCGCAAGAGAAAAGTGCCTTCCGCCAGAGCGCCCGGGAATGTTTCAAACAGAGATTCGAAATCCACAAAGCAGCCAAGTCTCTCCATAGCGTGTTAGCCGGTGTCACCGGACTGAATTAAGCAGCTACTCCAATGAGCCCATCCCAAGCCTGCGCGGCAAACTCGTTACTCCTCTCGGGAGATGCCGGTGAGACGCTCGCGAACGCCGAGCATTGGTGCGGAAAAGGGTCGACGGCAGGGAACTTCTCTGTCCAGGTGGCGACGAGTTTGCAGGCAGTGGAGGCACTTCAGCCGCATTGGAAGTTGTGGGCCGACAGTCCGGAAACCGACCTGGATTGTTATTTGCACAGGCTCAAGACCGACCCGACCATTCTCCAACCGTATGTTATGACGGTCTTCGAGAACGGGATCCCGCAAGGCATGCTGGTCGGTCAGATCGTCAAGCGAAGGCTCTCGACCACAGTCTTCTTTGTAAACATTCGCGGGCCCGAAGCAACGGTTCTCGAGGTTCTCCGAGGAGGACGAATGGGCCTGGAATCTTGTCCCATCGATAAGCTTCTGGCGTTGCATCTCTTTCATGCCACGAAATCGGCGGGAATTGACTTGCTGCTGTTGCAACGGTTCCCGCTGCAATCGGGACTGTTTCGCGAACTGCAACAATTGCCGGACCTTGCGATCAAACCGCAGGTTCCCCATACCTTTTGTTATTCAGCGCTGCCTTTAACCGCCGCTCTCGGGAGGCGCGCTCCCGTCTTTTCGGGCAAGAACCGAAGAGAGACCAGAAGAAAACTGCGAATTCTGGAGCGGGCATTTCCAGACAAAGTGGCGTTTAAGTGCTTTTCCGCACCTGGTGAGTCGGATATCGGCATGCGCGACGCAGCGAAGGTCGCAGTGACTAGCTGGCAGTACTTTCTCGGACAGGATTCTCTGAACACCGAGCAGACGAAGAATAATCTCGGGTTCCTCGCCAGTCGCGGTTGGCTCCGAGTCTATGTGATGTACATCAGTCGTACTCCATGCGCATTCCTGATCGGACAGACCTACAAGAATACGTTCTACTGCCAGCATGCAGGTTATAACCCGGAGTTTGCGCGCTTCTCGGTCGGGTCGTTGCTGACGTCGTGGGCACTGGACAATCTGCTTTCGGCTGGCGTGCAGCAGGTAGATCTGGGCGAGGGCCGGCAAGAACACAACCGGCGACTTGGATGCCGAATTCAGGAGGAGGGGGGCGTGCACGTTTACCCTCCCACTTGGCGCGGCCTGCAGCTTGGCTTATTTTTCGCGGCTGCTCAGATGGTGCGATCAGTGGGGCGATGGACGGTGACTGAATTGCGGCTAGACCGATTAAGCAGTACCTGGTCGAAATTCCGAATCTGGCGTTGGAAAACCAGAAACGGCATGGGTGACATAAGTTATGAACAACGCATTTGTGATAAAGGATGACCGCTCGATGATGCCTCACGGCCGGCTTTTCAAAGCTGCCATTCTCCTCGTGCTATGCGCTGCATGGAGTGGGACCCTTGAGGCGCAGCTTGCTAAGCCCGAGCCAACGCCAACGAGCGTAGAGCCGAGGACGGCTAACCCAGCGAACCCACCTGCAGCCGAGGACTACCTGATCGGCGCCGATGATCTTCTGAATGTTTATGTTTTGGATGTGCCGGAACTGTCGCGAGATTATCGGGTTGAGGTAACGGGCAAGATTACAATCCCTGTGCTGGCGAATCCGCTGACTGCCGCGGGATTGACCCTTTCCCAATTTTCACAATTGCTTTCTCACGAACTGAAGGCGCAAGGCCTGGTCAGCGATCCACATATCACGGTGTCGGTCGACCAGTCCCGGCTGCATACCGTCGCCATTACCGGAGCGGTAAAGAAACCACAAGTCTATCCAGTCTTCACTCGAACTACGCTCCTGGATATACTTTCGCAGGCGGAGGGTCTGGCTGAGGATGCCGGGAATACGGCGGTTATACACCGCGGTGACATCGGCATTCGGGCCGCTGGCGCGAATGGAGCGCCCGTGAGTTCTCAGCAACCCCAGGCGACGGATTCTCTTACCATTGATCTGAAACGCTTGCTGGAGAGTAGCGACCCTAAGCTGAACGTGAATATTTATCCAGGCGACCGCATTACGATTCCGCGAGCGGGGGTGGTCTATGTTGTCGGCGCAGTTAACAAACCCGGTGGATTTACAATGAACGCCAGCAGTCACGGCATGACAGTCCTGCAGGCGCTGGCTCTGGCTCAGGATGCGAAGACCACTGCTCAGAAGAGTCAAACTGTCATCATCCGCAATGATGCGCAGGCTCCGGAGGGCCGCAAGCAGATTCCACTCGACCTGAAGGCTATCCTCCGAGGGAAAAATCCAGATCCAGTACTGCAAGCGGAAGACATTCTTTTCATTCCGGACAGTGGCGCAAAGCGTGCGTTCAACCGGGGGATTGAATCGGTGGTGCAGGCAGCCACCGGTGTCGCGATATATGGCGCCCGCTTTTAGTCGCCATCCAGCTTGTCCTCCGAGCCCGATCCACATTCGCACTCGCTGTCTTCCCGTTGGTCAGGAGTACTAGATGGAACAGTTACCGCCCATGAATAACAATCGACGCCTAAAATCGCCGGGCTCGTTGTTGACTTATAACTCGCCCGGGACGATCGTTGAATCGCGCATGCCGCTGGCGCTCGACGAGCGAATCCCAGGCCCTCAGCACCGCGACACGCCCCTGGCGGTCTACTGGTACGTGCTGTTGAGGCGTCGCTGGACGATCATCGCCGTGACCGCAACACTGACCATCGTCGCTGCCGCCGTGTCTTTCATGATGACTCCTGTTTATGAGGCCACAGCGCGCCTGGAAATCGAGCCCGAAGCGCCGGTTCTCCAATCGCAATCGCCCAGTGGCTTGTACCAAAAGGTGGACGACGACGACATGTTTCTGCAGACGCAGATTCAAGTTCTGAAGAGTGAAACTTTGGCGTGGAAGACAATTCAACAACTGGATCTTGCAGGTCACCTCGGCGGACTGGCGGCAGACCAAGTGACGACTCCGGAGTCAGAGCAGAGGAAGTTACAGCTGATCGGCGCCTTTCAAAGCCGGCTCAAGGTCGACCAGGTACCCAAGGCGCGGATGCTTTCAGTGAGCTTTCAGGATTCAGATCCGAAGGTCGCGGCAAAGGCGGCGACCACCCTGATTAATGCCTACCTCGAATATAACTTCCGTGAAAAGGACGAAGCAATTCGCCGGTCCGGCTGGATGGAGCAACAGGTGGGGGAGCTGAGGGCAAATGTTGAGAAGTCCCAGGAGGCGGTAGTCGACTACGAGCAGCAAAATAGGATTGTCAACTCGGGCGACAAGCAAAATGTGCTAGAACAAATGCTTTCCGACCAGAGCCGTGATTTAGCCGCCGCTCAGGGGGAGCGCATGCAAAAAGAGTCCCTCTATCGGCAGGTATTAGCGAATCGGGCGCAGTTGGCTACTTTAGTGCATGACGATCTGCTGGAGAAGCTGGAAGAAAAAGCAGCAGAGTTGAAGCAACAATACACACAGGTCGTCGCACAGTATGGCCCCAACTTTCCTAACGCGAAAAGAGTGCAACTCCAGGTGAAGGAAAGCCAGGACGAGATTGAGCGGGAGCAGAATCGCATTATCAGCCGCATGGCCAGCGACTACCTGGCAGCTTCCGATCGTGAAAAACTTGCTGCGGCGGGTGTTACACGTCAAAAGGAAGAAGTCGGCAAGTTGAACCAGTTGCTGGTGCAGGACAATCTTCTGCGCCACGAATTCGAGACCAATCAGCAACTCTACGACAGCCTGCTAAAGCGCTTGAAGGATGCAACTGTCTCCGCCGCTCTTCGCTCCACCAACATTCATCTTGTCGACAGCGCGCTACCCCCGAGCGCTCCGGTTCGGCCCAGGAAACTCCTGAACATTGCAGCCGCGTTGTGGGCGGGCCTGATCATTGGAGTTATTGGAGCTTTTGCCCAGGAAGCAATGGACTCTTCCATCAAGACACCGGAAGAGGCAGAGGCCCTAACTCTGGCTCCAACCCTCGGAACCATTCCTTTTGAGCGGTGCTTATGGCCGAAGACGCACGCTCTGGGCGAAGACGCGGGAACTAATCAGATTGCCTTGAGTCTCACGAAACATCCGAACTCCTCGCTTTCCGAAGCCTTTCGCGCGCTGGGCACCGCAGTTTCACTGCCTTCGAGACCGGTCAAGACCCTACTCATCACCAGCGCTCAAAACGGCGAGGGAAAAACCACTACCGCGCTGAACCTGGCGCAGGCCCTGGCTCAACGCGGGGTCCGGGTGCTGCTCATGGATTGTGATCTTCGGAAGGGGGAGGTGGCCAAAGCGCTCGGGCTGAAGGATCCAGCGGGACTGACCACGGCTCTCTCCGGTGGGGCTGGCGTTCCTGAGTTATTGCTGACTCTGCAACCGAATTTGTCTGTGCTTCCCGCCGGCGCTGCTCCAGCCAATCCGGTGGCTATGCTGGCCTCCCGGCAGATGGCAATGATCCTCGAAAAGGTTGTGGAGCACTTTGAATTCGTCATCATCGATTCACCTCCGGTGCTTGCAGTGACGGATGCGGCGATCCTCTCTGGCCTCGTAGACGGAGTGCTGCTGGTGGCGGCGAGTGGCACAACGCCGCGGGCCGGCCTCCTTCGCGCCCACAGTATTCTTGAAGCTTCCGGCGCCCGGATATTGGGTATGGCGGTGAACAAGTTGGATACACGGCATCCGGGTTATGGATACTCCTACACGAATTACTCCTACAAATAACATCAGGTTCCCAACTGACACGCTGTCGTTCCAGAAAAAGTCAAAATGCAAAGCGATACAACGGCAATCATCGAATCTCAAACGGGAACAGAGCTTCTCGATGTGGAGGAGGCAGTAGCTGCTTCACATGTTCCAAGCTGGCTGGGACAGGAGACGCTGAGAAAATGGGCGCCGATTCTGGCGAAGTTTGCGTTAATCCAGGCCTTGGTGCAAGGGTTAGGGTTCGCCGCCGGGCTATTGATCGTTCGCACACTGCCGAAGCGAGAGTATGCCTTTTACACGATTGGGAACACGATGTTGAGTGCGATTTTGGTGCTCGCGGATAGCGGGATCAGCAGCGCCCTGACTGCCATCGGCGGCCGGGTGTGGCAAGACGGCCAACGATTGGGCAGTCTGTTCAATACCGCGCTCCAGTTGCGCCGCCAGCTGGCGATCGTAACTGTTCTGGCCGTGGTTCCCGTTCTGATCTGGTTGTTGGCGGAAAATGGCGCAAGTAAGAAATCCATTGCATTGCTGGTGGTGCTCGTCTTGGCGGGTGCAGGTCTGGAGTTGATTACCCGAATCTACGCCGTCGCGTTGCGGTTAAGGTCGGCAATCCGGGAGATTCAAAATCAGGCTATGGTGTCGGCGGTGGTAAAACTCGCGATTGTCGGGATCGCACTATTCGTCTTCATGAACGCCGCAGTCGCGATTGCATCGGTGGTCATCGGATACGCGGTTCAGTTTGCCATGCTGCGACGCTGGGTGCGGCGCGAAGTAGATCGAAGCGCATCTCCAGACCCGGTCATGCGCTCTGAAATTTTTTCGGTGGTGAAGAGACAGGCGCCGCATTCAATCTACTACTGCCTGCAGGGACAGATCACAGTCTGGCTGATCAGCGTATTCGGCAACGCCGAGCGGGTTGCTGATGTGGGCGCGCTCAGTCGGCTGGCGGTTTTTTTCGCTCTGTTGTCCTCAATTACCGTGGAGGTTGTGCTTCCGGCTTTCGCCCGCATTCAATCGATCCGACAATTGCGTCGGCGCTACTTTCAGATCGCGGCTGGATACTTCTGTGTGTCTGTACTCTCGGTTGCCGGGGTGGCACTATTCCCCCAGCAGGTCTTGTCCGTTCTCGGAAGCCAGTACAGCGGACTTCACGCAGAGGGCGTACTCATGGCTGCCTGCGCGGTGGTATCGACCACCGCCGGATTGCTCTGGTCGATAAATTCAGCGCGCGCCTGGATCGTCCCTCCGCTGCTTCTCATACCGTGCACGATCGCGGTACAGGCGGCTCTCATTTCGATCCTGAATTTATCCACCGTGAGGGGTGTTCTTCTGTTCTCGATGTATTCGTGGATGCCTAGTGTTGTGCTCTCCCTTGGGTACGCAATGAAGAAAATGTTGTTCGCGCCAACGGCTGCCTGAGCCGCATTCTAAGTAATGAACTCGCTTAGTGCAGGCGCTTCTCGCATACCGGCCATGAAGATTACCGTCATCATCCCGTCTTACGCGCGTCCCTCCGACTTGCGGCGCTGCTTATCAGCAGTCGCGCTGCAAAGCAGGCGGCCCGATGAAGTCCTGGTAATTGGAAGAGAGCAGGACCCCGGAACCTGGAATGTAGTCTCCGACTTGCAGAAAGATTTCCCTGTGCTCCGCATCGTGCCTGTCGTGGAACCGGGAGTAATTGCAGCTCTCAATTGCGGGTTGGACAACGCTACCGGAGATGTCCTGGTATTTACCGACGATGATGCAGAGGCTCAGGTGGATTGGCTGGAGCGTATGGAAGCCGGTTTCGCTGACCAGTCGATCGGAGCCGTCGGCGGCAGGGACTGGCTGCAACTGCCAGACGAGCCTGCCTTATTCCGGCCGGCACAGGTATCACAAGTTGGAGTTTTAACCTGGTACGGGAAACAGCACGGCAATCATCATTGCCCGCTTCGCGGCCACACCGGGAAAGTCATGTTCCTGAAAGGCGTCAACATGGCTTTCCGCCGGCGCGCTCTCGGGTCGTATCGCATCGACACCAGTCTCCACGGCCGCGGCGCTCAGGCAGGTTATGAGATGGACCTATGTTTCCGGATTCGGCAGGCAGGTTTCGATGTGTTCTTCGACGATCGAATCCTGGTCAAGCACTATTGCTCTCCTCGAAAAGATGGCGAAGGCAGGAACGAACTCAACGGTTCGTTGTTTCTGGACGTCAACTTCAACAATCAATATGTGATTACCAAGAATCTCGGCTTTTGGCGGGCGCTCGCCTATTTTTGCAACGAACGCCTGCTCGGTTCGCATTCCACGCCCGGTTTGCTGGCTTGCGTGAAATGGCACTTTAAGGGCGACCGGCAGGTATGGCGACGCGCGGTGCAGATGGCGGGAAGCGGATTGGCAGGGTTCCGCGAGGGCCGGCAGGCGCGGGCTCTGGCTCTTCAGAATCGCGCCAACTTGAAGTTCAACTGTTCCACCGGGATTGAGTGAGTGCATCGGCTCCAAAACGCAGCGTAACTTCATTATGCAGATTCTGATCTATACCCATGCCTTTCCGCCGATGGTCGGGGGCATCGAGACGATTACGATGCAGCTTGCGCAAAGGCTTGCCGAGAGTTCGCACTCAGCTCTCGGTGAAGAGCCGCGAGTCGTTGTGGTCACACCGCAGCCGGACCCTATAGCTCACGAGAATGAGTTGCCTTTCCAGGTTGTGCGCGCACCCTCTTTCTGGAAGCTCTTAACGCTGATTCGAAAAACCGACATCCTGCACATCTCGGGTTCAGACATGCTGCCCCTGCTGCTGGGCTGGTTGCTCCGCAAGAATACGGTGGTGCAGCATCACGGTTTTCAGACTGCTTGCCCAAATGGTCAGCTGATCTTCGAGCCGACTCAGGGTTCCTGTCCCGGTCACTTCATGGCCGGAAGGCATCGCCAATGTTGGAGTTGTAACTCAGCAGGCGGAATGATGCACAGTTTCAAACGTTGGCTTTTGACATATCCACGCCGCTGGTTGTGCGCGAGGGCGGAGACGAACGTAATGCCGACCGCGTGGCTTGGTAGCCTCCTGCAGCTTCCACGGATGGTCACGATCCATCATGGCTTACCTGCCCCTGGGTCACAAGGAGATCACTCGCCCGGAAGGATTGCAGTTTCTCGGGCTGTTGGCCCGCCACGCATCGCATATGTGGGTCGCCTAGTCACCACCAAGGGCGTTCACATTTTGCTCAAGGCGGCGAGCCAGCTGACCGACTGTGAATTTCAACTCATGATCATCGGGGATGGTCCCGAGCGTTCGAGGCTAGAAGCGGACGTCCGGTCGCTGCATCTGGAAGGACGCGTAGTTTTCTGCGGGCACTTGCCTACGGATGAGGTCGAGCAGATGCTCGCTGGAGCAAGAGCGGTGGTCATGCCCTCGGTCGCCGGTGAGGTGTTCGGATTGGTTGCTCTCGAAAATATGCTACGCGGCAAAGTAGTGATCGTTTCACAAATCGGATCATTAACCGAAGTGATTGGCGACGCGGGCCTGACTTTCCCGGCAGGTGACGCACGGGCGCTGGCCGGCTGCGTGCGGCAGGTATTGGACTCCGAGGATTTTGCAGAAAAAATGGGAGCACGAGCAGCTGCCCGCGCGAGCTCGTTATTTACACCCGAGCGCATGGTCGACGATCATCTTTCGCTTTATCGGCGCCTGCTCGGTGCTGCTCCAATCATGAAATCTCCGCTTGATTCTGCGATCGCTCCTCTGGCGATGACCAAGGATTGAGGCTATCTCCGCGATGATTCTATTCAGCCATCCCACCGGAAATGCCAACGCAAGAGAGGCGTCCCGCGCTCTAAGTGACGCCGACCTTCTCTCCGAGTTCTGGACCTCGGTGTGCTGGAACCAAGAGCATTTTCTGAATCGCGTGCTTCCTCGTTCGGTCAGTGCCGAATTGGGGCGGAGAGCTTTTTCTCACATAAAGAAAGGATCGCTGCACTCTCATCCCTGGGTTGAGATCGGTCGACTGGCGGCGCGCAAGTTTCGTCTATTGGGCTTGCTCCGCCACGAATACGGCAGATTTTCTACGGACGCAGTGTATCGGAGCCTGGATTCAAGGGTGGCGAAGAGACTGCAGGATGCGCCGCATATCCGCGCGTTATACGCCTATGAAGACGGAGCGCTGGCTAGCTTTCGAGCCGCGAAGCAGCTTGGCATCAAGACTATTTACGAACTTCCGATCGGGTATTGGAAATGTTACAGGGAGTTGATCGCGGAAGAGGCAAGGCTTCAGCCGGAATGGGCTGTGACGCTGCAAGGCAGCAGCGACAGCGACGAGAAACTCCAGCGCAAAGATGAGGAACTTGCTCTCGCAACCGACATTGTGGTTCCGAGCGAGTTCGTCTGCGCCACTCTGCGGAAGGCAAGCCGCATCGAGGGGCGGGTTACGGTGCTGCCCTATGGCGCGCCACCAACCACACTCACGAAGGAAAGAAGCACAAGAGATGGAAAACTGAGGGTTCTGTTTGTCGGTGGTCTTAGCCAGCGCAAGGGCTTGAGCTACTTGCTACAAGGGGTTGCTCGGCTGGGCTCACACGTCGAACTGACCCTGATCGGCCAACGGGTCGTTGAATGCCAGCCGCTAGATGCGGCGTTGCACGTGCACCGCTGGATCCCGTCACTGCCGCATGCCGCTTTGCTTCAGGAGATGTCCAGCCACGACGTGATGGTTTTTCCGACCCTCTTCGAGGGATGCGCGCTGGTCGTTCTGGAGGCGATGTCCCAAGGCATTCCGGTAATCACGACCCCGAACGCCGGAGCCTCGCATTTTGTGAGTGACGGCGAGGATGGATTCATCGTTCCCATTCGCGATGTCGAAGCGATTACGGAAAGATTGGAACTGCTGCTACGGGATCGCGATCGATTGTTGGCCATGAGTCGAGCGGCAATGCACAAAGCGGCGCGGCATTCCTGGGAACAATACCGGCAAAGGCTGGTGGCTACGGTGCGGGAAGCTCTGCTGCAAGATACGGCCGTGCAGTCCGAGGCATCTCCATCTTTCCATTCGGCGGTGTGCGAACCTTGCTAAATAGAAGCCAGCGAGCGGCACTGAGTTTCGATTCGCATAGCGATTCCGTCGAGCAGCAGCAGGTGACTGCGTTGCGGCGGATGATTTGGATTTATTTTGCCTTATTGATCGCGGAAGGCGCGCTGCGCAAGTGGATCGCTCCGTCACTCAGTGCTCCCTTACTTGTGGTACGTGATCCGCTCGTCCTCCTTATTTATGCACAAGCCGCACGCTGCCGGCGGTTTCCCCTTCACGGACCCATGGTCGCTTATTTCCTGTTGTTGAGCAGTTTCATTGTGCTGGCGGTTTTCCAAATCGTAGCCGGTGTCGGCGGCGGCCCACTTGTAGCCGCATATGGCCTGCGAACCAATTTCTTGCAGCTGCCGCTGATCTTTGTAATTGCACAAGTGTTTTCCTACGCTGACGTGATCAAGCTGGGCAAATGGGTCCTCATAATCTCGATACCGATGGCGGCTTTGATGATCTGGCAGTTCCTATCGCCGCCGGATAGCTGGATCAATGGCGCGACCACGGCGGATGCGCAGCAGATCTCATCCGCGCTGGGAAAAATCAGACCTGCCGGCACATTTAGTTTTGCCACCGGCGCCGCTCACTTTTTCGTGTTGGCCACGGCGTTCCTGATCTACGGATTGGCGCAACCACGGTCCGGTTATTCGCACTGGCTGCTGGGCGCCGCCCTGTTGAGCGTGGTTGTTGTACAGCCGGTCTCCGGCAGCCGCCTTCTGGTGCTGGGTTGCTTGGTGGTGGTGGTGGCTGCGATCGCATTTGCGGGCTTGAGTCAGGGACGAGCCACGAGGGTCTTAGCCGTGATTATGCTCATTGGCGTCGCGCTGGCGAGCTTATCGCTGACCAGTTTCTTCCGCGAGGCGGTCACCGTCTTCATGACCCGTTGGGACGCCGCTGACGGGGCGGCCAACGTTAGTTTGAGCGGCAGGATTCTCGGCGGCTTTCTTGATTCATTTGCCCTGATCTCGCAGGCAGGAATGTTTGGCAAAGGGATCGGCATGGGCACGAACGCAGGCTCCGCGCTGATGACGGGAACGGCGCAGTTTCTTCTAGCTGAGGGGGAGTGGTCGCGCGTGATTATGGAAGCCGGCCCGTTGCTGGGTTTCTCCTTCCTGGCGTACCGCGCCTGGCTGGCGGGATACGTGGCGGTTCGCGCTGTGGTCGCGGGGAGACAGCAACAATTACTCGCCTGGCTTCTGGCGTGGGACGCCTGCCGCAGTTTGCTCACCGAACAAATCTCGCAGCCGACGAACCTGGGATTCATGGTTCTAGTCAGCGGCCTCTGTTTGGCAGCCATGCCCATGAATGGTCGCGCGCTCGCGAAGGTGCCGAAAACAGGAAGTACGCAACCAATGAACCGCGGACTGCGATTCGAGGGCCAATTCATCAAATGACGGCTGCGTCCACAACTCGAAGCTTGCCGGCTTCATCCCCCGGAATTGCGGCCGCCAATCCGGCCGTTGCGTTAGAAGCCACCCTGGGGCAGCGCGTGCAAGATTTGAAGGCGTTTCGCCTGCCTGCCAATTTCCGGGGCAGGCCGGCAGGGGTAGTCCAGGCTTGGTGGATTGTGCAAGCCACTTTGTTCCGGGCCTCACCACAAGCACTCTACGGTTGGCGCCGATTCTTACTCCGCATGTTCGGATGTTCCGTGGGAAAAGGTGTATTGGTCCGTCCCACGGCTGAAATTACATATCCCTGGAAGGTTTCGATTGGCGATTATTCCTGGATCGGCCACGACGTGACCCTTTACAGCCTTGGAGAGATTCATATTGGCGCGAACGCCGTGGTTTCGCAAGGCTCCTATCTCTGTGCCGCGGCACATGACATGCAAAGCCCCAGCTTCGACATCTACGACAAGCCGATCTTCATCGAGGACGAAGCCTGGATTGCCGCCGATGTCTTCGTCGCGCCCGGCACGCGCATAGGCCACGGCGCCGTTGTGGGCGCGCGCAGTACCGTCCTGCACGATCTTCCGCCGATGATGGTTTGTTTCGGCAATCCAGCCAAACCGGTTCGGCCAAGACTCTCGCCAGAACCGAATTCTTAATCTCTCACCCTCCTAGTCCGACGGCCGGGACGCCCGTGGACGAAGGAGTATCCAGCTGAATGGTTTGCTTCGGCAATCCCGTCAGACCGGTCCGGCCAAAACTCGCGCCGGAACCGAATCCTTAACTCCTCAGCCTCCCGCTCGTCGGCCAGGACGCCCGCGGGCCTCGGAGTATCCCCCACATTGCCTTTACCCGGCAAGTCATTCACTCAACCACGAGACGGCGACACGGTCTCGGAAAGGGCGTCTCAATCCATGAAAATCAAAGGTCACAAAGTGGTAGTCACGGGTGCCGGCGGGTTCATAGGAGGTCATCTGGTCAGAGACCTTGCCCACGGTGGTGCCAGCAAGATTTGCGCCGTCGATATCAAGCCATTGGGCGAGTGGTATCAGATCACTCCCGGAGTTGCCAATCTCTGCCTAGACCTGAAGGACAAGGAGAACTGCTATCAGGCGGCCGCGGGAGCCGACTCGGTGTTCCAGCTGGCGGCCGATATGGGCGGCATGGGCTTCATCGAGAACAATCGTGCCCTCTGCATGCTCAGCGTGCTGATCAACACTCACATGCTGATGGCGGCCAAGGATCTTGGAGTCCAGAGATTCCTCTATGCCTCTTCCGCTTGCGTTTACAACGGAGACAAACAGAAAAATCCGGATGTACTCCCCTTAAAAGAGGAAGACGCCTATCCTGCGCTTCCCGAAGACGGCTACGGCTGGGAGAAACTTTTCAGCGAACGCATGTGCCGTCACTTTGAGGAAGACTTTGGGCTGCAATGCCGCGTGCCCAGGTTTCACAACGTCTACGGCCCGCTCGGCACATGGGATGGCGGCCGGGAGAAGGCTCCCGCTGCGATTTGCCGCAAGGTGCTCGAGGCCAAAATCTCCGGCAACCACGAGATCGAGATTTGGGGCGACGGCCACCAAACCCGCAGCTTCATGTACATCGACGATTGCGTCCAAGGCGTGAAAGCAATTTTTGAAAGCGACATTCACGAACCGATCAACCTGGGCAGCAGCGAACTCGTGACCATCAACCAGCTGGTCGACATTGTGGAGGAGATTGCGGACGTCAAACTGCGCCGCAATTACAACCTGCACGCGCCCCGCGGCGTCAACGGCCGCAACAGCGACAACACCAAGATCAAAGAATATCTCGGCTGGGAGCCCTCCATCCGCCTGCGGGATGGAATGGCCAAGACCTACGACTGGATCGAAAGCCAGATGGCAAAGGAGGCAGGGCGATGGGCAGCTTAAGCACTGTCGAACTTGGCATCCAGGGCTCCGAGTTCCGCCAGATCCTGGGCGTGCGGTTTTTCGTGGGCGGAGCGCAACGAGCGATCGAACTGCTGGCGCGGGGCGGCCTGCTGGTTGTCCCCGCGGCTCCAGCGCTGAAGAACCTTTCCCGGGACCTGGCTTATCGCGAGGCCCTGCTGCAATCCGATGTAGCCATCGCCGACAGCTCCCTGATGGTGATGGTTTGGAATTTCACCCAGAAAGATAAGATTCGCCGTCTTTCTGGTCTGGAATACCTCGCTGAATTGCTTACTCAGGAGGACGTCCGCGAACCTGGTGGCGCGTTCTGGATCATGGCTGGCGAGGCCAGTTCCGCGACCAATCTGGTCTGGTTGCGGCAGCGAGGCATCGAAGTATCGTCGGAAGATGTCTATCTCGCTCCAATCTATCAGGACACAATCGAAGATGAGCCGCTGTTGCAGGCGATTCGTGACCGCCGTCCCCGGCACATCATCATCACTCTCGGCGGTGGCACCCAGGAGAGGTTGGGTTTCTATCTGAAGAGAAACCTGCAGCCTGTGCCGGCGATTCATTGCATAGGCGCGGCCATCGCTTTTCTCAGCGGCGATCAGGTCCACATACCGATGTGGGCGGATCGTCTTTATCTCGGTTGGCTCTTCCGCTGTCTGTCCGAGCCGAGGCGCTACGTACCCAGGTACTGGTCGGCTCGCGAGCTGATCGGACTCATGCTTCGCTATCGGGAGAGGCTGCCGGTGGCGCACACACGGGGCCCACGGTACGGTTTGTGGTTTCTGCGTAGATCTGAGTGAATCTGCCCGTTGTGGGAGGAGCCCGACTTACTTGTCGGTAGCGCCCATCCGCGGTTTGGGCAGCAACGAGCGGTTAGAGGATTCGAAGGGAAGTGAGCAAATGAGAGTCTATTCGGATTGCGCCTACTTGCCTGTAAATGTTGATGCCATTTGGCAGCTATCTCCATTCTGGGGTTCCAGCCAATTGGAGAAGTATTCAGTTCAGCCCAAACGCGCAGCACGCTACGAGAAGGAAAGTGCGTCGATCATTCAGATGACCAACTTGCAGGACGCCGACGTTGCGATGTTTCCTGCGGAATACCAGCTATGCGATAGCGAAGACGGGCGCCTCCTGTTTAACCGTTTTACTCGTCTGGCGGCCAAAGCCGGAAAGCCGGTTGTGGTCTTTACCGGAGGGGATCTTGAGCATCCGCTTCCGTATTTTGAAGGGTACGAGTTTCACACTTCGCTCTACCGTTCGGTACGGGGAAAAAATGCCTTCGCGATGCCGGCGGCGATAGGGGACATAGTCGAGGAGGAACTGGGAGGCACGTTCCCCCTCTTGTCTAAAGAACCGGTTCCGAGTTTCGGCTTTTGCGGCTTCGCGCCGCCTCCTGCCGGGCCTCTGATCAGCCGCGAAACGCTCAAGGAGTACGTGCGCGATTTCCTGTACGCGTCGGGGAGGCTTTCGCGCACCCGTGTGTAGGCTATGCGCCGCGGGCCAAAGCCATCCGCGCTCTCAGAAAGTCGAAGGTCGTGCGCACCGACTTCGTGCTCCGGGACTACGGTTTATTTACTTGGGCATTTGGTTATTTGTTGAGGGGAAGGACGCTAGGCCACACCTGGAAGGCGCACGAGGATCGGGGCGTGACCGAACAACGCCGCGAATACCTGAACAATCTTCTTGCCTCTCCTTATACGCTGTGCGTTCGCGGCCGAGGCAATTACTCCCTCCGCTTCTATGAGGCGCTGTGCTGCGGGCGCATTCCTGTATTCATCAATACGGATTGCATACTGCCTTTCGAGGATATGATCGATTGGAAACAATATTGTGTGTGGGTAGAGGAAGACGATATACCACGGACGGCGGACATTCTGGCGGATTTCCATGCGAAGATCTCCAACAAGACATTCCAGGAGCTGCAGGCTGCGTGCCGGGAGCTCTGGCTCAAGTACCTATCGCCCGAGGGGTTCATGCGTACACTGGCAGGAATGTGCACGCGGTCGAACAATACTGGTCCGGGCGAGGGGCAGGCCAAACCTGAGACCTACGCCGGCCCGACCGTGCCTCTACTTTGTCAATCGTAGGGTGCTGTCCGTTCGCGCATCGTGGCGTGAGATTGGCCATCGTCCTTGAGTACAACTCAAAAGCGGAAGTCATGTCCCCCTGTGATCTTGAGCGATCTCCGGCGGAGTGCTCTTCTGTCATGTATGAACAGCAAAGCGATGTTGCCAACTGCCATTCTTGCGGGTCTTTCGGTGGTTCTGGGAGCGGGTTCAGCGTGGCCACAATCCAGCCCCCGTGACCCCATGCCAGCGAAAAGGGACGCGGCTGCCTCCGCTCGAGCCGTGATGACCTACCAGGACCGAATCTTTGCTGGCAAGAGCGCCCCCCCGAGTGTACCGAGCAAGGATCCGGCAGGCATCTTTGACGGCAACGGCAACTTTGATGGCAATGCTTACGTGAATTTGGCGAAGGCGTACGGAACATCAGCCATGATTCCTGAACGCTTTGGAGATCCGTGGACGGCCTACCATTCCGCTGTGACGGCGCCCACCTGGACGCAGGCCTCGAGCTTCAAGTACATGCCTGCTCCCCAGTTCAATCAGGCCGACTGGTTTTACTATTCGCGAGGGGTGCCTTGTACTACGCCCGATGACTTCGGTTCCGACTACGCTCAGGTAGCCTATATTACCGAGGCGGGCGTTGCGGGAAGTGTGCCGGGAGTGGATGGCATTGAAACCCTCGAGAAGGACCATTGCGTTTGGGCTGGTCAGCCTCAACTCTACTGGGCGATGGGCGGCGGCCATGATGGCCATCCCACCATTACACTTCAGCCCAGTATGGTGAAGCAGGATGATCCTTACGGCATGCCGCAGCAGCCGGTGGAGGTCACTCGCGCCTACGGGGCGAGCGAGTGGGCGGGATGCAGCTACATGGTGTTCCAGTCGGGGCAGATTGCCTGCGGCGAAGGCGGTAACACCGCACAGGATTTCTATTACTTCAAGCCGTTTCCCGCTAATTTCACTCCTACCGCGGCAAGCGTCACTAACAATGGGGAGTTCCTTCTGGTCACGGGATGGAATACTGAGACCTACCAGGGCCAACTTGCGGTGCTAGCGATGGGCAGTTCGAAACCTGCGGGAACCTTCTGGAGCTATGAATGGACCGAGACTTATCCCGGCTTCCGGAATTACAGCCTTCCCCTATTCAACAAATTGTTGGGAATTATTGACTTGCCCGAAATGGTTGCTCCGACTGCCATCGAGGCGGTAGGCAACTGGGTGTTTCATCCCGGAGCGTTCACGCCTGGCAGCACGGTGCCGGGAAAATTTCCACTCTCGAATCAAGCGAACTGGCAGTGCTTTGTCAACGGGTCGTGCGCGGGCCTGTACGATACCAGAGGATTCGCTTTGGTTGCGTCGCGCTACGAACGCAAAGTATTGCTGCTGGATCTGACACCGCTATTCGAGACCATCAGCCAGGGCATGTTCGAATCCTGGAACCAGTTTCGAGCCAACGTGGCCAACACCGGCACCAAGGCGGGCCAATGGCCACCGACCTTTGCCGAGCGTCCCAGCGAGGTTCCCACCGTGGTGAAGACCATAGTATTCGGAAGTGAAGTCACGGCGATTAGCGCTTCCCTTTATCCTGACGACCGGGCATTCATAGCCACCGCAAATGGCACTCTGCACATTTGGGATACGGACGGACTGCAAACCGGGACGGGAGATGGTGCGAACGCCAGACAGATTTATAGCATCGGCGTCGGCAACAACGTCACCCGCATCGCACACATGAAGCACTGGCTGCCGCAGGACATCGCCAACGGGTTGGTCCGCTACCAGTATATTGCGCTGTCGCGCGGAGACAAGACACTTACTTGGATCGACATGTCCAGCGGCGCTCCAAGTGTCGCCAGAACGCTCTCCGATTCGCGTCTGGTCGATCCTGTGTCCGTGGAAGACAACAACAACCACCTGACGGAGTCGAATCTGATCGATATAGCGGATTATGGAGACAAGAACGTCAAAGGGTATCGCTACGGACCGGTGATCTTCTACGGGGAGGGGAATACTCCTCCAGTGTTCGGCATGGGACCAGGTGGAAAGGATCCCTTTGAATACGAAGGAGCCTACGCTACTCCTACCGGACCTTTCGCAATCTCCAGCGAGAATGTTCCGTAGGTGGTGCAAAATACCCTGACTCGAACGGCGAGGGTCCGTCCGCCTGAAGAAACTTTGCCGGTTTTCACATTTCTTCCTCCGTGCAGTATCGCCCAGAAACCGGGTTGCATTGTGTGCATCATGTTGTGTCTTGTGATCAGATTTCTCTTCTGAAGTACCATCGCCTTTCTAACAACCTTTAAATTTTCTGACGCGTTTATAAACGACAGCGCAGTTCTAAGTCGTGCGTCATGGAGAAAACCACGTGAAGCGTATCTGCTCCTGTCTTATTGGGATTTTCGCCGTCTCCCTGCTCTGCATTTTTTCCACCGTGCTCCGGGCCCAAGTCAGTGTCACGACTTATCACAACGACAATTCTCGGACGGGACAAAATACTCAGGAGACCATCCTGACTCCGGCCAACGTAAACAGCCAGCACTTCGGCAAGTTATTCACCGTGCCACTCGATGGATGGGTATACGCCCAGCCCTTGTATCTCTCCAATGTGACGATCGCCGGCGCCAAGCACAACGTGCTGTACGTGGCCACCGAGCATGACAGTTTGTATGCCATTGACGCCAACAGTGGAGCAATCTACTGGTGGATCAGCTTAATTCCACCCAACGGCAATACGGTCAACAGCAACACTGACCTGGGTAATTGCACCGACCTGGTGCCTGAAATCGGGATTACCGGAACTCCGGTGATCGATATCACCACGGGGACGATTTACCTGGTAGCGACGGGTACGGTGAACGGCAGCATCGTCCAATACTTGCACGCGATTGACGTGGTTACTTCAGCTGAAAAATTCGGTGGTCCGTTACTTATACAGGCGACGGTGCCGGGAACTGCATTGGATGGCGACGGCAAGAACGTGAGTTTCAGCCCGCGCTTCGAGAACCAGCGCGCCAGCCTGTTGCTGGACAGTGGGCACGTCGTGATTGGATGGTCCTCGCATTGCGACTTCAATCCCTGGCACGGGTGGATTATGTCCTACAGCGCCAACCCACTGGCGCAGGAAGCCGTCTTCAATACCTCACCGAACGGCAACTCCAACGGAGTCTGGATGAGCGGCGGAGGACTGGCGGCGGATGGAAGCGGAAACATCTATTTCCCTACCGGAAACGGCACATGGAATGGCACCACGGATTTTGGCGATAGCATTGTCAAACTTGGGCTGCCCAGTGGCGGCAGCTTCCCGGTCGTGGATTACTTCACTCCTTACAACCAAAGCAGTCTGGCGGGTGGCGATACCGACGTGGCATCCGGCGGTCTGATTCTGTTGCCGCCACTTCCTTCCAACGAGCAACTTCTTACCCAGATGGGTAAGGAAGGAAAAATTTACTTGGTGAATGCCGGCAATATGGGCAAGTACTGCGTCGATGCCAACCCCACCTGCAGCGGCAACGATCCGAATATCGTGCAGGAGATCCCTAATGCGACCATTGGTGTTTGGGGCACGCCGGCCTACTGGAACGGCAATCTGTACTGGGCCGGAGGCGACGATAGCGGTGATCCGGACACGTTGAAGGCATTCTCCTTCAATGGCCCTAATAATGTGGGGATGCTTTCGACTTCTCCAACGTCGGAGAGCGTAAAAGAATTCAGTTTTGCGTCTCCTTCACCGTCGATATCCGCCAACGGCACCACCAACGGCATTCTTTGGGGATTGGATGACCATGCCTTCGGGTCGGCGTGTAGCGGCGGCTCGAATTGCCAGGTGTTGTACGCCTACGACGCGACCAATCTTGCCAACATGCTTTACAACAGCAGTCAGGCGGCGAACAATCGCGATGTCCCAGGCGGGGCCGTGAAGTTTGTGACACCGACCATCGCCAACGGCATGGTCTATGTTGGCAGCCAGCTGGCGGTCTCCGGTTACGGCCTGATTACGCCCGCGGCAGCGGCGCCGACTCTCACGCCTGAGCAGGGCAGTTACACCAGCACGGTTAATGTGACTCTCTCCGACAACGGTACCGCAGGTGCGACCATCCACTGCACCACTGATGGCAGCACACCAACAGCAAGTTCGCCGGCTTGCAGCAGCCTGACCATCAGCTCCACCACGACGGTGAAGGCAATCGCTACAGCCAGCGGATACAACCCGAGCGCCGTCGCCAGTGGGATTTACACCATCGACCCGGGCGCTCCAGCCATCAATTACGGCTCCGGATTTACTTCGACCGGACTGACTCTCAATGGTTCCGCTAAGTTGAACGGCACGCGCCTGCGCATCACCGACGGCGGAGTGAATGAGGCTGGCAGCGCGTTCCTAAGTACACCCATTAACGTTCAATCCTTCACCACAGATTTCAGCTTTCAACAGACGAATGCGAGTGCGGACGGATTCACGTTCACCATTCAAAGAGTCGGGCCGACGGCGTTGGGCCCTGCAGGCGGCGGTCTGGCCTATGGTCCGGGCACGCCGGGCGGAACGCCGGGAATCGCAAATAGCGTTGCGGTAAAGTTCGACATCTATAGCAACGCTGGCGAAGGCACGGACTCCACCGGGCTCTACACTGACGGAGCTTCTCCCACAACTCCGGCCCTGAATATGACGAGCTCAGGCGTGGCTCTGCTCAGCGGAGACGTGTTCAATGTGCATACAACCTACAACGGGACGACGTTGACCATGACGATCACCGATGCCACGAACGCGGCTGAAGCCTACACTGCCAGTTGGACAATTAACATCCCGGCCACAGTAGGCTCAAACACTGCTTATGTGGGATTCACCGGCGGAACGGGCGGACTGACCGCAGTTCAGGACATTCTGGATTGGACCTATGTTGTGACTGCGACGGCGGCGACGCCGACGTTCAGCCCGGCGCCGGGCACTTACACCTCGGCGCAATCGGTAACGCTGTCAGATACGACCACTGGGGCGGTGATTCACTGCACGGTCGACGGGAGCACGCCATCCGCGACTTCGCCGGCATGCACCACGGTGCAGGTGAGCACCACCACCACCATCAATGCCGTCGCGGTGGCCACCGGATATAGCAACAGCGCGATCGAGACCGGAATCTACACCATCACCACGAATCCGAATATTAACTATGCCGCAGGCTTCAGTTCGTCGGGAGTGGCGCTAAATGGCTTCGCCAAGTTGAACGGTACGCGCTTGCGTCTGACCGACGGCGGAGGGTCCGAGGCGGGCA
>Ga0074045_10000383_pt1 | contig 43647 bp, 40 predicted proteins | sample BogForMeECP23OM2_FD_94442 | JGI IMG/M metagenome (GOLD analysis project Ga0074045, IMG submission 94442) | Bog forest soil microbial communities from Calvert Island, British Columbia, Canada - Bog Forest MetaG ECP23OM2 | ecosystem: Environmental > Terrestrial > Soil > Wetlands ...
GAGATCAAGGCTGATTTGGCCGAGAAGAGGCTGTCGAGTCTCATGCATGTTTCCGTCAATACGGACGACCACGGCATGGTTACCCTTAGCGGCACCGTACCAAGCCAGGATGCAGCCAGTAGAGCTGTCTCGATCGCACGCGGCGTGAAGGGCGTTACATCGGTAGAAAACCACTTGCAAGTCGCGTCCGAAAAGTAAGGATTCAGAGTCTTGCCAGCGCCCTGGCGGACTTTGGCTTGGATTGGAAGTTCTTAACTGATTATCGGGATATTTACCAATGAATGGCTCAAGAGCAACCGTCCTGGTTGCGATCGTGACAAGCATCACTGTTCTCGCGTTGGCCGGCTGCGGCGGCATGTCGACGCGGGATGAGGACACCGCGGTGGGTGCCGGCGCTGGTGCAGTCGGCGGCGCCGTGTTGACCGGCGGTAGTGCGGTTGGAACCGTCGGGGGTGCTGTTGTCGGTGGCGTCATCGGCAATCAAGTTGGCAAACACGATTGATTGCAACCGCTCAAACTAAAGCTGCCGCGCGCTTGTGGCATTTTGATTCGTGGAAGTATGCCCTGTAATCAAACTTGGTATCGCGGAGTCATCCGCGCAACACGGAGATTCGAATGAACAAGAACCAAATTGAAGGAAGCGTCAAGAACCTGACCGGCAAGGTACAACAAGAAGTCGGCAAGGCAACTGGCAATACGAAGCAGCAGGTGAAGGGTGCAGCGAAGCAGATTGATGGCAACGTACAGAAAGGCGTGGGAGACATTGAGCAGGCAATCAACACGGCGGTGCGCAAAGCCCGCTGAACGACACTGGGGTCCAGTAAGTACCCTGTGTCGCCAATGGTCAGTTGTCTAGTCTTGTGAGGGAAACAACGATGGGCTGGAGCGGCAGATTCTCGTCAGCGGTCATAGCTGAAATCGTCATCCCGTGCGACAAGACCGCGGTCCGTGGTGCGCTGTATAGCGCTCATAGGGCAAGCCGAACAATGCTCCAGACGCACGCGCGCGCGGCCTATCGCCAAGGCGCCATTACCAATGGCAATCATCAGTCGGCGCCCTTATGCCGCAGCGGTTCATACTCCGCGAACCGCCTCGCCATGGCTGAACCTGCGGCGGCACGACTCCGGTAGTGATAAGTATGAAACATCCCAGAAACCTGGTCGCGGGTGTTCGGGTGCGCATTCTTGTTATCGCGGTTCTTGTGATGTGTCTCGGGCTCGCCGGCGCAGTGACTTCGGCAAGTGGAGAGTTGTTGTCTGCCAAAGGCAAGGTCATTGCGATACTGGCTGATGACCTCTTCCTAGGGGAGGCCGAAGGCCATCTCAGCGGGGCGGGAACGCTCGCCATTCATTCGCAACAAAACCCTGCATTAACCTGCCTGGGAGAGTTCACTTCCTCCGCCGAGCTGGGTGGATTGGGTCGACTTCACTGCAGCGACGGCACTACGGCCACATTCCATTTTCAGCGCTTAACCATGTTCTGCGGCTACGGCGACGGCAGCTCCAGTCGAGGCGCGATGAGTTTTGCTTACGGGCTAAGCGTCGAAGATGCCAATACCTACCTCAAGTTGCCCCGAGGGAAAAAGCTAACCGATAACGGAAATGAGCCGGGTCTGGTGTCCGATTAGCAGGACAAAGGACATGATGTCCGACTCGGGTGCCGCTCCAAGCTAGGCAAGCTATGCTGCGATCGAAGAAATGGATTGGGGGTAACGCACATCAGATAGTAAACGAGCCAATTCTTTTTTTACTACGGCGTAACACTCGCATGTACCGGCTTCCAATCCAGCTCGTTCTAGGACTGCAACATGGCCGCGGCGAAAGCGAACAATGCCGGCGCGTTGCAGTTTTGCGGCGGCCTCGGTAATGCTTTCGCGGCGCACGCCGAGAGCTCCGGCGATCAATTCCTGCGTAACGATCAATTCCTGCGACGGGAGTCGATCGAGGGTCAGCAATAGCCAGCGGCATAGCTGTTGCAGTATCGAATGGTGCCGATTACATGCCGCGGTCTGAGCCATCTGGGTAATCAACCCTTGCGTATAGCGCAGCAGAAGGTGCATCGTCGGACCGAAAAGACCAAACTCAACCTTTAGTAGCTCGGCCTTGAGCCGGAAGCCGTGTCCGGCGGTTTGCACGACAGCCGAGCTTGGCGTCGACTCGCCTCCCATAAACAGGGAAATACCAAGTATGCCTTCATTGCCTACCCCGGCGATTTCGGCCGATAAACCAGACTCGATGATATAAAGAAGGGAGACGATAGCGGTCGTCGGAAAATAGACGTGCTGCAATCGGCCGCCCGGGCCGTACAGGGATTCGCCAAGCAGCATCGGGACCAGTTCCAGGTGCGCAGCCAGACGCTTGAATTCCGCTGGAGGCAGAGCGGCGAGAAGATGGTTTTGATGCGGGCTATGTGGTGACGACATGAATTGCTAGTGGTTAGTGGACTACGCCCTGGCAGTGAGTTCCACGCCGATTCCGCGGTAACCAATGAAGCGACAGGATTGATTAAACATCGGCTCGCCGCTTACCTGAAATCTCTGGCGCGACCCATCGACATTGACGCGACTGAAAACGAAATCAAGAAATGGCTGCCGATTTGAAATTTTTGCTCGGAGCACTTCTCGCTCCGCCTCGTTCCAGCCGGCGACCTCAACCTGGCTCCCTTCGGCCGCGAGGGATTGGACCCGGATTCCGAGCATTTCCAGGACTGGACCGGAGACCTTGGTGAAACTGCCAGTCTCGTCCTGTTCCCAGTACCAATCCGAGGCTAGTTCGGTCAGGCTGCGATAGCGTGCCTCACTTTCACGCAATTCCGCTGTGCGTTCCTTAACCCGCAGTTCCAGTATCTTGTTGTAATTGTCGAGTTTGTCGTGCAAGAGCCGCACTTCAAGCATGTTGTGGATGCGCGTCTTAACCTCCAGCAGATCAAACGGCTTGCTGAGGAAATCTTTGGCACCGGCCTGCAGTGCGCGAAGCTTGTGACCCGGTTGGGCGGTAAGCACGATGACCGGCAAATAGCTGTCCGCGTCGTTTGTCTTCAGGCTTTCCATCACCTGGAATCCGTCCATGCCGGGCATCTGCAGGTCGAGAAGGATCAGGTCATAGCGGTTCTTGCGATGGAGCGCGCAAACTTCATGCGGGTTCATTGTTGACGCAACGCAGGTGTACCCCGTCTCACCAAGCAACTGCTCAAGTAGAATGACATTAGGTTCCTGATCGTCAACGATCAAGATGCTTGCGCCAAGAATGTCGGAGGCCTTAACCCTCATGCTTGTTTCCTTCCTGCACCGCCCGATATCGAGCTTGCGAATTTGAATGCCACGTTCAGCGTATCCATGAACTGATTGACTTTGATAGGCTTGGTGAGATAGCGAAAGAATCCCGCTTCCAGGCCCTTCTCAATATCGCGGGGTATTGCATTGGCGCTGAGCGCTATTACAGGGATGTGCGCCGTCTTCGGGTCTTCGGACAGGATTCGCATCGCCGCAACGCCGCTGATGCCCGGAAGATTGATGTCCATCAAGATTACGTCGGGCAGAGAAGCACGCGCGGTCTCGATGCCGCCGATGCCATCCCTTGCGCTCAACAAGCGAATATCGGGGCGACGTGCGATGAGATCCTCGACGAGCATCAGATTGGCCGGATTGTCCTCGACGTAGAGCAGCGTGCGCGACGCTGCGGGACTCCGCACGCGCTGCGGGGTCACCACGCTGGATTGGTCTACGCCAATGGCAAGTTGAGGTTCAGCCGACAAGCTCAGATCGAACCAGAACTCGCTGCCCATTCCGACGGCACTTTTTGCGCCTATGGTGCCCCCCATCAGCTCGATCAGCCGCTTGCACATAACCAGGCCAATGCCTGTGCCTTCCTCAACGGTTGCTTCCTGTCCGAGACGATTGAATGGTTGGAAGAGTTGCGCCAGCTTCTCCGGCGACAAGCCCGCGCCGCTGTCCGTGACACAAACGCGAATACGACCGGGGGTGTCCTCGCGGCAGTCCACGACAACCGTTCCACCCACGACGTTATATTTGATCGCGTTGGAAAGCAGGTTGATAAGAACCTGTTTCACGCGTGTACGATCAGCTTTCACAAAATACGGCGTCTGAAGTTGGGGAAAGGCGACGCTTATGCTGCGCTTTTGTGCTTGCGGTCCTATCATGGCCTCGCATTCGCGCAGGACTTCCGCCAGTGCGCTCGGTTCCAGGGAAAGAGACAGCTTGCCGGATTCGATTAGCGCGAGATCTAGGATTTCATTGATCAGTTCCAGCAGGTACCACCCGGCCTGCAGAATCTGATCGATGCTTCGCTCTTGCGACGGCGTCGGCAGGGGCGAACCGCTTTCCATGAGCTGGGCGAATCCGAGTATTGCGCTGAGCGGCGTTCGCAGCTCATGGCTCATGCTAGATAGAAATTCCGATTTCGCGAGGTTGGCTTTTTCGGCAACAGCCATCGCGTTATGCAATTCCGATTCGACTTGTTTGCGCACCGAATTGTCGGTGCCAATCAATAGATACCCGATTAGATCGCCGTAGTCATCACGCAGGGCCGTAATGGAAACGATTGCGGGGAGACGACTTCCATCCTTGCGGATATAGGTTAGTTCATATATGTCCTCGATCTCGCGCGAGGCCTTGAAGGCCAATGCCTCGAAGCCGGGCGTGATCGTCGTTGCGAGTTCGAGGCTCAAAGCCTGGGCGCGTGCAGTAACCTCCTGCGGATCATGCATATCGCTCGGTCTGATCTTGTTAACGACTTCTGCGGCAAGATAGCCCAGCATGCGCTCGGCACCGACGTTGAACAATTGAATGATGCCCTTTTCGTCGGTGGCGATAATCGAGAAGTTGGCGCTGGTGAGGATTGCGTTCTGCAACGCTCCTGTCTTGAGCAATGCTTCTTGGCGCCGCGCTTCAATCAGGCATTCCGCCTTGCCACCACCATCGACAACGACGAAATCGTTTTCCTGTTCAGACATGCTTGACCTTTGCGTAAGCGCGCATAGTTTTCTTGGCCCCGACCTTGAAAGTTGGCGACGGCCAAGCAGCATCAGGCTTCCCTTAGTCGGGAGAGCTCTTTGCCTAACTCCGAAATAACGCCAGAGTGTCCCGCTCTTTCCGATTGCTATCTGTACGCTAGGGCACATAAGGCGGCGTGGCGTGGATTCGGCGCGTGACTCCAGTCCTTCGCTGGATCGTTTCCGCCCCCTGGATGAGGCGCATCCCCCGGCCTACGAGCCGCTTCGTGCCTCGCCAACGCTCCTTTGAGTCGTTGTGTGCGCTAACGCGCGGACAGAGCAACGCCACGCCACTATTGTTCGTGCTATTCCGAGAGCGTCTCATGCGCGAAGAACCGTCTCCGAGAACCATAGGAACACCGATATGGCTTGCCATCGTGGTGCTGCTCTGCCTACTAACGAATGTAGTGGCACTTGTAGTCGCTGCCTCCAATCCAAAGCTTGAAGGGCCGGTCACCGCTGTCCTGATTGCTTTGCTTGCCTTGGTGACCGTGATCGCAGTGACCATTGTTTTCGCAATTTTCCATAAACGTCGCCATGCGACGAACCACGAAAACTGGGTTTATTGGTAACTAAGAAGGCGCGAGGTCAATGAGGCACTGGGGCTACTCCCGGGGTTAGGCACGGCATCCGAAACCGGCGTGATGACGGCAAGTCAGGAGAGGCCGGGTTCGACCAAGTGCCTCATCCGTCGTACACTGGCGTACCAGGGCGAAGTCGAGCGCGTCCCACTGAACGCGCCTGGAAATTCGTGCGTCGGGGGTCAATTCCTTGGGCACCAGGATCTCTCCGGCTAGCGCGGTAAGTCTGTGCCGGAGACACAGGTAGCACTTTCGGCGCGAGCGGATGACCGAACGGGGCGACTGTCTCCTGATCAATGAGGAAGCCTAAGTCGCGGTCAATGGAGTGGCGGCCCGATCCCCTCGCTGATTCGTTGACACCGACGCGTGGCGCCTGCCGTTTGGCACGACGACACTGATTTCGCGTGCACTTTCGATACCACCACATTCCCACCCTCCCACCACTGGCGTGGTGTGCCCGCGTGGACCGAGGGAACGATGCCGTTTCGGTGTTCCACGGCAGCCTCGTGGAAACCCATGACCGAGGATTTGTTGAAGGAGCGTGGAACGACTCCTTCGCTTCGCTCAATTACGTTGACGCCACCATCGTGGTCGGAACGGGCGGGGTAATGGCGAACGACCGGTTTCGGTTTAGCGCCAGCACGGATCAACTCTCTCCGCTTTTCAGCATCGCCAAGACGGGCTCGGTCTATGTGTCCAATTCGCCCGCCTTCGTGATGACTGCTGCGGGGGAAGAGCCTGATGACGTCTATCCCTTCTACCCGTACGACCTCGTGCGCATTTATCGCCAGGGATTGTATTGCCAGGATGGTCGCCTGAGGCTGCGTTCCACGAACTCGCTCCACGTGCACTTCACGACACTCATAAGCGTCGACGAGCAGGGTTCCGTTCGCTGCGACGCTCATCGATTGTGCGAAGCGCCGAGTGACTATCGATCCTACAAGGAGCTGCTTCTCGATGGGGTGCGAAAGGTCCTCGAGAATGCAGCGGACGCGGCTCGCAAGCGAAGCTATAGGCCGTTGGCCTCGCTCTCCAGAGGTTATGATTCCACAGCAGTGGCGGCGTTGGCCCGCTCTGCTGGCTGCAGCGACGCATTCACGTTCATCGATGCGCGCAGCGACGATCCAAGTCGCGACAGTGGCGCAGGAAATGCACGATTCTTCCTGGGAATGAGCTGCATTAAAGTTGGGCGTTGGCAGTATCTCGACTTGAATCGCGGCGCAGAGGCCGAGTTCGGCTATGCCCCTACATCCTCCCGCATCCCCTTGGCAGCCATGGAAGGGCGGTTGGCGGGCCGCGTCCTGCTTGTTGGCGATTCAGGCGACGCGATATGGGATCCGAAACGCGCCAAGGTCGCGAGCCAACTTACGAGAACCTGGATTCGATTCACCGTTGGGCTGAGCCAAATCGAGTTCCGTTTGCGCGTTGGCTATCAGGTCTTCGCCCCTGCGTGCATCGCGGCGCGGCACAATAAGGCGATCCACGACATCACGATGTCAGAAGAGATGCGACGTTGGTCGGTAGGCGGGGACTATGATCGGCCGATACCGCGTCGTATCGCAGAGGAAGCCGGATTGCCGCGGGACCGCTTTGGTACCGGCAAGTATGCCTCCGGCCAAACGCACCTCACCGATCCAAGCCAGTTTTCCGCGAGGGCGCTGCATACGTATCGTGACTTCGTCCAGCAGCGCCATGCGCAGATTCCTCGGCACATCTACCGCTACTGGCATACTCGCGTGTGGTGGCGCCATTTTCTGTGGGACACGATCGGATCCAACCGGCGGCGCTCCTCGCGACCGACACCGCTGCAGCGCCATCTCCCATTCTGCTTTAACGCCACACCCCTTCGTGTTTCCTGGGATTACCTGTTCACGTTTCAATGGACGGTCGCCACGATGCGCGATCGCTACGCATTGCCTGAGGAAGCGAAGCCCAACCCCTAGGCCGCAGGCAAGGATGGCGGCCGCCTGCTTCATGGGCAGCGAGGCGCAGGACCGTGGCCCGAGGTTGCCCCACGCACGGCTTGATTGTAAGATTAATGTAAGATTTCAGTCAGTAACGTGTAGGCAATTACAACGGGCGGGGGGGCATGGAACCAGGTCGTGGACAGGGGACGATCGGCTTCCGTTTGGCAGAAATCGCGGATCGACTATCCGCCAAGATGGCAATTGTCGAGCGGGAAAGCGCGATCAGCTACGGTCAGTTGTATGCCCGTGGCGTCGCGATCGCCCGGCGTATCGTTGCCACGGAACAAGATCGCGCCGGCCCCGTCTGCCTGCTTTTCGAAGGCAAGATTGCGGCCGTTACGGCGATGTTCGGCGCCAGCCAATGCGGGCGCGCCTACGTTCCATTGGACGCGGGTGACCCGGACGAACGTCTGCGCTTTATCCTGCAGGATAGCGAACCGATCGCCCTGCTCACCGAGGGCTCCTTGGTTGAGCGCGCACGCTCGCTTGCGCCGGCCGGCTGCTCCCTACTCGACATCGAGCGTCTGGAGCCGGACGACAAGGCATTCTCGCTTCCGCTGGTGCCTGCCGATGCCCTGGTCTATCTGTTCTATACCTCGGGCTCGACGGGCCAGCCCAAGGGCGTCAGCCAGACGCATCGGAACCTGCTGTTTTTCGTCGACGCTTACGCGAAACGATTGTCCGTTCGGGAGGATGATCGGCTGTCGCTGCTGTATACGCTCAGCTTTAGCGGGGCGAACATGGACATTTTCGGTGCGCTGCTCAACGGTGCCACGCTCTGCGCCTACGATCTGCGTCGAGAAGGCTTAACGCAGCTCGCGGATTGGCTCGATCGCGAGCGGATTACCGTGCTGCATTCGGTGCCCACCGTCTTTCGCGAGTTAATGAATAGCCTGGGGCCGGAGCGAAAGCTTGTGCACCTGAGGGCGATCGATCTGGGCGGTGAATCGGTGTTCGACAGCGATGTGGCGCTTTTTCGACGTCATACGCTGGAGCATTGCGTACTGATCAATCACTTGGCCGCTACGGAATCGAGCGTCGTGACGCAACATGTCGTCGACCATCGCGAAGTGCGACTGTCCGGCGGTATTCTTCCGGTCGGCCAGCCGCCCGACGGTGCCCGCGTGCTGATCCGACGCGACGACGGGAGCGAAGCGGAGCGCGAAGAGATTGGCGAAATTGTCGTTTCCAGTCCCCACGTCAGCCCAGGTTACTGGCGCCGACCCGAGCTCAATGCGGTCGCGTTTGCGCCCGATCCGCTGATTCCCGGCTGGCGCTTCTATGTCACGGGCGATCTTGGGCGAATTGACCGCGAAGGCAATCTGCACTTTCTCGGACGCAAGGGAAGTCGCATCAAGCTTCGCGGATACTCGGTCGATTTGACCGAAATCGAAGGAGCGATTTGCGCCTACCCTGGCGTTACGAAAGCCGCGGTGCTGGCGGTCAACGAAACGCCGCAAGCAGAGCCGGACAGGCTCGTTGCCTACGTCGCAGTCGGCCAGGGTGCGGCGCGCGATTCGCAGCAGATGCGCCGCCACTTGGCGACCCTGCTTCCCTCCTACATGCTGCCGGCTCGATTCCTCTTTATGGACGACCTTCCGCTCACCGCCAGCGGGAAGGTGGATCGCAAGGCGCTGGCACAGATCGACCCGGCGACCACGACCGGCCCAGAGCGAGCGATCGACCCGCCGCAAGGCGATGTCGAAGGTGCGGTCGCTCGAGTATTCGAGCAATTGCTTGAGCTCGAACCGGTCGGTCGCGACGACGATTTTTTCTTTCTCGGCGGCGATTCGCTCATGGCCGTTGAGCTCCAAATTCGCTTGAAGGAAATATTTTCGGTGCACGTCGCCAATTTTCATGAAGACGCGACCGTGGCCCGGATCGCTGCCGCGATTGAGCGCGACAGGGCGCTGCCGACTACAGAGGCCCGACGGCTCCCCGTGCTCATGCCGCTGTGGCGAAGCGGTACCGAGTCGCCGCTGTTTCTTGTCCACGGACGCAACGGCCAGGCGTTTGTCAGTCCGCATTTCATGCGATTGCTTGGCAACAATCAGCCCGTGTGGGCGTTCCAGGCCCGGGGGCTGGATGGCCTGCACGAGCCGCATTCGACGGTTGAGGACATGGCGGCAGAGTATCTGGCCGAGATGCGCAAGCAGCATCCGCACGGTCCTTATTTTCTCGGTTCCCTGTGTGCGGGCGCCTATATAGCCGCCGCCATGGCGCGGTCGTTGCGCAGTGCCGGAGAAAAGGTTCTTCCGCTATTGATTCTAGACCCACCGAATAGCATAGGAGAAAAGGGCTATTACGACCAGATCAGTGAGGAACGGTTCGTCATGGAAATGAAGGGCCTACGGAAACTGGGCCGCACCGCAGGGCCGGTCGACGATCCGGCATACATGAATGCGCTGCGACGCACCGTGCTCGCCTTCGAGCACGCCATCGCGCGACACCGGCCGCAGCCATATGACGGCCCGGTATACATCCTGTCCAGCCATGACCGCGCCCGCGTTGGCTCGACCGGTTTGAGAAAAATCTTCACGGGCAGGCTCAAGCGCTATGACGTCGGGGAGACTCACGCCGAGTCCGTGGATCCGGCGAACCCCGTTTTCGCCAGCACCTTGCAACGTTGCGTTGGCCTGATTCGCGAAGTGGCAAAAGCTTCTTAGCGCCGTTTCGCAAAGCCCGGCTATTGCGGCGCGATGCCCGTGTCGCGCACGATTTTTCCCCACTTCGTGACTTCCTGGCGCAGGTAGGTGTCGAATTGCGCGGGCGTGCCTGGCTTCGGTTCGAAACCCATTGCGACCAGATCGTCCCGCAGCTTGCGCGAGCGCAGCGCGTCGTTTACCGCCGCATTGACTTTGCTGACGATGGCGGGGGCGAGGTTGGCAGGGCCCAGCAGGCCGACCCAGATATAGGATTCAAACCCCGGAAACCCTGATTCGGCAACCGTGGGCAGGTTGGGCAGGATGTCGACGCGCTCGAGCGTTGTCACGGCGAGCGCCTTGAGCTTGCCGGCCTTGATGTCGGCCAGTGCCGGCGGCAACGCGACGCTCCCGAGCGTGACGTGACCCCCCATCACCGCGGCGATCGCAGGGGCGGCGCCCTGATAGGGGACATCGACGGCATCGAGGCCTGCGAGCACGCGTAGCAGTTGATCTCCGGTCAAGTCGGGCGTCGTGCCGAAGCCGGCCGTGGCATACGACACGCGCTTGCCCTTGCTGTTGCGAATGAACTCCTGCAGGTTGTTCGCCGGCTCGGAAGCGGGGGCCACCAGTATATTCGGGCTCCAGGCCACCAGCGCTATCGGCGAAAAATCGCGTGGCGCCTGGTAGCCCGGGTCCTTGTAGAGAGATTCATTCACCGCTAACGCACTCGTCGTCACCAGCAGCGTGTAGCCATCCGGGGCGACCCCGGCGACATACTTCGCGGCAATGTTGCCGCCCGCGCCACCACGGTTCTCGACCACAACGCTCTGTCCAAGTCGTTCAGAAAGTTCCTGCGCGAGCAGCCTGCCAATGACGTCAGTCGGGCCCCCAGGAACAAATGAGACGACGAGGTGGATGGGCTTTGATGGGTACGCTTGCGCCAGTGCGCAAGACGAGTGAACGCAGGTCGCGACGATGCATGCGCCTGCGATGCCGGAAACAACTTGTCTGATCACGAACTCCCCTTTTGATCCGAATGTCCAGCGTGCGCTCTTTTCGATGCGACGCCCCAGCAGTTAGGACCTGACAAAATGCCTGCCTAGCGACGAGGCAACCAAGCAATGCACATTGGACCACGCATCTCCTCCTGCGCCGCGAGGGTCCGGCGCGAAGATGTCACGCGATATCGATTTTCTCGAGACGCGCTTCGATATAAGCCTTTTGCGCCGGATCGAACAACCGGTCAAACTTGTCGTCCATCGCCGAGCGGATCGGATTGAGAACATCCGCCTTCCAAGGCTCGTGCGACGCGATAATGTAACCTGCCGCTTGCGCACGACAATCGATCATCTGGCGGGTGAAATCGAGGCCCGCAAAGCGGCAAATTTCCTGCATGACCGTTTCCGTGTCTGTGACAAGGCGCTGGTGGTCAAGCAGCAACACTTCGGGCATGCCGAGCAGCCGACGGGTATCGCTCGCGCACCGATTCCACATCTCGATCGCCACGTCCAGATCGCGATAGCGAACCCACCACCGCTCGGGATACCTGCACGCCATGTCGTATAACGCTGCGACATTCTGGCGGCCGTCGCGCACGATGGTGACGAACCTCGCGCCCGGCACCAGTGCAAGTATCTCCGGTACAAAGCGGATATTTTCGGGAGTCTTCTCAACCCACCACGACTTGCCCTTATCCAATGCCAGGCGGTCAAGCACGCTCACGAACCCGTCGACGAATTGGGCAATCGTTTTGCTTCGGATGGGCAGCACGTGCTCCAGATCGCGACGTCCCAGTGCCTGTAGCAACGCCACCGCGTGCCGGTATCCAACTTGGGTGCGCCGGTGGACGGTACCCAGACGACTCTCACCCGGCATGGCCTGTTCGCTCAGCAGCCGGCCAAAGACCGCCGTCTCAGGAAACGATAGAACGGCCGGGTGCGCGGCGAGCAGCGACTGGAGCAGCGTGGTACCCGAGCGCGGGCACCCGACCACAAACAAACGACCCTCGATTGCGGGCGCGGCCGGTACTCTCGGCGCCAAGACAGCGCCATCGACGAATTCGACCGCGGTAACGTCTCGCTTGGTTCGCTCCAACCACCCCTCCGCTTATAGCTCGCATAGGCAATGATAGTGGAAAAGCTTCCGTTCGCGTACGCGACAGGCTCGCGAGGCAGTTGCCACGGTCAAGTCAGTCGTGTTGCCGGATCGGAGCGCGGCTATCTTTCCTCCTGCGACTCGGAACATGTCAAACCAGGTCGTACTGTACTTCGGCGCGGTCCGTGAGGATCGTCGCTTCGCGCGCAGAGACGAGAACCAACTTGCCTTCGCATCGATCGCCCGCGGGAAGACATTGACCCCTCGCCAGTGACGCGTTGGCCCTGTCGGTTCAAGCCGTGATACGCTGCCCCGGTGCGCGTTTTGTGGAGTCGGATTTCCCATCCTTGCCGAGCCGCTCTCTGGCCGGCAGCACTCGGCGCCGCCGTCCTCATCGGCACGTACCTGCGTCTGGACCAGTTTCTCTCCCAGGTGCTGATCGATGATGAATGGCACGCCGTGCACCAGGTCCTGCAGCGCACGCCCGCGGCAATGTTCGTCGACTTCGGCTGGGCGGATTACAGCATCCCGCTGGGAATCCTCGACTGGTACGAAGCCCGCTGGTTCGGGCTATCCGAGACCGTGCTTCGGGCCCCTATGCTCGTCTGCGGACTCGCGACCCTGGTCGTGCTGCCGCTCTACGTTGCGCCTCGGGTCGGACGGGCGACAGCGGCGGTGTTTGCACTCCTGCTCGCCATTTCGCCACTGCTCGTCATCTACAGCCGCATGGCGCGCCCGTATGCAATCACGCTGCTGCTCGGATGGACCGCTCACGGCGCGTTCGTGCGCTACCAGGCATCATCACACGGCCAGGTGCGAGCCGGCATGGCATATGCATCGGCCACTTCGCTTGCAGTGTGGTTGCACCCCATCGTCGGCCCTTTCGTGCTCGCGCCGCTGGTCTGGGGAGCCTCGCAGTTGCGCCATGTCGCGCGTGACGAGCGACGCCAACGCCTGCTGCGCCTGCTCTGGATCGCGCTTCCGACCTGTCTCGCGATCGCCGCGCTCGTGTTGCCGCCGGTCTTCATGCACCCTGAGTCGCTGTTGGGCAAGAGCGGAGTCGACGCACCCAATGCCGGGACGCTGGTCGGAGTGTGGTACGCGTGGCTGGGAACGGGCTCGACTGGCGCACTCGCGATCTGTCTCCTGCTGGCGGGCTACGGCACGGCCGGACTTTGGCGCGCGCTGCCGGAGGCGCGCACCGGCGTGCTGGGCATTGCGCTGACCTTGCTCGGCGTGATGGTGACGCGCCCGGCGTGGAGCTTCAACACGGCAACGCTCGCGAGGTATCTGTTGCCATTCCTTCCATTGCTGCTGCTCGCGGTAGCGGCTGGCGCGACAAGGCTAGCGCGCCGGGTCGCCGCCCCCCCCACACGGGCACGGCGCGTGCTCGCCGCCGGTGCAGCCCTGCTCCCCTGTGCGGCGCTCGCGTTCGAGTCGCCGCTCGCGCCGATGCTCCGCTACCCGAGCACACAGACCAACGGGCTCGTGTTTTACATGGATTTCCGGCCGGCAAAGAACTTGTTTCTTCCGTATACCGAAGCCATCCCGCTGTCGCCGTTCTGGCAAAGCCTCGCCGGAGAGCCCGCGGGAAGCCAACGTATCGCCGCGGCGCCGTTCTATTTCGAAAGCTACAACTGGGACGCGGCGCGATGGGAGCGCCTGAGCCACCAGCGTGTCCTTCCGGGTTATCTTACCGGCCTATGCGTCGACCAGCGCGGCGGCGAGGTGCCGCAAAGCCCGCTGTTCGATTTCCGCAACGCGGTGCATCTTGCCGACGAGCAGGCGCTCGCGCAGCGAAATATCGATTACGTCGTCTGGCAGAAGCCTTATGTGCAGACCAGCAAGGGCAAGCCCGAACCAATCGGTGACGATACGGCGCGCTGTGAGGCCGCGCTGCGCGCGAAATTCGGACAGCCGGCTTTCGAGGACCCCTATCTGATCGCGTTTCACCTTTCGCGCCAGGCTGAATCGTCGCCGCATGCTCAACGGTAAACGCATCGTCGTGGTGATGCCGGCCTACCGCGCAGGCCGGACGCTGGAGGCAACCTGGCGCGACCTGCCGCGCGATGTGGTCGACGCGATCGTCGTCGTCGACGACGCCAGCGATGACGATACGGTTGCGGTCGCACGCGGACTCGGGCTCGAGGTGATCCTGCACCCGCAAAACCTGGGTTACGGCGCCAACCAGAAGACGTGTTACACCGCGGCGCTTGCTCGTGGCGCCGATATCGTCGTCATGGTGCATCCCGACTACCAGTACGAACCGCGACTGGTCACGGCCATGGCAGGCGCGATTGCATCTGGCGTCTACGACCTGGTGCTCGGCTCGCGCATCCTGGGCGGCGGGGCGCTCAAGGGGGGCATGCCGTACTGGAAATACGTGGCCAACCGCGTTCTCACGCTGTTTGAGAACCTGCTGCTCGGCGCCAAGCTGTCCGAGTATCACACAGGATATCGGGCGTATCGTCGCGATCTGCTCGAGGCGCTGCCCTGGATGGCAAACTCCAATGATTTCGTGTTCGACAACCAGCTTCTCGCGCAGGCAATCGTGGCGGGATTCCGCATTGGCGAGATTTCGGTGCCGACGCGCTACTTCGCCGCCGCGAGCTCGATCAACCTGCCGCGCTCGCTGCGCTACGGACTCGGCGTCGTGGGGACGACCCTGCTCGCATTCGCCGCGCGCTGCGGCGTCTACCGGCACCGGTTGTTTGCCACGCAGCCTCGGCGGGACGGGTAGCCGTCTTGGTCTGCTTCGGCCCACGCGATGCCGCTACCTAAGTTCCTGCGCAGGCCCGTGCCCGCTACCGGTGTGTTGCACTGGATCCACACGTTCGTGCTCCATGTTGCGACCGGTTTTCTCGCGGTCGCCGCGCACTATGCGCTGATGTACGCGCTGCTGCGCACCGGGATGGGTGGCGTACCGGCGAGCGCGGTTGGCTTTCTCGCCGGGGCGTTGACTCGATTTGCGCTGGCGTACTGGCACATCTTCGAGCCGACCCGCGGCGTCGCCGTTGCCAGCGTGCGCTTCAGCGTCGTTGTCGGCGTACAACTTGCCGCCAACAGCGCACTGCTCGGGGGCTTGCTCGCCCTTGGCATGAGCCTGTGGCCGGCGCAGATCGCGACGACGATCATACTGACCTTCGGCAACTACTTAGCCTACCGGCTCTGGGTCTTCCGTTGATCGGCTTGCGCCATCGCGCGCTTCGGCCGCGGCACGACGCGGCGGGGACTCAAAAGGCGCCGAGCGCGATCACGCGCGACAAGCGCGCGCGCTTGTCCGCTTCGGACAATTCCCGCATCCAGCACACCATCACGTAGGGATGATCGGTGCGTCGAAAGCCGACGCGCTCGTCGACGCGCTCCGCTCGCGTATCGCCCACATACCCCCAGATTGCGGCGGCGTGTGCGAGGCGCGCAAAGCCTGCTCGGAGCAGGTGTTCCGCAATGCCGCCGGCGTTTCGGATTGCTTCCCGATGCGCAATCGGCATGCGCCGATAAAGCCGATCGTCGATCACCAGTCCTCCACACAGATAGCTGTCCTCGAACTCAGAAAAGTGCACGTACCCGATCACGCTGACGTCCGCCGGCGCAGCACGATAGAAGGACACGAAATGAATGGGAAAATCGGGCGGCGGGACGTGAAATTTGCGGCGGAAAAGCGCCCCCGCAAGAAAATCCGCCGCGCTCACTTCCTCGACGCACAACAGGTCTTGCGCCGAGATAGCGTGTGACGCGGCGGCAGGCGCTGCGCTCGATCCGCGGCGCAGACGCCCGCGCCATGAGTGCAAGAACTTGGTCACAGGATGCATTACCCGCGCAGCAGGGCGGTGAGCTCGCTCGGGGATTGCCAGTCCTTGCCACAACTGTAGCGCGGCAGGGTCCAGCGGTTGCTGTCCGGCATGACCACCCCGGGCTGGCCGGTGAATGCGGCAACCATACCGTGTCCTCGCCGCCCGTCCGGTAGGTACTCGTCGACCAAGAACGCACTGGTGTCGCCATAGGGGTAGGCGAGCAGTGCGCTGCCCGGGTTGGGAGCAATCCGCTCGATGTACTCCCGCGCCTGGCGCACCTGTAGCGCAGCCGCGACCGGATTGTCGATGAAGCGGGAGGAGGCGCGCCGATCCTTCTCCGACGCGGCGCAGTCAACCGACGGGCTGACATGGTCCCAGGTATGGTTGGCAATGTGAAACAAGCCGCTCTCGACCGCTTCCTGCCACCAGGAATCGCTGATCCATTGGTGCCCCAGCATTTCCTTGTTGGCGATTTGCATCCGTGCCTCCGGGCTGGCGATCACGAAGGACGTGGCATGGACAGGCACCGCAAACTCGCTCACAAACTCGCGCATGGTTCCTAGCATCGACGGCTGGGTGCCGTACACCGGATGCGTCAGCTCGCGGAAGTCGAAGTCCAGTCCATCGTCAAAGGTAATCGCCACGACATGCTCGGGCAGTCGACTCAAACGCTGTCCGATTAGCGCGTCAACGAGGGTTCGGAGCGGAACGACCGAAAGGCCGAGGCGCTCGACGACGCGCAGATCCTCGCGGAAGGCAATCAGGTTGTTCGTTGCGTAGTCGTTGCCGGCTATATTGCCGGAGTGATAGGTAAGCACGTGCGCAAACCGCATAAGGCCCCGCTGCCAAGCGCGCTATGGATAGCGCCGAGAATAGCAAATTGCGGTCGAAAACGAGCGCGCGCGAATGCGCGGCGCGCGCCTAAGACGGGGCGTTCGCCTCCGGCAAGGCACCCAGCTTGAGCTGTTTCGCCGCCAGCGCGTATCCGCCCGCGGCGCCGTCGACGAAGTGCACGTGATCGCTCTCGAAAATGGACGGGACGATGCAGGTCATGATCGCGGCCGGTTGCCGATGCAGCCCGAAGCGCGCGATGTTCGAGGCGCGGGCCGCGCTCAAGCGCCGCTCGATCCGATCCGCAACCACTGGCGTGCAGTCGAGCGTCATGCGCAGGCTGTCGTCGAACTTGCGGAAATCCGAGTTTTCGACGACTTCGCGGCGATACCGGGCCGGGTCGAAAGCGCCGAGGCGAATGCCCAGCTTCATGACGACGTAGGCGAAGAGCGTGCCGGCGAGCACTTTGACTCGGCGCAAGAAGAACGACTCGCCGACTTGGCGCGACGCATGGGCTTCGAGGTCGACTCCCGGGGGCGGCCAGCTCACGCCGGGGGCTTGCTCGGGTATCGGTCGCGCCACCTCCGAGCTGTCCTCCAGGTCGGCCAACAAATCCTGGACCAACGCACGGAATGCCGGGTCGCTTTGGGTTACCGGCGCCACGACGAGCGACAGTATCAGTCCGTGCGTCGCGGGAATGTCGTCCCAGCGGCAGGACAAGCCGCTCAAATCCGGGCGCGTTCCCGGCGCAGCGGGCGGGACGGCGTAGCGCCCCTCTTTCATGGCCGCCTCGGCCCACGTCAGCCCGCCGCCGGAGAACATCGCGAAGGAAACATTTCTCGACGGCCCGAACCGGGCCACGCGCACGTCGCGTGCGTGCTCGCGCACCGCGGCGACCGGGACGAGCGCGGCACGCAGCTCCAGGCCCAGATCGTCGCGGGTCCAGGCCGCGGTGGCCGCGAGGGCCGACCGACCCACGTCTGCATCGCGGCTCGAGATGGCGAAGCTCGCGCCGTCGCCGCCGAAGACGAACGGGAACTTGCGTCCCTCGAGCGCATTCGATACGGCGGCAATGACCGACGCCCCCGCCGTATTCACCGCCTTGTAGCGGCCCGCGCCGATCGCTTGGGTCGAGCTCACGACGTCGGTCAGGCCGACCAGCCAATCGTCAGGCAGGGGCTGGTAGCGCGCCGGGTCCATGATGTTGGCGAAGCCTTCGAAGACCGGGAGGCGGTCGTAGAAGTCGGCGAGGTCGGGCATCGGCTTGGCAGGGCGAAGTGAGGGTTGCTTGTGATCAGCCCGGGATGGACGCTGCTTGCAAGGGCTTCGCCCTGGCGACGAGCCCCTGCGTCAGGTTAGTGTGACGCCGACCAGCCGCCCCACGGCGTAGGTGATCGCGGCAGCGACGAAACCGAGCAAGAGCGAGCGCAGGCTGGTGAAGACCACGTTGCGCCCGGTAAAGAGCGACGATCCCGCGCCGATGAGGGCAAGCGCGAATCCGGACAGCGCGACACTTGCGCCCAGCGCCGGCGTCCCCTGCAGCCAGAAGAACGGCGCGACCGGGACTATCGCGCCCACGGCAAAGAGCAGAAAAGAGGAGGCCGCCGCTGACCAAGGCGAACCGCCAAGCTCCTGGGGATCGATGCCGAGCTCTTCGCGCGCCAGCGTATCGAGGGCGGTGTCCTTGTTGGCCATCAAGCGCTCTGCCAGCGCGCGGGACTGCGCCTCATCCAATCCTTTGGCCTGGTAGATCAGTATGAGCTCTTCCTTCTCCTCCTCGGGTGCCCGCTCGAGTTCCTGCGCTTCGACTTCGATCTGCTGTTGGCTCATTTCGCGCGAGCTGGTCACCGATAGCCATTCGCCGATCGCCATCGAGCAGGCGCCAGCGATGAGGCCGGCCAAGCCGACGGCGAGAATGGTCGTGCCGGAGCTGACGGCACCCGCGGTGCCCATCACCAGGCTTAGGTTCGAGACGAGCCCGTCGTTGGCTCCGAGCACCGCGGCACGCAACGCATTGCCGCCGCGGCGATGGCGTCCCTCCAGTTGCGCCAGCGTGCTTCCCGACAGGCCGCCAGGAATCGACGCGGCGATGTGCTGCACGATGCGCTCGTGCGAGCGCTCGGCAAGAGGCAGGCCGCCGGCAACCGCCTCCGGCTGCGCGTCATATTGCGTGCTGTCGCGCTGTTCGAGCGTGCTCAGGGTGGGGAGCACGAATTGCGGCCCGAATCGGCGCGCGAGCCATGACAGTGCGCGCGTCCGCCAGCCCAGATGCAACGGCCCGGATTGCGCCCCGGTTTTGGCCAGCTGCTGGCGCCAGAACTCCGCATGCGCTTCTTCGACCGCAGCAAGGCGCCGATAGACCTCGCGCAAATGCGCATCGGGCTCGGCTTCCGCCAGGGCGCGATAAAGGCCCGCGCTGTCGAACTCCCCCTGCAGGTTGCTGCGATAGCGGTCAATCGAGTGGCTGTCGGTCACGGCAAGGCGCCTCGCGGTCGCGGCGTCGCTCGTCGATATCAACGACACCCGCTCGTCCATCCTACGCCGCGCGGCGGCGTAATTCCATTACGGCCGAGTGCGACCCGCGCACAACCCATCATGCCCGAACGGTTGGCCGGATGATCGACGGTGGCGCGAGCGCTCGATAGCCGCACTGCGCCCCGCCGAGTCAGCCGACTTTCGCGGATTCGTCCTGCGACGGTCTGGCGAGGAGATAGGTATGCGCGGCCATCGCGAAGGAAAGGAACGCCGCGGGCTCCATGGGGTGGGCGAAGAGAAAGCCCTGCAGCACGTCGCAGCCTTGCGCCACCAGATAATCGGCTTGCGCGCGTGTCTCCACGCCTTCGGCAACGGTTCGCAGGCGCAGGCCCTTGCCCAGGCCGATGGTCGCACGCACGATCGAGGCGGTTGCCTCGCTGGTCGTGAGTTCAGCGATGAAGGTGCGGTCTATCTTCAGAGTGTCCAGCTGGAAGCCCTTGAGGTAGCTCAACGACGAGTAACCGGTTCCGAAATCGTCGAGCGCAATCGAAACCCCGAGCGCTTTGAGCTCCGAGAGAATCGTCTTGCTGCCCTCGATATCGTCCATCAGTACGGATTCGGTGAGCTCGAGTTCGAGAAGCTTCGGATCGAAGTTGGTGTCGTCCAGCACCGCCTTGATGGTGCTGGCCAGGGTGCTTTTTCGAAACTGCCGGCTCGAGACGTTGACCGAGATGGCGATGCGTGGCAAGCCGTGGAGATACCAGCGATCCATCTGCTCGCAGGCGCCGCGCAGCACCCACTCGCCAATCGAGTCGATGAGCCCGGTCTCCTCTGCGATCGGAATGAATTGCGCGGGTGATACGAGCCCGTAATCGGGGTGTTGCCAGCGCAGCAACGCTTCAATGCCCGCAAGACGACCCGTTCGGGCGGAGACGAACGGCTGGTAATGCAGAAAGAGTTCGTTGCGCTCGACGGCGTGGAACAGCGCGTTCTCCATCGACAGCCGGTTGCGCGCGCCGGCGCTCATGTCGGCGCTGTAGATCACGCAGCAGTCTCCGCCACGGGCCTTGGCCTTGTACATCGCGGTATCCGCATTCTTGAGCAGCGTCTCCGCTTCCGCGCTCGCATCCGGCGACATGCAGATGCCAATCGAGGCGGTAACGTGCAACGCTTGCCCGTTGACGACGAACGCCTCCTTGAGCGCGCCAAGACAGCGTTGGGCGACGGTGACGCTGGTCGTGGAATCCTGCAGGCCCGGCAACAGAAGGACGAATTCATCGCCGCCCCAGCGGGCCAGCGTGTCGCACTCCCTGATGCAGGACTTGAGCCTCGCGCCGGCGACCTTGAGCAGCGCGTCGCCCATGCCGTGCCCGAGCGTGTCATTGATGTTCTTGAAGCGGTCGATATCGATCATCAGCATGGCGAGCTGCGAGCCCTCGCGGCGGGCTTGGGCGAGCCCGCCCAGGAAGCGCTCGTCAAGCAGGAATCGGTTCGGGAGCGTGGTCAGGTGATCGGTCCGGGCCAGGTCATAAAGACGCTCTTCCATGCGCTTCCGATCGCTGATGTCGCGCGAGATGCACAGCAACTTCATCGTCTTTTCGCCGGCGGCATCCTTCATCTGCCGCAGGGTTGTCTCGAACCACACATAATGCTGATCCGCATGACGCATGCGATAGATGATCGTCGGTAACGCCTTCGTCTGCATTGCTTCGGCGAACGCGGTGCGGACGATGGCGCAGTCTTCCGGGTGAACGAATTCGAACAGGGAACGGCCGACGAGCGCCGTATGCGCGATGCCGAGCACGTTGGCTGCCACCGGCGACGCATAGGTGATGACGCCACCGGGCGTGTGTTTCGTGATCAGGTCGGTGGAATTTTCGGTGATGAGCTGATAGCGCTGCATCGATTCGATCAGGGCATCCTCGCGCACTTTCACGCGTGCCGTGAGGCGGTTGAATGCTGTCGTCAGCGCGCGCACCTCGCCGCTGCCCTTGTCGCCGGCCAGGGGCGCGATCTCCTCTTTGGCGGTGTAGTCCGTCAAGTGCCGGGTCAGGGACACCAGGGGGCGCATCGTGCGCCGCGTGAGACCCCAGATGGCCAGCACCACGATCACGCTTGCCATCAGCAGGAATTCGACGAAATGCAGAACCAGGTCGTTGACCGCGAAGAAGGCTTCGTTCTTGGGGTACACGGCGACAACGATCCAGTTCGACGACGGTACCCGTTTGTAGGAGACGAGCGCCTCCCGGCCGCTCGCATCACTCGTCTCTTCGGTGCCCTCGAATCCCGCGAGGGCGCGTTCGAACAGGCGATCGCTTTGCGGTGCGAAGGCGGAATCGGACCGGCGCATCGGGTCCGGTTGCAGGATGAGCTTGCCCTCGCCGCTAACGAGATAGACGTATCCGGTCTTGCCGATGACCGTCCTGGCAACGTTGCCGAGCATCCCCGGATGGCTGAGACCGAGGATGCCGGTAAGGATGCCGACCATCCGCGCATCCTTGCCGAACACCGGCATCGTCATTGCCAGCACCATGTCCCCGTCGCCCGCGGTGGTGAGGTAGGGCTCGGAGATGACCGACTGCCGCGTGCGAATCGTGTCCTTGAGGTACGGACGCCAGGAGAAGTCGTAGCCACGAAGCCCGATCCGAAGCGGGCGTTCCGCAAGCACGATGCCCTGGGGCGAAAACAGGAATACGGCCTGGTCGGAGGCAGCGTAAAGGCCGGTATTACGGTCAAGGTAGCGCTGTGCCGCCTCGGGCGAGGCCATGTCCGCTTCGGTGATTTCGCTCGCGCTCGACGCGAGGATCCGTCGCAGCGCGAGCAGCTTCTGGTCCACGTTGTCGGCAATCCGCTCGACGAGCGTGTTCTGCTCGGCGATCATCACGTTCATGAGCTGCGTGCGGAAGGAGTGCAGCGAGGCCGCACCGACTGCGAGGATCGTGGCCAGAAACAGCAGCGAGATCGTCGTCGCCATCCGGGTGGCGAGGGTCGATCGCTTGAGCCTCAGCAGCAAAGCACGTAGTTTTTGTGTAGCGTACAATTGGCGTTGACCCGTGCGGTCACCCTACCCAGCGAGGGCCCGGGTGCACTGCAAAAGCCGTGCCGTGACGGGGCGCGTGGCTGCAGGCGCGGCGCCCGCGTCGGTAGGCAAGCCGCGCAGGTCCGGGGCGCTCAGACTTGAGCGCCCCGGGGAAGACCCCGCCAGCAGCCGCGCGCGCTGCGGTCAGTGCAGCGCCGCGGGGCGCGCGCCGGTGGGAGAATGGTTGGCCTTGGGTTGGCGAGTGCCCGGGGGTCGGCGACTGCCGCTCTCCGACACATCCTGCGCCTGGCGCGTCGGTCGCCGGCTTAGCCGGGCGAGGACCGGGAGCCCCTGGTCACCCGGCGTTGCACCCCAAGGTGCCCATCTTTTTGGCGGGAGGATTCAATGGCAGTCGCGTGCACGCATCTCGACCAGATCAAGGTTACGCAAACCGACAAGGACTATTGCGAAGACTGCATCAAGACCGGCGATAGCTGGCTGCATCTGCGCATGTGCTTGATCTGCGGATATGTCGGCTGTTGCGACTCGTCGCCCAACCGGCATGCGACCAAGCACTTCCGGCGCACTCACCACCCGCTGATGCGTTCGGCGGAGCCGGGCGAGGGCTGGATCTGGTGCTTCGTGGACGAAATCGTGCCCGGCGAACTTCCGCCCACGCATTAGGCGCGCCGGTAGACCTTGCGCCCGGCGACGTAGGTCGCGCGGATCGCGCGGTCGTCGGCGAGGGTCATCTGGACAGATAGCGCTTGCTCGAGATTTTCCGCGTAGCGCATCCGGTAGGCGATGAGCGGCGTCGACTTGAGGTCCAGCACAACAAGATCAGCCTCCATTCCGGGCGCGACGCTGCCGATCGTATCGTCGAGATAAAGCGCCTGCGCCGCGCCGCGCGTGGCGAGATAGAAGGCATGGGCGGCCGGCAGCGGACGGCCGTGGAGTTGCGCTGCCTTGTACGCCTCGCCCATCGTCCGCAGCATGGACAACGATGTGCCGGCGCCGACATCGGTTGCCAGTCCCAACCGCACCGGCCGCGTCCGCCGCACGGCATTGCCGACGTCGAGACAACCGCTGCCCAGGAAGAAGTTCGATGTCGGACAATGCGCGATCGCGGTGCCCGTTTGATGACAGCGCAAGAGCTCGCGCTCGGTGAGCCAAATGCCGTGCCCGTAGATGGCGCGCCGGCCGAGCAGGCCGTAATGATCGTATACGTCCAGGTACCCCTCGCGTTCCGGAAAAAGTGTCCGGATCCAAGCCACTTCCTGCTTGCTCTCGGCGACGTGCGACTGCACGAAGCAATCCGGATGCTCCGCCTTGAGCGCACCGGCCGCCTCGAGCTGTCCCGGGGAACTCGTCGCGGCATAGCGCGGCGTAATGGCGTAGAGCAGACGCCCGCGACCGTGCCAGCGGTGAATCAGCGCCTTGGACTCGTCGTAGCCGGTGCGCGCGGTATCGAGCAGCGCCCGTGGCGCATTGCGATCCATGAGCACCTTGCCGGCGATCGTGCGCAGGTTAAGCTCTTCGGCTTGCTCAAACAGCGCATCGACCGACTGCGGATGCGTGGTGCAATGCACAGCCGAAGTCGTCACGCCGTTGCGCAGGCATTCGCGCAGAAAGACCTTGGCCGCCGCCCGCGCAAGCTTGACGTCGGCAAAGCGCTGCTCGGCGACAAAGGTGTACTTGTTGAGCCAGTCGAGCAGCTGTTCGCCGCCTGCGCCGATGATCTGCATCTGCGGGAAGTGGACGTGGCAGTCGATGAAGCCGGCCATGATGAGCGCGTCCCGGCCATAATCGACCACCCGCACACGGGGCGGCAGCAGCGAACGCAGCGCCGACGCCGGACCGACGTGGGAAATGCGACCGTCCGCCATGGCGACGATCGCATCCGATTCGTACACGAGCGTGTCGCGGATGCCGTGCTGGAACGGGTCGCCCGAGTAGGTTAGCAGTTGCCCGCGGATCGCACCGGTCGGCGTCGGCAGGCCGCGCGTCACGGGTCGCTCCCGGCGGGGTCGCGGGCGGGCGCCCGGCGTCGCGTCGCCGAGCCCAGATTCTTCCACCGCCGATGCACCCAGTACCATTGCTCGGGGTGGCGCAGAATCAACCGTTCCAGCGCGGCGTTGTAGGCGCGGGTATTGCGCTTGATCTCCGTGCCGACATCGGCGGCGGTAAGCACGGGGAGCGCCTCTTCGAAGCGCAATACATGGCGGCCGTCGGATTTGCGCCAGCTCGCGGCAGGCAGCACCACGGCATCGGAGGCGAGGGCGAGCAGTGCCAGGCTCCTGAAGGTCCAGGCGGGGTGACCGAAGAAGTCGACCTGGATGCCGTCGGGGGGGCCGGCGTGCTGGTCGAATGGAAACACGACCGCGTCTCCGGCCGCGAGCGCGTCGAGGATCGCATCGAGCGACCCGCGTTTCGGCAGCACGCCAAAACCGGCGCGCCGGAAACGGTGATTGACGAAGCGATCCAGCCAGCGGGGTTTGATTTCCCGCCGCACGAAATGGATGCGGCCGCGCAGCTGGGGGAACCAGTTGAGTCCCGCCACCGTCGCGACCTCCCAGTTGCCGAAATGCCCGGTGAGCACGAGGATGCCCTTGCCACGCTCATACGCGCGCTTGAAGACGTCGACACCTTCGATATCGACCATCGCCCGCTTTCGCGCCGCGCTCATCGAGCGGAAGCTTAAGAATTCCGCGCCGAGGCGCCATAGATGCGCATAGTGCGCCTGCGCGAGATACTCGATTTCGGCATCGGAGACCGCTTCGCCAAAGACGCGGCGCAGGTTGTCGAGAACGACCCGGCGTCGGAACGGCAGCAACCGAAACAGAAGGCGACCGGACAGCGGAACGTGCATTGTCTCCGGCAGCGCAAGGGCAACTGCGGTGGCAGTGAGGCTGTTGTGGCTCAGGGACAGCGCGATGCCGCGTATCCGGTTTTTCGCCAGCACGGTCGCCGCATTGGCACTGCAAATTGCGCGCGGTGCGCCGTAGGCGTCGCGCGCAACGGAAAAATCGCCAGGTTCGATCTCGCCCAGCGCGGCCTCGCGCGGGAACAGCTTGACGCAGGCCTCCTTGGCGGCGAAGCGGGCCGCGAGGCTCGCCATGCGGCCGGGACCGCTGCCGCTGTCGTCGAGTTCCTGGATCGTAAAGAGTTGTCCCAGGTCGGACGATGCGGTCGCAGCAAGCAGGCGCTCGACGCGCGCGATTTCTACCGTGTCGATACCGCAGCGGGTGGCGACGTCGGGGGGCGCCGCGGGGCCTTCGGCCATGCCGCGTATCAGGTCCTGGCGCGCAGCAGAAGCGCCGCGTTCGTCCCGGCAAAGCCGCGGCACAGGACGAGCGCAACCGCGCTCCTCGGCGACTGCGCCTCGGCGCGCACCGGCACGCCGGCGCAATCGGGGTCGGCCACGGCGTAGGTGGCAATGCCCGGGACAACGCGCGCGCGCAGGCTTGTCAACGCCAGCACCGCCTCGATGATGCCGGCGCCCGCGATCAGGTGCCCGAACGCCCATTTGAACGCGGTCGTCGGCGGTGCGCCCCCACCGAACACGCGACGAATGGCGGCGGCTTCCGAAGCGTCCGATTGCGGCGTACCGTTGCCGTGGGCTGCGATCATGCCGACATCGGCGGCGCGCAAGCCGGCGTCGTCGAGTGCCGCTTCGATTGCCCGTGCCAGCGCGTCGCCGTCATCGCGGATGGCGAGAAGACCTCGCGCGTCGTTAGCCGAACCGCCGCCGAGCACCTCGCCCAGGATCGTCGCGCCGCGTTGCTGCGCCGAGGCTTCGGTTTCGAGCGCCAGCGCCGCCGCGCCTTCGCCGAAGAGGCTGCCGTCGCGGCGCGCGTCGAATGGCCGGAGCACGTCCTTCGCCAGCAAGCCGACATCGTGATAATAGAGCAACATCTGCGGCTCGATCGGGGCGTCGTGGCCGACCGCGAGCGCCCGATCGGCCTCGCCGGTGCGCAGGGCCTCCATCGCCTCGATGACGGCCAGCGTGCCGCCGATGCTGTGGTTGGTGATGCAGGCGTTGGCCCCCTTGAAACCATGGCGGATGCCGATATGGCCGAGCACGTTGTTGGGCAGGGTGCGCAATAGCCACATCGGGTTGACCGTGCTCGAGAGCTCTCGGCCGAATGCGGGCAACTGCTCGTCGGCCGCGGTCAACAAGGGAAAATAATCGTACTGACTCTCATAGTTGCCGCCGCCCGAGCCGACGTAGACTCCGGTGCGATCGCTGTATTCCGCGGCGGCGGGCGCGTCGAGCGAAGCACGCTGCGCGGCGAACCCGGAGGCATCGATGGCGCGGTCGGCGGCATACAGGCCCAACAGGTCGGTGCGGCGAATGAGCTTGTGCAGCTTGCGGTCATCGACCAGCTGGCGTGCATTGAAATCGGCGATCTCACCCGCCATCTTTGTCGGCCAGCGCGCCGTATCCCACTGCTGAATCGGCGCGATGGCCGAACGAGCGCTGCGTACCGCATCGAGGATCGTTGCAGGGTCGCGGCCCGCGGCGCAAACCGCCCCGGTCCCGGTGATGACGACCGTACGCTCGCTCACGCTGTGTTCTCCGGCAGCTGCTGCGTCACGCCTGGAAGCCCGCGCCATCGACGGCGGCGGGCGATCGCAGCACGACACAGCTGTTGGAGCCGCCGAAGCCGAATGAATTGGACAGCGCGACGCGCACCCGCCGCCGCTCGGGCAGGTCACGCACCAGCGCCAGATCGCAGTCCGGATCCTGCTCGCGAAGATTGGCGTTGATGGGCAGCTCTTCGTGCCGGATCGCCAACGCGCAGACGGCAACCTCGACCGCGCCCGCGGCGGCGATAAGGTGGCCCATCGAGCTCTTGGTGGAGCTTACCGAGACGCTCCTGATTCCTGCAGCGAACACCGCACGGAGCGCCGCGCTCTCGCTGCGATCGTTCATGAAGGTCGACGTCCCGTGGGCATTGACGTAGTCGACCTCGTCGGGCGTCGCGCCGGCGTTGGCAAGCGCCTGGCGCATCGATTGGATCGGCCCGTCCCCGTCCGGCGGGGAGTCGGTGATGCGATAGCTCGATAGCGAGTTGCCATCGCCGGCCAGCTCGGCGTAAATGTGCGCGCCGCGGCGCCGCGCCGACTCCCACTCCTCGAGCACGAGAAAGCCCGCGCCCTCGCCGAGCAGAAAGCCGTTGCGCGTGAGGTCGAACGGGCGGCTTGCCCGTTCCGGTGTCTCGTTGTCCGGCGACAGTGCGGAGAGCAGGCAGAAGCCGGCGATGCCGACCGGGCTGATCATCGAATCGAAGCCGCCCGCAAGCGCCCAATCGGCTGCTCCGCGGCGGATGAGCTTGAGCGCCGTGCCGATTGCCTGACCACCGGATGCACAGGCAGTATGGACCGAGGTCGCGTAGCCGCGTATGTCGTGCCGGCGCGTGAGCAGCGACAAACCGGTGGTCGACTGGCTGCGGCAGAAGACCAGCGGGTTGTTCGCCGACGCATCGCTGAGCAGCTGCCCGGCATCGAGCGTACCGTCGGTGGCGCTGTGCCTGTGGACTGCAACCAGCTCCGCGAAATCGACGCCCATCATACCGGTGCCGACCGCACAACCCCAACGCTCGGCGGTCGCTGCCGTGGGACGAATCCCGGCGTCGGCAAACGCCTGCTCCGCGGCAGCGAGCGCAAAACAGTGCGAGCGGTTGGCGAACTTGAGCAGCTTGCGGTCGTCGAGCACGGCGGCCGCGTCGAATCCCTTGACCTCCGCGGCGATACGAACCGGAAAGCCCGAGGCATCGAACAGGCTGATTGCGGCGCCACCACTGCGACCGGCGAGCAGCGCCTTCCAGGTTGCCTGCACGTCGTTGCCGACCGGCGTGACCAGGCCCAGGCCGGTGATCGCGACGCGGCGCCGGGTTGCCATCTAGCCCGCTCCCGCGCCGACGTCGAGCCGTGCGGTCGCGACCACGCGACCGTCGCAGGTCGCCGAAAGACGCACGGTGCGCGCGGCGACGCCATCGCCCGCGACCAACTCCGCCCCGAGTTCGACCGCCTGGCCGGGCGCAATGAATGAGCGCATCTTGACGTGAGTCATGCGCCGCGGCACGAGCGGCGTCGTCGTAACGCGGCCGATCGCCGTTCGCGCAAGGTCCATCGCCAGACGGATCTGGCTGTCCAGGAGCAGTGTGGCGGGAAACACGGGGCGTCGCGGAAAATGATCGGCGAAGAACGGCGCGGACTGCGGGACCTGCAGCAGCGCCCGCGCCGATTGGCCCGCCACGCCGTCGAGTTCGATCAGCGAGGGCACCGACACGCCGCGGAAGCGGCCGCCAGGCGCACCTGCCGCGCACAGCAGGCCGAAGCGCTCGCGCAATGCCTCCGGCGCATCGAATTCCTGTACCGGCAGCATAGGGCCGAGACAATCCTTAAGCTCGATCACCCGAGCGCCGTCGACGTAGGCGCCTCCGCCGTAGGCGACCGCATCCTCATCGCAGCTTTCGATCTCGACCTCGAGCTCAAGGCTCGAGCCGGGCGCCACGTCGCCGTGAAAGATCGTCTCGGTGGCCAGTGCCGCGACCGGGCGGCCTCGAAAGTCGATCCGGGCCATCGCGATCCAGGCGGCGAGCTGGCCGACCGCCTCGGCGACCAGGCACGCCGGAAAAGCGCCGATGCCGCCGGGAACGGCGAAGCGGGCACGGCCGCGCACGCCCGGTTCGAACGCGGTGATCCGATCGACGAACGAAAAGGCGGCGAAATGATCGCTCATGCGCTGGCAGTTTCCCGCAGGGTCAGGCGGCGGCCTGGGCTTCCCGCTGCGCGTGGATGACCAGCTTGCAGAACGTTTCGGGCGTGAACAGGCGCGGGATGTCGGCGACCTTCATCGGGTTGCCGAAGCGTTCGGCCGGAATTTCGGACAGGTAAGTCCTGAGCTGCGCCAGGCCCGCTTCCGTCAGCACGCCCTTCTGCTCGAACTCCGCCTCCGGCATGTCGCCGCGTGCATTCTCGATAATCTTGCCACGGGGTATCTTGATCTTGAATGCCCGCTCCAGGCGGAAGACCATGTCGAGAAAATCGATCGACTCCGCGTCGAGACCCTCGATCAGCGACACGTCGAGCTTGACGTCCTCAACATCGCAACCGAGGGCGTCGGCCATGGTCTCCGCGACCTTGGGAAAGACTGCCTGGATTTCTTCCTTGGTGATTTCGGTGTTCGCCATTGCGCTCACTCCATTTTGAAGCCGCCATCGACATTGAAGACCTGACCCGTCACGTAGTCCGCATACGGCGAGGCAAGAAACCACACCGCGTACGCCACCTCTTCGGGTTTACCATAACGCCTGAGCAGGATTCGCGACTTGACCTCGTCGCCTGCCGCGTCCCGCACCGCCTGCGACATCTCGGTTTCGATCACACCCGGTGCAACGCAGTTCACGGTGATCTTGCGCGGCGCGAGCTCCACCGCGAGAGCCCGGGTGAAGGCATTGATCGCACCCTTGCTCGCAGCGTAGTTGGTCTGGCCGCGTCCGCCTTTTTCGCCGGCAACCGAGCCGACGTTGATGATCTTGCCGGAACGCTGCACGATCATGTGCGGCACCACCGCGCGGGCGACATTGAACACGCCGCCGACATTGGTATCGAGTACTGCCTGCACATCGTCGTCGCTGAACGCCGCCAGCTGATTGTCACGGATAATGCCGGCATTGTTGACCAGGATGTCGATACGGCCGCAGCGCTCGACAACCCGATCGACCGCCGCGGCGCAGGCCGCGGAGTCGCGGATGTCGACCTGCTCTGCGACGATTCGCAGTGCCTTCGCCTGGCCCGCGTCAACGACTTCGGCTGCCGCCGCCGCGTGGTCACGGTAGAAGAAGGTCACGTCGGCGCCCTCGGCGGCCAACAGCTCGACGATGGCGCGGCCTATGCCACGGCTGCCGCCGGTGACGATGGCCACTTTGCCGGTGAGTGCTGCGTCCATGCGTTGTGCCGCCCCTAGCCCGAAATGCAGAATCCGCCGTCCACGACGAGGGTGTGTCCGGTAATCATCAGTGCCTCCGGAAGGCAGAGCAGGTAGACTGCCGCGGCAACATCCTGCGGCGTGAGTACCGGCCCGGCAGGCGTGCGTCGCGCGAAGTTGGCCAGCAACTCCTCGCGATTGGGAAAATGGCGCAGGGCATCGGTGTCGACCACGCCGGCGCTGACGGCGTTGACGCGGATGTGCTTCGGTCCGAGTTCCTGGGCGAGGGTGCGCACCAGCGACTCGAGCGCGGCCTTCGACGCGCCGATGAAGCCGTAATCGGGCATCGCCCGCGACGCGCCGAGGCTTGACATGGCGATGATGGAAGCGCCCGGCGCCATCAGCGGCACCGCATGCTGTGCCAGCAGGTTCAACGCCAGCGCGTTGGTTTCCAGACACCAGCGCCAATGCTTGAGGGTCATCTCCAGCGCCGGCTTGAGCACCCCGCTCGCCGCGTTGCTAACGACGATGTCGAGGCGATCGAAATGCCGTGAAAACTCGACAAACATGTCGTCGACGCTGTCGGGTATGCCGACGCTGGCCTGGATCGCGTAGGCTCGCCGACCCATGGCGCGAAGCTCCACGCAGAGCGCTTCGGCTTCCTCGGCGCTGTTGTAGTAATTGGCGGCGATATCGCAGCCTGCCGCGGCCAGCTTGTGTGCAACGGCGCGGCCGATGCCGCGGGAGGCGCCGGTGACGAGCGCGACTTTCCCGGCGAGGGTGCCTGGCGTGATGGCGTTCATGTGCTGTCAGGCCCGCAGGCCGCGGAGGGCGAGGAAACACGCCCTCGTGCAAACCAAACATTATCCTACGACTGGGCAGGTCTCGGCAATGAGCCGCGTGGGCTGGTCTCGTCTCGACTGCAGCCCTGAGGCGCTGCCTCGGGCAATGCGCGCCACTGACGCAGGAATTCATCCGTGAGACCCGCGGCCAGCTCGCGGCTCACATCGGCGCGGCGGAAGGAGACGCCGAGCTCGATGACGCCAGCGTGCGTCGTGATCGCCAATACAATTGGCGCCAGGGGCCCGGTGGGGACCGCCCGCAGGTACTCGGTTGCCGCCTCCAGAGCGGGCGCGCGATGCCACAGGTTGTCGATGTCGAGGCTTGAGACCCCCGCTGCAATCGGATAATGCTTGGCGAGAAAACACCGGCGCCGATCCGCCCGCAGCAAGCGCCACACGATGGCGACACCGCCCAGGGCGAGCAAGGTCTGCAAATAGAGCTTCTCGCTCTTGATGCGGCTTGTCTGGGCGTGGACGGCCAGCGCCAGCTCACGCAAGCCGATGCCCGGTGGCACCGGGTGCGAGACGCGCAGCGAAGCGAGGAACTGGCCGAAGGTATGGACGGCGTCCGCCTCAAATTCGGCACGTACGTTCACGATGGCCGCCACGCCGAGTTCTCGCCGCCGCGGCGCCGAGCCGCGTGCCGGTGTGACGCAGGCCAGCGCCTGCAGGAGCATGGCCAAGAATAGGTCGTTGCGCGTGACGCCCCAATTGCGCGCCGTGCGCGACAGCCGCAAGACGTCCGGCGGCGCAACGCGCTGCGACAGAAAACCGTTGCTCGCGTCGCCAGCGGCGTAGCACGGCGCCCGTCGCGACCTGCGGCAGCTTGCGACCATCGCCGGGACGCGGCGCAGTCCGCGTATCACGTAGCCCGCATGGCGTGCAAAAAGGGAGCGATAGATGCGCGGATAGAGGCGCGGCGTCCACGGCGCGACGGCTTCCTCGGACCCGGTCGCATAGATCGCGACGATTCGACCGAGCAACAGCGTGATGGAATCGCCGCCGGCGATGAAATGATCGTAGGCGAGCCCCAGATGAAACGAGCCGCCGGCGTCGACAGCAAAGAAGCGGAACGGCGCGATGGCTCCGTCGGGCGCAAACGGTTCGTTGAGCGCGCGCTCGGTCTCCTGTTCCACCACGCGCCGCGCGTCGTCCGCGCTCGACAGCACGAATACGCTGACGGCAGCGGGTCCGCCGCGATAGACGAAACGCGCGCGGCGGCGGGATAGGATGAGCCCGGTGAGACCCGCCGTCTCGAGCACGCTCGCGATGCATGCGCTAAGGCGCGCGGGCTGCAACGCCTGTTCCACGACGACGACATGCACGGCGTTGTACGGATGCAGCTCCCGCCAGCGCAACATCGTGGCCTGAAACAGATTGAGCTTGCCTTGCATCTCGCCGGCTATTGTAGCGGTACCGCGCGCGTTCGCCGGCTGCGGATGAGCTCTTGCGCTTCGAGACACCAGTGTTTCTTGACGCTATACCAGATGTCCGCCGCATGCAGCAGATTGGCGAGGTTCGGATTGGTGTCGCTCGACAGCTCGGGTACGGCGGTGCCGGGTGAGTAGCGCTCAATCCAGGCGCGCGTGACCGGGTCGAGCGCGAGCTCTTGTGCCAGCGGCAACGTGATGTGGCTCGCAGTGCGCGGCAGAACCACGTTGCGCACCCGCGCCGAGCCGATCGCGCGATAGGTGTCGGCACTGCCGAAATTTCCGGCGATGGGGTCCCATTCGAGTGAAAAGCCGGTGAACTCCGCGGCCGTATCGGGAATCTCCCGCAAGCGCGAGAGCATCGACCACTGCCCGAGCAAGAGCCGCGGCAGCGTGCCGGTGGCCAGCACCGCGACGTAGGGCACCTGCAGGCCGAGCACCGGACGTTGCAGGCCGGTGCGCGGGTCGACGATCACGCTGCGCTCCTCGGTCGCGTCGCGCAGAGGGTCCCACACGGGAATCGAGTCGCCGAAATCGCCGGCGAGCTCGTGCAGAACGCGGATCGCGATCATGCCGCCCTGACTGTGGCCGATGAGCATCGGCATCATGCCTTCGCGCTCGTAGTACCAGGCCAGCGTGCCGGCAAGCTTGCGCGCGTCGACAAAGCTGCTGTAGGTGAGCGAGCCGTCGGCCGGATTGGTAAGCGACTCGCGCGGATAGCCCATCGCCACCATGAATTCGGCGAATGGCGCCATCGTGACCAGTGGCACGCTGCCTTGAAGATCGACGATGCGTGGCGCGGGCGCTTGCGCGAGCACGTCCCGCAACTCGCTTGCCGAGATGTTGTTCGGATCGAGTGCCAGGATCCGCTCTTCGGTTGCGCCGTCCAGGGTGGTCTCGCGTCCAGCCGCCTGGGCGCCCGTCGCGCACGCGCTCGCCACGAGGACCATCACGGCGGCGCGGCGTGCTGCCACCATCCGCGCCGCGCTCCACGACGGCGACAGGGCGAACTTGCTCCGCGATCGAAAGGGCACCGAAATGCTAGCCGCGCTTGGGGAAGAAGCGGCCGGTGCGCGCGAGATAGGCGCGGTACGCCTCGCCATGCAGGCGCAGCAGGTGCCCTTCTTCGTGCCGGGCCTTGAGTAGCATCAGGGTGAGATGAACGATAGCGATGCCAAGCATCGGCACGGTTGGCACCACCACGGCGGAGCAGATCATGAGCAGCATGGACAAGCTGTAGATGGGGTGCCGAACATAACGAAACGGACCGTCGGTGATGAGCGGCACTTCGCCTTCGAGAGGCACGTCCATGCGCCAGTGCAGACCCATGCGCGACCAGCAGACGCTGGTGAGCAACAGACAGGCAACTGCGCCAATCGCCGCAACCCAGCGCAGCGACGCGTAGCCGTCGCTGCGCGTGAACGCCGGCACGGCACCCACCAGTCCCTGTCCGCGCACGAGGGCGAGATAGGGCAGAACGATCCACAGCGCAACCAACGGCAGCCAGACGATCCACATCAGTTGCTCCACGGGCTGCTCCGGAACGAGTCCGGCGAGGCGATGCGTCTTGCGTCGCGCACGCCGGATCATCAGTCCGACGCCGAACCAGTAGGACCAGATGGTCGCGGTCAAGAGCACGCCCGGGAGATCCTTCATTGCCTACCCCCCGCGTGACTATCGCGCGGGTACGTCACCATTGCGCAGACCGGCAGGCGCCCTGGCCCCGGATTTGTAAACGCAAGCGATTACTCCTAGAATTCGCGCGTTGGCTGCGGCCGTCCTTGATGCGACCTTCGATTCTTCCGGCCAGCATCCGCCGCATCGCCGATGACCCGCCAGCGCTGAGGACGCTCAACGTCTGCCTTGGCGTGCTGGTGGCGATCCTGCCGCTGGCCCACGTCACCGCACTGCGCAACATTCTGGTTGCCTTGGTCGCGGTATTCGCGCTGCTGCAGTTCCGGCCCAGCGCGTGGAAAAATACACCCGGCCTGATCCCATGGCTGGTTTGGCTCGCATTCGCCGTTGCCTCGATCGGCTGGTCGGCGTTGCCCGACGCCTCGTTTCAGACCTTTCGCCGCGATCAATTCTATCCGTTCGTGGTCTTTCTGGTCAGCTTCCAGGTCACCCGGTCTTACTGGGGGCGGCTGGCGGTGGCGATCGGCACGGCGGCCGGTACGCTGCTCTGCCTGGCGACCATGTTCGCCGCCGCCTGGCTTGGCGTCGAACCGGCAGCCGCGACCGCCGCACCCGGCATCCTGGGCTGGCTCGCGTGGAGAGTGGGCGACAGTACCGATTCGAGTACCTACGTTGCCTACATCGCAGTGCCTTTGTTCCTCATCCTCCTGACCTCGCGCCACCGGTGGCGGCGCTGGGCGGCCGCAGGCTGGCTGCTGGTGTTCGCCGTCATGGGGTTCCTGAGCGAGAGCCGCACCCTGGTCGCGGCATTGTTCGTATCCTTCGTAGGCTTCCTCGTTGCGCTCGGGTTGTTGCGGGGACGCCTGCGTTGGCGCTCGGTGCTCGCGGTCGTCGCCATCGGCCTCGCCGTCTCCGCCCTTTGCCTCGAGGTCATTTCCCGCGTTCGGCTGCCGGTGGCCGAACCGGGCGATCGCAGCGCCGCCGTGCAGATGATCATGGCCGACCCACGGCCGGCGATCTGGGGCGCCTACTTCGAGCTGGCGCGCAAGCGGCCCTGGCTGGGAGTCGGCCTCGGGCGCAGCGTGCCCTCACGCGTGTACCATCTGCAGGACGACGCCGAGCTGCTGCACATCGACCCGCAGGCCGCAGCCCACGCCCACAATGTGTTGCTCGACCTGGTCCTTCAGGTCGGCGTGATCGGGCTCGTCATCTGGCTGGGACTGCATCTGGAGATTCTGCGCCTCGCCGTGCAACGCTCGCGTCAGGGTGGCGACCGGGAAAAGGCGTGGGCGGCCGCCGCGGTGGCGCTGGTGCTGGCGATGCTGGTGAAAAATTCGACCAACGACCTGGTCGTCTACGGCAACGCGTTGCTGTTTTGGGTGCTGCTCGGGACCATGCTGGGACTCATCTGGCACGGCGCGCCGCGCGATAGCGACAAAAAAGCCGGCGATTAGCCGGCTTCCTTGTTGTCGCGCTGTCGTGGCGACGACGCTTCACACGGTCTGGATGTTCGACGCCTGCTTGCCCTTGGGGCCCTGCGTGACTTCGAAGCTAACCTTCTGCCCTTCCTTCAGCGACTTAAATCCCGGCATGTTGATGGCCGAGAAGTGGGCGAACAGATCTTCGCCACCGCCATCAGGGGTGATGAAGCCGAAGCCCTTCGCGTCGTTGAACCACTTAACCGTTCCAGTTGGCATGTTTTCCAGTCCTAATAATCAAGAAAAAAAATCGGGTCATACCCGGCCGATGTTTCGATCTCAAGGACAGGAAAGTACGGCGCTTCGGCAACTGCCAACGAGCCGGACGGGTCGTGCTTTAGTACTTGAAATAAAACACAATCCGGAATATACGCGGGGCCGGCCCGAAGGTCAAACCGCAGTGCAAGGCGAAAATTCAGCCGCCCAATTCGCCTCGCACCAGCCTTGCCCCCGCGCCCAGCGCCCCTAATTTGGCGCGCGCGACGTCCCGCGACAGGGGCACCATGCCGCAGTTGGTGCAGGGATAGACCCTTTCCGCCGGCACGAACGCGAGCGCGGCGCGAATGGTCGCGGCGACCTCTTCCGCGCTCTCTACGCGGTCGGTCGCGACATCGATCGCGCCGACCAGCACATCCTTGCCCTGCAGCAACCCGATGAGCTCGAGCGGGACGTGCGAGTTGGCGCATTCGAGCGAGACCTGGTCAATGGTCGAGCGTGCGAGCAGCGGGAACGTATGCTCGTATTGCCGCCATTGGCCCCCGAGTGAGCGCTTCCACTCGATATTGGCCTTGATGCCGTAGCCGTAGCATATGTGCACCGCGGTAAGGCATGACAGGCCCTGGGCCGCACGCTCCAGCGCGGCGACGCCCCAGTCGCGGACTTCGTCGAAATAGACATTGAAAGCCGGCTCGTCGAACTGCAGCACGTCGACGCCGGCCGCGGCGATGGCCCGCGCTTCGTCGTTGAGGATTTCGGCAAAGGCCCAGGCGAGCTTCTCGCGGCTTACATAGTGCGCATCGTAGAGCGTGTCGACCATCGTCATCGGTCCGGGGAGCGTGTACTTGATCCGGCGCTCGGTGGTGCTGCGCAGAAACTTCGCATCCTCGACAAACACCGGCCCCCGGCGCGCAACCGGTCCGACCACGACCGGTACGTCGGCGTCGTAGCGGTTGCGGATGCGCACCGTCCTCCGGTGCTCGAAGTCCACTCCCTCGAGGTTCTCGATCAGGGTGGTGACGAAATGTCGCCGCGTCTGCTCGCCGTCGCTGACGATGTCGATGCCGGCGTGCTCCTGATCGCAAACGGCCAGGCGCACCGCGTCGCGCTTGCCTGCAGCGAGGGCCTCGCCGTCGAGGAGCCACGGCGCCCAAAGCTGGCCGGGCGGCGCAAGCCACTCCGGCTTGGGCAGGCTGCCGGCAATCGTGGTCGGGAACAGGGCGGGCATCGGTGCGGGCGGCAACGGCGGGAGCTGCCGATTATAGCCGCGCGGGGCGCGTGCGGCGCGGGCCCGGACGCCCCTTGACCGCGCCCCATGGGCCACGTACCTTGGCGCGCCACTGCCGCCCCACCGTCCATGCCTCGCGTTCTGTTAGCCGATCACGATTTTCCCGAGCTCGAGCTCGAGCGCAAGCTCTACGCCCAGGCCGGCGTCGAGTTGCTGGTCGGGCAGTGCCGCACCGAGGCCGACGTGATTAGCGCGGCGTCGGGCTGCGACGGCATTCTGCTGCAGACCGCGCCCATTACCCTGAAGGTCGTCGCGTCCCTGCCGCAGCTCGGCATCGTCAGCCGCATCGGCGCCGGCGTCGACACCATCGATGCCGACGCCTGCGCGCGCCACGGCGTATGGGTTGCCAATGCCCCGGACTATGGCGTAGGCGAGGTCGCGACGCATGCCCTGGCCCTCTCGCTCGCCTTGGTGCGCAACGTCGTGGCTTATCAGCGTGACATCGCTGCCGGCCGCTGGCATTACCTGTCTTCCGGGCCGCTGCGCCGCGCCGGCGAAATGACGCTCGGGATCGTCGGCCTCGGCCGCATCGGCAAACGCATGGCGCACGTGTCGCGCAACGTCTTCCGCCGCGTGATCGCCTGCGACCCCTATCTCATCGACGGCGATTTTCCTGCCTACGTCGAGCGCGCCGCCGATCTGGCGAGCCTGTTTGGCGCGAGCGACATCGTCAGCATTCACACACCGCTCAACGCGCAGACCCGCGGCATGGTCGATGCGCGTGTGCTCTCCTGCATGCGCGCGGGCTCGTACCTCGTCAATACGGCGCGCGGCGCGATCGTCGTCGTCGACGATTTGCTTGCCGCACTCGATAGTGGAATACTTGCCGGAGCCGGACTCGATGTATTGCCCGTCGAGCCGGTTCCCGCCGAAAGTCCGCTGCTCGGCCATGCAAAGGTGATCCTGACGCCACACGCCGCATTCTTCAGCGTGCAGGCGGAGGTCGAGCTGCGGCGCAAAGCGGCGCAGAATATTGTCAGCTGGCTGGCCACCGGCCGACCCGAATACGTGGTCGTTCAGGGCACCAGACACCCGGCTTAGCTGCCGCCAACGCGACCGATGCGTGTCGCGACGCGGCGCGATGAAGGAGGGGGCTTGGCAGCGGTAGAGATTCGAGCGGTACACAAGCGCTTCGGCTCGACACACGTGATTCGCGGTGTCCGTTTCGACATCGCCGAAGCCGAGTTCTGTGTGCTGGTCGGTCCGTCGGGTTGCGGCAAGTCAACCCTGTTGCGCATGATCGCCGGCCTTGAAGAGATCAGCGAGGGCGAGATCGCCATCGGCGGCACCGTGGTCAACCGCGTGCCGCCAAAGGAACGCGACATCGCCATGGTGTTCCAGAATTACGCCCTCTATCCGCACATGACCGTGCGCGACAACATGTCGTTTGCCCTCATGCTGGCCAAGCAGTCCAAGGTCGAAATCCAGACGCGGGTGAAGAAGGCGGCCGATATTCTCGGCCTGTCGAGCCTGCTCGACCGTTATCCGCGACAGCTTTCCGGTGGTCAGCGGCAACGCGTGGCGATGGGCCGCGCGATCGTGCGCGACCCGCAGGTATTCCTCTTCGACGAACCGCTTTCGAACCTCGATGCGAAGCTGCGCGTGCAGATGCGCACCGAGATCAAGGAACTGCACCAGCGCTTGCTCACCACCTCGATCTACGTGACGCACGATCAGATCGAAGCCATGACCATGGCCGACAAGATTGTCGTCATGCGTGACGGCACGATCGAGCAGATCGGCGACCCGTTGTCCCTCTACGATCGTCCGAACAATACCTTTGTCGCCGGGTTCATCGGTTCGCCGGCGATGAATCTTGTTCCCGGCACCGTGCGCGTCAACGGCGGCAGCGGACAGGTCGAATTCGAAGGCGGCGTAACCTTGCCGCTGCCGCTGGGTGCCCGCGCCACGGATGGTCAAACGGTCCTCTACGGCATCCGGCCCGAGCACTGTCTTCTGGCCGACTCCGCCGGCCTTCCGGCCGAGGTCGTGGTCGTCGAGCCCACTGGCGCCGACACGCAGCTCTATTGCCGCTTCAACCGCCAGGAAATTACGTCGTTGATACGCGATCGCGTAACCTGTCGCGCCGGCGACCGCATCAGCCTCAAGCCCGATCTCGCTCGCGCGCACCTGTTCGATTCGACGAGCGGGGCGCGACTGTTCGCCTGACGCGGCAGGACGATCCCGCGCGCCATTGCAACCGAAACGTCACCTAGGAGAAAAACCATGAACCTATTCAAGCGGCGCGATTTTCTTAAGGCTACCGCCGGCGTTGCCGCGGGGCAGGCGCTCGGCGCCGGCGCGGCATTGCTCTCCGGCGACGCCTTCGCGCAGGCGTACCAGGCGACCCCGGAAAAAGGCGCGAAACTGCGGCTGCTGCGCTGGAAGCGCTTCGTCCAGGCCGACGAGGACGTGTGGGCCGAGAACACGAAAAAATTCACCCAGGCAACCGGGGTGGAGGTGCGCATCGACGCCGAGGGCTGGGAGGACGTGCGGCCGAAAGCCGCGGTCGCGGCCAACATCGGCAGCGGACCGGACATCATCATCGGCACCTTCGAGGACGCGCAGCAGTACCCGGACAAGCTCGTCGACGTATCCGATCTCGCCAACTATCTGGGCGCGAAGTACGGCGGCTGGTACGACGTGGCCAAGGCCTACTGCACGAGCAAGGGGAGTTGGATCGCGATTCCGATGGGCTGTGCCGGTGCGTGCCTGAACTATCGCGTGGCCGCGATGCACGCCGCGGGCTTCGAGACCTTCCCCACGGACCTCGCCGGCTTCCTCAAGCTCTGCCGGGGAATGAAGGCGCAAGGGCTGCCGCCGGGGTTCGCGCTGGGCAACGCCACCGGCGACGCCAACACCTGGTGCCACTGGGTCGTGTGGGCGCACGGCGGCAAGATGGTCGACACGCACAGCAACGTCGTCATCAACAGTCCGGAGACGATCGCCGCCCTGGAATACAGCAAGCAACTGTACGAGACCTTCGTTCCCGGCACGCTGTCCTGGCTCGATCCCAGCAACAACAAGGCCTTTCTCGACGGCCAGATCGGGCTGACCAACAACGGCATCTCGATCTACTACGCGGCCAAGACCTCGCCGGATCCGAAGCTGCAGGCCATCGCCGCGGACATGAATCACGCCAACTTCCCCATCGGGACCGTGGGCAAGCCCACCGAGCTGCAACTGATGTTCCCGATGATGATCTTCAAGTACTCGAAGTACCCCAACGCCGCCAAGGAATATCTGCGCTTCATGATGGAGAAGGAGCAGTACATTCCCTGGCAGCAGGCGTCGATCGGCTACGTCACGCAGCCGCTGGTTGCCTATGAATCGAATCCGATCTGGACTTCCGATCCGAAGCACACGCCGTATCGCGATGTCATGAAGAGGATGCTGCCCAACGGCTACGCCGGCGAGATGGGCTATGCGTCGGCGGCGACGATGGCGGACTTCATCCTGGTCAATATGGTCGCCGAAGCCGCGTCCGGCTCGAAGTCACCGAAGGAAGCGGCGGAACGCGCGCAGAAACGCGCCGAGCGTTACTACAAGGTTTGACCTTGCGCAGAGCCCCGCGCATGGCGCCAGCGGAAACCCCGCGTCCGCTCGACGCGGGTCGAAACGGCCGGCGCGCGCCAAGAGGGCGGTCCCTCGCGGCCCCTGCGTGCCGCCGGCCCGATCCACCTGGCGCAAGCCCGGGCACGCCCCATGCACGCGCCGGCTAGCGCGCTCTCCCGCGCGCTCGACAACCGCAATCTGCTCGGGGCGCTGTTCATGCTTCCCGCGGCGGCGCTGCTGTTGCTGTTCCTGACCTACCCGTTGGGCCTCGGCACCTGGCTCGGCTTCACGGACACCAAGATTGGCCGTGCGGGCGCGTGGGTGGGCCTGGACAACTACGTCTTTCTCTGGGGCGACAGCGTCACCCGGCTGGCGCTGTTCAACACCATTTTCTATACCACCGTGGCGAGCATCATCAAGTTCGCCCTGGGCCTGTGGCTTGCGCTGCTGCTCAACGAGCACCTGCCGTTCAAGGCGTTCTTCCGCGCCGTCGTGCTGCTGCCGTTCATCGTGCCCACCGCGCTCTCCGCGCTGGCGTTCTGGTGGATCTACGACTCCCAGTTCTCGGTCATCAGCTGGGTACTGATGAAGATGGGCCTCATTCACCGCTACATCGATTTTCTTGGCGATCCGTGGAACGCGCGCTTTGCGACCATCGCCGCCAACGTCTGGCGCGGGGTGCCGTTCGTGGCGATCACGCTGCTGGCCGGGCTGCAGACGATCTCGCCCTCCTATTACGAGGCGGCGAGCCTCGACGGCGCGACGCGGTGGCAGCAGTTCCGCTACGTGACGCTCCCCCTGCTCACACCGATCATTGCCGTGGTGATGACCTTTTCGGTGCTGTTCACCTTTACCGACTTCCAGCTCATCTATGTACTGACGCGTGGCGGCCCGCTCAACGCGACCCACCTCATGGCGACGTTGTCGTTCCAGCGCGCAATCCCGGGCGGCAATCTCGGCGAAGGCGCGGCGATCGCGACCGCCATGGTGCCGTTTCTGCTGGCAGCGATCCTGATCAGTTATTACGGCCTGCAGCGGCGGGCATGGCAGCAAGGGAGCTCCGACAAATGAGCACCGCTGAGGCAGCACAGGAACCCGTCGATTCCCAGGGCATGAATTACCTCATGTCGCTGCCGCGGCGGGTGTTCACGATCTACCTTCCGCTCGGCGCCTTCCTGTTCGTACTGCTGTTCCCCTTCTACTGGATGACCATGACGGCGTTCAAGCCGGACGCCGAGCTCCTGTCGCACGAAGGCAATCCGTTCTGGATCGACCATCCGACGCTTCTGCATGTCAAGAAACTGCTCTTCGAGACCCAGTATCCCGAGTGGCTGTGGAATACGGTGCTCGTTTCGGTGGTGGCGACCGCGCTGTCGCTGTTCTGCAGCGTGCTCGCCGCCTACGCCATCGAGCGGCTGCGCTTTCGCGGCTCGCGTTACGTCGGCGTGAGCATCTTTCTCGCCTACCTCGTGCCTCCCTCGATCCTGTTCATTCCGCTGGCGACCATGGTCTACCAGCTGCACCTGTTCGACACCCGTCTCGCGCTCATCCTGACCTACCCGACGTTCCTGATCCCTTTCTGCACCTGGCTGCTGATGGGCTATTTCAAGACGATCCCGTTCGAACTCGAGGAGTGTGCGCTCATTGACGGCGCGAGCCGGCTGCAGATCCTGGTCAAGATCGTGCTGCCGCTGGCCGTACCGGGCCTCATCTCGGCGGGAATATTCGCCTTCACCCTGTCCTGGAACGAGTTCATCTACGCCCTGACTTTCATTTCCTCCTCCGAGGTGAAAACCGTTCCCGTGGGTGTGGTCACCGAGCTGGTCGAAGGCGATATCTACCACTGGGGGTCGCTCATGGCCGGGGCGCTGTTTGGCTCGCTGCCGGTCGCGGCGCTGTATTCGTTCTTCGTCGAATACTACGTTTCGGGGCTCACCGGCGCGGTGAAGGAGTAGGGCTGCGAAGGCTTGAAACGCGTCGTTTGCGGTACAATCTGCAGCAAATCCCGTCGAGGCCACTGCAATGAACGTTCAAGAAACCATCCGCGAGCAGGTCACCACGCATCCGATCGTGCTGTACATGAAGGGCACGCCGCAGTTTCCGCAATGCGGCTTCTCCAGCGCCGCGGTGCAGATGCTGCAGGCCTGCGGAATCGACAAGTTCTTCACCGTCAACGTCCTGGCCGAGCCCGAAATCCGCCAGGGAATCAAGGACTACGCCAACTGGCCTACGATCCCGCAGCTCTATGTCAGTGGGGAGTTCGTCGGCGGCGCCGATATCATGCGCGAGATGTACGAGTCGGGCGAATTGCAGCAGCTGCTTGCCCGGCAGGCCGCCTGAGCAGCCGGCGAAAAACCCAGCGAGCGGCGGCGGGCAAAAAACCGCCGTTTTTCTTGGCGGCGCGCGGCGTCAGGTGCGGGCGCGGTGGACGCGCTTGACTTCGGACAGCCGGCGCAGGGCGCGCATGACGTGCGCGAGGTGGCGGCGGTCGCGCACCTGAACGCTGAAGAACATGTTGACGACGCGGTCGCCGTCGGGTCGTTCCATCGATACGTATTCGATGTTCGCCCCGGCGTCTGCGATCTCGGTCGCTAGCCGGGCGAGCATGCCGCGCTGGTCGTCGACCAGGATGCGGATGCCCGCCTCGAACACGCCTTCCACCGGCGGCGCCCACTCGACATCGACCACCTGCTCGCTGTCCACGCGCGCTTTGCGCAATGTTTGGCAATCGCGGGTGTGCACCAGCAAGCCCTGACCGCGGCGAAACTGGCCGACGATCGCGTCGCCGGGGATGGGCCGACAGCATTTGCCGTACTGGATCGCGACCCCCTCGACCCCGCGCAGCTGCAGC
>Ga0074045_10000384_pt1 | contig 43583 bp, 41 predicted proteins | sample BogForMeECP23OM2_FD_94442 | JGI IMG/M metagenome (GOLD analysis project Ga0074045, IMG submission 94442) | Bog forest soil microbial communities from Calvert Island, British Columbia, Canada - Bog Forest MetaG ECP23OM2 | ecosystem: Environmental > Terrestrial > Soil > Wetlands ...
ATCTTCTGACCAGTTTCTAAACTATAGCCTACATATTGCGAAGTTTCTCTCCAGTTTTCAACGAATACGCCATTTACCGTATCGATCCCTGCTTCTAGCACAGTGATGTTATTTGCTGGCGGAGTTTCGGTCGCGTGCCATAGTGTTGTACCTAGTGAACTTGGGGTGCCTTCGTCGAGGCTGAGTGCGAAATATGTGTATGGCGTGCTGCTCTGTGCGCCCATGAAAATGGCTCCTGTTGAAGGCAGGCTGCCACTGTAGCCTAGTAACTCGCAGTTCTGGATAGCTGCAACTGCAGTGATCGGTGCTGATCCGTATGAAGAGTCTAAGAAGGGCACTGAAACGTTGTAGTCATACATGCTTGGAACGTAGGCTCCGTTTATTATTCCTCCTGTCCAGCCTCCGGTCACATTGTTAGCGCTGCTTACTGGTGGAACTACAGGTGGCGATGTTGATTCTCCAGAATAGTTGTTGCCCCAAAGTCTTGATGAGTTCCACTCTTGCAGATACCAATTTGGTTTCACAGGTGTGCCGTAGTTTGTTAGGCTAATTATGAGATATTCACCTTCAGGTCCAAGCACTGTAGTGAAAGTGTTGCCTATCGGAATGTTATTCACTGAGAACATGTAGTCGCCAGTATATGCATCGAAAGCCGTCCAACTTTCGGGGAAAGCACCGAAAAGCGAGTTTCCTCCAGAAACTGCGTATAGGATTGGTGGGTAGACTCCGTGCTGGTTGGGGTCTTGAACGTCATAAACTGATGCGAAAGATATCTGTGGCATGCTGGGGTTACTCCATAGTTGCTTTCCTGTGGTAAGGTCAACGCCGACGGTTGGTCCATAAGAACTACCTGTTAAACTTTCTGGAGTGCCTGCGAAGGATATTATTTGAGTGTAGATTAGTATTCCGTCAACTATTATCGGGTTTGCGTATCTTTGATTGTAAGCTGAGCCCTCGAAATATGTGTCGCCCTGAATCACAGTTTGGTTATCTCCGACGACTCCGCCGGGACCCATTGGAGTAGTCCACATTACGTGGCTAGTCATTGAACCGACGACGTCTCCAGAGCCAGCTAGATACTCACCGTTGCCTCCTGCATTGTATGTGCCCGCGAAGCCTGTGTATCCTGGTGCGAGGTCGCCTAGCCAGTTTGATGCAATAGTGAACCAGTTGGTGTTATATGCGTATATGGGGCGTGTCCAATAAGCGGTTGGCAGCGGTGTTGTTGGGTAATAAGAGATTGGCGCTTGCTGAACGGTAAGGGTGGTTGATGCGGCGCTGGGTGCATAGTAATCGCCTTCGTATGGAGCGTTAGAACCAAACATGGTGAAGGTAATAGGGAAATTGTATGTTTGTCCTGGGAAAGTAAAGTTCAGAGTGTAGGTGCCGACCTGTGTTGGAGTGAATGAATAGTCTTGCGCTGATGTTGGATCTGAAATAGTGGCGAAGGTTTGTTTTTGCACATCGCCGTTTGGCGCAGTGATGGTGAGCATATAGTTTTGGAATCGGATACTGTTTCCGAATGCTGCGTTGAATATTACCTGGTTAAGCCACATGATAATTTCTAACGGTTGGCCGGTTCCAACTGGGTTAGTTGAAACGCTAACGTACGCGAATGTTGGAATTGTTTCTCCTGGTGTTTGTGCTTTTGCAATTGGTACTAGCATCATTGAAGCTGACATCGAAAGTATGAAGAATATAGAGATTGCAATTGCTCCTGTTTTGTTTTTTGAAAATGTTTTAAGTATGTTTGACATTTTTCTTCTTCCTTTTCTGTACTTGGGGTTTTAAGATATTGTATTTAAGATTTTGCGAAAATCATGAAAATATCAAATGAAACTGCCATTAATAGGCTGAAAAGGCAACTTCATAAGAAGAATCGTTAAAAGAGAATAAGGATTTTGAGCATCAGACGGCAAGAATCTCAATATCGTTTGGTTCCAGATATGATTAAATGGAAAAAAGGAGCAGTTTGGAAATTTATTTTATTTTGAGTTGCAGTTAAAGTCGTTTTCGAGTGATGAGCAACATTGCTCTATGAAAAAACAATCCAGTCCGGAATGTAACAAGAAACCAGAAATTGCGATGAATTTAAATAGAATGAAAAAAGTAGCATGAACATTAACGGGGGATAACATCTTTAAGCGAACAGATTAGCGCAGTCCAAGCAAAAATCCTCAAAGAGTTATTAGCAGACGGACGCCAAACTGACAGTGAAGTTGCCAAAAAAATAGGTGAGACAAAAGAAAATATTAAGATGAATTTTGGTAAAATGGAAGAAATGGGAATAATTACCGGTGCAACTATACATATCAATTATAATATTTTCGGTTTCAAGGCAGTAACCCACATTTTAATCAATGTTGATTCGCAGCAAGAAGATCAACTTGTCAGTTACTTGCAGAAAATGCCTGAAGTTTACTCATTCTACAGCAGGGGAATTAAAGGAAACTGGGACGTTGTTGTTATTCTTAAAACGCTTGAACAATTGAACGCTATCAAAGACCAATTTAAGAGACGCTTTTCAATCGTTGAGATGAGAACTGCAATCTGGACAGACGTAAAAGAAATGAATTACAACCTGGGAATAACAAGCGGTAATGCGGAAAATCAAGAGGCAGGAACTAATTATCACGTAAAGATTCAGAGAACTTGTCCTCAATCAATGATTCTCGACCAAATTGACCAAAAAATAGCTGATAAACTTTCTGAGAATGGACGGATGTCCATGGAAACGCTTGGGAGAGAAATTGGAATATCATCAGACACTGTCAAAAGAAGATATAAAAAACTCAAGAAAAACGGAGCGCTAAAAGTCACAATTCAAGTGAATCCGAATAAAATCGGGTACCAAGCAATGTGTGTTTTTTTCACAGTAACCTCTCACGAAAATTCGTTGGCAATTATTGAAAAAATCGTTGACATACCCAACATCATAAGCATCATGAAAACAACAGGGGATTACGACCTGCAAATATGGGCAATGGTGAAAGATTTAAGCCAATTTTTTTCGGTTCAAGAGCAGTTGGGAAAAATTCAAGGCATAACAAAAATGGATATAGAACTATCATCTTTAGAAAAATGGGAAAAATGGCCTAGTCCTCGCCAATATATATCTACCTTTTAAAGCCATCTTTCATTTTCTACAAATTAGCCAAGAATTTAATAAATTTGCAAGTTTAGACGATAAACCCAAGAAAATGAGAAATTTTATATCTTGATAGTAGTCATAACTTTAGCCAAAAGGAAGAACTGTGCCTAAAATCAAAGAACTTGATTCTGAAATTCTAAAAAGTCTACTGAAGGATGGTAGAACTGGTTATTATGAAATAGCTAAGCAGTGTGGTGCGTCGGAGAACAAAGTTTGGAAACGCTGCAGAGCAATGGAGGAAAAAGGGGTAATAAATGGGGCGACCGTGCAGATTAATTTTGGTTCCTTCGGATTTGACGCACTTGCGACGTTTCTCATCGGAATTGAAGCTCAGCAACTCGAACAAGCAATGGAACTCATCAAGAACATAACTGAGATACGGTCTTACCGGCAATATAACAGCGTTTACAATATTCGGGCAGTCGCAACTTTAAGGAACCTTAACGAACTAGATTATTTGAAGCAGGTGATTAGGCGAAAATTACCTACAGTAAGTTTAAAAACTTACATTTGGACAGGTGTCAGAAACATTCCTGAAAACTTGAATTTCACTAGGGCTCAGAAGAACGTCTATGGAATAGAACAACCTGATCAGGCTCCGGAAGACCGTAAGTTGAGCGAAAAAATCACGGTTGATGACCTGGATAAACAAATAGCTTCAAAGCTAGCCTTGGATGGGAGGGAGTCATTTACGAAAATTGCGCAGGAAATAGGAGTGTCAACCGACACAATTGTGAAGAGATATCATAGACTTAAAGAAAAGGGCGCGATAAAGGTTTCAATCCAAATAAACCCGAACAAAATCGGGTACACGTCAATATTGGATTTCAACATAGCGTTCACGAGACCTGGTGGCTTGTCCAACCCGGTAGTTGAGTCGCTTGCAAAAATTCCCGATGTTATCATAATTACAGAAACAAGCGGTGACTATGACCTGCAATTGTCGGCAATGATAAGAGACACTGCGCAATCATTTGATATGCAAGATCAAATTGCCAGAATCAGCGGCATAACAAAAATTGAAGTAGGTGCAAGGAAAATTCCAGAGAGTTGGCCGACGCCTCACCAATACATATCAACATTCTGAGAACCACACTTTTCAATCGCTTTTCATTTTTATGTTGAGGGGATCATTGAGGGACAACCTACAGTCGCACCCTTTATCCGAGCTCTGCAGGCTTTTCGAGATTTTTATGGTTTTTTGACTTCTATTGACTTTTCTACATTTTGACCATTTTTACTGACTACTATTGACTTAGCCTGCCAACGCCCCAAGTCCAAAACCGAGAAAAGCAACTCAAAACACAAGCAAACCGCGGCATCAAAGAGCGGAACAGTTCAAGCCGAGATTCAATGTTTCGCCTCTTTTTCACTTAGTTGCTCAAGCATAGTCGCCAAGCTGTTTGTAGCTGGTAGGCATATCTGGTCGCTGCACACATAGGCAGTTGCTTTGCCTTCGATTTGCTGGTAACCTAAGCCTCCCTTATCTGGATGCTTAAGTTGGACTACGGTTGTTGGCAGGTAATGTTGCCTCAATGTCTTGAGCATTTCTAGCGTGTCTTTTGAGTTGATGTCGCCGACGACTGTGACCATGTAGGATGGGCCAAGCTGGAAGTCAAGTCCTGAGAGAAAGAACGTGTAGGCGTCGGGTGCCCCTTCAACTTCTGCAGCAAAAGTCTTAATCATTTGGGTTGCCATCTGGTCGTAAGTGGGTTCGTTGGTCAAGCGGCTAAGCCACAGCAAGTCAATTAGTGCCACTGAGTTGCCTGATGGAATTGCGCCGTCGTAGAGTTGCTTGATTTTAGGCATGCCCGCGGGTGCGCTTTGTGTTTGGTAGAATCCTCCGTTCTGCTTATCCCAAAACTTGCTGACCATGCTTTTAGCAAGGTCTGCGGCGGCTTGAAGGTACACATCATTGAACGTTGCCTCGTAAAGCTGCATTAACCCATACGTTAAGTAGGCATAGTCGTCTAGAAACGCCTCAATTGCAACTTCGCCTTTCGCGTAACGATGATACAAAACATCGCCTTTGCGCATGTAATTCAATATGAATTCTGCAGTCTTAGATGCCGCATTAAGATACGCAGGGGTCCCAAACACACTTCCAGCTTTGGCCAGAGCTGCAATCATCAAGCCATTCCAATCGACCAAGATTTTGTCATCAACCGGCGGAGCAACCCGTTTCTGTCTCTCTTTAAAAAGGGCATTTTGGATTTTTCCCATCTCCATAATCAACTGATCGATTGTCAAACCCTTGTATGAAGCAAGGTCTTCAAGGGGTTCTGCGATGTGGAGAATGTTTTTGCCGTTGGCATGCCCTCTTTCGTCAGGGTAGTTTCCTTCTGGTTTTAAGCCGTAGAAGTGCACTGCCAGCTCTGCATCTGCAGGAGATAGAACATCGAGAACCTCATCGACCGTCCACATGTAAAATTTGCCTTCTTCACCCTCGGAGTCAGCATCCTGAGCTGAGAAAAACCCACCTTCCCCACCCGCGGACAAATCACGAAGAACATATTCTACTGTTTCTTTCGCTGTTACTTTGAACTTGGGCGCACCTGTCGCCTGATAGCCCTCAGCGTACGCCAAGGTCAGCAGCGCTTGGTCGTAGAGCGTTTTTTCGTAATGTGGAACCAGCCAGCTTGGGTCGGTGCTGTACCTGTGAAATCCAAGACCGAGTTGGTCAAATATTCCGCCCAAACGCATTTGGCGTAAAGTGTTTTCAGCCATAGCCAACGCACTTTTCTCTCCTGTGTGAGAATAGTGGCGCAGAAGATAGAGGATTTTGTGTGGAGTAGGGAACTTTGGTGCTGACCCGAACCCGCCGTTTTCTTTGTCGTATTCCAGCTTTAGACGGTCGAACCCATCCTGCAAGACTTCTGTGGTTAGGCGGTTTTGGGGTGTTCGTTTTTCGACCGCTTCTATGCGTGATTTGATGTCAGCGCCCACCATTTCCATTTGGGAACGCTGGGTTTTCCATATTTGCGTCACCTGCGGAACAAGATCCAGCATACCGACTATTCCTGGCCGACTGTGTTTGGGTATGTAGCTCTGAGCATAAAACGGGTTCAATTTAGGCGTCATTATTATGTTAAGGGGCCAGCCGCAGTTTCTGCCCATAGCCTGGCAAACTGCCATGTACGAAGCATCTAAGTCTGGTCTTTCTTCGCGGTCAACCTTTATGCATACAAACGCTTGGTTAAGCAAATCTGCAACTTGGTTGTCGCTGAAGCACTCCATTTCCATGACGTGGCACCAGTGACAGGTTGAATAACCTATACTGAGGAAAATTGGCTTTTCTTCTGTTTTGGCTTTAGCTAAAGCTTCTTGTCCCCATGGGTACCAGTCTACTGGGTTGTAGGCGTGTTGGAGAAGGTAGGGGCTTTTTTCATGGATAAGCCTATTGGGCTTTGTTTCCTGTTTTGGCTGCATAAAAGGTGCCTTCTTGTTTTCAATATGTTCAGTGTCTTTTATTAACTGTTAGGGTTTGGAGACTTCTTTTTTTCAACACGTTTACTTCTGATGAAACCCTGCATCCTATTGGGGTCTCTTCTTGAACGCGAAGGAAGCCTTATCCAAGCTGCCGAGCGCCTTTGAATTGAATAAACAGGAATTTGAATGAAGAAATTTAAATAGTCCTGGATTGATAGTTGGGTTTCTCGCGGTAGTTTCCGTATATAACCTACCTTAAAAAACCCGGGTTGAATAAAATGAAATTAAATGCCAAACAATTAGCCGTGATGGCTATCTTCGCCGCCTTGTACGCGGTTGGAGTTATTTTTTTGGCGCCCATAAGCTTCGGTCCAGGCCAAATAAGAGTTGCTGACGCAATGTTGCCTTTGACGATGATTTTTGGGCTTCCAAGCGCGTTTGGTCTCAGCTTAGGTTGCTTGGTCTCTAATATTTATAGCCCATTTGGAGCAATCGACATATTTGGTGGGGCAGTTGCAAATCTAGCCGCCTGCGTTCTAGCGTGGTACATTGGAAGGAACGGAGGAAGGATTCAACGTTTTGCAGCAACCATTTTGCAGTCAGCTGTAGTTGCTTTAATCGTTGGAACGTACCTTTCACCGTTGACTAGTGTACCTCTGATGCTAAGCATATTCGGAGTCCTTATTGGAGAAATCGTTGCAATCAACATCATTGGGTATCCACTTCAAGAAGCCATCAGGCGAAGCACAATCTTCAGCTAATTCAGTTAAGAACGGGGTTTTCCCAAAAAGCTTCTGCTCTTTTCCTATTTTTGCAGTTGACAGGACCGTATGCATTCAACTAGTGACTTAAGATTTTCCATGCCTTCATCCAACGTGACGAAGTTTTCGACGTCGCCTATTGCTTTGCTTGGAACGATCACGACTACTTTGCTTGCGAAAGGTCGGCTGAAGCCTAGTTCAGATGCAGCTTCATCCGTTAAGGCAACCTGTAAGCCGTTAACTTGCCAATCGTTGAAATCTACATCTAAACCCTCAACTTCTCCCAATAGGAAGCCATTTGGGCTGACTACTCTTTTGCCTTCAACTTTGACACTTTTTACCTGCATCTCTTTTTCCGCGACATCTTTGAGGTTTCGGATTGGTTCCTTAAGAGTTATTACGTCGCCGACTGCGGCTATCAGTTGAGTCGGTAAGCATATCATTATTCTGCGCAGGAAGGGCTTTTTCAAGTTAAGTTCTGCGGCTGCTTCGTTGCTGAGAACGATACAGAAGGCGCTTACTTGCCACAGGTTGAAGTCGACCTGCAGATCATTCATTTCGCCCAGAATGTAGCCTTCTGTTCCGACTACTTTCTTGGATTTTAACAATAAAGGATTCATCGGATTCACTCGCTTGCTAACTTCAGATGCTTCCAGAATAAATAATTTGCTTAAGTGTCGGTCCACCGAGCTGGGCATGTTGAAGTATTTTTTGGCGATTAGCGTGTTTTATCGGTTAGATTGCCTGTCGATTCTTCTGAAAATGTAGTTAGCGGCTAACCCGACAATTAAATCGGCAATTACAAAGACAATTATGTCAAAAATCCCATAGAAAAAGAGAACGAGGAAAAGCACTACAAACGCGATTGCCACAACGCCGACGGTTTGTTTTTTTCTCCGGACATCGGCTGAAACTGAACCACTCGACGCAGACATTTAGTATACCACACCTCACCAAGGCATCAATAACCTATAATTGTTGCTGTCGCAAAAATCGAGGATCAGGATCGTCCGCATTTTTTATTTTGTGTTTTGGGTTGCTTTTTTGGTTTAGGGCTTGGATTATTTGCAGGTTGCGTCAAAAAAAGTCAAATAAAGTCGAAAAAAGTCAAGAAAAGTCAAAATAAGTCAATAAAAAAGCCAGGCGGATGGAAATTTTGGCGTTCGCTGAACAACACAGAACTGCATTAATTCCTCGGTGTTCCTCAGCTTTTTCTAAATTTTCGGGAAGAACGGAGCCGGATACGCAATCCCGAACAAGGCGCCAACAATGATGCTCAATATGATGAAGATTACCCATGCCAAAATCGCAATCGCGATAGCTTGAAGCCAACCTGTCTTGAAACTATCCTTGAAGACCCAGATCCAAGCTAGCAGCGCCAAAATGTAGCCGAAGACAAAGGCCGCTGAACCAATCAATGAGCTAAGTAAGAACCCTACCAAAAAAGAGACAATAAAGTACACGATTGGCCCGACAAGCGTTGCAAGCAAGGAGTCGCCGAAAGTTGCTTTGCCGCCGGTTACCGCTTTTCCAGCAAGCCAAACAGGAATCGAAACAATAATCCAGAGAATAATCAGCCCAATCAAAGTAACAAGCAAGCCTGTAAGACTCACCGTATTACCCGCAACAGTCAAATATGGCAAAAACAACCCAAAAACCTCAATCTATAATAAAAAAAACGTATTATTTAAGAGTTTTCGAAACAAAAAAACACGGGAAAACTGCATGGTCTTTGTCTCCCAAACGGCTTCCGCTTTGTTGGCGCAACGGAGATAGATTGAAATCGAGTCCAATAACGAGCAGAAAAAGTTGGTTTACGAGTGCTGAGCGAGTGGGTTTTCGTGGACCAAATTTTCGCCGAATTTGTTCGGCTGGCATTGGATTCAAAGGCCAATTTGAGCACTTTCTGCTGCAGGATGTTTGGTCGTTTTGGTCGGAGCAAGGATGCATTATCCGAACTGACATCAGAACAATTAGGAGTCGTAGGTTTCAGCGAAAAAGCTGTTACAGGATAAGTTCGCGGAGCTGGAAGAATGGCTGAGGATGCATGCAGTGTTTAAGCTGAAGTGTATTTGTGTTGTGCATACCTACTAATCTGATTCAAAATTCGCAACCTTTATTATTTTTTACACGCCTGAAGGGGTATGCAACCACAACAAAGTAACAAAAAGCCGAAGCAGCCGTCACAACGCTCGTTCAAAACGAGCTTAGCTAAATCTGGTTACTCTGAGGACGCTGCGGATAAGATTTGGAAATGGTACAGCACAAGAATAGTAAAGCGATCAGAAACTTCTGCAAAAGCCACTTAAATTGTGGTTGCGAGACAAAAGTTCTATTCGTTTTTTTGCAACATCACGATTCTAGCGTCAATGGTTCCAGCGCTAGATGAAAGCAAAATAGGAACAACTGCACCTCGACGCCACCTTGATTTTGGAAACGCTTTGTCGACCGCCACCTCGGTAATTGGGTTAAAACGATCTTGACCTATTTCTTCGCTTGCCCCACGTATCACAACGCAACCAGAAGGTCTTAGGACACGAAACATTTCAGAACTGTACCCTAATCGGTCGACGTCCTCAATTACATGGAACAATCCGCGGTCAGTGACTAAATCGAAAGATTCAGCCCGAACAGGCAAACCAAGAACGCTACCGACTAACCAATCAACCTCAACCCTGGCTCTTTCTGCTCTTTCTCTCGCGATTTCAAGCGCTCTTTTGCTTAAATCGACCCCCATCACTCTAAGCCCACATTGTGCCAAAAAAACTGAGTCCAATCCACCTCCACAGCCAACATCCAAAACCTTAGCGTTCTCGTCAATCAACCCAGCGGCGACTAACGCTGCGAGCTCGGGAGACGAAGCATTCGGCTCCCAATGCCTAAAATCTCCTGACTCATAATCTGAATCCCAATCATAACTACTCATTGGCTTCGTCTCTGAATCTAAAAAGTCTACGGTGTTAGATAGGCTTTTTCTCGGGTTATCTGTTTAGAAGCAGTTATTAATGGTACTTACAATCTAGAATTGACCCTGAACTGACAAACTTAGGCACCGAGCAGATGCATCTAATTCTCGAGGGGTCCCAAAAAAAAGCATGAAGTGGTTGAAATGGTTTCGAAATATCAATTATTCATCAATGGCGAATGGGTAGGTTCGGAGTCAGGGGAAACATTCACAAGGGTTAATCCTGCAGACCCGAACGAAGTCATCGGGAATTTTCAGAAAGGGAATGCTATTGACACGGAAAAGGCAATTGATTCGGCTGAGAGGGCCTTTGATTCTTGGTCGGATACGCCGGCTCCGAAACGGGCCGAATACATTTTCAAGGTCGCCCAATTGCTGAGCGAAAATAAGGATGAGCTGTCTCAAATCATGACTCGCGAAATGGGGAAGACGCTTCTTGACGCAAGCGCGGACGTTCAAGAAGCAATCAACGTTGGGTTTTACGCGGCGGGCGAAGGCAAAAGACTCTTCGGATACACAGTGCCTTCGGAAAAATCGAACAAGTTCGCAATGACAGTACGGCTTCCAATTGGAGTGGCAGGATTGATTTCGCCATGGAACTTTCCAATAGCCATTCCAGCCAAAAAAGTCTTTTACTCCCTTATTTGTGGAAACACCGCAGTGCTAAAGCCTGCATCCGACACTCCTCTTTGCGGGACTAAGCTTGTGGAGATGGTGGAAAAAGCAGGTATCCCGAAGGGGGTTCTGAACTTGGTTACTGGTCCGGGTGAAACCGTCGGGATGGCTTTGATCAGGGATAAGCGAGTTAAGGTTATCAGCTTTACAGGGCACAAAGACACTGGTGCAACCATTTTGAGGGAGGCCGGACTCAAACGCACGAATCTTGAGATGGGTGGAAAGAACCCTATTGTCGTTATGGATGATGCCGATCTTAAGCTGGCGGTTAACGGCGTTCTTTGGGGCGGTTTCGAAACTAGTGGGCAACGATGCACAGCCAGTTCAAGAGTTATAGTTCACGAGAAAATCAAAGAAGACTTTGAAGCAATGCTGATTGACCAGGTTCGAAGGCTCAGGCTTGGAAACGGTTTGGACCCGAAAACGGACATTGGACCCTTAGTAAACAAGGCAGCTCAGGATAAAGTAGGCCGATATGTAGAAATTGGCAAAAGTGAAGGCGCCAAACTCCTCAAAGGGGGTGAAGTGCCTAAAGATTTGAAGGGGTACTTTTTTGAGCCAACAGTTTTCACTGATTGCACAGTGAAAATGCGGATTGCTCAGGAAGAAATCTTCGGACCAGTAATCTCGATTTTTTCAGCACGCGACTTGGATGAAGCCATTGAAATCGCAAATTCCGTGGAATACGGTTTAAGCTCATCAATCTACACTAAAAACATAAGCAACGCTTTCGTCGCAATCAACAAACTGCAGGCAGGATTAACCTACGTTAATAGCCCGACAATCGGCGCCGAATGCCACCTTCCCTTCGGGGGCATGAAACATTCGGGAAACACACGGGAAGACGGGCCCGAAGGCATCAAAGAATTTACTGAGTTAAAAACGGTGTACATTGACTATTCAGGGAAACTTCAGAAAACCTATATAGAATAAATAAAGCCAATCGGCTCAGCTGACTGCCAACAGCTAAAGTCGATTTTCTCACTATTTCTTAGCTAAAGTCTTTTCCTGTTTAGCATGTTCTTTTTTTAAGGCGATTACGGCGAATGCAGAGCATGATACAAGGGCAACTAATGAAAAGGCAACTGCTTGGTTCGGGAACTCGGGGATTGGTGGTTGATATGGGGGTGGCTGGGCAACCGTAATTGCGCCAAAAGCATAGACGCTGTCATCTTCTGACCCAACGTAAACTACACCATTGGCAATTGCGGGAGAAGAATCTACGAGACCAGTGGTTCCGTAAGTCCATATGGTAGTGCCTGCAGAAGCGTTCAAGGCATACAAGTTGTTATCGTCTGCGCCAACGTATACTATGCCGTTTGCGACGGCGGGAGAAGATTCCACTTGGCTGCCCGTGCTATAGCTCCAGATTTTGCTGCCGGTTACAGCGTTTACAGCGTAGACGTTAAAGTCTTCTGAACCAACATAAACAACGCCGTTAGCGACGGCGGGGCATGAAACCACATAATCGCCCGTACCGAAACTCCAGACTCTCGTGCCAGTTTGAATGCTTATCGCATACACATTGTTATCATCTGAACCAATGTAAACTGTGCCATTAAACACTGCAGGCGAGCTATCCACAGAGCCGGCGGTTACGAAACTCCAGATTTTGGCGCCTGTTGCTGCGTTCAGAGCATAAACGTTGTTGTCTTCTGATCCGACATAGACGACGCCGTTTGAAACCGCCGGAGAAGAGACAACCGCGTTACCTGTGCTGTAACTCCACTCTTTGGTACCGGTCTGCGCGTTTAACGCGTAAACTTTGTTATCGTCTGAACCAACATAAACTACGCCGTTCACAACCGCAGGTGAAGACTCAACCTTGTCGCCCGTTTGATAACTCCACAGTTTAACGCCTGAGGTAGCGTTTATGGCGTAAACTTTGTGATCTTCTGAGCCAATATAAACTACGCCGTTTGCGATTGCAGGCGAAGAATCGATGGAGCCACCAGTTTTGTAACTCCAGATATAATCTCCGTTTGCAGCGTTCAGGGCATAAACGTAGTGATCATCCGAGCCTACGAAAACGACCCCGTTCACGACTGCGGGAGAGCTGTAGGCTACAGAGTTGCCAGTTACGTAATTCCACAGAAGAGTGTTTTCAATCGGTCCCGTTGAGGTTGAGTAAGCCGTATGCGCTGTATCATGGCGGAAACTGGACCACCAGTCCAATGATTGTTGAGCCTCGCCTCTTGGTGCGAATGCTGCAAAAATCGATAAACATAAAATTCCTAGAAGCAAAGAAGCAAATACTCTCTTCATTTTTTTCATCTTCAATAAGTTTTTGGGATTAAGTAGACCACATTGAATGTGAGCTTTTAAAATTTTCCTTTCTGAAAAGGCATTTTGCTACTAAGTCCTGCAAAAGGAGAATTTAAAAAGCCCGCGTCTCTAGGAAGTTTGAATGTGATAGAGGTAAAAAGTTTTTCTTTGTCCGCTCTCGCAGTCGGGAATCTCATCTTGATTTAGCGTTTTCAACCATTCACTGACTGTTGGGAACCCTGATTTCGTGACGTAGAATCCCAGGTTAGAAGGCATGGTGTTTGAGGGGGAATTTACGTTGAATACGGTGACGACAAATTCTGCGGACGGATTGTTTGGGTCATTTTGATCTTCAGGGTATCCTTTGCAGAATTCCACGAACTCTTCGAACTTGATTTTAAGGTTAGCGTCGTAACCCTTCACCCTGTAGTAGGTGTATTGCGGGTTTTGAACATCCGTTAGGACAAAGACGTCGCCACTTTTCTTAAGAAACTCAAGAGCATGAGGATCAATCTCGATTTCCAAGCTATCCATGCCACTTTCACTCATCTTAATCTTCACCGCTGATGACTTTCATTATTACTTAATGCATCCTATTTTAATATTAAACACTATCGACACTTAGCTACTTTTTTTGCGGCGAAAACCAAGAGTCTCTGGCGGTCTTCTGTTTTCAAATAACTTGTCATATGTTCCTTGGCAAAAAGCGCTTGTAATAAGCAAAAAATATAAGCGGCTTTTACGCATGCCAATGGTTGACCAATATGGGTATAGTTGAACTTAGGCTTTCAATGTTAGCGACCCTAACCATCATCATCGGGTTGTCTACGCTAGTCTTAACGGGTATTATGCTTTACTTCGGTGTATTCAACATCATTGCAGTGGGCATAATCGTAGTAGCTATAAACATTGCTGAATGGCTCTTCGCACCGTACTTACTGGGCTTCATTTACAAGATTAGAAAGATTTCACAAACAGAGAGTCCGCAACTTCACCAAATCGTAAACAACCTAAGCCAGAAATGCCACATAAAAACCCCAGAACTCATGCTAGCTCAGGTTCCTGTTCCAAACGCTTTCGCATATGGTTCACCGCTTACAGGCAACCGCGTCGCAGTGACTCCGGGATTGCTGACCGCACTGAACACAGACGAGGTTGAAGCGGTTTTAGGGCATGAACTGGGACATCTCAGGCACAAAGACGTCCAGGTTATGATGGCTGTTTCTGCCCTTCCGTCTGTTTTCATGTTCCTTGCTTATTCATTTATGTGGTCAGGAAATTCTTCCGGAGGAAGCAGGAGAAGCGGCAACGGCAACGGTGCAATCATCGGCTTAGGCTTGCTGGGATTCGGTTATTTGCTTACGTTCTTTACGTTGTGGCTTAGCAGAGTACGTGAGTATTATGCAGACAGGAACAGTGTCCAAGTGGTAGATAACGGCGCATGGAAGCTCTCGACTGGCCTTGCGAAAATTGTCAGCGCCTCAAGAAAACCAAGCAAGTTAAGAGGACAGGGACAGCAGAACGGCGCAAGTGCTTTCAGATGCCTATTCATATCCGATCCAGGCAATTCAGAACAAGCTGCGAAAAGCATCGATGCATCGCTCATGGTTCAGGAAATACTGTCGAGGAAAATAACGGGCAAAGACAATGTGGCAGAAGCTTTGTCGACTCACCCGAATATAACCAAACGTCTACGCGCGCTGCAGCAGCTTAGCCAGAACCCCAACGCCTAATCTTAGGCGTATTTTCCTTCTTGACTTAAGGGGTTAGTCCATTTGATTATTGCACTAACCGAGTTCTGGTTAAACCCCTTGAAACCTTGACCACGCTCTACGTTCTCTAAATGGCTACCAACCGCCCCATCCCTGATGAAAACAGAAGTCTGCTCGCTGGTTAAGCTACGGTTTTTAAGGAGCAAATTCAGTTTTTCGCCGTGAACCTGCCACTTCTCAGGCTCCGTGAATGCCTGTTTGAGGAACGGGAAATTAGAGAAAGGCTTCATCATCCTGACGCCTAAAGCATTGAGGTCTTCTCGAACAGCTTCGAACCTGAACCGCGCGGCCAAATGATGCATTCCGGCTTCAAGAATGCTTTCGCCATGCAGTCCTACCCATAAGCCTACAGTTCCCAGCTGGCTTCGTGTTTCGAGCGCTTTGTGAGCGAAATCAATGTCTTTTTCCTCAACCGACAAGTCTAAGTCGGCGAAAACAACTTTTCCTCCATCTTTTTCCTCAAGAATTTGGGCTCCCCAACCTGCTTGGGCACCGGCATGAAAGCTCTCCCGAGGCTCAAGCCCAAGGTACTCAAATATATGAATTAAAGCGACGAAGTTCCCGCGTGAAGACCTGAAAGTGTGGTGATCGACGTTTCCCCACCCCATGCCGAATGTATCCTGCCTTCTTTTCTGGACTTCGGCTGCTCGGTTTCGGGTTTCCCAGTAACGTCTTTCCGCTCGGAAGAAGACGTCAGCTAAGCGTGGCTTGCTAAGTTTGTTTTCGAACCTTTTAAGCAGTTTTTCAGTTTCGTAAATCCCTTCTTCAACAGACGGGAACTCTCGTTTACGCGATTCCAAAGCATTCAACGCTTCAACGTATGAGTCAAATTCGTCTGTATCTTCAACTGCGTATCCTGATGAGCCCCGCCTCTCCACAAAGGAAAATGCAAAATCTTTTTCGTCGACAAGGGAAAGCTTTCTAAAGCTTGAGTTGGGTGCTCCCTGAACGCTTTTTTCTTTGCCAAGGGTCTTTCGGAAATCATCCATGTTTTCAACCGTAAGTGCAACTTCTGAACTTTTGCCGCTTTTCAGAACCAAAGGAAAAAGCGAGCTTCCGCCTACCCGAAAAACAGTTGCTCCGTCAATGCTTTTCTGGGATTCTTTAAATCCCATCTTCAAAAGTTCCTCAACGCTTACGCTTTCTGCCGGAAGCACAAGGTGGTCTACCCAGTCAAAAATGTTGGTTGACGTGCTGCGTTGAATCTCCGTCGCCTGCTCCAAAGCAAAACTACTCTTGTTTAAGAGCTCCTTAAGCCTACATTGAAGGAAAGATTCCGCATCGGCAAAAAGTTGCCAATCAAATAAGCTCAAAAAAATCCTCCTAAGAACATTGAAATGCCCACATTTTATCGAGTTAAAGGTTTCTTATAAAGCTGTTTTACTAAGTCTGACACGACGGAAAAACGAAGTACAGGATAAACTTAAAACTGAAACACGCTTATCGCTTACAAGATGTGTTCGCCTTGGATGTTTCCGTAACCAAAGCAGATGGCTCTAAACAGCTCTTTAACAGAGAAAAGGTCGTTCAAACTTGTTTAAAGATGGGCGCAACCATTCAGATGGCCAATGAGGTTGCTGGACAGGTTCAAAGAAGCCTTTTTGAAGGCGTATCAACTCGAACGATTCTTCAGTTGATTTTCAGGCTGATGGAGGAATACAAACCTGAAGTCGGGCATCTCTTCGATTTAAGGACGGGTATAAGCCTAATGGATAGCAAACCAGAATTTGAAATGTTCGTTCAGGTCTTGCTTGCCCACAGCGACTTCGACGTTTCGCCTAACAGGATTCTCAGGGGAAAATGCGGGAGACACGAGGTCGACGGGATCGCGAAACGTGACGGCGTCACCTATTTTGTGGAAATAAAACATCATCTAAGCTATCACTCCTTAACTGGGTTGGATGAGAGCCGCATTGCACAAGCCATACTGGAAGACATCCAGGAAGCGGTTGCTTTAGGCTTGACCGATTTCAAAGTGGACCGTGCTATGATAGTAACCAACACAAGATATTCCGAGCATGCTGTTGAATATGGAACCTGCAAAAATATCTTGCTCATTGGGTGGAGTTCGCCGCAGACGCTGGGGTTGCGAGAAATAATTGAAAAAGGCAATTTGTACCCGCTCAGTTGCCTTCGAGGCTTAAGTCACGACGACAGGATAAAGTTTGTCAACTCGGGGATACTTCTCTTAAAACAACTGCTTGAACAAGACGGGTCCTCAATAACTGCGAAAACTGGGTTGCCATATGAAGTAGTCGTAGAAGTCACGAAAAAAGCGCGAGCTGGCGCGAATGCACTCTGGGGCCAATAGCCGCTTCTGGGATTTTACGTCGATCTTGCGATTTCAACCATTATCTTTCCATTTTCAACCTTGCATCGGTAACAAGACAATTTCACCTGCGGAATTTCTTGGTACTGCCCATTTCGTATGTCGAATTTCCAGCCATGACAGGGGCACATCAATGTGTAACCATTGAGGATTCCCCCTTGAAAGCTACAACCTTCATGGGGACAATAGTTTGAAACGCCATAAACTTCACCACCAACCCTCAATAGCAAAACAGGCTTTCCCTTTAGCCTGACAGCTTTCATTTTGCCTTCCCCCAGCTCGCTTTCCTTAATCGAAACCACAAAACCGTCATTCATAACGACTGAACCTTCTGTATAAATGGGATGGGAAGGCTCAAAAACCTTGCCTACACGAACCTTTCGATCGTCTTTTTTGATCGTAACCAAAATACAAAATGTTTGGGACAAAATTCAAAAAGGATAAATGCTAATGTTTGGTATTGTAGTCGGTTCAAAACCACTCCATGTTGTAGGATATACATGAGTTTTGTAAATTACCGCAAAGCCACTGTTCTGCTGTTCATTGTTCTCTTGACGACCTTCATAATTCCTGTTTCGGCAGTTAGCAACGTCGAAAAAACTTACTCCATAAAACCGCCATCAACCATCAGCCACCAATACAGCATCATCAATGTGCAGCCGAGACTTCTCACCAATGAACACAACGAAAAACTATACGTCTCCACACCTTTGTCACTTGTTAACTATTATGGTAATTTGTCTCACACAATAAACGACAACGGCGACTACGCGCAGCTCGTCACGCCGCAGGCAGTAGCGCCGATAGCAGCATCCCTCCTCAAAATCACTGACGGCCTTTCTAACCGCGACGAACAATTCGCCGATGTCGTGTTAGGCTTCGTACATCAACTTTCATATAACGTTACAAACCCACAGTACCCTGTTGAAACTCTTGCAAGCAACAAGGGCGACTGCGTTGGATTATCGCTTCTTACCGCATCCATTATGGAAGCGGGCGGCTTAGACGTTGTTTTGATTCTTTACACGGGCATAAATCCGCAGCATATGAACGTAGGAGTCTATTTGCCTTATACTCCGATCTATCATACTCCTCTACTTGCTCCGACAAGCTTCACGTATGATAACAAAACCTATTGGACTGCGGAAACCACCCCGGAAGGCAACTGGAAAGTCGGGGATCAATCCCAAGCCTTATCCGGAGCAAAAGCAAACATTATTCCCCTCAATCAAACTTCCCAGTCACTTTCTCCATCCCAAGTTTCAGCAAGCCTGAAAACTGCATTAGTTCCTTCAGCCATAACTGTTGACACAAGCCAGCAGGCAACAACCCCAGACGTGAATGGGAAAAGATCAATCTCAATCTCGGGCCAAATAACCCCTGCAATCGCCGGTCAAACAGTTAACGTATACGTAAGCAGCACCAACTACGAAGGTGAAGTGCTTAACTTCTTTACAACGGTAACGGACAATTACGGCAACTACAAATTAACCTGGAACTTCACCAATTCAGGAACATACTACATAACTGCAAACTGGAACGGTGTCTCAAACAATGCAGCCGCAGACAGCCAAACAATACCAGTCTTTGTTGGACCCCAATCTTATATGCAGTTTAGCTCGCCTGATTACAACTACATTTACGGGCAACCCGGCTTAGCAGCCTTCGCCACATATCCCATGCAAGGCGAAAACAATTTCCTAACAGTCCCACTTGGCGCCCAAGCTTCGTTGAGCTATAACTTCATCGTACTGCAGGCAGGACAAACCATATCTAACGTTCCCACCACGAACTTAACAGTGCCTGCCACCATGGAAAAAGTGCTGACAAGCCAGGGGAAAGCAGAAACAATCGAGATACCTGCCCACAACGAAACGGTACCTCTCGAGGTTCCAAACGGTCTTGAGCCGCTCATGTTACCTGACGATTTCAACCAGACCTTAGACAATCAATTCAGCCTTGTCCTTCAAAATAACGCAGGCAACTACAGCCTGAACTTTAAAGCGTTAAGCCAAGACGACATAGCTAACATGCAAGCAACGGCGACGGTCACAAACGCCACCGAGACCATTAGAGAAAACATCTGGTATCAAGTAACCACCAAACTAAACGGAAATTCAGCTACCACCACCTTGAGCGACGAAAACGGCACCGTAATCCAAAGCACAACAAACCAAACCAGCGACAACCCCGCTGTGCTCCTTATAACAAACAACGAAGATACCGCTATAGCAATCAAAAACCTCACAATCCAAACCCCAAACGCCAACCCCGTTCAACCTCAGACAACCCAAAAACCAACCGGCATCCTCAGTTACACAAATCTTGCTCTATACGCGATTATCGCAATCCTGGCAGCTGCCACAGTAGTGGCTGTGCTTTACATAAAGAGAGCCAAGAAAACCGCACCAATTACCCATTAGCGACGCCGTTGGCGACTTAGGTGTTTAAAATGGGAATTCTTAAAAAATCTAGTATTTCATGGTTGGATTCCGCCATAAAAATGGGTTTACTTTCCTATTCGCTCGAGTTCTTAATGTTGTGGAGTTCGCAGAGTTTAAGCAGGGTTTCTTTGTAGACTTGGATTGACTTCAGATATTCTCCTACGTCGATATGTTCGTCTAGAGTATGGTCAAGTCGGCTATTGCCCGGTCCATAAGTCACAATTGGCAAGTTCATGGCTTTGCCCAGGATGTTCATATCGCCAGTTCCAGTCTTATGTAGAAGCGTTGCAGGCTTGTTTAGGACTTTTCGGACGGAAGAAGAAAAGACGTGGACAAGCGGCGAAGCCTTGTTCACCTCGAAAGGCTCCACAGTATCCAACACAGTTGCCTTAACAGAAACCTTCGGGTTAGCAGTCTGATACTTTGCAATGATCTTCTCTATCTGCTCAAAAATCTGAGACGTCGAAAACTGAATTGGCACACGAACATCAATGTTCATTTCAGCCTCAAAAGGAACAACAGACATCGCTCTGCCACCGGCAACTTTAACCAAACAGGCAGTAAGCGCGTTAAAAGGGCTCTCTGAAGGGTCCAGCGACGGGAAAGAAGAAGCATTCTTGATCTGCACCCAAACCTCAAACGCCTTCTCCAACGCGTTTTCATAAAGCCAGGGCGTAGAAGAATGACCAGTCTCAGTTTTACACACAACCTTCAGCTGAATCTGCCCCTTGTAGCCAACAGTGATGTTCTCGACACCACTTGGTTCTCCAAAGATGGCGTAGTCGGCTTTAATCCCCTGAGTGATAAGGTGCTTGACGCCTCGGCTAGTAGCTTCCTCCTCGACCACGCTTGCAACCAAAATTTTACCTTTAAACCTTGGCTCCTGCGCAGCGGAAACGGCAGCCATAACCATTGCGGCAAGCGGACCCTTTGCATCCACAGCGCCCCGAGCGTATATTTTGCCTTCTTCAATGCGCAGCGGCAAGTGTCCAGCCACCGTATCCATGTGACCACACAGCAAGATTACGGGTTCGCCTTCGCCAACGACGCCAATGACGTTTCCGATTGCATCTTTGCCGACTTCAAAACCCATCTTCTTCATTTCAACTGCTAAAAAGTTAGCAGCATCCTCTTCTTTCCCTGAAGGACTATAAATGCCCAAAAGGTTAGTTAGGAATCGTATTGCTTCCTGCTCGCTCATTCTCTTCCTCACCTAAAACTTCATCCAGCACAGTTACCACACGATCGATTTGATCCTTTTGAATAACTAGAGGCGGCAACATACGAACCACCGTTCGCCCCGCATCCAAGATTAAAACGCCCTTCGCAGCCGCCTTCATAATAACGTTCAAAACATCGAAGCGCAACTCCATTCCAAGCATCAAACCCAAGCCGCGAACTTCTTTAACGATTCTATGCTTAGTATGTAACTTCTCTAATTCAGCCTTGAAGTAGCCACCCATTTCCTGGGCGCGTTTAGTCAAGTTTTCCTCGACAAGCGCCTCTATGGCCGCGCATCCAGCCGCGCAGACCAGTGGGCTGCCGCTGAAGGTAGTTGAGTGCTCGCCAATTTTGAGAGCTGACATAACATTTTCTTTGGCTACAGTTATGCCAATGGGCAACCCACCTGCAAAAGGCTTAGCTAAACACATCACGTCGGGCGTTACATCCCAGTTCTGACAACCGAACAGCTTGCCCGTGCGCCCGAAACTTGTCTGCACCTCATCAAGAATAAGCAAAACATTCTTCTCGTCGCAGATTTTCCGTACCTCTTGCAGGTAACCGTCAGGGGGAACCCTCACGCCGCCTTCCCCTCGAATAGGCTCCATAAGAACCGCCGCCGTTTTCTCGCTAATAGCTTCACGGATTTTGTCAGCGTTATCGGGGGCAACATGCTTTATTTCCGGAACCAGAGGCATGAAAGGCTCGCGGTACTTTTTATCCCATGTCGCCGAAAGGGCACCCATGGTTTTGCCGTGAAAAGCGCCCATCAAAGCGATGATTTCAGGTTTGCCCACGTATTTACGGGCGAGTTTAATGGCGCATTCAACTGATTCGGCGCCGCTGTTGGACAGAAACACCTTATCTAAGCCTTTCGGCGTAAGGTGCACAAGTTTTTTGACAAATTCTGCGCGTCTATCGTTGTAGTAGGCTCCGTGACAAGTGATAAGCTGCTCTGCTTGAGCCTGAACCGCCGAGACAACTTTAGGGTGACAGTGTCCCAGCAAAGCTACGCCGTAACTGGTTGAGCAGTCAACGTATTCTTTGCCGTTAATATCCCAAACTTGAGCGCCTTTGCCTTTTACAAGAACGACCGGTTTTTTGGAGAAAACATTTGCCATGAACCGCGTTTCAACATCAATTATTTCTCTTTCATTCACCAGTTATCACCGTTCCAACCTTATGATTCAAAGCTGAACTGATGGGTTCATTTCCCGTGCCCGCCGTAACCAAAACCTCTTTGACGCCTTGGTTTAGAGCCTCCAGTGCTGCATGTACTTTAGTGCTCATGCCTTGCCCGATACTGGACAGGACCTCTTTAACTTCGGTCGCGGCAATTTTGGGAACACACTCGCCCTGAAGCATCAAACCCTTAACGTCCGTGAGAAGAACCAAACGGTCAGCCTTCAATGAGCCAGCGATTATAGCCGCTGTTCGGTCACCATCTACGTTGAGGGGTTCGAAGTCCTGACTAACCGCGATAGGCGTCACAATCGGCACATACCCCTTCTCAAGCAGAAGAGTAAGCAGGCCGCTGTTAACCTCAGTTATCTTTCCCGTGTAGCCGCCATCTATGACTTTTTTGCGTCCCCGCTCGTCAACGGCTATAAGTTTCGTTTTCCGCTCCGCCTTCAACGTACCGGCATCCAACCCAGTGATTCCAACTGCATTTACCCCTTGGCTTTGCAGGGCTAAAACGATTTGTTTATTGATTTTGCCAGCCATAACCATGGTGTAGATCTCAATAGTTTCTTTGTCAGTGTAGCGACTTCTGAACCCTTCAGGTGAAACGATGAATTTCTGTTCCTTCCCAAGTTTGGAGGCTATCTCGGTGACTTCAACGCCGCCGCCGTGGACCAAAACCACCTTGTTGGTTTTCGACACCTCTTTCAGGTCAGCAACCAGGTCTTTAGATGCCCCTTCTTTGAGTATGCTTCCGCCTATCTTGATAACGAGCAACATAGCTATCACACCGGATGGAACCCTGTACTCTTCAAGCCAACGGTCTCGTCAATGCCTAGCTGTATGTTCATGCATTGCACGGCTTGGCCTGCGGCGCCTTTAGTCATGTTGTCGATTGCTGAGAAAAGCAGCAGTCGATTCGCATGCTCGTCGATTTCGAAGCCGACGTCGCAGAAGTTTGTTCCTAAAGTCACCTTCGGATCAGGCAGTTGATAAGGACCCTTCTGATACTTTACCAAACGCATAAACGGCTCGTTCCCGTACATACCTCGCAGGGCTCGCCAAAGATCCTTGTTCTCCAACTTCTGTTTGGGAAAAGTGTGAATAGTCGCCAAAATACCGCGAACCATATTAACCGCATGTGGAGTAAACGAAATCTTAACAGGTTTACTACCCAACGCATTAAGTTCTTGTTCAACTTCGGCGGTGTGGCGGTGACCAGCCACCTGATAGGGGCGGACTCCACCGAATCGTTCAGGGTGGTGGGACGAAGCGGTCGGTTTGCTGCCTCCGCCTGAAGAGCCAACCTTCAGGTCAACGACAATCTTGTCTTCATCAACCAGACCAGCCTTCACCACAGGCGCCAAACCCAGAATGGCTGATGTCGCCATGCAGCCCGGGCAAGCGATGATTTTGCCGTTTTTGATTTCTTCGCGATGAAGTTCCGGCAACCCGTATACAGCGTCTTTGAGCATTTCGGGGTGTGCATGCTTCCACCCATAGTAGCTTTCATAGTCAGCTGGGTTTTTGAGGCGGAAATCAGCGCTCATGTCAATTACTTTTAAGCCAGCGTCCAAAAGTTTCGGCACAAGATTAACCGAGCCCCCATGCGGCGTTGCCGTGAATATTAAATCGCAGTTTTTCTGCAGCTCAGCAACATCTAAGGGTACAAATTTCAGCTGTGTTAAGCCTCGCAGGTTGGGGTGAACGTTGAAAACATATTCTCCTGCGCTTTGCCGTGAAGTAACCATTGTAACCTCTGCTTGGGGATGAAGAAGCAGCAACCGCAACAGTTCGCTGCCAACGTAACCTGAACCACCGATTATTCCAACTCGCACCATTTTTCCAGTCTTCCTTTGTCATACTATTAATGATCAATCAAGCTTTGAGCACCCTTCAGGAGGGAAACTGCAACGTTAAGACCAGTTGCAAGCCGAGTGTTCTCCCAGAACTCGGGACACGAATTTGATTCATGAAACACAAGGGCGCTCTTATTTTTTTCTACACTCTCTTCAATGACATTCTTAACATTTTCGTAACAGTCACTATTAGCATAAACCTGAAAAGCCTTCTCGAGCTTCATGGTCCAAACTGGGAAATCGGTCAAGCGCATCTCATCTTGCTTAACCTTCTGAACGGGCAAAAACGCTTGCCCAGCCTTATCCAACTGACCCTTTACGTAAGCATCATCGACGGTTTTGTTTTCTCCAACGTTCACCATCGCGTCCAAAGCAAAAATCCACGCTTCGCTGCCTTTGCCAAGGGTCTTGCCACATCTCACAGCGGTTTCTTGAACACTTTTTGGAAGTTTGGCACCGAAAACCAAGTTGCCGAGAAAAGTGTTTGTTCTGAAGTCTTTGAAGCCAGCACGGGCCATCGAAGTTGGGTAGCAGACGGGTTTTTTGCCTTTTTCCTTTGAAACGATTATCCTCAGATCATAAAACCATTTTTCAACGAGCTCCTGCGCAACCACGCCGACTGGGTTGATGATTGACGGTTTGGTTTCTTTGATGTTGGTGATAAGTTCGTCACTATTTTTTGCCAGCATAATCATTTTGCCGTGTGTTCCAGCGTCAGCCTTGATCACGATGCCTTTGGAGAGAGAGATTTCCTGCTGGAGAAGCTCTGCTATGTCTTTTTCGTTGTGGATTTCTTTACCGTTTTTGAGGGCGTCAGTCGGGTCGCATGGAACGTAAACTGTTTTGGGAATCGGCAAGCCTTCCTTCCAAAGATTAAGCAACGTCCGAAGTTTGCTGTAGCAGACAAATTCGGCTTGAGATGTGTTGAGGGTTTTCTTGCCAAGTTGCTCCATGAGATATGAGGCTTGGAGTCTGCGGTTTTTGCTTTGCGCACGATTAAGCACTACTGCGACGTCTTTGATTATTCCAGTGTAATCTTTGCCCTTTGTTTTAGCCGCAAACCCTTCTTTAGAAATTGACAAAGCGATTTTTCTGAAGGGCAGAAAAGTCAAATCCACGCCTAATTGCTGCGCAGTGAGCTTAATGCCGTTTTCGTCGTTTTCAGAACGTTCATATAAAAGGGCAATGCTCAACGCTGTTTCCACCAAAAAATGCTAAAAAATCAAGTAAAATGAAAGCTATAGGTGAATACTGCTTATTCTCCCCAGTCTTCCCCTTCAATCGTTAACTCTTGAAGGTCCACGCAGCCGCCTTTAACTTGTTTGACTTCAAGTTCAAGCCCGCAGCCCGGGCAACTGAGGATTTCTCCTTTCTCTGTGTCAACTGGAACATCAAGTTCTGCTTCACAGTCAGGACATTTTGCCTTCATGCATTGCGAATTTGAATTTACAGGTTTAATCATTTTGTATTCGTCACTTTATTTTTTCTATCGGAAATGACTTTTCCATTAATTCAATACCAAATTTAAACATTGTGACTAATTTGTTACAACTTGAACTGCTAATGTTCCATTTGGTGCACCACTAAGCCAGCCGCACGTAAAAAAATAGTAACCAAACATGCTAAACTTAGCGAAAAACGCACTGCCAGCCGAGTGCTATAAAGGGAAACGTTAAATTTTCCCCAAAACAATAACCCTACGGCGACACAGATGGACGAGAAAGACAAAGAAATAATCAGGCTTCTAAGAGATAACGCACGAGCAGGCTACGGAGAATTAGGCATGCAAATCGGGTTGTCAGAGGGCGCGGTTCGAAAAAGAATCAGAACATTAACCAATGAAGGAATAATACGCAAATTCACAGTTAAAATCAGCCTTGCAGAAGGCGCCCAAGCCATAACTCTGCTTACGGCAAACACAGCTTACCCAACGCAAGAAGTATCAAGGAAGATTCAGGCAATCCCAAACGTGGAAACAACCTACGAAGTCAGCGGCGAATATGACATTGTCGCAGTTATCGGCGGCATGAACATGACTGAAGTCAATGAGTGCATCGAAAAAATCCGCATGGTTGAAGGCATCGTCAAAACCAACACAATGATCGTCCTGCGCAGCTCATAAGGCGCTTTTTCCCAATTTTTACGTTGGCAAAAGTTGTTTTCTATTCAGACTGTTGATATGTTGAACAGATATTAAGTTGAGAACAGAATGAATAATGCTTATTAAGATTCACTATACATCTTTTGTTGAGAGAGCTAAAATGAATGAAAAACTTCAAGAAAGCGCGCACTATCTCAAATGCTTCAGCAACCTAGAAATCGAAGCCTTCCGCGTTTACGAAGCAATGTCCAAGAAAATCAATCAACCCGAAAGCAGCTTCGTCTTAGGCTTAGCCTACGACAGCCTCAAATGCTCCAAAATCCTTCAGGGAATACTTAGCCACCTTAACCCCTCAGAAATCGAAAACACAGAATGCAAGAAAGAAATAACAGAGTTAGCCGCCGAAATCTCAACATTCACCAAGATAGTTTCAACCATCAACAATCTAAGCCCCCTTCTTAGCTGCGAAATACTCAGCGAACTAATCAACATGGAAGACCTCCTCAACGAAACATACGCAAGTTACCTGCAATCCTCAACAACCAAGTTTGTTGCGGACGAATTTTCAGCGCTGATACCGCAGAGCTCAAACAATTTCAAGCGGATCTTCGAATGCTTCGTAGAAGAAAAAGAAGCACATCGTCAAACCCTCATCGAAGTCATCTACAACCTCGAATCCAAAGAAGCCGAAAAAGTCAGGCACGTATCACCTGTCGTGAAATATCAAAACCCCGATGCCTGGTACCACGAATCAACAATCCACGCCTTCACCAGAATCCCACTGAGAGCCAAAAACCAACCATAAGTCAAGTCTTCTTTTATGGCTACCGTCCCTGTTGCTTAAGTAACAGGGGCTAATTTGGCTCCACAAATATCCCTTTTGCACTGCTCAGAAAATTCCTCTGTTTTTAGTTTTCCGCTAAAATTGGTTGTATAATTCTGCGCCAATCTCTTCCTGGACTCACTTTACCCAATGGCGATACACGTCAGCTGCGAGATTTTGCTCCTCCTTTTGGTTTTCACTTTCACTAACCTCTCCCCTTCCTCGAACATTAGTTTCTCAGTTCACCTTTTAACCGCCGCCAACAATAAGCCGGATTCATAGGTGATTGACAATAAAAAAGAAAACAGTGCTTTTAGCCCCACAGGAGGAACTTCAGATTGACTTGACACTTCATGATGTTCCCGCTTCGCTGGTCAGCGAGTTTGCGGAAAAAATCGTGAGACACTACTACAACGGCAACCTAAACGCTGCCATACAAGACCTAATAAACAAAGCCCTCACGGAACAAGAGTTCGTACACTCACACATAACCCATGTCAAAAACTTATAAACAAACTATTTGCGTTTAGACTTTCTTAATTTGCTCCACAGACCCAGCTGCCGTTCCTATGTAGACAAGGTCAGTTAAACCGACGAAAAAACCCGTTTCAACAACACCCGGAACCATTTTGACTTTGACTTCTAGCTCCGCTGGGTTGGCGATTTCGCCGAAGTATGAGTCTAAGATTGCGTTTCCGTTGTCCGTGATTGTTGGGCCAAGTTTACCTTTGCCTTCCCGCAAAACAGGCTTGCCTCCGTTTGCTATGATTTTTCGTTTAGCCAAAGAAATAGCGAAGGGCAAAACCTCAACTGGGACACTCTGACCTTTTTCGCCCAGCAACTTGACTTTCTTTTGCTCATCTGCAATGATAATGTTCAATTTTGAAGCGGCGGCGACTATTTTTTCTCTTGCCAGAGCAGCGCCCATTCCTTTGATAAGATATAATTCTGGGGTCACTTGGTCGGCTCCATCTATTGTTAAGTCGACTTCAGGATGTTCATCTAAAGTTGTTATCGGGATTCCGCATTCGACGGCCAACAGGAAAGCTTGATATGAAGTGGGTATGCCCATCACATGCAGGTTTTCGAGTTTCACTCTTTCGCCTAACGCTTCTATGGCAAACGCGGCCGTGCTTCCACTGCCCAAACCGACAATAAAGCCATCGTTAACATGCTTAACAGCGGACAGCGCTGCATTCCTCTTTGCCTCTTGAATTGGATCAATATTAGCTTTCAATTTCCATCTGCCCCAGCTTATCTAAAACCTTCTCAACTTCACTTCGAATGACCTCGATTCTTTTCTCCGCCTCTGTCTTGGCATCAGGCTTCTCTTCAGGCGGCTTGCGTTTACGCTTCTGCTTTTCCTCAGCTGCTTCTGTTTCTTCCTCTTCTTCCTCCGCCTCCTCAGTTTTCTCCATTTGAGAAACACCGACGGTTGTAGGCATCCTAACAGGTATCTCTTTGATAGGTTTGACGTCGATTCGAGTTCTTAGTTCCTCAACCTTGGACGTTAATTCGGTGAAACGTGAGCTGAAAAGTTTCATCAAGTCTTCCTGCATGTCTTCAAGGTCGTGCAATGCAACTATGGATTCATCTTTAGAGATGGATTCTTTAATCGACATCATTCTTGCCGTGTAGGTGCCAGCAAGCTTCTCGCGTTCTTGCTCATTGATTTTACCTTCAGCTTGTGCTTCATAAAGACGACGAATTGCATCGCCAAGAATTTCCCGCTCCAAATCCAGCATCCGCAACTCGTTTTTCGCGTTGGAAGCAGCTGATGCTTGGACGCTCTTGGAGATTTTGAATGGTAAACCTGAATAATCAAGATTCGGGTCGCCCGCTAACGCCTGGGTCTGCTGAGGCTTTTTCTTCGGCGGGTTTTTGGCGCCGAGGCGTCTCATAGCGTAGATAACTACTCCGCATGCGAAAATTATCACTACCGCAACTGCAATGACCGTTAACGGATCGTCATACCAAGCCATGCCAAGCTGTCCTCGGTATCTTGATTATGTACCATTAATATATAAATTATACAAATCTAAGCGATTGTTTTCACTTCTGCGTGTCCAATGTTTTAAGCATGCTGCCCGACCGGTAACCGTCTAGATCAAATGTTACATATTTGAAACCCAGCTGTTTCAACCGCTCGGATACCTCATCCAAAACGTTGACGTTGCAGAAAGTGGCTCGTTCCGTTTTTCCCACTTCTATTCTGGCTAAGCTATTGTGGTCCCTTACCCGAACCTGCTTAACCCCAGTTAACGCCTTCACTGCTTGCTCCGCCTTATCAATTCGATTCAACTTTTCAGCCGTAATTCTCTCGTTGAACGGGACCCTTGAAGCCAAACATGCAAGAGCAAGCTTATCGTGAACACTGAGTCCCATTTCTTTGGCTATTTGCCGAATTTCGCTTTTTGTAAACTTGTTAAGCATCCACGGGCTGCAAACGTCTGTTGCTTCCTTGACCGCCTTGAATCCAGGTCTGTGATCATTTAGGTCGGAGAAGTTCGTACCTTCAAAAACTGTCTTGAAGCCGATTTCATGGGCGAAATTGCTCAAGTTTTTGAGCAGTTCTTTCTTGCAGTAGTAGCAACGGTTTTCTGGGTTTCGGCTGAAATTCTCGTTGGATAGCTCGTTGGTTTCTATTATGAATAGTTTGATGCCTATTTCTTTGGCTACTATCTTGGCATCCTCCAGCTCTTCAGAAGTGTAAGTGGGCGAGTCGGCGATTACGGCAACAGTTTTTTCACCCAGAACCTCGCGAGTGACTGCTGCCAAAGTTGAACTATCTACTCCCCCGGAAAAAGCGATGACAACCCCATCTTGGCCAGTTTCCCTGATGAAACGTCGAAGCCGCTCAAGTTTACCGCTTAACTCTTCCACTGCGATTACCTTTCTCGTAGAAAAATCTCTCTTGCCCGTGAAACCGCCATCTCCGAAAGTTCCCTCAGGGGCGTACTCGTTTTTTCCGCGAGTCTCTTGAGGTCATCGTACTCTGGTTTTAAGCGGATGATCTTGCCGTCTGTGTCTTTGGCGATTTTGACTTTTACAAATTCCTTTGATCCGCCGATAAGGATGTCAACTGAGCTTAGTTCCCGATTTATTATGTGCCTTTCACATGGGTAAACTCTGACGCCAAGAGTCCCTGTTTCTTCAATTAGCACGCGAGAAAGCCGTTTGGAATCTTTTTGGTCAGCAACCACCTTGATTATTTGCCCGGGCCTGTTCTTTTTGGTGAATATGGGAATGACACTTACGTCTTTTGCCCCTTCGGCAAGAAGCCTATCGACAGCGTGTCCCACGATTTCTCCTGAAACATCATCAATGTTGGTTTCCAACACTGCAATCTGATCCTTCAGCAAGCCATTCTCCAGAGGCTTTCCAATCACTATTCGGAGAACATTGGGGATTTCAGCAAAATCTTTGCCGCCTGCACCGTACCCAACCCCCAGGGGAATCATTTCAGGGTAGAATCTGTTCAATTCTTGGGCCAAATTAACAATCAAGGAAGCCCCAGTAGGCGTAGCTAACTCTGACTCTACAGGCCCCCCTTTAATCGGGAAACTTTTCGATTGAAAAATAGCCAAAGCAGCCGGTGAGGGACTTGAGACAGTGCCATGAGAGAACTGAAACAGCCCTCCGCCAACAGATACGGGTGTAGAAATGATCTTTGCGTCGAAGAAGCCGAGCTCCTCCATAGCAACTGCTGACCCAATTATTTCTGCGGCAGTGTCGACCAATCCGACCTCGTGCAGATGCGCGTCGGCTAAAGAATGCCCATGTAGTTTCGTTTCCGCGTCAACGAGAGTGTGGATAACGTTTGAGGCGAACTGCCTTGCCTTTGGAGAAAGCCCTATTTTTTCCGCTGTTTTTTCGATTATCGTGGTTAATTGTTTGCCGTCTTTTCTTGATTTTCCTTCGGCTGTAACGTCAACTTTGGTCGCTCTGAATCCCTTTCGCATAACCTGCTTGATATCTATTGCCACGTTTTTGTAGCCACACTCGGTGCTTTCCAAGCTTTTTATTGCAGCGGTAACTTTATCCTGGTTTGCACCAAGGTCTAGCAGCGCGCCCAGCATCATGTCTCCTGAAACTCCAGCGACCTGGCAGTCAACGATAACTATTTTAGAAAACTTAGCCATTATGTTTCTACCGCTTGCAATATTGAAAACAGCAAAAACGATATATTACTTGTGGTTCTATGGCGAGTGATGAAGTCATGAACGCGTTGAAAGATATTTTGGAGAAAACTGTTAAAGGCGAATTAACGGTCGAAGAAGCTGAGAAACTCGTGCGTTTGCAAGCTGTCGCTGAGCTTGAAGGCGTAGCGAAAATCGATTGTAACAGAGAACTGAGGAAAGGCATTCCCGAGGTAATATTGGCAGAAAACAAGACAGCAGCAGACGTGGTTGACATAACCTTGCGGATGATGCGTGAATGCGGAAGAGTAATAGTCAGCCGTTGCAGTCCAGAGCAGATTCAAGCGCTCAAAGACGCGTTCCTCCATAACGCTGTTTTTGAAGTTAATGAAAAAGCAAGAATAGCCATCGTAAAAACCAAGGATTTTTCCGTGAAAAGCACAGGAGGAAAAATTGGAATTCTGACAGCGGGTACCTCTGACATCCCAGTGGCTGAAGAAGCAAAGGTAATTGCCCAAGAAATGGGCTGCGAAGTTTACGCTTCATATGATCTAGGTGTCGCTGGAATCCACAGGCTGCTTGCGCCTCTAAAGGACTTAATCGTGAAGGACGTTGACGTCATCGTTGTTGTTGCAGGCAGGGAAGGCGCCATATGCTCCGTTGTGGCCGGCATGGTTAATGTTCCAGTGATTGCAGTTCCAACATCTAACAGCTACGGTTTCGGTGAGAAGGGAATCAGCACGCTTATGGCGATGCTTCAGTCATGCTCGCTAGGCCTGTCAGTTGTGAACATTGACGCAGGAGTTGCAGCAGGCGCAGCAGCGACGCTAATAGCTAATCGCGCCGCCAAATTTAGAGAAAAATAATCAGACTATTTTCATATTAAACTTTATGCACTGGACTTTCCGTTGAACAGTATGATTTATCTTTAACAAGTCACCATTTCCTCGTTAAGCAGCGAGGCACATTTGTGAGTTTCGAGTGGAATGGGTGCGTCAGAGAAAACTAGGCTTATCGTATTCGATGTAGAAGGAGTGCTGGTTCCGAAAAATCGCTTCATATTTGAAGTAGGAAAGAAAATAGGTTTTGCTAGGCTTTTTAAGCTTCTTTTTTTCGGTTTCCTCTACGAAGCGGGGATCTTGAGGCTTGACTCCGTTTTAAAACGCCTCTACAATGAATTGGAAGGGGTCAAAGTCGAAGTTTTGAAGGAAGTCTTCGAAAAAATCTCGTCAACCACCTACCTCAAAGGCATCTTTTCTCAGATAAAGGCAAGAAACTGCAAGATTGCATTGATTAGCTCCGGGTTGCCGACAATCGTTGTCAAAGAATTAGCTGATGCCTTAAGCGCGGAATACGCATACGGAGTTGAAGTAGAAACTGTAGATGGCAAGCTAACGGGGAAAATCTGGGGCGACGCGATTCAACCCGAAGGAAAACTGAAGATTGTCGAGCAGATTCTAAAAGCTGAGAACCTGAAACCGAAGGACTGCGTTGTTGTGGCTGACGACAGAAACAACCGTTGCATGTTTCAGCCCGGAATGCTCAAGATCGGTTTCAACCCTGACTTTGTGATACGGGTTAAAGCAGACAAGGTTGTTAACGGCAAGCTTTCATCAATTATCCCCATAATAGATGGAAAACCCCGCACGCGTTCCTTCCCCTCGACCAACGATTTTGTCCGAGAAGACATCCATGCATCTGGTGTATTCATGCCCGTTGTCGCAGGTTTGATCGGTGTACCCGCAGTTGGAACGTTAATTTTCATTATAGCCGCGGTGTACACGATATCTGAACTTTGGCGCTTGGAAGGTAAAGAGCTGAGGATAGTTTCAGCTGTGACCCGCCACGCGGCTTCCCAGTCTGAACTGCATGGGTTCGCGGCAGCTCCACTGTATTTTGCGGGCGGCATCCTATTTACACTGGTTGTTTTTCCCCATCCTGCAAGCTATGCCGCAATTGCCATGTTCTGCCTAGGCGACAGCGCAGCATCACTGTTCGGAGGATTAGCATCAGATTCTTTGCCGTTTAACAAGGGGAAAACTTGGGAAGGCTCATTGGCCGGGTTTTTCTTCGCGTTTTTGGCTGGGATGTTCTTTCTGCCGACGAATCCACTTGTAGCTCTTGCCGGGGCAGCAATCGCGATGACAGTTGAGGTTCTTCCTTTGCCGATAAACGATAACGTTCTGATTCCAATAATCACGGGTGCAGCGTTGACACTACTGATTTAACACTATAACCGAGTCCAGGTAGTCTTTGACAAAATACTTCTTGCCAATTTGGGCTACAATATGCCCTTCCTTCTCGAGCAGGCGCTTTTGATTTTCCACGCCGCCTGGATATTTCTCGTTCAGGAACCCGCCGGTTTTGAGGGTACGCCAGTAAGGAGTAAGTTCAACAGAGCTTTGCATTCTTTGTTCTTCCGCCGCATGAGCAGATATCCAAGCGAAAATGCCTGTCGTTAAAGGACAACCGATTGTAGCGTTGTGTTTCTTTGCAAGGGCTGAGCGGACCTCGTTAATTGTCGTCAGTTTGCCTTTGGGCACCATCTTCATTAACATGTCAACTTCAATCGGCGCCGGGATAACTAAATTGCCTGTGCCCCATTTAGCCGCCATCCTCCCAGTAAGCGGCTCGACTTTAGGGTAGCCTTTGCTGTTGTTGAGTTTCTCTTGCCAAGTCGCCTTCTTCTTAGCCATTCATTTAACCCAGTAGACATGTAGCCGAAATGATTTAATGAAACTTTCTAGCAACCTTTTTTGTCAGTAATTCTTGGTTCAAAAGAAAATCAATAGGCGAAGTTTATTTCTTGTTTTGCGTGTTGATCAATTCTTGTTTTTGATGGTGGTTCATTTTTTTTAATTCCCGTTCACGCTTCATGGCAGCGCTTCTAGAGTCGAAGAGTTCAGTGTAGGCGAGTTTTTGGGGTTTGTGGGATTTGGTGTATCTTGCTCCAATGCCGTTCCTGTGCTGCCTGGTTCTAACGTCTAAGTCTTTCGTGTATCCTGTATAAAATGTGCCATCGATGCAAAGCAGGATGTAAACGCAGAAGGACGTTTGCCTATACCTCCCTTAGCTCTCGAGGCATGTAATCATAAACGATCCCTCTTTGAATCGCTCTTTTCAGATAGGCTTCAGGGTCGATTTCTTGAACTTTCGCATGGTCAACGTCGATGATATAAATTTCATGGATCCGCGCGTTCCTTATTTCTTCAGTTGTAACTGGCGGCTTCTGGTAGTAGGCGTCGCAGAGCCGTTTTATCTGCTGGATTTCCCAGTCTTCACGGTTTCGGGGCGGCTTAGCCAATGCACGCGGAAACGGTAGAATATAGTGGGGCGGAACGCCTAGAGCGAATTTTCCTGCGAAGCTGCTGTACCTGATTATTTTGCTTGCCAAACGTGCTGAAGTGTAAGTAAGCGGCGCTAGGGCGTTTTCAGGAGGAATGAAGCCTGTTTCAACCTCAACTATAAGGTTCCCTAAGCCCTTTGTAGCGAATAAATCGCAGGTTAAGATCTCGTTTAGCGGATATTCAATCTGCACTTCGTGACCTTTTTCAACCAGGTACTTGGCGCAGCCAAGCTCCATCACGGAATGATTGATCTTCACGATGTTTTCTTTCCGAAGGTCTACGAGACAGTTTTTGAGGATGTTAAGTTTGTTTTTGACTTGCTCATCCGAATCCACCGTCAGCCTTGACAGAAAAAAAGTTAAATCCTCTTCGAACTGTTGCCTGCTGCTCATTACGCTTCCTTTCCAAATTGACCTGACATGTTTACTTAAACTATTTGGTTTCGGAATTCAAGAAGCCAAAACGCTGGGTCGTAAAGAAACAAAGGGGATTGCTTTTTTTATTTAGAATAATTTTTGTAATTCATTTATTTCTTTATCGTAAGAAAGTGTGCTGCTGTTTTTTCTTGAAGGCTAATTTAGGGTGTTACGGGAACGAGTACAAGCCTTGTGTAGTTAACGTCGACTTCCACGATTTTGCAGTCTTTGAACTCTTTTGATTCGCCCAAAATGTTCCTGACTGTCACGTTGTCGCCTTCAACTTTGACGTAAATCACATCTTTAAACAAGGTTTTTCCGCCGAGGATAATGTTGAATTCACACATAATCTTTCACGACTAAGGAAAAAGTTGTTCTACGTATTAAGGGCTTTCCGAAAATAAACGCAAAGCTCCGAAAGCAACCGCTTTATTGATTAGAAATTAGATCCCGCCCGGAGCTGAACCACAAGCTTTTTATTGATTCAGTCGTGTATTTTTAAGGAATATTTAAAGAGGCATGAAAATGAGGGATCGTCACCTCAATCGCTGGGATCGTCGGGTACTTATTCTTTGATTCGCCCAGGAAACCCTCTGAAAAACACGCAGCAAGATTTGCAGCCATTATTTTTCGAGACGAGAGCATGTTTATTGAAAAAGGAGAGATCGTTGAAAAATGACTAAAATGTCTGGTGCAAAGGTACTCGTAGAATCCCTCGAACAGCAAAACGTCGACGTTATATTCGGCATTTTGGGCGGAGCAATACTACCTGTTTATGATGCATTATGTGGCAACGAGAAAATTAGACATATACTCGCTAGACACGAACAGGGAGCCGCACACGCAGCCGAAGGCTATGCTAGAGCCAGCGGAAGAGTTGGAGTATGCATCGCAACGTCAGGACCGGGAGCAACAAACCTAGTCACTGGAATAGCGAACGCATACTTGGATTCTTCGCCGTTGATAGCCATAACAGGGCAGGTTCCATCGACAGGTGTAAACTCTTCGTACATGATCGGCAAAGATGCCTTTCAAGAAGCGGACATCATCGGCATCACCACTCCAATTACCAAGCATAATTATCAGCCTCGAACGATCGCTGAAATTCAGCCAATGGTTAATGCAGCCTTCTACATCGCATCTTCCGGCAGACCTGGACCAGTTCTTATTGACTTACCTAAAAACGTACAGTCAGACATAGCTGACGTGGATATGGGAATTACAGGGAAAATTGAAGCTCGAGGCTACAAACCAGCATTGACTCCCGACTTAACCAAAATCAGCAAAGCAGTTGATTTATTAGCTAACGCAGTTGAACCAATGATACTGGCCGGCGGAGGAGTCATCTCTGCTAATGCCTCCGACGAATTAACGCAAATGTCCGATTTACTAATTGCACCAGTTGCTACGACCTTCATGGGCAAAGGCGCTTTTCCCGAATGCCACCCCCTGTCAGTTGGATGCATCGGAATGCACGGAAACCCAGCTGCAAACAGGCTCATCGGGGAAACTGACGTGCTGTTAGCCGTCGGGACAAGATTTTCTGACCGAGCAACAGCTAACTTAGATACATTCGCGCCAAACGCCAAAAAGATACACATAGACATCGACCCGGCTGAACTCGGCAAAAACATTGACGTCGACGTCCCCATAGTTGGAGATGCAAAAGTATCATTAAAGCTACTGCATAATGCCGCTGCAAAAAAGCTGCCCAAGATGAAAGTTAACGCATGGTGGTCAAAACGCATCAAAGAAACCAAAGAGCAGCTAAGTCCATTGCTAAAAGACAGACCCAAAGAGCTTGTGCCTAAAGCCTTACTGATAGAGCTAAGGAAACTTCTGCCAGTAGACACAATCGTAACAACAGAAGTTGGCCAAAACCAGATGTGGTCAGCCCTATACTTCCAAGCATTAAAGCCAAGAACATTCATCAGTTCAGGAGGACTTGGAACCATGGGCTTCGGGTTCCCGGCAGCCATAGGCGCAAAAGTTGCCTGCCCAGATAGGCCCGTCGTAGACATAGCTGGCGACGGCAGCTTCCTGATGACTGAGCAAGAACTGGCGTGTTCGGTAGCGGAAAAGATTCCAGTCATAGTCATAGTGCTGAACAATTCGGTACTTGGCATGGTAGCGCAGTGGCAAAGAATGCTCTACAACCGCCGTTACATGGCGGTTCACTTAGGAAAAACACCTGATTTCGTGAAACTTGCAGAAGCTTATGGTGCACAAGGTCTTCGCGTAAACTCGATTGAAGAGTTCCAGAAAGCGGTAAAAACAGCGTTAAACAGCGATGTTACAACGGTAATCGACGTGCCTATTGGCTCAGAAAACGATGTTGTTCCATTTGTGCCTCCAGGCTGCGGTTTACCACAACAGAGAGGTGACTATTGATGGAAACTGACCAAACCAAGGTAATTTCGGTTCTCGTCGAAAACAAGCCCGGTGTCCTCCATGGGGTAGCGAACCTGTTCAGACGCAGAAACTTCAACATTGAAAGCATAACTGTTGGATTAAGCGAAAACATCGATACATCACGTATGACAATCACTGTAAAAGGCGACGAAAAAACGCTTGAACAGGTCGTGAAGCAATTAGCGAAACTCATTGATGTCCTAAAAGTGGAAGAGTTAGAGCCGGGGCATTTTGTGATGCGGGAGTTAGCTTTGATAAAAGTTAATGTACCGACCACGAAAGACCGCTCAGACATAATAAACTGCGTTGAGGTCTTCAGAGGGCGAATCATTGACGTCTCAACTGACAGCTTAACCGTAGAGATCACTGGAACACCAGACAAACTCGATGCGTTCCTGAAACTAATGCAGACAAACGGCATCATTGAATTGGCAAGAACAGGCATAACAGCGCTGGCAAGAGGAGCAAAAACTGTAAGAATAGACGAATAAATCGTTCCTGCAAACGGAAACCCTTAATTTCAAGTTTCTTAAAATGACAAACTTGTCATAGTTATCGGCAGCAAAAAAGGAAATGATAGAGAAGAGAATTAAAATGAATATTACGGAAAAAATCTTGGCTAAAGCTTCAGGCAAAAAAGAGGTGCATCCAGGAGAAATCATCGACGCAAGCGTTGACATGGTTATGGTGCATGATTTAACTGGGCCTTTAGCGGTTGAAGCCTTCAATAAAATAGGTGTGCAGAAAGTTTGGGATAGCCAAAAGGCAGTGGTGATACTGGATCATCAGGTACCAGCGGAATCCGTGAAAGCGGCTGAACTGCACAAGATGATGCGTCAATTCGCCAAAGACCAAAACATACGCATTTACGATGTTGGGAGAGGTGGAGTCTGCCATCAAGTCATGCCTGAGAAGGGTCACGTGGTTCCTGGGACATTAATCGTAGGCGCCGACTCACACACATGCACCTACGGAGCCTTCGGAGCTTTCGCCACGGGAATAGGTTCAACTGAAGCCGCGTCAGTCTTAGCTACGGGAAAAATCTGGCTAAGAGTGCCCGAAGCAATAAAAGTGAACGTGACAGGGCGTTTCCCAAAGTATGTAACTCCAAAAGACCTGATTCTGTCCATAATTGGGCGAGTAAGTGTTGAAGGCGCCATATACGAAAGCGCCGAATTCACCGGTCCAACAATCAAGGATATGAGCATCTCGGGAAGAATGACCCTTTGCAACATGGCAGTGGAAATGGGCGCTAAAAATGGCATTATCGAACCTGATGAAATAACGCGAAAGTTCTTAGAGGGAAGAGTTAAAATCCTGCCAGATTTTGAAGCGTTAAGAAGCGACAAAGATGCAGTTTATAGACGCACATTAGACTTTGATGTTTCAAAGATGGAGCCACAGATTGCCTGCCCATCCTCAGTTGACAACGTCAAGCCAGTTTCAGAAGTTGGGAACGTTCCTATCGAGCAGGCGTTTATCGGGTCATGCACCAACGGCAGAATCGAAGATTTGCGCTTGGCTGCTCAAGTCATGAGGGGCAGGCGCGTCAAAGATGGCGTTAGGGCACTGGTGATTCCAGCTTCACAGGAAGTTTACAAGCAGGCATTAGACGAAGGCTTAATGGAAGTGTTCACAGACGCAGGCGCCATGGTTTGCGGTTCAGCGTGCGGACCATGTTTAGGCGGACACATAGGGTTACTGGCGGCAAACGAAGTTTGCGTCAGCACGTCCAACAGAAACTTCATCGGAAGAATGGGCAGCACCCAAGCAAGTGTGTATTTAGCTTCACCGGCAACAGTAGCTGCTTCAGCAGTAACAGGCAAAATCACCGACCCAAGAAAACTGGAGACAAAACAATGAACATGAAAATCAAAGGCCCAGTCATAAAATTCGGAAACAACGTTGACACAGATGTCATTCTGCCAGGAAAATACCTGACTTTGGTTGATCCCCATGAGCTAGCAAAGCATGCCTTGGAAAGCGTAGATACAGATTTTCCCCAGAAAGCAAAGAAAGGCGTGGTTGTAGTTGGCGGCAAAAACTTTGGATGCGGATCCAGCAGAGAACAAGCGCCCTTAGCCTTAAAGTACGCTGGCGTGAAATGCGTCTTAGCTGAGTCTTTCGCGCGTATATTTTTCCGAAACGCCATCAACATTGGCTTGCCAGTAATCGAATGCAAAGGCATATCGGCAGCTGTTGAAACAGGCGATGAGTTGGCTGTAGATTTCGAAGCTGGTAAGGTAGAAAACGTCTCAAACGGCAAAAAGTTTCAAGTAGAGAAGCTACCTCCGTTTATCTTAGAAATCTTAGCTGATGGCGGATTAATAGAGAATTTACGTAGGAGAATGAACAAGAAATGACAGAATACAAGATTTCGCTGATTCCCGGAGATGGAATCGGCCCGGAACTTACAGAAGCAACCCTGAAAGTGTTAGATGCTGCCCAGAAAAAATACGGCATAAAACTGAAAATAATCGAGGCGGAAGCAGGCGACGACACCTTGGCAAAAAGAGGCGCAGCGCTACCTGCGGAAAGCGTAGAAATCATTAAGGCATCACACGCTTGCCTTAAAGGCCCGGTTGGCGAAACGGCAGCAGACGTCATAGTTAAACTGCGATTAATGTTTGATTTGTACGCGAATTTGCGTCCGTTGAAGGCTTACCCAAACGTTCCTGTAGCTAGACCCGACATTGACATGATGTTTGTTCGCGAGAACACCGAGGACGTTTACAAAGGCTTAGAATTCACCGTTGGCAACGACACAGCGATATGCATGAGAATTATTACAAGAGGAAATTGTGAACGTATAGCCAAAAAAGCGTTTGAAATTGCACGTTTACGCAACGGCAAAAAGAAAGTAACCGCTATTCACAAGGCAAATGTTATGCGGGTAACAGACGGCTTGTTCGCAAGCGTGTGCCGGGAAACAGCAAAACGCTACCCAGATATCGCGTTTAACGAGCTTTATGTTGACGCTGCGTCAATGCGTCTTATCAAAGAGCCTCAGGTATTCGATGTGTTCTGTACATGCAACATGTTCGGCGACATCCTATCAGATGAAGCAGCCCAGCAAATCGGCGGCTTAGGCATGGCTCCTGGCGCAAACATCGGTGAAAACTTTGCGCTTTTTGAACCCATCCATGGCTCAGCTCCAAACAGGGCGGGTAAACACACCGCAAACCCAATCTCGATGGTTCTAAGCGCCAAAATGATGCTGGAGTGGCTCGGCGAAAAATACAACGATAAAAAATGCATGCAGGCGGGCGCGGCGATTGAGAACGGTGTCGTTTATGCGTTACGTAACGGTCAATCTGTTCCAGACTGTGGCGGCAACACAACGACCGTGGGAATGGCGGAAGCCATTGCTGCAGCCTTAACAGTGAAAACTGGCTGAAAAAATGACGAGCAAATATATTCGAATCTTGGACACTACCCTAAGAGATGGTGAACAAACTCCCGGGGTTTCTTTAACCTCTGAAGAGAAAATTGAGATTGCACGCCAACTAGACAAACTAGGCGTTGACGTCATCGAAGCTGGTTTTCCAAGCTCCTCCGACGGCGAAAAAAAAGTCGTAAAAGAAATTGTCAAGTTAGGTTTGAATTCTGAAATCTGCGCCCTTTCCAGAGCGACAAAAGGAGATATTGACGCGGCACTGGATTGCGAAGTCGACTTAATTCACGTTTTCATCCCGACTTCTGCAGTGCAGATGAAGTACGCCGTCAATTTGACGCCTGAACAAGTTCTAACTTCAGCGGTTGAATCGATTGAGTACGTCAAGGAACACGGGGTGAAATGCGAGTTTTCACCTATGGATGCAACACGCTCTGAAATGCCCTTCCTCAAAAAAATCTGCAAAGCCGCACAGCAAGCAGGAATGGACACATTAAACCTGCCCGACACCGTCGGCATAATGATCCCAAAATCAATCATAAAATTCGTTGAAGATGTAAAATCTGTCGTTAACGTTCCAATAAGCATCCACTGCCACGATGACTTCGGATTGGCAGTTGCAAACTCACTGGCTGCGGTTGAGGCAGGCGCCGCTCAAGTGCATGTTGCCGTCAACGGGTTAGGCGAAAGGGCAGGTAACGCTTCGCTGGAAGAAGTGGTTATGGCGCTGCATGTAATTTACAAGTACAAGACAGGCGTAAACAGCCGACTGCTCTACGGCACATCTCGAATGGTTTCCGCATTAACCGGCATAGCTGTGCAGGCTAACAAGGCATTAGTCGGCGAAAACGCTTTTGCACATGAATCCGGCATCCACACACGCGGAGTAACTGAGAAGCCATTAACCTTTGAACCGATAGACCCCGCACTAGTCGGACGCACAAGAAAACTTGTAGCTGGAAAACTAGCGGGAACACGCGGCATCAAAGCAGAGTTGGAAGAAATTGGCATTAACCCAACCGAAGAGCAACTGAAAGAGATTGTCCAACGTGTCAAAGAACTTGGCGACAAGGGCAAAATGGTTACAGATGCAGATTTGCTGGCGTTAACTTCCGCAGTTATGGGCGAAGTCATCAGAGAAGAAAAAATCGTTGACTTATGCGATATGGCAGTCGTCACAGGCATAAAAGTCATACCCACAGCATCAGTACGGCTGGTTCTAGACGGCAAAGAATACGTTGCCGCCGAGACAGGCGTAGGTCCAGTTGACGCAGTTCTTAAGGCAATTCAGAAGCTAATTAGCAGCCAAGAAAAGATCCGTCTTAGAGAATATCGGCTTGAAGCCATCACGGGCGGCTCAAACGCCGTTGCAGAAGTCATCATCAAAGTGGAAGATGAGAAAGGCAACATCGTCTCAGCCCGCGCAGCAAGAGAGGATATTGTGATGGCAAGCGTCGAAGCTATGCTAAACGGTATGAACAAGCTTTTGATTAAGCATAAGCAGGGAAACAAACAGTGAAAGTAGCCTATCAGGGTGAAGCTGGTGCCTACGGCGAAATGGCTGTCTACAAGTTTTTCGGCAGCAAAGTGGAGCCATTGCCCTGCAAGGACTTTCGCGATGTCTTCGAATCTGTAAAGACAGGCGCTGTCCCAAATGGTGTGGTTCCGATTGAGAACTCCATCGAGGGCAGCGTCAACCAAAACTACGACTTATTCCTCACATATGACCTAAAAGTTTGCGGTGAAGTTGCTGTGAAACTTGCCCACGTCCTAATCGGTAATCCAGAGACCAAATTCGATGACATCGAAACCGTTTACTCGCATCCCCAAGCGTTAGCGCAGTGCCGCAAATACTTAGAAAAGCACAAGTGGGAAATCATTCCCGCTTATGATACTGCCGGAGCTGTAAAAATCATTAAAGAAAAAAACCTCACAAACGCTGCTGCGATCGCAAGCGAAAAAGCTGCAGACCTTTACAGCATGAAGATTCTTTCTCGAGATATCGCCGATAATCCATCTAACTACACTCGATTTCTTGTCCTTGGCAATGAAGATGCAGCACCCACAGGTGACGATAAGACCTCGATTATTTTTTCAGCCAAACATGCTCCTGGAACTCTATACCATGCTCTTGGAGAGTTCGCGTCGAGAAACATCAACCTAACCAGAATAGAATCAAGACCGACTAAAACCACCGCTTGGCAATACAACTTTTACCTCGACTTCGAGGGGCACAGAACCGAAAAGCGCTGTGCAGAAGCCTTAGAAGCGCTGGAAAAATACGCTACCTTCGTGAAGATTCTGGGGTCTTACCCAAGAGTCATTTAAAAGCCGTCCAGCGAAGAACAACTGTTACTTGAGCGTTGAAGAGGCAGCGGATAGAAGCGGATTCTATCACTTAACCACGTTCTTGTAGAAGTTCCCGATTAGTCTGTGTCCCTCAGGATGGGTTTCGCTTTTTACAGTTATGCGTTCAGGATGAAATTGGACACCCCAGAAGGGTTTACTTTTGTGTTTAACGGCTTCCACTTCGCATGAAGCTGAATCCGCGAGCAAGATGAAACCTGCTTCGCTCAAGTTTTCTTTCAAAACGTAATCGAAATGGTTTTCTGAGAGCGGAACAGTTTGGTCTTTTCTGAACCCATCAAATATTCCATTTAATTCAGCCACACGGACCGCCTCAAAACGGTCCAAAACTGGCTGGGTCAGTGACCCGACTTTGGCGCCGAACGCCCAACAGATCAACTGATGCCCAAAGCAAATGCCTAATGTAGGCAACTCGCAGGTTCGAATCAGATTAACAACCCCTTCGAATAGGCGCCTGTCAGAAGAGTCAACTATTCTAGCTCCAGAACCGCTGACGATGATAGCGTCAATCTCTCCTTTCACGCAATAGTC
>Ga0074045_10000386_pt1 | contig 43520 bp, 33 predicted proteins | sample BogForMeECP23OM2_FD_94442 | JGI IMG/M metagenome (GOLD analysis project Ga0074045, IMG submission 94442) | Bog forest soil microbial communities from Calvert Island, British Columbia, Canada - Bog Forest MetaG ECP23OM2 | ecosystem: Environmental > Terrestrial > Soil > Wetlands ...
AGAAAAGGGTCGAAAAAAGCGAAGCTCAAAAGTTCGACGCAGTAGTAAGAACATTGATGTCGGTGCCACGGGAAGAAATACAAAAGCGAGACAAGGAATGGCATCGCAAACGAGCGCAAAAAAAGCGGGCTAAGAACTCGCCCGCCTCCCGCGCTTCCGGCTCCAAGGTCTAGTGAATCGATATTTCTCCGGTATTGCCTGTGAGTTGGGAGAAAGTAAGCCGCTTGCCTACTAACTGCGAAACGGTCAAATTGAAGCGGCCAGCATCGTCAAGGTCTTTACGGTTATTGAAACGAAACATCTGTTCGTCTAGGTAGCGGAAAAGATGAAACGGCTCCACGCTAACGTAGGTTCCAGAAATCCCGCGCTTGAGCAGCGACCAGAAGTTCTCCAAGCCGTTAGTGTGTACGCGGCCATCTACGTACTGAGTCGCGTGGTCAACGACTTGATGAGCGTATTCACCTGCCAGTCCTTCGTAGGACATGAGGGCATCGGTATAGAGAGCCGCGCCAGCAGTAACGTGCTTGCGTACTTCCTCTTGCAATACCTTGCGGCGGCGATTCGGAATCACGCTGGCGCGGACCTTGCCACCACGCTCCAAGATTCCGACCACTGCGGTTTTGTCCTTCCCGCCAGTGCCGGTAATCCGGCGCTTACGTTCACTAACGTGCATGTTCCGTGCTTTGCCACCGATGAAAGTCTCATCGACTTCGACCTCGCCGTCCAGTTTGGAACCGAAGAACTCATCTCGCATAGCAAGGCGAATCCGATGCAGCATGAACCATGCCGACTTCTGGGTAACCTTCACGTCACGCGCAATCTCGTAGCTAGAGATGCCGTTCTTGCAATTGGTGACCATCCAAGTTGCGGTAAGCCACTTGTCCAAGGGAATCGGAGAATCTTCCATGACGGTGCCGATCTTGATGGAGAACTCACGCTTTGGGTGATGCTTCGCGCACGTCCAAGTCCGGCGCTTCTCGCTGAATTTCACGGTCGCGCAACCGCAAGTCGGGCAGATGACCTTGCCGTTCGGCCATCGGCGGATCGCGAGATAGTCGATGCAGTTATTAGGATTCGAGAAGTAGACGATTGCTTCCTGCAAGCTCTTGGGTTCGGTCATGGCCTTGTTCTCCATGACTCAAATAATACAGAAATAACGTGGTCGGGTCAAGTATATTCTTGCCCTAATTTGAGGATGGACGAAGGCTGTTTTTGCATGTTCTCCACGCGAATCTCCAATGCTCGGGTAGTGGCTCACTTTGACACCCAAAACGGATGTTTGTTCGGGAGATCCCCCTTCGACAAGCTCAGGGCATGCTCTCGTCCCGCTGGTAAAAACGCGGGACTTCGGGATGATGCCAAACGAATCACTGCGCTCAATTTAAGATTGCGCCACCACTTATGCTCGAACTCATCCCGTGCTGAATGTTCTAACGGTTATAATCGGTGGTTCAGCATTCATCTCTATTACTCACTGTAAGGACACACTTTGCTCGACTTTCTAGGTGATCTCCGACGAACTCACATGTGCGGGGCGCTGCGCGCCGCGAACGCAGGCAAGAAGGCAGTACTGATGGGCTGGGTGAACCGGCGGCGGGACCATGGCAACTTGCTTTTTATTGATCTGCGCGACCGTACCGGCTTGACCCAGGTGGTGGTGAATGCGGAGCGTGATGGCGCGCTCCATGAAAAAGCGGAGACTCTGCGCAACGAGTATGTGATTGCCGTGATCGGCACGGTGAAGCTGCGGGATCCAAATACCGTCAACCGGAACATGCCTACCGGGGAAGTGGAGCTGGTGGCGGAGGAATTGCGGATTTTGAACGAATCGAAGTTGCCACCGTTTTTGCCAGGCGACACCGCGCTCACCAATGAAGAGACGCGGCTGAAGTATCGCTACATCGATCTGCGGCGCGACGTGATGCAGTTCAACATCGAGACGCGGCACAAGGTAGCGAAAGCCATTCGCGATTATCTTTCGGAGCAGGGATTCTTCGAGATTGAGACGCCGTTCATGACGCGGTCCACGCCCGAGGGCGCGCGGGATTATCTAGTGCCGAGCCGGGTGCAGCCGGGGACGTTTTACGCGCTGCCGCAATCGCCGCAGATGTTCAAGCAGATATTGATGATTTCGGGCTTTGACAAATATTTCCAGATCGTGCGCTGCTTCCGGGATGAAGACTTGCGGGCCGACCGGCAGCCGGAATTTACGCAGATCGATTTGGAAATGTCCTATCCGCAGCCGGAGCGGGTTTGGGAAGTGGTGGAGGGATTTCTGACGGCGGCGTTTCGCGCTGCCGGGTCGGAAATTAAAACTCCGTTTCCGCGGATGGACTACGACGAAGCGATCCGGCTGTATGGAATCGACAAGCCGGATCTGCGCCTGCCGGCGTTCGCCGACGTGCGCGAATGCTTCACGGCACAGAACTTGCAGGAACTGGCGATCAGCCCGAATCTGCCGGTGATTGCGATTCGTACGCCCAAGGTGGGCGAGCTATCGCGCAAAGAGCGCGACGACATCAAGACCATGTTCCACTCCAAGGGTGGGGCGAAGATTTTCGAAGATTTCAAACGTATAGGCAACAAGCATCCGGAAGCGGCGGCAGCGATCACGAAGAAAGCTGGCGCAGAAGAGGGCGATCTGATCGTACTGGTGGCCGGGTCGGCGCAGTCGGGACCGCAGACGGCGATGCCGGCGCACCGGAAGGTTACTCCGCAGGAGCTAGCGATTTATGCCTCGGCTGGCTTGTTGCGGCTGGCGCTGGCGCAGAAGTATGCCGATCGGCACAGTATTTTTGCAAAGACTGGCAATGCCGCAAAGGATTACCGGTTCCTGTGGGTTACGAATTTTCCGATGTTCGAATGGGATGAAGGGGAAAAGCGCTGGAATGCGGCGCACCATCCCTTCACGTCGCCGCATGAAGAAGATATGAAGTTGCTCGAAGCCGGGGTCGAGTCGCTGAATGATCCGCAGTCGCCGCTGAGTGCGGTGCGGGCCCTGGCTTATGACGTTGTGTTGAATGGCACGGAGCTGGGATCGGGATCGATCCGTATTCACCGGCAGGATGTGCAGAGCAGAATATTCCGCTCCCTGGGCATGAGCGAAGAAGAGGCACGCGCTCGCTTTGGCTTCTTCCTGGAAGCTCTCGAATATGGAACACCTCCGCATGGAGGGATTGCACTGGGGTTGGACCGGATTGTGATGATCATCGCGGGAGCGGAAAGTTTGCGGGAAGTGATTCCCTTCCCCAAGACGGCGCGGGCGGTGGATCTGATGGTGGATGCGCCAACGCCTGTGAGCGAGGGGCAGTTAAGAGAGTTGGGGATTGCGATCAGAACGAAGAGCTGACCTTAGTTCTGCAGATGCGGTGAGGAGGGCGTTAGCCGTAGTGCTCGACGAGATCCCTCGCCCCGCTTGTGAAGACGCGGGGCTTCGGGAGGACGCCTCTGGAATAAACGTTAAACTCACCCACCATCGAAGCTAAGAATCGATAGAAGACCGTTACTTCAATCCTTCCACGAGATAGAGGTCCGACAGAATACGGTGATAGCCATACAAGCATGACTTTCCGTCCGGGGTGATAAGGATGGGACCAATCCGGCTCACGCCCGCGGAATCAGAAGGCATGAGTTCCTTCCACAGAGTCTTGTGGCCCGTGGCCAGGTCCAGGCGATACACTTTGGCTGGCAGATCACCTGGTTTGTAGAAATAGATTTCCTTTCCGTCTTCGCTCCATTGAATCGGTTGCTCCCCAACTTCAATGCCGGGAACAGCCTTCGGTTCTCCGCCTGCGACCGGATAGAAATACGGCTTCTCATCCGGGCCGACACCGACCACCTGCTGGCCGTCCGGAGAGAGCACCAGAACGAGAGGGTCAATTCCTTCCGGTGAGATAGGCACCGGCTTTCCGTCGGACGAATCCTGGAGATAAATACGCGCCGCATGACCCGGTTCTTTGCCGGAGAAAAGGAAGCGCCGGCCATCGGGAAGCCATCTGGCCCGGCTGTGATTGATGGAGTCGTGAGTAAGGGGCTTGGCTTCTCCGGGGCCAGTCGGAAGAAGGACAAGCTGGGCGGGCGGGGAAGGCGGACTGGCGATCACCCATTTGCCATCCGGTGAGACGCTGATGGCAAGACCATCCCCCAAGCGGACCGCCGAAGTCTCACCAATCTTTCGCTGATAAACCGAGTAGTTCGGACCTCCGCCCTCGCCCGCCTCGGTGAAGAGTAACTCTTTGCCATCGGCCGAGATATCGGAGGGATACGAGTAATCGAACCATGAAAGATCACGCTCTTTGTTGTCACCCGAGGTGAGGCCAATTAATTCCCGCCGCCAGGTGTCCCGGGACAGCAGTACGCGGCCATCCTGCCAAATGTCCTGTAGCGACAGAGTATCGGGAACCCGTGCGATGAGCCGGTCATGCCCGCTCAGTGTTGCACCGTAGACGGCGCGTTTGAGGCCGAGCTGGTCAGCGGTGAACCATACTTCGCGATTGTCAGCGGACCACGCCAGTCCTTGTATGGTCTGGAGGTCGGCCGCCAAAGTTTTGACTTTTCCGCTCAGGTCCACGATACGAAGAGAGCCTCCGTCGTCGCCGGGTAGAGGATGATCCAGAAACGCAACCAGGTCGCCTTTTCTCGAAACTCGCGGGTGGCTGATCCAACCTGAGGTTTCGTACAGCACCTTACCGATGGGGAACTCGAGGCGATTTCGCCCATTCACATCCCGGACGATCGCCAGGTTATTCCCGTCCGACGACCAATCGGCCCACTGCACGTCTTCCAGCACTGGCCGTGGAGATCCGCCGTTCAGTGGCACTCTGGCCAGGGTGCCCATTTGGGCATAAACGCCGGAGGGCCGACTGTTCATCGATACGGCAATTTCTCCGGACGAGGAGATGGCGAGAAGCGCAGTGCCCTCCAGATTAAGCGACCGCGATTGCGGACTTTCAGGGCTGGTAATAAATAGATCGATCGGCGATCCCTCCCAGGAAGCGCCGTAAACCACAGACTGGCCGTTGGGGGTGAAATGCGCGGACCGAATCGTACCTCGGCGAAATGTGAGCTGATGGTACAAGGGCTGTGAGGCCGGCATCCAACCGGCGCGAAGAAACCAGCCTGCAACCAAGCCCAGAATGAGGAGAGCGAAGGCGATCAACGCCGCCGATCGGATCGAATGTTTCTTTGTGGCCGTGGCCGCGGCTGTGGCTGCGGGAGCCTGCGCTGCTGATGCGGAACTCTGCGCCGCAGCACTCCGGCTTGAGTCCAAGTCGCGTTTCAGGCGCTTCAGTTCGGCGCGTATTTCAGAAGCTGTCTGATAGCGCAGCTCGCGGTCCTTTTCCAGTGCCCGGCCAATGATCCGATTGAGATCGGGGGGCAAGCTGGAATTGAGCTGGGGCGGGGGTGTCGGAACGCGATTCAGTATGGCCTCGAAGATGACGGCAGAAGTGCTGCCGCCGAAGGCCACGGTGCCAGTGGACATCTCGTACATCACCGCGCCGAACGAGAACAGGTCCGTGCGGACATCGAGTTCTTCTCCGCGAGCCTGTTCCGGGGACATGTAGGCAACCGTGCCCACGGTGCTGCCCGGACTGGTGAGCTGTTCTTCAACATTCGCAATCGTCGAGCCGTTCATCGAAGCCGCGAGTTTGGGGTTTGCGCTTAGCTTGGCGAGTCCGAAGTCGAGGATCTTCGCTTGTCCCCGGCTGGTGATGAAGATGTTGGCCGGCTTGATGTCGCGATGCACAATGCCACGGCTGTGGGCCGCCTCGAGTGCGTCAGCAATCTGCATGCTGAGCTCCAGCAACTCCTCATTCTTGAGCGCGCGATTCTCGACCTTGTGCTTAAGCGTCTGACCTTCGAGAAACTCCATCGCGATAAATGCTTGCGCATCTTGCTCGCCGACGTCGTAGATGGTGCAGATGTTGGGATGATTGAGGGCGGAGGCGGCCTGCGCTTCGCGCCGGAAGCGACTCAGCGATTGCGGATCTCGCGCTACTTCGTCAGGCAGGAACTTCAGGGCGACGAAACGATGCAGGCGCGTATCCTCTGCCTTGTAAACCACGCCCATACCTCCGCCACCGAGTTTCTCGATGATGCGATAGTGCGAGATGGTTTGGTCGATCACAGAGAGTTGCGTCGGTTCGAGGCCGCTCCATCTTACGGACGCCTTATCTGGGAGTCAACGGATAGCGTTCAATCGCAGCGCGGGAAGCGCTGCGCGGCCAAAGGCAGAAGCTCTGCGCTTCCCACGGTGGATCTCTGGATCACAATTCTGCAAATTCTATCTTTTTATCGCTTTTAACGGCTTTTTCTTACGTCTTCGCGGCTCAGCACATCTTTTTACATGCCGCCGACATTGTCGTGACACCCACCTTTGCGGCCTTGACTAATCTCCGAAGTGTAAAGCGGGTTGCAATGCAAAAGCGGACTGCAACGTCACACGAACGGAAGCGTTCGGAGCCGGTCCCGAGTAATTCGCAACAAGCTAAATAAAGGAGCACAACATGAAAAAGACAATTTTGTTATTCGGGCTGCTTGTGTCGTTTGCGATTCCTTCGCCGCTGCTGGCCCAGAGCGGCTATTCGCAGGCGAATCTGGTCTCGAACGTCGCCGGAGTCGCCACTACAACCGATTCGCATCTGGTGAATCCCTGGGGAATCTCGGCGCTTCCCGGCCAGGATTTCTGGATTGCCAACAATAACGATGGAACTTCCACGCTCTACGACGGCAGTGGCAATCCGAACTCTCTAGTGGTGACCATCCCTGGGGCGGGACACAATCCCAACGGGAACTGCACCCCGGGATGTCCTACCGGAACCGTGTCCAACGGCACCAGCAATTACTTCACCGGGGGAGCGTTCATTTTTGATACGGAAGATGGATTGATCGTGAGCTGGCAGTCGAGCGACAACACGCAAGCGACGATCGCGTTCGATAATTCGGCAAGCGGCGCTGTTTATAAGGGACTGGCATTGCTCAATAGCACTTCCCTTCTGGCGGCGAACTTCAACAGCGGCAAGGTGGATGTCTACAACCAGAGTTTTCAACCGACGCCGCTGGCTGGATCTTTCACTGACCCGAACCTTCCGGCGGGATTCGCTCCTCATGGGATCCATGTCATTAATGGCCAGGTCTATGTCGCTTATGCCATGCAGGATGGGCCGAAGCATGACGCCCAGCCTGGAGCGGGCCTGGGACAGGTGGATATTTTTGACGGCTCCGGCAACTTCGTGAGCACCTTTGTCGCCTATAATGCGCAAACTCCAAACCATCTCAACGCTCCGTGGGGCGTGGTACAGGCCCCGGCGAGCTTCGGGACATTTGCGAACGATATTCTGGTGGGAAATTTTGGCGATGGAACGATCGACGCCTTCGACACGCATGGTAATTACATGGGTCAACTTACGGACTCGTCCAATACCGTGCTGGTCAATCCGGGCTTGTGGGATATGGTATTTGGCGGAAGCTCGAACGTGGGAACTGCGGGCACTCTTTATCTCACGGCCGGAGGCAGCAGCCAGCCCAACTTCGCGGCGGGAGGCAGCACAACGAGTGTGTTTGCGAGCCTCGTGCCGGCAGCTGCGGCGGGCAACGCGGATTTCTCTCTGAATCTTTCTGCCCAAAGCACTACTCTCAACCCCGGTGGCTCGGCGGACCTGATGGTAAGTGCGGCGGCGGTGGGAGGGTTCAGCGGTCAGATTTCGCTGAGCTGCTCGGCACCAGCGGGCTTGAGCTGCAGCTTCAGTCCGACAACCATCTCTCCCGGAGCGCCGGCAGCGACTTTGACCGTTTCGGCGGTATCGACGCCACCGCCCACGGGCTACAGCATGCCGGCGATGGTTGCACTGTTGCCCGGCCTGGGATTGTTCGGGACGGTTCTGACGACGCGCAAGAGGAAGCCGCTTACCCGCAAGGGTATTCGGTGGATGAGCCTGTTGGGCTTGCTGCTTTTCGTTTCGCTGTTCGCCCTGGGATGCGGCGGGAGCAAGTCTACGACTCCTTCCACGACAGCAACCGGATCGCAAGCAACGCTGATGGTGACGGGAACATCTGGTTCTCTTAGCCATACCGCGGCGGTGACGGTCCACGTCAACTAAAACGAGCTGGACAAGGGCGCACTTGGGTGCGTCCTTGTCCGATTTTCTTTTCCGCGTTCCCGTTCCGGTACTCCTCCGCAAAAGAACCCAGCAGCGTCACTGCCAGATCTCTGCAGCACATGCTAAAAAGAATCGAGTTTCCCAGCCCGCTCGCCTCCGGTAGCCCGCGCGGGAGTAACGCCTCCGAGCCTCATCGCGATTACAAGGTGGGATTCCATGGCGCGCGCTTCGATCTTCGTTATTCGCATTCTCATTCTCTGTTCACTCGCTTGTGTCGCGTTCGCGCAGGACGCCGCCACCGGCGCCATTCGTGGGATCGTGGTCGATCCCAGCGGAAGCCGGATCGCGCAGGCCTCCGTTGTGGTGGTGCACCCCGCGACGGGCACACGGTATTCCACGACGGCAGACGCGGAGGGCAGATTTGCGATCGAACTGCTGCCTCCAGGCGACTACACGGCTCGAGTTGTGGCCGATGGCATGTCGCCGCAGGTGACTCCGGCGCTGCACGTGGATGTTGGCGCTGCGGCGGAACTCGAGTTCCATCTTACGATCGCCGGCGCGCAGGAGAACATCACCGTTTCCAGCGGGCCGCAGCTGGTCGAGACAAAGACCAGCGCGGTCTCTACTCTCATTGACGAACGCGCCATCGCCGATCTTCCGCTCAACGGCCGACGCTTTTCTGACCTCATGCTGCTTGCGCCCGGGGTTACGCAGGATCCGCGCAGTCTTACCTCCGCGACGAATGGCGATCTTTCCTTTGGCGGGCTCCGCGGATTTCAGAACAGCTTCCTGGTGGACGGTGGGGACTTCAATAATGCGTTTTTCGCGCAGGCACGCGGGCTTTATCGCGCTCCCTACCAGTTTTCGAACGAGGTGGTGCAGGAGTTTCGCGTGTCCTCGAATTCTTACGGCGCGGAACAAGGACGGGCAGGCGGAGCCGTGGTGAATGTCGTGACCAAGTCCGGGTCGAACCATTGGCATGGTTCCGGGCTTTATTACATTCGCGACAGCAGATTCGGCGCGGGCGATCCGATGATGAATTTCAAGCCGCATAGCCGCCAGCAGCAGGGCGGAGCAACGATCGGCGGCCCGATCAGGAAGAACAGGATTTTCTTTCTTGGTGGATTCGATCAGCATTACTTCCACGTCCCTGATGTGGTTGAATTCCTCGATGGCACGATGCAGGTGGTACCGCAGGCCGGTACCGGGCCTTACACTCCGGGCGATTATGAAGTCAGTGATCAGGCTTTGGTATTTGCCGCGGCTGAGCGTCTCACATCGCTGGCTGGATCTTATCCGGCTGCGCAGATCGGGAATGCATCGTACGCCAAAATGGACATCAATCTCACGCCGCGCAATCAGCTGGCGTTGCGCTTCAACTCTTCGCGTTATTGGGGATCGAACAACGTGTTTCTCGATCCGGCGAGCCCGGTGACCTACGATTCTATTTCCGATAACGGCGAGGAAACTGTATCGACGGAAACTGGTTCGCTTTCGCTGACTTCGGGGTTGACCGCACGTTTGATCAGCCATGTCCGCGCACAGTTCTCGCGAGACCTCCGTCAGTCTTACACCAACACCAGCGATACGCTGGTCAAGATTCCCGACATCATCGACGGCATCGGACGCTCCGACCTGCTACCTCGCCTCACGCGGGAACATCGCGGCCAGCTTGCCGAGACGCTCAGCTTCGATACCAGCCGCCATTCTTTTAAATTCGGAGGCGACTCACTCCTCACGTGGATCTATGATTTCTTCCCCAGCCAGCAGAGCGGCGAATACCTTTTTTATGAAATCAAGGTCAACCCTTTCACTTTCGAGCCCATGGAAGCCGGACTTCCATTGACACCGCTGCGCGCGTACGCTCACGAAGTCCCGAAATATTATCTGCAGAACTTCGGCCCAGCAGCGTCCAATCCCAACAGTGACGACTATGCGGCATTTGCCCAGGACACGATTCGTGTTACCGACCATCTCGCCATCAACCTGGGAGTGCGGTGGGATCTTCAGACCTTTGCTACCGCCGGACTGCAATCGAATCCATTATTCCCGCCTTCGGGCAAAGTTCCGTTCAAGCCCTACAACTTCGGCCCTCGGGCTGGACTGGCTTATTCGATCGGGAAGTCTCGGCCTCTCGTCATCCGGGCCGGATATGGAATGTTCTACGTTCGCATTCCGCAGATCTACAACTCCGCCATCGCGACTGAAAATGGGATTACCGATGCTCAAGTGTTTCTCAACAACTCGAATTACTACGACCACCAGGTCTTCCCAACGTTCCCGAACCCTCTGGTGGCATGTGCCCTCACGGCGGCTTCCTGCAATCTGCCGGCGGGATTCTCGGAGGGGGTGACCAACAACGTTTCCGCCTTCGCTCCTAACTTTGTTACGCCGCGCGTGCAGCAAACCAGCCTTACCCTGGAGCGCGAAGTGGCCGACCACACCACCGTCGCGGTCTCTTATCTCTATGTTCACGGAGAGCACCTCATTCGCGCGCTCGACGTCAACCTTCCGGAGCCGGTGGCGCTGACCTATCCCATTTTCGATTCCACGGGCTCGATCTTCCAGAACGGCTACTACACCGTCGATTCGTTCGCCACGTGGCAGTTCACGCGAACGCTGACGTGCCCGTTTCCGCCGTGCATCAATCCTCTGGGACGTCCGATCGCGCAACTGGGGGCCATTGATGAATTCCAAAGCGCTGCGTCCAGCGTGTACAACGGAGCGACAATTTCGATTAACCGACGCGTGGCCCGTGGAAGCTATTTGCGGCTGGCGTACACGTATGCCCGAGCGATCGACGACGGGCAGGATGCGCTGGTTGCCAGCGAGCCTGCGACTGTGCAGAATTCCTACCAGCCGAATGCGGAGCGCGGACCCAGCGTTACCGACCAGCGCAACCGCTTCGTGGCCGCTTTTTCCGTTGAGCCCCGTCCGTTCCATCGCGGACAAGAACTTCTCGGACATATCTTCAACGACTGGAAAATTTCCAGCATCGTGACGGCGGGCAGCGGGCGCCCGGTGAATGCCACCGTCAACGGAGATCCCAACCAAGATGGGAACGATCTCAACGATCGTTTGCCGGGCTACAGCCGCAATGCGTTTACGGGACCGGATTATTCATCCACGGACCTTCGAGTGGTCCGCAAGATTCATATCGGACACGGCGACCGACTGGAATTCACGGCTGACTCTTTCAACCTGTTCAATCGAGACAACAAGCGAGTGACCATCACGTCTAACGGGCTCACGGCCGAAGCCACTACCTTTACGCAGTACAGCACCTACGTGAACGGCGTTCCCTACCCCGCGTACTACCAGCAGCCGCAGAATTTTATGAAGCCGAATGCGGCTTTCGCGCCCCGGCAAATTCAGTTCGGGCTCAAGTTTATTTTCTAAAGGCGAAAGCGGAGGACCATCGGCCCTAGACAGCCGAGGGCGGCTGTCCCCACATTGGCTCTTCGCAGAATTGCGCCGGTGCTTCAGCCATGGGTACAATCTCGGCTACAATCTCCCGGGGCGCTCGAAGAAAGGACGAACATGAGAAAACTCATCGGACTTCTCGCAGTCTGCTTTCTGTTTTCCTACATGGCCTTGGCGCAGCACCACGGAGGCGAAGTGGGCGGAGGACCGGCACACATTCCGGCTCACGGGCCCGCTCCGGTGCATACTTCGCACCCAGCGCCCGAGGCTCCGCACTTCAACGACAAGGCAGGGCATCCTGACGCGCCGCACGTGCACGCCAACGGCAAATGGATCGGGCACAATACCGGTCCTAATGATCCGCACTATCACCTTGACCATCCGTGGGAGCACGGACACTTTACCGGCGGATTCGGGAGGGGGCATGTGTGGCATCTCGGGGGTGGAGGGCCCAACCGATTCTGGTTTGGCGGCTTTTATTTCAGCGTCGCGGCCTATGACATCGGCTTCTGCAACGACTGGTTGTGGGACAGCGACGACATCGTTATTTACGACGATTCCGACCACCCAGGCTGGTACTTGGCTTACAACGTCAGGCTGGGAACGTATGTGCACGTGATGTATTTGGGAGCGTAGAAGAAAGTGATCAGGGGTCAGGGGTCAGTGGCCGGGGGTCAGGGGTCAGTGGTCAGGAAACACGAAGCGACTTTCTGATCACTAGGCACTGGCCACTGACCACTACTAGCGACACCTTCCAATCTGATCTTCGAGAAGGTTGGTCGTGAGGACCTCTTTAGTCCCGCGGACTACGCCATCGAAGCGCAACATTTTTCACCTTCTACCTTGACTTCCATTAAAATCCTTGTAATAACTATTCGGTCCTACCGGACGGGTTTGGGGGTGTGTTGGTTTGGCGGAAATTCGACTGCAAGAGGGTGAATCCCTCGAAAACGCACTGCGCCGTTTCAAGCGCAAGGTGCAGCAGGAAGACATTATCAAAGAGGTTAAGCGCCACTCTTTTTACCTGAAACCCGGTGAAAAAAAACGTGTGAAGGCTGCGCTGGCGCGCAAGCGCGCACGTAAGAAAGTTCGCAAAGAACAGGATTGAAGGAGTAGAGACTGGGCAGTAAAGGGTCGTCCCCTTCCCGGGGCGACCCTGCTCCCTCCGGTCCCCACCGGATGGAGTTGCAGCAGGGATTATTCACACTCATCTTTCATTCGGCGTTTAAGTAGGAAAATCTGTATCCACGCCCCGTCCAGGAGCGTGGCGGGCCGAGTCCAGGGGCAGTCTGAGGGGGGATGTACAAAACCTGTGTTGGCAGCGCGCCATCGCCCTTCCCCGCGTGTGGCCGAGGCAGCACGGGCACAAGGGAGCCATCCTCAATGGAATTTCAGGATAAGGTACTGACGTGCGTCGACTGCGGTGTCGACTTCGTCTTCACCGCCGGGGAGCAACTGTTTTTTCACGATAAACAATTCAGAAACGAACCCAAGCGCTGCAAGGCCTGCAAGTCGAAGCGCGTGGCCGTCCTCACCGCCCCGCTGACCAAGGGTAATTCACACCACTTCACGCGTGTGGAAACCCGGGCCACCTGTTCCCAGTGCGGCAAAGATACCACCGTCCCGTTCCGGCCAACCCAGGGGCGGCCAATCCTGTGCCGAGAATGCTTCACGCAAAGGAAAAATGTAGCCACTGCCTAAGCGGGCATGCCGGCCGATGTGGCCACACAACCTGCAGCGCTCAAAGCAGAATTGAAGTGTGCCCACGGAAGGCCGCGACTTGCGCTACGATAATTGCGTGGCGACTTTCCACGTAGAAAACTTTGGGTGCCGGGCTACGCAAGCCGACGGTGCCGCGCTCGAGCGCCAGTTCGAAGCGTGCGGCATGGCTCGGGCTTCGGCCGCGAATGCCGACCTGGTTCTGCTGAACACTTGCACGGTGACCGCTTCGGCGGATCAGGATGCACGGGCCGCAGTTCGCCGGGTGCGGCGGCAGAATCCGCTGGCGAGAATCATCGTCACCGGGTGCTACGCGCAGCGAGCGCCGGAAGAAGTAGCAGCGCTTCCCGGGGTTGCGGCGGTCATCGGGAACTCGCACAAGCATCAACTCGCGAAACTCGTGCTCGGAAAGATTGGCACGCCGCGAGCGGCCAGCATGACGGGGTTTGTTCCCCTGGGAGCGCTCACGCCTCAGCCCCGACCTTTTGTTTCTGATGTCTTCGTCTCGGACATTTTTGCTAACACGGAACTGCTCGCCGCACCCGTGTTCGAGTCTGGAAACGGGGCTGGTTCTCGCGAGACGGATCGCACGCGTCCGAACCTGAAGGTGCAGGATGGATGCGACAATCGCTGCTCGTTCTGCGTGATTCCAAGCGTGCGCGGTCAAAGCCGTTCGCTGCCGGCTTCAGAGGTGATTGGCGAGGTGAATGCGCTGGTGGCTGCGGGCTATCGAGAAGTGGTGATCAGCGGCATTAATCTGGGGCGATGGGGGCGCGATCTGAACAACGGCTTCCGGCTTCCGGCTTCCGGCTTCATGACCGGCTACCGGCTTTCGGAGTCCATACAGCTGCGGTTCGAAGAGCTCGTACGCATGATCCTCGCCGAGACGCAGCTGGAAAAACTGCGGATCTCCTCCGTGGAGCCGATGGATTGGTCGAACGAACTGATCGATCTTGTCGCTTCATCGGCGCGCATCGCCAAGCACGCGCATGTGCCGCTGCAATCGGGGAGTGATGCGGTGCTGCGGCGGATGCACCGGAAGTATCGTCCCTGGCATTACCGCGAGAAGATTCGAAAGATTCGCGCTGCCATGCCTGATGCCGCAATCGGCGCCGACGTTATGGTGGGCTTTCCAGGAGAGACTGACGCGGAGTTCGAAAGCACGCGGAGCCTTATTGAAGAGTTGCCGTTCACTTACTTGCACGTCTTCACTTTTTCGGCGCGGCCGGGCACACCAGCGGCGGCTATGCAGAAGCAGATTCCGGTCCACGTGGCGCGCGCGCGCAATAAAGTGCTGCGCGATCTTGCCGCGATGAAGAAGCGTGCCTTCATGCAGTCGTTCGTAGGCAAGGCGCTCGATGCGATCACGCTAAGCGCGATGCACAAGCGGGGCGATGGAGAGTTCACGGAAGCTTTGACCGACAACTATCAGAAACTCTATTTGAGAGGGCGGCAGGGGGCGAACCGCTGGATTCGTGCGGAGATTGAGGAAATGGAAGATGGGGCTTTTGTGGGAAGGGTTGGAGCTCCTGTTGAGCAAGTGCCTGCTGTTATTACAGTGTCGAGCAAGCCTACCTCTTGGCAAGCGTAAGTGGCGCTCATAGGGATCCTTCGTCTAAGCAGAGCGATTCGAAAAACGAATCGCTCTGCTTCGCTCAGGATGACAACATCCATTCAGATCTGTTCAGGTTCTTCCGGATCGGGCTCGCGGACGGGAGCATCGGGATTTTCCATTGGGTCCGGCGGTTCCTTGATTGGCGGGGGCATCGGCTCGGCGGGCTTGCGGAGATAAAAAGCGCTCGCCCGTAGTGTTTCGCATTCTGCAGTGGTCATCATGAGATTCAGATGCGAAAGGCGGCGAGAACGGCTGCGAAAATCATACCCGTAAGAAATACGTGTTCGGGGGCTAAAGCCCACGTCAAATTGTGAGCTTTACGCGGCCCGTTCGACTACGCTCAGGGCAGGCTGCTAAAACGCAGCTCTTCCACGTCACCGCGAGCATCCATGTCCCGAGCGCTCTTTGCACCTTAAGGCGGCGCGTTCTCGTGGGCTGTGACTTACGACTCGGTTCGGCCGTCTGAGCGGAGGCTCCAATTTTCAAATCAACGTGCGTTCCGGAAATCGCATCTAAGGTTTGATTCTGGACCGTCACGGACTTTGGACTCGACGGAGACGAACAGTGTCAGCGGATCGGCGGCAAAAGAGCTATTAGAACCTGAGCGGGATAGTATTTCGACGCGAATCCGCGTGTTATAATCTTTTATTCTCAGTTGCTTAGAGCACGGAGGACCGTATCGACAAACGTTTTATCCGAACCAATGACCGCATTCGGGCGCGCGAAATTCGCGTGATCGGCGATGAAGGGGAGCAGATTGGCGTGATGCCCCCGTTCGAAGCGCTCAAACTGGCCCGCAGCAAGAATCTGGATCTGGTCGAGATTTCACCCACCGCTCAACCTCCCGTCTGCCGCATCATGGACTACGGGAAATATTTGTACCAGCAGGAAAAGAAAGAGCGCGAGGCCAAGAAGCACCAGAAAACGATCACCGTAAAAGAGGTCAAGTTCCGCATCAATGTGGATGACCACGATTACGAAACGAAGAAAAATCATGTGCTGCGGTTTCTGGATGGAGGAGACAAGGTAAAGGCGACCATCTTCTTCCGGGGCCGTGAAATGACGCGCACCGGGCTGGGGCGAACCATCCTGGAGCGGTTGATCAAGGACGTGGAACCACAGAGCATTGTGGAATTCCGGCCGCGGCAGGAGGGCAACACGCTGCACGCGATACTGGCGCCGAAGAAATCGGCAGCGGAGCGGGAGAAGGAAAGAGAAAAAGAAGCCAAAGCGAAAGCGAAGGCTGAGAGACAAGAAAAGATGTTGCAGGAAAAAATGGCGCAGGCGAAGGCGGCGCCGGAGAAGAAAGACGAGCATCCTGCGGCAGCAGCAGCCGGAGCGGAAGTCCCGAATACTGGTACTTAGGTTTCGAAGCAGGCTGAGACTTCGCCGAGCAAGTTCCGCGATTGGACTAAAGGGCGCGGGTCGCGCCAACGAATCCAAAGCAATTGAATCGTAAAATTGAAACTCAAAGCTGACGGCTTGCCATGGGCGGCTGGCAGCTGATTCCGAGGAATTATGCCGAAATTGAAAACACACAAGGGCGCGGCCAAGCGCTTTAAGAAAACCGCGACTGGCAAGGTGAAGCGCGGGCATTCGGGGCTGCGTCACATGCTGACGTCGAAGGCGCACAAGCGCAAACGCAAGTTGGGTACGGCCACGCTGGTCAGCGATGGCGATCTCCGCAAAGTGAAGCGGATGATTCCGTATCAGTGAGGCGGGGATCAGGGGCCAGAGATCAGGGGCCACAGATTGTGACTAGCCCCGGTTCCCTTAACCCCTAGCCCTGAGAGGCGCGTGAAGAGGCTGCGAGATCGCCGCAATGGCGAATCGTCCTTGCCTCCAGCCGCCAGTACATAGAAAGCAAAAAGGAGAACAGCAATGCCACGTGTAAAACGCGGAACCAAACGCCGCGCCAAACGAAAAAAGATATTAGACCGCGCAAGCGGATACTTCCTCACCAAATCGAAACTGTATCGCTCGGCGAAAGAAGCGGTCGACCGCGGACTGAAGTTTGCTTTTTCCGGACGGAAGCAGCGGAAGCGGCAATATCGCTCGCTGTGGATTGTGCGGATAGGAGCGGCGGCGAAGCTGAACGGGTTGAGCTACAACCAGTTCATTCACGGGCTGAAGGTAGCCGGAGTTGAATTGGACCGCAAGATTCTCGCGGACCTGGCGGTGAAGGACGCGGCGGCGTTTGCCAATCTGGCGCAGCAGGCGAAGGGCGCCATCGGCGGAACAGCGTAGGCGACTTTTGGCGCTCGGCTTCCGGTTGCACCAGGGCGTCGGCGGCTTTTCTTTCATTTCGTCATTTCCTGCTTTGTCATTTTGAGCGAAGCGAGGAACCTGTGCAGCCCGCCGGGAGTTGCATGGGTCCTTCGCGCAAAAGGCGCGCTCAGGATGACAACGGTACTGCTAGTCATCGTGCCATACAAAGTTCCCAAATTGACGGATTATTCGGAGGCAGGCCTCGAGAAGGCGCGCACCGAGTGCGCGTCTGCGTGTCTGGTGGACCGCCAGTCCGTCCGTGATGAGACTGAACTTAAAGCATTTCGCGACCGCTGGATTGGACGTAAGAATGGAATACTGACGCAGATTAACGACCTGTGGTTGAAGAGCGCTCCCAAAGACGCTAAGCGTCTCGTCGGCTTCCAAGTCAATGCGCTGAAGACGCAGATTACTGAATTGGTCGAAGCTGCTGATGTTTCGGGCGATAGCGCGTCACGCATCGAGAAAGTCGACATCTCCCTTCCCGGCATCCGGCGTCCCGTTGGGGCGGAGCATCCGGTTATCAAGACCACGAACGAGATGGTTCGTGTTTTTCAGAAGCTTGGTTACTCGGTGGCGGACGGGCCAGTGGTGGAGACGGACTACTACAACTTTGAGGCGCTGAATTTTCCGCCGAATCATCCGGCGCGGGATACGCAGGATACGTTGTTCATTGCGGGGCAACGGGGGAAGGCGCAGCGGGAGCGGTTGCTGCTGCGGACGCATACTTCTCCGGTGCAGATTCGTACGATGGAAAAAATGCGGCCGCCGATACGGATTGTGATTCCTGGGACGGTGCATCGCAACGATCCGCCCGATGCGAGCCACTCGCCGATGTTTCATCAGATCGAAGGACTGGCGGTCGACACGAACATTACTTTTGGTGATTTGAGGGGGACGCTTGATCACGCGATGAAGGAGTTTTTTGGGTCGAGCGTGAAGACGAGTTTTCGTCCGTCGTTTTTTCCGTTCACGGAGCCAAGCGCGGAGATGTTTGTTTCGTGCTTCATTTGTGGCGGGAGCGGGAGGCGAGGGGCCGACCCGTGCCGTCCTTGCAAGCAGACGGGATGGATTGAGATTCTGGGATGCGGCATGGTTGATCCGAATGTGTTTGAGTTCGTCGAGGACAACGGATATGACCCGAAGAAAGTTTCGGGATTTGCGTTTGGGATGGGCGCGGATCGGATTGCGTTGTTGAAATATGGCGTGGATGATTTGCAGTTGTTCTTTCAGGGGGATGTGCGGTTTTTGGAGCAGTGGGCGTAGGGGTCGTTGGTCGTTAGCCAAGGACTGCGAGTTCATCGTGAGGGTTCCTCGACGCGCCGTCTTTGGCTGCGAGTTGCAGGGGTCCTTCGGCGCAAAGAACGCACCTCAGGATGACAGAGCTTTCTAGAGCGTCATGAAACTTTCTTCCCAATGGATTCGCGAATTCGTTGATCTCACCGTTGATGACCGGCGACTGGCGGAGGATTTGACTGGCGTCGGGATTGCCGTCGAGGGCATCAGCGGTTTCGGGCCGGACACTGTGTTCGAGATGGAGATTGGGACGAATCGTCCGGACGCGATGAATCATTATGGAGTGGCGCGGGAGGCGGCGGCGATTTATGACCTGCCGCTGAAGGCGCTTTCCGGCTTCCGGCTTCCGGCTTCCGCAAATGCTGCGACGTCCTTCCCGATCACGGTGGAGGAGCCGCAGCTTTGTCCGCGGTTTTCTGCGCGGGTGATACGCGGAACGAAGATCAAAGCTTCTCCCGGGAAGCTCGCGCATCGGTTGCAGTTGCTTGATCAGCGGCCTATCAGCAACGCCGTGGATGCGACGAATTACGTTTTGTGGGAGATGGGGAAGCCGACTCACGTGTTTGATATGGATTTGCTTGCGGGCGGGCGGCTCATTATTCGAAAGGCAAAAGACGGAGAAAAGCTGAAGACACTCGACGGAGTGGAGCGGACGCTGACTTCGGACGATTTGGTGGTGGCCGACGCGAAAAGGCCGGTTGGGCTTGCGGGAGTGATGGGCGGGTTTGACACCATGATTACTGACAAGACGCGGAATATTTTGATCGAGTCGGCGTGGTGGGATCCGTTGACCGTGCGGAAGAGTTCCCGGCGGCATGGATTGCACACCGACGCTTCGCACCGATTTGAACGCGGGGCGGATTTCGAGTCGACGATTTTGTCGTGCGATCTGGTGGCGAAGTTGATTCTGGAATCGGGCGGCGGCGAATTGGCAGGCGATGTTGTCGATGTGGTGTCGAGAACATTGGACCAGGCACCGGTGGTGCTGCGGGTTTCGGAGGTGCAGCGAATTCTGGGTGGAAATCTGGATGCCGGCGAGATTTTCCGCATTCTGAAGAAACTTGGATTTGGTTTGATTCCGGAGGGCCAGCAGGACGCGGAGTTTCGAGTACAGATTCCGAGCTGGCGGCTGGATGTGGAGCGCGAGATCGATGTGATCGAAGAAATCGCGCGGCTGCATGGGTACGACAAGTTCGAAAATACCCTGCCGACATACAGCGGCGCGGTAGTGGAAGCGCCGCATGCGGCTGTGGACGCCGCATTTCGCGAGCGTGCTTTGGCGTTGGGATACGACGAGGCGGTGTCGCTGACATTTATTTCGCACGCGGATGCGGAGACGTTTTCTTCCGCCGAAGTGCTGGAGTTGGAAAATCCGTTGAGCGAAGAAGCGTCGCTGATGCGGACATCGATGGCTCCGGGAATGCTCGATATGCTGGCGTGGAACTTGAATCGGGATTCGGAAAATGTGCGGCTGTTTGAGATGGGGCGAGTTTACGAAATGCGGGGCGGAGAGCGGATGGAGCCGGCGCGGGCGTGCCTGGGAGCGACGATGGCGGCGGTAAGGAGTTCGTTGCGCACCGGTGGAGTGCTGGATGTAAGCAAAGACGAGCATGCTGCCGCTGCAGATGCGTTTCGTTCGTTCAAGGGCGACGTGGAGAATCTGCTGGCACTGTTTGCTTATGACGAGTTGAGCTTTGATCGCGAGACGCCGGATTACTTTCATCGGGGACGGTCGGCGCGAGCACTGATGGATGGAGCCGTGGTGGCGCGGTTCGGGCAGATCGCGGAAGAGGTGAAGTCGCAGCGGAAGTTGCGGCAGGATGTTTTTCTGGCGGAGATTGATCTGGAACAGTTGCGAGCGCGCGGACTACGGGCGGTGAAGTTTGCGCCGTTGGCGAAGTATCCGGCGGTGGAGCGGGATTTCTCGTTTGTGTTTCGCGATGAAGTGGAGTTTGAAGCGATGCGTCGGGCGGTGATGGGTCTGCACATTCCCGAGCTGCGCGAATTCAAGCCGGTCGAGATTTTTCGCGGGGGGTCGATTGGCGCGGGTAAGTATTCGATCCTGCTGCGGGCACGGTTACAGTCGGATGAAGGGACGCTGCGAGATGAGCAGATTGCACAGTGGTCGGGGAGGATTGTCGAGGCGCTGCGGGGGTTGGGGGGAGTGCAGCGGGGGTAGGGCTTACCTCGGGGCTAAAGCCCCGGTTCCATATTTGTACTCTTGACGCGGCGCTGAAGCGCCGCTCTTCCACGGTGCTGCCGGCGGCGGTACTAATTTTCCGATGCTTCTTCGCTAAAACCAGGAACCGGGCGCGCGATTTGGGGTGACACGTAGGGATCCTTCGACTGCGCAATCGCCTTCGCTTCGCGATAGCAATTGCTTCGCTCAGGATGACAAATCTTGAGTGATTTCTTGTGCTAATCTGCCTGCTATGGCGGACGTTATTTCTTCTTTATCCACAGACAAAAAACATTTTCTTAGCGCTAAGGTGTCGCAATTCACCGAGTCGGTGATCCGGGAGATGACCCGGCAGGCGATGCTTTATGGAGCGGTGAATCTGGCGCAGGGGTTTCCGGATTTTCCCGCTCCGGCGGAGATCAAGCAGGCGGCGCGGGCGGCGATTGATGGCGATGTGAATCAGTATGCAATCACGTGGGGCGCGAAGAATCTGCGCAACGCGATTGCGCGGCAGATGGGGGTGTGGCAAGGGATTGCGGTTGATCCGGAGAAGGAAATCACGGTGTGTTGCGGATCGACGGAGGCGATGATTTCGACTTTGCTCGCGGTGTGCAACGCGGGAGAGGAGGTCGTCATATTCGAGCCGTTTTATGAAAACTACGGGCCGGATTCGGTGCTGAGCGGGGCGCGGCCGCGGTTTGTGAAGTTGCGTCCGCCGACGAGTGAAATTGGCGAGTGGACGTTCGATGAGAAGGAATTGCGGACGGCGTTCGACAAGCACACGAAGGTCATCATTCTTAATACTCCCAACAATCCTACGGGAAAAGTTTTCTCGCGGGCGGAACTCGAGCTGATTCGGGATCTGTGTATCGAATTTGATGTGCTGGCGATTACCGATGAGATTTACGAACACATTTTGTATGACGGGACGGAACACATTTCGATGGCGTCACTGGAGGGGATGCGGGAACGGACGGTGACGATCAATGGGATGTCGAAGACGTACAGCGTGACGGGATGGCGCGTGGGATGGGCAGTTGCGCCGGAGAGGATTACGAATGCCATCCGCAAGGTGCATGACTTTTTGACGGTGGGCGCGCCGGCACCGCTGCAGGAGGCGGGCGCGGCGGCGTTGAGTTTGCCGGCGGAATATTATGCGAAGCTGGCGGAGGGATATCGAGTGCGGCGGGATCATTTGATGCCGGCGCTGGAGACGGCGGGGTTCAAGTGTTTTCGTCCGCGGGGCGCATATTACGTGATGACGGATATTTCGGCGTTCGGATTTGAGGATGATGTGGAGTTCACCAAGTATCTGGTGAAAGAGGTTGGAGTGGCGGCGGTGCCGGGGTCGAGTTTTTATCGGGATGCGCGGGATGGAGCGCGGCAGGTGCGGTTTGCGTTCTGCAAGAAGCTGGAGACGCTGGATGCGGCGGCAGAGAGGTTGGGGAAGCTGCGGGCGAGGTAGTTCAGGTTGGGGTGAAACTTCCTCTGCGGCGGAGTCAGTGCAGAGGGTAGAGATCCTTCGACTCCGTAGGGGGCTTCGCTATGCGAAGCCCCCTACTGCGCTCAGGATGACAGATGCGGCGAGCCACGCAAACGTTACTTCGTTACTACGCCGCAGGCGATGCGGTCGCCGGAGTTACCAGCGGGATCGGTCTTCATGTCGTCGGCTTTCGCGTGGACAACGATCGCGGTGCCGCCGTTGCTGAAAAGCGAATGAGGGCCGTCGCCGAGGGTCACGTCTTTGTCTTCCACGGTGGCATCGGCTTTGCCTTTCACGTCAACCGTGAAGTTCGGCATGTCGCCGGCGTGATGGCCTTCGGGGTTGTCGAAACCGTGCTTCTTGCCGTCGGGATTGAAATGCGGGCCGGCGGATTTGAAGTCTGGCGGATCGCACTTGGGATTCTGATGGAAGTGGATGGCGTGCTCGCCGGGAGGCAGATCGTGAAGATGAAGCTTGAGGGCAACACCGGATCCCTTTTGCGAGAGAGTGATCGTGCCGACGGCTTTGCCTTGGGAGTCTGTGAGTTCGACCTTCTTGGTTTTGGCCGCGCTGCTGGGAAGTGCGAAAACGAGCAGAGCAACAGCCACCGCTAACGTGGGGAGGGTTTCGCGTTTCATGCGGGGAATTATAGCCAAAGTGGCACTGCCGGGGCCAGATTGGCACAAGGGAGCTATGCTTGATCCACAGTGCGGTGGAGTATACTTCGGGAAAGTTTGAAATCTTTCCAGGGAAGAGTGCACTCATGGCGTTGAATGCGGTGGAGCAGGTAACGGAACAGGTTCCGGCAGACGATTTTCAGGCGCTGGAAGAGAAAATCTATCGCACTATCGAAATGTACAAAGCGGCGCGGCAGGCGCAGGCTACGGCGGAGCGGGATGCGCAACGGGCGCGACAGCAATTGGAAGAGCGTGAAGAGCAATTGACTACGCTGAGGCGTGAAGCGGTGCAGTTGCGGAAAGAGCGGGAAGAGATTCGGACGCGTGTGGAGAAGATGCTGGAGCAGATCGAGACGATCGCGGAGGCAAGCTAGACGGCTTCTGGCTACTAGCTTCTAGCGCGGTTCCGGATGTTAGAGCTGAAGCGATGGACGCAGAAAGCAGGTTCCTCGCTTCGCTCGGAATGACAAGATTAACGTTACTGTGTGACACCGACACTTCCGTTACTTCGTGGGATCGAATGACAAGCGCTTGTATTACCGCGTGACAAAGGCTACTCATCATGGCAACGGCAGCTAAGGATTCTACTTTGAAGGATGCGCAGAACGGCAGCGTGCGGGTGGAGATTTTTGATCAGGCCTATAACCTGCGCGGGTCGGATCCGGAATACATTCTGAAGCTGGCGGAATATGTGGACTCGAAGATGCGAGCCGTGGCCGAGGCGACGAATACGATTGACACGGTCAGGTTAGCGGTGCTGGCGGCGCTGAACATTGCCGACGAGTATCATCTTTTGCGGCGGAAGCAGGAGAACGGGTCGACCGATTATCAGAAGCGGGCGCACGTGCTGGCTAGCGCGCTGGATGAACTTTTGGAAGACGACCGCAGGGCGGGATAGTCTGGGGCGGCCATCCCGCGGCCAGTTATGAATCCGCATCTGTTGCTACATTGCCCCAATCCCGACCAAGAGACCTAAATAGAGAACTGGAACGTCGCATCCCTATGGGCGAGGCATTCTTCAACTCCGCCTCTAGATAGAGTCCATTCCTGCTTCAGGTCGACATTTTTCACGTACGCACCCGCGTAGATTGCAATCGCCGATTGTGAAGGCGAGATTACTTTAGTTGCAAGTGGCCTGCCAACTATTTGCGGTTTCACTATTGCTAAACCGGCGAAGGTTCTCCTAGCATCAGAGGTGAAAGCCGGCCTGCGGGGTTGGTGATGGCGGTAACCGATTTTTGAACCAATGCTGAATGAACGGGGACTCGACTCGAACTAGGATCCGGTGTGCAACGCTCCGCCACGCGGAGATGCCTAAAGGGTCTCGGCGGGTTCCCAACGTCTACCTGACGGTTCATTCTCGGCCCGTCACACGGCACAGTGGGTCGGCTTGAATTGTTTCCGCCATCGCGGGCTTCCACAGGTTTCTTCCGGCTCTGCTGAGTGTAGAAACGTTCTCTGTGCGGGTAGGGATGGTTCGAGTGCGCGGGAACATCGCTTCGCGCTGCTCCTGCTCCGCTCAGCATGACAGACCAATCAGTAATGCCAGTTCCGCTCAGCATGACAGACAAATCAGTAACTGCCTGGTCGCTCACCCTCACAAAAAGCGGTAACTTCCCTGCTACACTGGATCGCGTAGCAAATGCTTGTTTCCTGCATCTAATTAAACTGTGTATCCACAACTAGTGCATTTCGGGCGATTTTTTCTGCCGACGTATGGCTTCCTGGTTTCGACGGGAGTGCTGATCGGGTTATGGATCAGCGTGCGCAATTCCGAGCGGCTGGGGATCGACGGTGATAAGGCATGGAACCTGGGAATTCTGGTGGTGCTGTGCGGAATTCTGGGCGCGAAGGTTCTCTACGTCATTAACGAGTGGGGCTATTATTCGAAACATCTGGGAGAGATTTTCAGCGTCACTACGTTGCAGGCGGGCGGAGTTTTTTCCGGAGGGTTGATTGCGGCTTTTGCGGCGGCGGCGTGGTACGTGCACCGGCATCACATGCCTCCGCTGGGAACCTGCGACGCGTTTGCTCCGGGGCTGGCGTTGGGGCACGCGATCGGGCGGCTGGGATGTTTTGCGGCGGGATGCTGCTACGGGAAAGAAACGCATCATTTCTGGGGCGTGGTGTTTCGCAATCCGCTGGCGAATCAGATTACGGGGACGCCGCTGAACGTGCCGCTGGAGCCGACCCAGCTTTTTGAGGCGGCGGTGGAGTTTGCGAATTTCGTTTTTCTGATGTGGCTACTGAAGCGGCGAAAATTTGACGGTCAGATTTTTGGGGCGTTCCTGTTTATCTATGGAGTCGCGCGGTTCTTTCTGGAATTTCTACGCGATGATCCGGGGCGCGGATCGGTGTTTGGCGGGGCCATGTCGGGGACGCAGCTGATTGCGATTGGGCTGGTGATTGGGGGCGGGCTGATCTGGTGGTTGCGGCCGGGAGCGAAGGGCGTGGCGGCGCAGGCGGTGGGAGCGACGCGGTAGATTGGCCGGCATCATTGACGAAATGAGGCATCCCCACGGGTGCCGCGCACGTAGTTCCATTGCACCCGGCGTTAAGAACGCCGGGCTATTTTTAGGCGTCCTGCGGACGCGGATTTCGCACGGCGATAGTCGCCCTACAACGCCTCTCTAACCATAACGTCTGGTATCCTCCAGCGAATGCCGGAAGCCTTTCCTATTCTTATTTTCGTTACAGCTGATGATGCGGGGAAGCGACTGGATCAATTTCTTGTGGCGCGGCTTGATAGCGTCAGCCGGGCGCGGGTGCAGGAACTTATCGCCGACGGCAAAGTGCTGGTGAACGATGCTCCAGCGAAGGCTTCGCTCAAGCTGCGCGGCGGGGAACGAGTCTGCGTGCTGGGCGAGACGCGGCGTGCGCCGCTCAAAGCTATTGCCGAGCAGATTCCGCTCAATATTGTTTATGAAGACGACGATCTGGCGGTGATCAACAAGCCGGCAGGGATGATGGTGCATGCGGGGGCCGGAGCTACCGACGATGCACGGAATCGCGGGACGCTGGTGAATGCGCTGCTGCATCATCTTGCGAGTTTGTCGGGGGTGGGCGGGGAGTTGCGGCCGGGGATTGTGCATCGCCTGGATAAGGAGACGAGCGGGCTGATTGTGGTGGCAAAAAACGATGCGGCGCATCGCAAGCTGAGCGGGCAGTTTGCGGCGCGCGAGGTCAAGAAGAAATATGTGGCGCTGGTGCATGGGTGGGTGAAAAAAGATTCGGGGACCCTGGCGCAGAGCATTAGCCGCGACCGGGTGAGGCGCACGCGGATGACTACGCGGTTGGAGGGCGGGCGGGCGGCAGTGACGCATTATCACGTGGCGCGGCGGTTGGATACGAAGTTTGGGAAGTTCACATTGCTCGACGTGAAGATCGATACGGGGAGGACACACCAGATTCGAGTGCATGTGGCGGCGATGGGGCATCCGGTGGTGGGGGATACGATGTATGGGGCGCCGAAGCAGGCGCGGGGGAAGAATGCGGTGATTGGGCTGGGGCGGAATTTTCTGCATGCGGCAGAGTTGGAGTTTCGGCATCCTCGGAGCGGAGAGATGGTTGCGTTGAAGAGCGAGTTGCCGGAGGAGTTACGAGAGTTTTTGAAGGCAGTCGAGGAGTAGGTGTTTTACGGGTCACTTCCCGGGAACGTGCCTCAGGGGCTAAAGCCCGCATCTAATCTCGACTCTTCACGCGGCCCGTTCGACTCCGCACAGGGCAGGCTGCTGAAGCGCCACTCTTCCACGGTGCTGCTTACAGTGGGGTTGAGTTGGCAAAACAAGGCACTTCAAGGGGCTAAAGCCCTCAGCCATAGCGGTCTCCAATCGCAGCGCTGGAAGCGCTGCGCCACCCAAAGTCGGCGTATGTGTATCGAACCCGAAGTGTTGGGGGCAAAATCGAGGTGTGTCCGGAGCCAGGTCTGAGGCGGTTGCAGGGGTAGATATAATAGGGTTAGATAAGGGGCATGGCTACGCGAAATACTTTACTGAGAAGCTCATTCGCTCGGGTGGCGTTTTTCCTGCTGGTGGCGGGTGCGTGGCAGGTTGGCATGGCGCAAGCGGGTGCGGCGCCATCTTCCTCGCCGGCATCATCTCCGGCGTCGGCAGCGCCTTCCTCGCAAACATCATCTGAGCAGGCAGCACCGGCCGCGACAACCGCGCCACAGGCTGCGCCCGGGGAGCAGAATTCCGGGGGCCCGGGGGCCGACAATGCAGATGTCCTCAAGATCCGGGTGGGCATCAACGAAGTGAATGTTGTGTTTACGGTGACGGACAAGCACGGCAAGCGCGTGACGGACTTGAAGCAGAACGATTTTCGCATTGTGGATGACAGCAAGCCGGCGGTTGAGGTGCGAAGCTTCCACGCAGAAACGAATTTGCCGCTGCAGGTGGGATTGTTGATCGATGCCAGCAGTTCGGTGCGCGACCGGTTCAAGTTCGAGCAGGAATCGGCGATCGAATTTTTGAACCAGACGGTCCGCAAACGTTACGATCAGGCGTTTGTGGTGGGATTTGATGCGACGCCAGAGGTGATGCAGGATTTCACCGATGACACGGAAAAGCTGGGCCACGGAGTTCGCGAGCTCCGGCCGGGTGGCGGGACGGCGCTGTACGATGCGCTTTACTACGCTTGCCGCGACAAACTGCTGAAAGCGCCGCAGATTGGGCCGACGCGGCGGGCGATTATCCTGCTGAGCGATGGGGAAGACAACCAAAGCCACGTGTCGCGGGAGGAAGCGATTGAAATGGCGCAACGGGCGAATGCGATCATCTACACCATCAGCACGAACGTGAGCGGCACGAAGGGGGCTGGTGATAAAGTGCTGGAGCGCATGGCGGACGCCACGGGAGGCCGCGCGTTTTTTCCGTTCCAGATTCGCGATGTGACCAACGCGTTTGGCGAGATTCAGGAAGAGTTGCGCAGCCAGTACGACGTATCGTACAAGCCGGCGGACTTCAAGGCGGACGGGCACTTTCGCACGATTGAGATCGTGGCCAACGACCGAAAGAATTTCAAGGTGAGGGCGCGGCGAGGATATTACGCGCCGGTGGTGCAATAAGAAAAAGCGGCTCCCGGCTCCCGCCTCAGGCCTTTCGATTTGGACAGCAGTTCCTTCTTCAGGCAACCGATGCCGGGATATTCTGGGACACCACTTCCGAAAAAATTGGGGATCAAGGCCGGGTTTCGCGTACGATTTGCGAACGCACCGGGGGAAGTGCTTGCGGAGTTGGCGGGCGCATTGGCGGAGTGCAAAGTTCTCCAGCAGGGGGACGGGCTTGATTTTGCGATGCTCTTTACCACGGCGCGGGCGGAATTGACCAAGGAATTTTCGCGGATGGCAAAGCGGCTGAGTCCGGCGGGGATGTTGTGGGTGAGCTGGCCGAAGAAGAGTTCGGGAGTCGCAACAGACTTGAATGATAACGTGGTCCGCAAGATTGGCTTGGACGCGGGACTGGTGGACGTGAAAGTTTGCGCGGTGACGGAAATTTGGTCGGGGCTGAAGTTTGTACGGCGGGTGAAAGACCGCGGATAAAAGATTGAAGGATGGATTAGGCCTCGGCCTAGCCGGCGATGGAGCCGGTTAGCTCCCGCCGACCCGGCCTGGCTGGAGCAAATCTACGCCGTGCGCGAGCCCATGACGAAGTGGGCTACAAAGGAAATGACGGCGAACAGCAACAGAAGATGGATCAATCCGCTGGCTATGTGGAACATCAGAAAACCACCAGCCCACAGAATGAGCAGCAACAGAGCAATCACGAGAAACGGTCCGAATCGCATCTACGCCTCCTGACGTTCGCGTTCTAGTTCGCCGAACGCGCACGAGAACAATTCTGTTTATACGGCGCACGAGGGCGGGAAAATATCGGCAGAAGACTGTAAAGTGGCGAGGGTGCAGCCGTAGGAAAGACTGCGCAGATCGAGGAGTTAGCGATGGTTCGAGTGGGGTTAATTGGATTTGGGTTGGCGGGTCAGGCGTTTCATGCGCCGGTGATTCGTGGCGTCGAGGGGATGGAATTGGCTTGCATCCTGGAGCGCAAGGGATCGCGAGCGCGGGAAAAATATCCTGACGTGCGAGTGGCGCGGACGCTGGACGAATTACTGGCCGATAAAGGAATTCAGCTGTGTGTGATTGCGACTCCGAATGATTCGCATTTCGAACTGGCGCGGGCTTGCTTGCTGGCGGGGCGCGATGTAGTCGTGGATAAACCGTTCGCACCGACGCTGGCGGAATCCGAAGAACTGGTACGGCTGGCGAAGGAGCACGGTCGATTGATTACGGTGTATCAGGACCGGCGGTGGGATGGCGATTTCGGGACGGTGAAGAAGATCGTGCAGTCTGGGAAGTTGGGCGAGATTGTGGAGTATGAGTGCCGGTATGACCGGTTTCGTTTGGAACCAAAGCAAAATGCCTGGCGGGAAAAAGCGGATCAGCCGGGAGCGGGAGTTTTGTTTGATTTGGGGCCGCATGTGATCGATCAGGCGCTGGTCCTATTTGGCGAGCCGAAGGCGATTACGGCGACGGCGTTCTGTCAGCGGGAGACGTCGCAGGTGGATGATGCGTTCGATGTTTGCCTGGAATATCCCAGACTGCGAGCCATGGGGCGGGCGCGGATTGTTGCATATGCGCCGGGGCCGCACTTTTTGATCCACGGGACGAAGGGATCGTTTGTGAAGTATGGCATGGATCCGCAGGAGGCGCGGCTGCGAGGAGAGAATGTTCCGCAGGGATTGGATTGGGGCGCGGATTGGGGCGAAGAAGCGGAAGAGTTGTGGGGGACGTTGAGTGCGGTGGGCGAGCCCAGCGTGAAAGTGAAGACGGATCGCGGAGACTATCGCGGGTTCTATGAGAACGTGCGGGACGCGATTGAAAAGAAGGTCCCGCTGGAGGTTACTCCGGAGCAGGCACTGCGCACGATGCGGGCGATTGTGCTGGCGCGCAAGAGCAGCCGGGAGCGGAGAACGGTCGAGTGGGGAGAAGCGGCGGAGTGAGGTTGCCAGGCTGAACCCAGTTTGTGGCTTGAACAAAGAATGGTCGAGCTTTGCTCGACCGGACAGCCGAGGGCGGCTGTCCCCACATGAGCATGGTCACTTCTTTTTGGCTCGCGCTGGTGGTAATCTGCTTGCGCCCATGAAAAATCTTACGCGTCGAGTATTCGGCAAGACTTTAGCCGGCGCCGCTGCAGTTGCGGCTGCCAGCGCCTCTTTGCCCCGGATTGCATTCGCTCAATTAGCCAAGGCGGGGTTGCTGCGATTTCCGGCCAACTTTGTCTGGGGCTGCTCTACCGCTTCCTATCAGGTTGAGGGCGCGGTAAATGAGGACGGACGGAAGCCATCGGTGTGGGATACGTTCTCGCATACGCCGGGCAAGACGTTTCAGGGAGAGACAGGCGATATCGCCGATGATTCTTATCATCGCTATAAAGACGACGTAAAGCTGCTCAAGAACCTGGGCGTGAGTGGATACCGCTTCTCGATTTCGTGGTCGCGAGTTTTCCCCGACGGGACCGGGCAGCCAAACCAAAAAGGACTGGATTATTACCAGCGTGTGGTTGACGAACTGCTGAAGAACAACATTGCACCCTACGTCACGCTGTTTCACTGGGACCTGCCGCAGGCTTTGCCGGGGGGCTGGCAGTCGCGCGACACTTCGAAGGCATTCGCCGATTATGCCGGGTATATGGCCAAGCATCTTTCGGATCGCGTCGGCCACTTCTTCACGATCAACGAGTTCACCTGCTTCACCGACATAGGCTACAAAGAGGGGCGATTCGCGCCAGGGTTGAAGTTGCCGGATGGAGAGGTGAATCAGATACGCCACAACGCGGTGCTGGCGCACGGGATGGCGGTGCAAGCGATTCGAGCCAATGCCAAGAGCGGAACGCAGGTTGGTCTGGCGGAAAATGCGACGGTTTATGTGCCGGTGATCGAGGACCAGACGCAAATCGAGGCGGCGCGGCGAGCAACGCGCGAAGGGAACGCGCCGTTTCTCACGGCGCTGATGGAAGGCAAGTACACCGACGGCTATCTGCAACGGGAGGGCGCGAATGCGCCCAAGGTGGAGGCTGGCGATATGAAGATCATCGGCAGCCCGCTGGATTTTGTCGGGCTCAATGTGTACACGCCAGAGTACGTTCGCGCGGACTCGTCAACGGCGGGCTACGTGGTGGAGAAGCGGCAGACTTCGTATCCGCGGATGGCCTCGGACTGGCTATACATTGGACCGGAAGTGATCTACTGGGCGGTGCGCAACGTCAGCGATATCTGGAAGCCGAAGGCTCTCTACATCACAGAGAACGGTTGCTCGGCAGACGATGTGATCACCGCCGATGGACGCATCGAGGACACGGACCGCGTGATGTATTTGCGCAATCACCTGACGCACCTGCATCGCGCCGCTTCGGAGGGCTATCCGATCAAGGGGTACTTCCTGTGGAGCCTGATGGACAATTACGAGTGGGCGGACGGTTACAGCAAGCGATTCGGACTGCACTACGTTGACTTCAAGACGCAGACGCGGACTCCGAAGCTCAGTGCGGAATGGTACCGCGAAGTGGTTGCGCAGAATGCGGTCGAATAGTCAACGCTATTGCTGTTGGTCGCGCTTGGTTGCGTAGTATCCGGCGCGGGTCTGGATTTTGTAGCCTTGTTTTGATTTGATTTCGAGTTTGCGGTAGCCGCCGTCGAGCACGGTGTTGGTCGAGGTGTAGCCGAGGGTATATTGGCTGCGCAATTCGGCGGCGATCTGGTCGAAGGCTTCCTTCAGCTTGTCGAATTTGTTGCCTACGTTGATGACCCTACCACCCGTGGCTTCAGTGAGTTTTTTCATTTCGCTTTCGCCGCTGTAGCCCATGCCCATGCTGTAATAACCGCCGCGATCGGCACAGAGCAGGACGTAGACGATGGCGTCGGCTCTCTGGGCAGCTTCGATGGCGTCTCTGATTTTGAGTTTGCTGCCTTCGTCTTCGCCGTCGGTGAGAAGGATCATGGACTTGCGACCGACTTCTTTGGCAAGCATGTCGTGGGCCGAAAGATAAACCGCGTCGTAAAGGACTGTGCCGGGAGCGTTGTGAACGGGAACGGGACCCTGGCCAAGTCCGGGAATTCCGCTGGCGCCGCTGCTGACTCCACTATTGATTTTCACTTTGTTCAGGGCCGCTTGCAGGCGGTGAACGTCACGGGTGTAATCCTGAATCAGTTCGGATTGGACGTCGAAGTCCATCACGTAGGCTTCGTCTTTGTCAGTGAGAATCTGGCGAAGGAATGCGCCGCCGACTTCCTTTTCCATGTCGAGGACTCGGATCTGGCTGCCGGATGTATCGATGAGGATGCCGAGGGTGAGCGGGAGATTCGATTCGGCGGTAAAGTATTTGATGGTTTGCGGCTTGCTGTCTTCAAAGACCTGGAAGTCGTCCTTGGTTTGATTGGGAATCAGAGCGCCATGCTTGTCCTTGACGTTGAAGAAGACGCCCACAACGTTGACGTTGACCTTGAGGGTTTCGTCTGATTTCTCGGGGGCGGATTGACTTGAGTCCTGGCCTGCATTGGCGGACTGAGCCATAGCGGCCGGAGCGGCAGCGTACAGGGCGACCAGGTAAGAAAGGACCAAGGTAGCGACGGCGGGCAAAAATCTCGGATTAGCGGATAGTTTGGGCACGAAAGATTCCCTCGCGAGGTTTTTGTTAGTCTAGTCCTTTAAACTTGGATGCACCAAATGGTATGGTTCAGGCATCCCAACGGTGTGAAGGCATTTCTGTGGGATTAGTTGGCTGGGAGCAAAGATAAACAAATTCCGAGCGCTAGCTCTGAGGCATGGGACGGAAGGTGACAGTGAGGAACCAAACCGGGGCTCAAAAGAGACCACGGACGGTCGTAGCCGGATGGGTGGCCGCCGTTCTCGTTGCCGGATGTTTCGGCGCATACCTTGTTGCTGGAGTTCTAAAGATGGCGGCGCAGGCTTCCGGGAGCCAGGCACAGCCTGCGCAAACCCAACCCTCGCAAAATCAGGCGGCACAGGCTGATGAAATTCCTGACGCGCCGACCGTTCAGCCGTCGGCGACGCCAGCCGAGCCACCGCCGATTCCCAAACCAGAGGAAAAAAAGCCGACGACGGTAGATAGAAATCCGTGGACGAACCAACCGAATACCCCACCAGCCCAGCCGGCCACAGCTCCAAGCGACGACAATGCGGGGCCGCCACCACCCATGCCGCCGGTGAAGACGGTGCCACCGGGTTCGGTGAAAGCGCCACGCGCCCAGGAGGAGCTTTACACCTATGTGGTGCACACCAATTTTGTACAGGTACCGGTTACGGTGCAGGATCGTGATGGCCGGAGAGTAGATGGGCTTTTGCCCACTGACTTCAGCGTCAAGGAAAACGGTACGCCACAGAAGTTAACCTTTTTCAGCAGCGATCCCTTCGCGCTTTCGGTGGCGATTGTGCTGGATCTGGGGATGCAGGATGCGGCGTTGCAAAAGGTAAACCAGACATTTCCGGCGCTCATAGGAGCGTTTGCGCCTTATGACGAAATCGCACTTTATACCTACAGCAGCACGGTAAGCGAGGTCAGCGATTTTACAGCAGCCGGGCAAAAATTGACCGCCTTGCTGAATCAGATGAAAGTGGAGCGCGGGCGTAACAACGGCGTCCCGGTGATGAGCGGTCCACTTGCGCCAAACGGGCCCATCGTCAATGGAATCCCGGTGGGCAGTCCTACGCAACCAGTCTATACACCGCCGAAAGAGGCGCATGTTTTGAACGACGCTATTCTTCGGGCGGCACTCGACCTGCGTAAACGCGATCGCACACGGCGCAAGATTATTTTTGTGATAAGCGACGGACGGGAATACGGCAGCGAGGCCAGCTTCCGCGATGTGCTGAAGGTACTGTTATCGAACGAAATCCAGGTGAAGGCGGTGGCGCTCGACAGCGGGGCGCTGCCGGTCTACGACAAGCTGGAGCGGCTGCATCTGCCGAAACAAGGGTATGACGAAATCCTTCCAAAATACGCTTCGGCCACGGGTGGATTGCCGGTTTACAAGGAGCTTACGCAGAGCTCGATAGAAGATAGCTATGCCCAAGCGATGGGTGAGGCACGCAGCCAGTACACGCTGGGCTATACGCCAATCGCGCCAAAGACGCCGACCGCCAAGGCCTACCATGATATCGAGGTTCTGGTTAACCGGCCCGGACTAAAGATTTATACGAAGGCGGGATATTATCCGGCTTTGGCTACGCGGTAGATCAGCGGTGACGTTCGACCAGGTCAGTCTTTGCAGCCTATCGGGACCGGCGTTTCGGACTCGAATTCCGAATCCAGTATGTGATTTGCGGCCTTCGGGACCCCTCTTGCAGGAGGGGTCACCTGAGTAACCTGCGGGGCAACGGGTGCGTGTGATATAAAAGGCCCGAGCCCCCAAAGGGATATTTTTGCGCGCGGAAGGGTGTGTGATCCGCGCTTTTTGAGGAAAGCCTTGAGTTTCATCAACTTCGCAGCCCGCGAGATCAATTGCAAAATCGTGTACTACGGCGCCGGGCTGGGCGGCAAAACCACCAACCTGCAGGTGATCTACCAGAAGACTGCCGAGCAGCAGAAAGGCAAGATGATCTCGCTCGCCACCGAAACCGAGCGAACCCTGTTCTTCGATTTCCTGCCTCTCGATCTGGGAACGGTGCGCGGATTCAAGACCCGAATCCACCTTTACACGGTGCCGGGGCAGGTATTCTACGATGCCAGCCGCAAGCTGATTTTGCGCGGAGTGGATGGCATCGTGTTCGTAGCCGATTCGCAGGAACAGCGCATGGATGCCAACGTGGAAGCGCTGGACAATTTGATGTCGAACCTGAAAGAGCACGGCTACGACTTCAATAAGATTCCCTACGTGCTGCAACTGAACAAGCGCGACCTGCCCAATATTCTCTCCACCGAAGACCTGGGGAAAGAGCTCCGCAAGAAAAATGAGGCCATGATCGAGGCGGTTGCTTTTCAGGGCACGGGGGTGTTCGAGACCTTGAAAGAGATCGCCAAGCAGGTGCTCACGGAGCTGAAGGCTGGCGGGTAGGGACGGCAGTTCTCAGTTCTCAGCGGCAAAATCTCGTGCGCCGCAGTAACCTGAAACACCCGGCGGTATGCGCGTTACCGGCCTACACTGGTCTGACTCACACGCAATTTTGATTGGGTTATTTCGTTCACGTCCAGATCGCCGCTCTTGTCTTTATCCAGCCGGTCGAACTCGGCTTCCATGAATTTCATGTACTCTTCCTTGGAGATCCTGCCGTTCTTGTCTTTATCCATGAGGAGGAGCAGTTGTTTGACCTCCTCTTCTCCGAGCGCCAATTTGTCCTGCGGCTTGGGAACTGCAGCCTTGGTTTGTGCGATTCCCGTCCCTCCCATGACCAACGTGGCGACCAGCGCTGCGATGGCCACGACGACCAATGCGACGTTTGTTCGCTTCGACATATTCGACTCCTATGATTCTGCGTGTCTTTTCATTTTCGTTTCTCAGAAGAAAAAAATGATATCGCCCTCGAGCAGTGAGCTGGCTCTTCTTCCTGCCGTTCTGAGCCGCCGGGAGTTGGGCTGGCCGGAGGGCTCTGTGGTTGATTCGTTCCAGCCTGTGGTCCGGCAGCATTCTGAGACGCAGTTTCGATTTGCGGATTTGGACCCGCGGAGGAAGAAGGACCGGCGGTAGATTCGTCAGACGTCGTCTGGCTATAAGCTGCGGGTAGGCTGAAAAAGAACGTCATCTGAATCAAGCAGAGAATTGCGAGAGAAAACAATGTCCGGGCAGAGATCAAATGGCTCCCACCTCGCGAATGGGTTCGAAAGCGTCAGCAAGAGGAAGCTTATCGGGCGCCACATAAGGAAGCTGTAAAGGAGCACGCAGGAATTCCTTTGGTTCGCAGCGGTTTTTCTGCTGGGCGATTGCCCTGTTACTCCTTCGCGGCACATTCAGATCGCAATGGCGGTCGGTCACAAGTCAAATCAGATCCCAAACAATCTCCATATTTCCTCTCATCGTTCATTCTTTAGAATTCGACCCTGAGCGCCAGCTGCCCAGTGCGGTTGCCTGCGTTCTCGGCAGTTTGCGGAGCGCTGAGAACGCCGAAAGTTGGGTTGTCGATTTGCGTTGCGGGAGGAGCGAAGTTGGTGTGATTGAGCACGTTGGTAAATGTGGACTCGAAGCGCACCTTTATTCTCTCTGTAACGTGAAATGATTTGGCGAGGCCCAGGCTGGCGGCGGTGGTGCCGGGCCCCTGCAGGATGCCGACGCCGGCATTGCCAAAGCGTCCCGCGCCGCCAGGGGTGGGGGCGAAGGCCGCGAGGTTGAAGTATTCCGCACGAGATTGGCCCTGGTAGAAATTTGTCGAGACCTGATCGGGACGCAGGAAAGCGCCACGGTTAACGACGTTGGTGTTGGACTGATCGTAGGAATCGCTGATGCTCGGAGTGAGCCACGGGCCGGTTTCAAGCAGAGTCACGGTGGTCAGCTCCCAACCGCCGAGCAGGCCATTCTTCCAGCCGCCGGTGTTCAGGAAAGTGCGCCCCCGACCGAAGGGTAGCTGGTAGAGACCGGTAAGAAGAAAACGCTGATGGCGAGTGCCCTCGACATTGCCGTAATCGCTGCGGATGTTGAACCTATCGGCAATGGGGATGCCGTAGTTGACCTCGCCGGCAAATGCGGTTGGCGTATCGCCCTGATTATTGGCGAGATTTTTCGCCAGCGTGTAATTGGCGGTGAAGTAGAGGCCATGTGACGTCTTGTGGGTCTCCTCGACTTCAAGTGCATTGTAGTTGGCCTCGCCAGCGTTGGAGGTGCTGTAGAGCGTAAACCAGTTGTGGTAAGGGGCACGCGGATCGACGTATGGACTGGCAGCCGTTGTCTGATAAGGAATCGTGCTGGCAGGAATCTGATTGAGGTCTTCGGTAATGCTCAGGCGGTAAGTGTGCATGCCAACGTAGCTGACGCGCAGGCTGTCGTTACCAGCGAGTTGACGCTCCACGGTGAAATTCCACTGATTGGCTTGAGGATCCCGGTAATTGGGATCGACTCCCTGATCGAGTCCGCCTCCGCCATATTGCACGCCCACCGTGGGTGGCGCGGTGTTGGGGAATCGGATGAGAGGTGCTGTTACTGTACCGCTGTTGGTGTAGGTGTGCAGCGCGGAGGTCGGGTTACCACTGTTGTTGAAGGATAGAGGGCCGAGATTGGTCACGGTAAAAACGCCGAAACCCGCACGGATGACCGTCTTTGTATCGTTAAAGGGGCGGTAGGCGATGGAGAAACGCGGCTGGAAGTTACGCATATAGATGTTGCGCAGTGACTGCGGCAAGTGATCCTGGCTGGCGGTGACATAGTTGCTACAGGGCAGCGCTGTATTGCCGAGGTTGCAGGCATTGAACGACTGCTGGAAGGCGACGTTCGACGCCTGGATGTTCTGCTGGGCTAGATAGGCAGCGAGATTGTTGGGCACGACGATTGAGTTACTTCGCTGATCGAAGTTCGCCAGGTTTCCGCCATCTTCGCTAAAGCCTGGAAGGATCTGCCAGCGTAGGCCGTAGTTCAGCGTGACCCGACTGTTGATTTGGTATTCATCCTGGCCGAAAACGCTGTACTGCCATGCGGTTCCGGCGACGTCAGGGCTGGAGACTGCGAAGAAAATGGTGGTGGGCTCGCCATACAGGAAGTCGCCGAAGGCGTTGCCGGTAAATGTGGGCTGAAAGGTGAATTGCCCGAAATCATCGGAAGGCAGGAAGGTCTCGATATCGGCATAGCGTACCCTGCGCGCATCAATCCCCCCCTTTAGAGTGTGCTTGCCGCGCGTCCAGGTGAGATTGTCGGTGAACTGCGTGGTCTTCGACTGAGTGATTCCGGTTTTGTCGCGACCAATGGGAGTGAATCCAGTCCCGGCGCTGAAATTGAAAGTGGGGAAGGCGTGCGTCGTAGGATGCTGACTGATGTTTACGCCGGTCAGATCGAGTTGCGACAGGGCGTTCGCGCCTTCGATGGGAAAACCTACACTGGTCGCTACATTGGTAAAGCCAAAGCGAAACTCGTTGAGGAGACGTTGCGTGATGACCCAAGTGTGGGAGACGAGAAGGCTTCGGTTGTGGATGCTATCGGAGTCGTCAGGTAGAAACGGGTTGGCATAATCTTCGGTGAGGTTTTTGCGGCTGAAACGGGCGTAGGCTGACTGCTTAGCGTTGATGGTTTGGTCGATGCGGAGATCGACCCCGTCAGTACGCGCGGGCGTGGACTGGAAGTTCTCGTAATTATAGTTTGCCTGGCTGGTGACGTTGGGAAGCGGATAGTAACTCAGCAGCGCAGTGGCTGTGGGATTGATGCTACCGGGTGAAATTACCGGGCCGCCCAGTGCGGTGAGATCGCCGTTACGCTGTGCTTGCGTGGGAACCAGGAACTGCTCGGCGAGTGCGGTGGAGCGGCGATTTCCTTCGTAATCGAAAAAGAAGAATGTCCTGTCCTTGCCGCTGTAGAGATGGGGAATGCTGAGTGGGCCGCCAAGCGATCCACCAAAGGTATTGAAATGTTTTGGTGCCTTCCGATTGAAGCCGTAGGGGTCGGCATCGAGCGCGTCGTTTTGGAGATACTCAAACAGGCTGCCGTGATACTGACTGGTTCCGCTTTTCGTCGTGAAGGTAACGTCGCCCACCTGGGAAAACTCTGCGCTGTTGTTGAACGACGTTACTCTTACCGCGGAGATTCCCTCCTGCGACGGATACGCATCCTGCAGAGCGCCATTCTGGCGCACGTTGGCGGTTGAGATGCCATCGACCGAGAAGTTCACCATTGACGAACTTGCACCGCCGAGTGCGATATTTCCGGAGGTGTCTTGTTGCACATTCGGCGAAAGGGACAGCGCTGCCAGCGGGCTGGTTGTGGTGGCACGATTGTTCAGCGGGAGTTCTGTGATCTGCGTGTTGTTGATGGAATCGCTGATCACCGCGTTCTCGGTGTTAATGACAGCTACGGTGTCGGAAACTTCCACAGTCTGCGACTGACTCTTGATCCCGAGCGTGACATCGATCCTTAGCGTCTGCCGGGCAGATAGTTCCGCAGACGGGACCTTGAACTCCGCGAAGCCCGGGGCTTCGGCAGACAAGGCATAGCTGCCGGGCTTGAGGTTCACGAATTCAAAGGATCCGTTTTGGTCCGACGTCGTGGAACGGGTACTGTTGTCGTCCAAACTCTTGATTTTGACCGACGCGTCGGGCACAACTGCCTGGGTAGAATCGTGCACAACGCCGACAATGCTGCCGAAGGTTGACTGTGCGTTGGCGGAACTGATGGCCCCGAGAATACACAGAACAAGAAGCGAGGCCGCGATGCCTGACTGAAAGACTGCCTTGATCACTGCACTACCCTCCACTGAGACGAGTACCCGGAAATCTCCTTTGCAGTTCACGCCCAGTGAAGGCAAGCTAGCACGCCGGAAATAAAGAAAGTGTGGGGCGGATAATAAGGGAATCGTAAAGTCACGCCGCAAAAGAGCGATAGAGTGCATCGGAAACGCCGATGCACAGTGCGAACAAAAGCAGAGGGATGCCAGGTGCTAAGCGGGCAATGGCAATCCCTGCTTAAACACGCAACCAGACTTTGTAGCGGTACTTGATGATCTTTTCTTCTCCCGCCTTTAATGCGACTTCCCAGGTGAGTCGAGAGAGCGGGTTATCGACAGCGATGCCTTCTGCCAGTTTGGTGGCTTTGCCGTCGTCGGTCTGAGATTCGACACTGCCCCGCACTTTATCGGAGATGCTCAGACGCACGTTTTTGCTTTTGTAGTTCTTGATGGTGAGCGTGCCTTCGATGGTCACTTGGTCGTAGTTGTAGTTGCGGCGGCGCTGAACATCCTTCTGGCGCTCTACTTCATTTTCTTCATGGCTCGCGCGAATGTCGGTTGCGACGGTAAGCTTCAGACTTGAGGTTGCAGCTTTGGGTGTGTAGGGCAAGGTGTCCTGGGAAACGGGCTTGGTGCCAGAGATCACCATAGTGGGAGCGCTGGTCCAGGGAAACTTCGTTGTATTCTTCAGACGAAGGGCATGCCAGACATCATCTTTAGGGGAGTGGTCCGATCCCGGAATGAAGTTGTTCTGCGGAATTCCGAATCCATCCACGCGAGGCTGATCTTCCACGTTCCACTCGTAGATGTGCTCATAGCTCACGGCGTCGGAAAAGACGTTGTAAGTAGCGCGCTCGCCGCGAGCCAACGTGACATTCTTCCGGCTGTAAAGAAAAAGATCTTCTTCCTGCGCTCCCTTTAACTCTTGAATGGTGGACTCGAAACTCGGCGCCTCGGCATCCATCGCGATAACGCCGCCGATTCCGCCGCCAACCGTCATTTGCCCTGTCAGCGCGTTGGAATAGCGCGCGTTCATGTCATCTTTCTTGCGGGAGGCGGCCTGCATGAAATCGAGCAGACTTTGTTCCAGCGCCATGGGTGACGGGATGTTTGCATAGGCAAAGTTCGGAACGCCTACGACGAAGAACAAGTCGGTATCCTTCAGGTCCTCGGCATCATCGACGAGTACGGATTGCATGGTGATCTGCGCGGTCTGGTCATCTTTCAGGGAGATCAGATAGGAGGGGGTCCACCCCAATCCGTGTTCGAGATATCCCATGGTCAGGTTGGCATGCACGGAAGCGCCTTTGATTTTGAAGCGCAGCGCCTTGCGTTCTTCTTCCTGGGGTTGCTGGAGCACGGGGTCCGCCGTCAGAATTACGCGGGCGACATTGTGGAAATAGAGAGCTAAGAGCTTCGCTTCTGACTTGAGCAGGAGATATTCCGGCATGACGCGTGGTGGCGGAGGCGAGTTCGGATAGAAATTGTTCTCCGGGTTGGCTGGTGGCGGGGAGCCGGCCGGCTTCTCCACTTGGCGAAAACCAACGATCTCGCCGACGTATTCTTTTTGATTGTTATCGATGACGGTGACCGTCTTCCCGGCATTGGCCAGCAAAACCTCGGCCAAGATGGCAAGGTTCTGTTGCGCTGAGATTTTGTAGCGGTGAGCAACGACCTCATCGAGCGATATTCCCGGATCATTGGGGGTAATCCACAAAGAACCGAGAGTTGCTTCCGGGACCGGGGAAAGATTTCCGACGCCGGCCTCGAGATGTGCGTCGCCCTGCTTTACCACAAATGCCAACCCATTCTTGAAGACGGCGACGGCCGTCGGTTTTAGTTCGGTTTCCGGCGCCTCTCCGGAATGGGCAGCGAGTGACGAGAGAACGCATGTACAGGCAACCAAAACGAACCGGCGCGGGATCTTCATCGGAACTCCTTTACTTCAACTGACCACGATTATGCGGCGCGAAGGCAGGGAGAGCGAGATACAAGTAAGGTTCCGAACAAGTGACGCGCCAGCTTGTTTGTAACGTTTTGGTCTTGAAGCGCACTACCAAACAGAAGTGTGGTGCCAGCTGGCGCCGTCGCAAGGACGCCAGCCACCGTGCGGAGGTCTACATGTTTGCGCGTAAGGTTGCTGCTCTGCTTAAGCCGAATTCGCTCTTGGAATTCACGAATCTGATCGAGAATAAAATTCTTCCCTGGCTGAGAAGGCAAGACGGTTTCCTGGATCTGATCACGCTGGCCGTCCCGGATAGCGACGAAGTCGCTACGATCAGCTTCTGGGATCGCCAAGCGAACGCGGACGCTTATCAGACAGAGGGTTATCCAGAAGTGATGGAGATTCTGGGAAGGCTCCTGGACGGGACGCCTTACGTCAAGACCTTTGAGGTTGTGGGCTCAACGCTTCAGAGGATTGCCCCCGTACGGACGGCTCCGGGTAAGCATCTGCACGAGTGCCGTTCGACCGAACTTGACTATCGATCGACTGATACCGCCTGATCGAGTGGCGGGTAATTGGTGAAACGTCACGCTTCCGCGCGTGAGTCCAATGGTGCCAGGCACGCATCTACGCAGGCATGGCAAAGTTGACGGAATTCAGCCTGGGCGACACCGTAGCGGTTCTCAGCCGCACTCCTGCTTCACTCGATGCATTGTTACGCGGCCTTCCTAGTGGGTGGGTGCGTTCCGACGAAGGAAAAGACACATGGAGCGCCTTCGATATCGTTGGCCATCTGATCGTCGGTGAGCGCACTGACTGGATGCCGCGGGTGCGGATTATCCTTGAGAACGGCGAAGCGAGGACATTTGATCCCTTTGACCGCTTCGCGCAGGCGAAGGAGAGTCAGGGCAAATCACTGGAGCAGCTCTTGGACGAATTCGCCCGCTTGCGACGCGAAAATCTGGCGGCGCTGCAGGCAATGAATTTACATGAGGAAGACTTGAAGCGGCGAGGAAGACATCCAGCGTTGGGGGTGGTGACCTTATCGGAGCTTCTGGCGACGTGGGCCGTACACGACCTTACTCATCTGCATCAACTATCCCGCGTGATGGCGTATCAGTATCGTGACCTGGTCGGTCCGTGGAGCGCTTATCTGGGCGTGCTGAAGTGTAGCGGCCATAGCGCACCGTAGGACAATCGAGTTCGGGGAGGGCAAAGATTCAGCAATGAGCAACATTCTAGTTACGGGCGGGTCGGGCTTCATCGGGAGCCATACCATCTTGCAGTTGCTGGCAGCGGGACATCAGGTGCGGACTACAGTAAGGAACTTGAAGCGCGAGGGCGACGTGCGCGCGATGCTGAAGGAAGGCGGGGCTGAGGTGGGCGATCGCTTGCGCTTCGTCGCCGCCGATCTGGAAAAAGATGCGGGCTGGCCGGAAGCCGTGGCCGGTTGCGAATACGTGCTGCACGTGGCGTCGCCATTTCCGCCCGGCGTGCCCAAGAATGAAGACGAACTGATTGTGCCGGCGCGCGAAGGCGCGCTTCGCGTATTGCGCGCGGCGCGGGATGCCGGTGTGAAACGGGTGGTGCTGACCTCCTCATTCGCGGCGATCGGTTATGGCCCGAAGGAGCAGAACGCGCCGTTCAACGAGACGAACTGGACGGATGCTAACGGCGAAGGCGTGACGGCCTATGCGAAATCGAAAACATTGGCGGAGCGCGCGGCTTGGGATTTCGTTGCTGAAGAAGGTGGCGGCCTTGAGCTTTCCGTGGTCAATCCAGTGGGCGTATTCGGCCCTGTGCTGGGACCTGACTATTCGACTTCGATTCTTTTAGTGCAGCGCATGATGGACGGAGCGATGCCGGGAGTCCCAAGGCTTTATTTCGGCGCTGTGGATGTGCGCGACGTCGCTGACTTGCACATTCGCGCCATGACTCATCCCGCGGCCAAGGGCGAACGCTTCCTGGCGGTCGCTGGCGACTTCATGTCGATGCTCGACATCACCGAGGTGCTTAAGCGCCGCATGGGCGCGGCGGCTAAAAGAGTGCGGACCAGGGAGTTGCCGAACTGGCTGGTGCACATCGCGGCACTCCGCGATCCGGCGGTGAAGCTGATCCTGCCAGAGCTTGGCAAAAAGAAGAATGGTACCAACGAAAAAGCCAGGCGAATGCTGGGCTGGGCGCCACGTTCGAACGAGGAGGCTATTGTCGCCACGGCAGAGAGTCTGGTGCGGCTCGGGATGCTGAAAGACAGTCAGCAAAAGGCCGCCTGACTGAGGCACGGAAAACTTCCTTATGTTCCTTCGCTAGAAGGAATCCGCTGCGCCTCGACTGGGACATTATCGGAGCTTGAATCTGGGGGCCCCGGGCGGAGTCGAACCGCCGACCAACGGTTTAGGAAACTCAGTGACAAACTAGGAATCGCTGCTGTTTAAGCGGTTACAAAGGTGATC
>Ga0074045_10000388_pt1 | contig 43371 bp, 41 predicted proteins | sample BogForMeECP23OM2_FD_94442 | JGI IMG/M metagenome (GOLD analysis project Ga0074045, IMG submission 94442) | Bog forest soil microbial communities from Calvert Island, British Columbia, Canada - Bog Forest MetaG ECP23OM2 | ecosystem: Environmental > Terrestrial > Soil > Wetlands ...
CCTTCATGCAGTGCCAGAGTTCCGGACCGATCTGGTCGAGCTTGTCGGCGAGATCGAGCAGCTTGAAGACCTTGCCGCCGGCGAACTTGAGGACCTTGATACCCTTCTCGAGCAGCTTCTTCAGCAGTGCCGACTTCGCCGCGGCGGTCGGACCGCGCTTGCCGCCGGCCAAAGCCCAGCCGATATCCGGCAAGCCCCCGGGTCCGTCAGGCCCCTTCGCCAGCAATCCCCCGCCATCGTCGTAACCGTCGTCGTCGTCATCGTCGCTGTCGGTCTGCGTCGATGGCGCCGGTCCGCGCATTCCTGCCAGGTTACGGTTGGTGCGCAGCCATTTTTCCTGCTCGGGAGTCAGCACCACTGGTCGTGTTCCTATGCGTTCCGGCCGACTGCCGTTTCTGTCTGCCTGTCTGCCGCAGAGCCAGGACGTTCGCAAGATATTCCGGCAGGCGTCCAAGCGCCCCGACAGGCGGACGGTTGAGGGCGCAGACCGCCTCTTGGCCAAACGCCTTACTTTGGGGAGGACCACTTTTCAGGGGGCAGACCACTTCCGTGGCCGCGAGGTCTCATCCCCCACTCTTCGCCTTGATGAACGTCCCCACGGTCTCGGCAAGCCCGTCCTTGGCGTAATCCGCCGCAGCTTCCTTCAGCACATCGAGCACGAACTCCATCGGAGGCTTCTTCTCGGTGGCGTTCTCCTTGCAAAATGCATCGGCCACCTTGTGGAGGGATGTCTTGATGAGCGCTATCAAGTTGCTCTTCACCTGACCCTTGACGTACTCCTTCACCACCACGGTGCAGTTTTTCAGCTCCGTGTCCAGGAACGGCTCCAGGTCCTTCTCAAGGTCCTCGAGGCCGAGCCCCTTTTGCAGTTTCAAGCCCACGAGATCGATCAGCGCCGTGGCCGCGATGTCCCCGAGGGTGATGTCGCTCTCCATATGAAAGAGCTGTTCAGCGCTCCATTTTTGGGCGCCTTTGGTGGCAGCGCCGATCAGGGCGACCCCGTACTTGACGGCGGCACCCTCCGCGCCGCCGCTCAGAACGCTGAGCAGGAAAAGGCAGCCGTTCTGAACCAGCCCCAAGGCGGTGATCATCAAGTCGGCACTTCGAACCTGATCCTTGATCAGGCCGTCGAGGTCGATCGCAGCGATGCGCACTCCGGTATGTCCGAGGTGAAGTTCGGCATTGGCCGCACGGTACTGCGCAGTCCCGGTAAGCCGGACAGCGTTGCCGAAATGCTTGATCGCTTCGCCGTACTCGTCGCGGATGTGTTGCGCTTGTTTCTCATCCGGCTTCACCTCGGCGAAGATTTGATCGAGGCTTCGGTAACTGTCTTCGCCCGCGCGAATGATCATCTGAAACTTCGCGTCGAGGTCCTTGCGCATCCTTGCGACCCCGGGGTCGTTCGGATGGGCTGCGATGAGTTGATCGATTTCGCCGCAGGCCTTGTCGGCCGCGTCGAAGTTCGATGACAGATCGGCGAGCTTCAGGCCGGCGACGCCTGACCCTTTCGCCGCGCCGGCTCCGGCGGGCGGCGCACCGCCCGAACTGCCACTCAACGCCTTGTTGCGCTGCAACCAAGCGATTTCGTCGGCGGTCAACGTCATGGCGGGGCCTAGCGGAAAGGGGTTCGAAACGACCGACGGCGTCGTGTTGACCGGCATTCCGCCGATGAGCGGACTATTCCCCGATCAGAAGGGACGATAGCCGCAGGCTCCTTCGCCCGGCAAGCGCCGGATCGTGCGGAAGGCTTGCACGCCGGCCCTTTCCGCCACTCCCGCCACCGTCGTCGCAAGCGCGCGGCGAACGCTGGACGGTGAAACAACCCGCGCGCGCACAAGCCTCCTTCGCGCCGCCCGGGGTTGCATCGTTGCGCGCGCAGCGCGCGCAGCGCGCGCAAGACGACTCCACGGCGCGGTGCCCCCGTCGGCCGGGGACCGCCCGGGAGCGGGACGGATGCGACGCAGCCGTCATCCGCCCTCCTTGCCGGAGCCTCGCGCCGTCCTCAGGAATTCTTTTCTGGCCATCCCCCGGTCCTAGGTGTATTTACCTGGAGAGAGGAGTGTTCGGACCACGCAAGCAGGAGCCCCAAGATGATGATGACCACCTACAGGCCGCGACGCCGCTGGTCGCGGGATGACGAGTTCGCCGACGACGGCCTGCCGCCGGAGTTGCTGGGAACCGACAACGACGTGTGCGGCTTCGCCAGGCGATCCGCCAGGCGACGTCGTCGGGTGGCCGCCGACACTCCCTTGAGCCTCACGCTCACCCCTGCCGACCGTGCGAACCGGACCCCCATGACCGGCGAGCAAATCCGGGAAGTCCGCCGCCGGACCGGCCTCTCGCAGGAAATGATGGCAGCGCTCCTGAACGTGCACGCGGTCTACCTGGCGCGGCGGGAGAACTGCCCCCGCCCGCTGACTAAGGGAAACATGCTCGCGCGGCTGCACGCCGTTCGCCGGGCAGGACTCGGCCTCCTTCTGTGATGCAGGCCGCTCAGGCGCCGCGGCACCGCCCCGCCGCAAGCCGCCGCCCCGGCCGCCCCAGGACCGAAGGCCTAGCCCTCGGCGCCAGGGGATCATCCTCCTAGCGCCGCGTTCTCAACCCTCCAGCGAAGGGGAGGCCGATCGTGTTGTTCCGCTGGCTCCCCGCGAGCCTTCAACGTCTCTACCGCAGCCTCGCCGACCGCGTCCCCTACGCGCGCGGCACGCGCGTTCGCGCGACGCCCGAGCCCGACCCCGATCCCGAGATCGCGGTCGGCATGCGCGAGCGCATGTTTCGCGTCGAAATCATCCAGGACGCGTTCTGCGAACGCCGGCCGAGGCCCGAGCGGCTGTTCCGCAAGCCGACGGGGCATCGCGACCTCTATTCCTGGTGCGACCTGGAGGCGTCCCGCTACCCCACCACACGGCACCGCTGCGCCCACTGCACCGACGCAAGCGACCTGTACAGGCGCGCCAACGCAGGCGACTGGCAGGCCGAATGCCGCCTGCACCGGCTGGCCACCCGCGCCTCGATCCGCCTGCTCGCCGAACGCCGCGCCTGGGCCGAAACCCGCTGCCGCCAACGTGCCGCGCGGACGCCAAGGCCGGGGCCGCCGCCGGTGATCTGGGTCATGCTCGGCTGGAAGCGCTGGCGCGACCGACGCCGCGAATACCCTCCCGCGACCGACCGCTGGTTCATCGTCGAACGCCGCGCGGCCGAGGCCAAGCTCGTGCGCGCGCATACGCGCAAGCTGCAACGCATGGACCAGCGCCACCGCGCCCGCCTGCGCGACCGCGAGAGGGCGCGAGAAGCCGCGCACCGTCACGTGCACGCCGTCGACCAAGCGCCGGACTGCGCGCCGGGTCCGGACGAGACGGTAACCCCTGCAACCACTCCCTCGTCATCGCGAGGCGCGCAGCGCCGTGGCGATCCAGGGCAACGTGACAAACGTCCGTCGCGCGGCCCTGGATCGCCACGCCGCCAAGAGGCGGCTCGCGATGACGGTGTCGATGCGACCGCGCCATTGGAGCCGCCGGCCGAAGCCGTACCCGCCATCGCACCGGCACCGCCGGAACCCGCGACTCCCGCGCCTGCACCCGTGCGCATCGTGCAGCTTCCGTACCCGCCCGGCAGCACGACCATCATCAAGATCGGCGCCGCGCGATCGATCATCCCGCCGCCGCCCGCCCGTCGCACCGGCAGCACCCAGCCGTCCGCGACCCACCCCGAGGGTTCAGCCCGGCGGTGCGGCGGTGAGTGCCCGCAGCCGGGCGACGTTGCGGTTCTGCTCGGTCAGCGTGCGGGCGAAGACGTGGCCGCCGGTGCCGTCGGCGACGAAATACAAATCGTCGCTGGCGGCGGGATGCAGCACCGCCTCGATGCTCGCCAGGCCCGGGGAACAGATCGGCCCGGGCGGCAGGCCGGCGACGACATACGTGTTGTAGGGCGACGGATCGCTCAGGTCGGCATGCGTCAGCTTGCGGTCCAGCGTGCCGAGCCCGTCGCTCAGCCCGTAGATCACCGTCGGATCGGACTGCAGCTTCATCCCCGCGCGCAGGCGATTGACGAACACCGCCGCCACATGCGGGCGCTCCTCCGCAATCGCGGTCTCGCGCTCGACGATGCTGGCCAGGATCAGCGCCTCGCGCGCATCCGCCAACGGCAGGTCGGCCTGCCGTTTCGGCCACGCGCGCTCCAGCGCCTGACGCATCGCCGCGGACGCCTCCTCGACCAGATGCTCTCGCGAGGTGCCGCGCGGATACAGGTAGGTCTGCGGCAGCAGGGCGCCCTCGGCGATTTGCGGCACGTCGCCGGTGGTCGCGTCCGCCTGCGCGATGACCGCCGCGATCTGCCTGGCGGTCAGCCCCTCCGGCAGCGTCACCTTGTGCTCGACCGGATGTGCCGTGCGCAGCACGTGCAGCACGTCGTTGGGCGTGGCGTGCGCGGGGAACTCGAACTCGCCGGCGTGCAGCGGGCCGTCGTTGTGGCTGCGGCGCACCAGCAGCCAGAACTGCCACGTCGAGTCGATCACGCCCGACTGCCGCAGCGATTCCGCCACCTCCCAGTTGCCGCCATGCGGCACCACCACGTCGCGCACCGCGGTCAGCGGACCCGGCTCGTACAGCACGTGGTTGAGCCATGTCTGGAAGCCGCCGATCACGAATCCCGACAGCAGCAAGGCCGGCAGGAACAGGCGCAGGGCGCGCCGCCAATAGCTCATCGCGGAACGGTCCGGACCGCGCCCTTAATGGACGGCGCGGAAGATGATGCTCGCGTTGGTGCCACCGAAGCCGAAGCTGTTGGACAGCGCGACGTCGATCGGCCGCTCCTGCGCGGTGTGCGCCACACGGTCGATGACGCTCTCGCGGCTCGGCGTGTCGAGATTGAGCGTCGGTGGCGCGACGCTGTCGCGGATCGCCAGGATCGAGAAGATCGCCTCCACCGCGCCGGCGGCGCCTAGCAGATGCCCGGTCGACGACTTGGTCGACGACATCGCGACATCGCGCGCCGCATCGCCGAACAGGCGCTCGACCGCCTCCAGCTCCAGATCGTCGCCGAGCGGCGTCGAGGTGCCGTGCGCATTCACGTACTGGATCTGCTCGGGCGTCAGGCCGCCGTTGCGCAGCGCCGCCTTCATCGCGCGAAACGCGCCCTCGTGGTGTTCGGCCGGTGCCGTGATGTGGTGCGCGTCGCCCGACAGGCCGTAGCCGCCGATCTCGGCATAGATCTTCGCGCCGCGCGCGCGGGCGTGCTCGTATTCCTCGAGCACCACGACGCCCGCGCCTTCGCCCATGACGAAGCCGTCGCGGCCGCGGTCCCACGGACGCGAGGCCTTCGGCGGATCGTCGTTGTATTTCGTCGACAGCGCGCGCGACGCGCAGAACCCGCCGATGCCAAGCTCGCACACCGGCGCCTCGGCGCCGCCGGCCAGCATGATGTCGGCATCGCCCAGCATGATGAGGCGGGCGGCGTCGCCGATCGCGTGGACGCCGGTGGCGCACGCCGTCACCGCCGAATGGTTCGGACCCTTCAGCCCGTATTTGATCGACAGGTGGCCCGAGGCGAGGTTGATCAGCGCCGACGGGATGAAGAACGGCGACAGGCGCTTGGACTTGCCCTCGTGCACCTGCACCGACGCTTCGTAGATCGTCTGCAGGCCGCCGATGCCCGAGCCGATCATCACGCCCGACGCGCAGCGCTCCTCCTCGGTCTGTGGCGCGCAGCCCGCGTCCTCCATCGCCTCGGTCCCGGCGACCATCGCGAGATGGATGAAGCGATCCATCTTCTTCTGGTCCTTGACCGGGATCCATTCGTTCAGGTCCAGCCCGCCCTCGGCGCGGTTGCCGGCCGGGATCTGGCCCGCGACCCTGCAGGGCAGCTCCTTGGTGTCGAAGGACTGGATGGCGCCGATGCCGCTCTCGCCACGGATCAGGCGACGCCAGACGTGCTCCACGCCCACCCCGAGCGGGCAGGCGATGCCCATCCCGGTGACGACGACACGGCGGCCGTTGAACGTGCCCAAGGCGGTACCCAAGGCGTCAGGCGGCCTTCTGCTTCTCGATGTAGTCGATCGCGTCCTTCACCGTGCTGATCTTCTCGGCCGCGTCCTCGGGGATCTCGACGCTGAAGGCTTCCTCGAAGGCCATCACCAGCTCGACCGTATCGAGGCTGTCGGCCCCGAGATCGTCGATGAACGACGATTCGGGCGTGACCTTGCTCTCCTCGACGCCGAGGTGCTCGACCACGATCTTCTTAACCTTCTCGGCGATCTCGGTGTTCATTCGTCGTCAGCTCCTGGAACCTGCCCTGCGGGCGCTCTGGGTTTAAGTAGGAAGGTTCGCGCCCGGTTCCTTTTCCCGTCGGACGACGAGGCGAGGCGGGGGCCGGATAGCATGGTTTGGTGACACGACCAAGAACACGGCCGCGGCCAAAAGGGGGGTTCTAGATCATCGCCATTCCGCCGTTGACGTGCAGCGTCGCCCCGGTGACCCAGCCGGCCTCGTCGGAGGCGAGATAGACCACCGCGGCCGCGACGTCCTCAGGCCGGCCGAGGCGTTCAAGCGGAATGGCCTCCATCAGCCGTTCGCGCTGGCTCTCGGCGAGCACGCCGGTCATCGCGGTGTCGATCATGCCGGGGGCGACGACGTTGACGGTCACCGACCGGCTGGCGACCTCCTGGGCCAGGGCCTTGGTCATGCCGATCAGCCCGGCCTTGGCGGCAGCGTAGTTGGACTGGCCGGGATTGCCGGTGGCGGCGACGATGCTGGCGATGCCGATGATGCGGCCGGCACGACGCCGCAGCATGCCCTTCAGCGCCGCGCGGGCGAGCCGGAAGGGTGCGGTCAGGTCGACGTCCAGCACGGTCTGCCAGTCCTCGTCCTTCATCCGCAGGGCGAGCATGTCGCGCGTCAGCCCGGCGTTGTTGACCAGGATGTGCAGCGGCCCCGCCGCTTTCTCCGCCGCCGCGACCAGCTTGTCGGCCGCATCGGGCTTGCGCAAATCGGCGGCGACCGCGTGCGCGCGGTCCCCCAGTTCCCCGGCCAGGGCCTTGAGCGCATCCTCCCGCGTCCCCGACAGCACGACGACGGCGCCCTGGCCGTGCAGGGCGCGGGCGATGGCCCCGCCGATGCCGCCCGAGGCCCCCGTCACCAGCGCCACCTTGCCGTCGAGCCGGAACATCAGAGCGCCTTGAGCACGGCTTCGATTTCGGCCGGCGTTCCAACCGCCGCCGCGGCCGCATCGGGGGCGATGCGGCGGACGAGGCCGGTGAGCACCTTGCCCGCGCCCAGTTCGACGAAGCTGGTCACACCCAGTGCCACCATCGCCTCGACGCTCTCCCTCCAGCGGACGGTCGCGGTGACCTGGCGGACCAGCAGGTCGCGGATCTCGTCCGGCTCGGTCGCCTTGGCGGCGGTCACGTTGGCGATCAGCGGGACGCTCGGCGCACGCGGCGGGGATTGCGCCAGCGCCTCGGCCATCGCCTCGGCCGCCGGCTCCATCAGGCGGCAGTGGAACGGGGCGGAGACGGGCAGCAGCATGGCCCGCTTGATGCCCTTGAACCTGTCGCCCTTGGCGATCTCGACCGCGCGCTCGACCGCCCCGCGATGGCCCGAGACCACGACCTGTCCGCCGCCGTTGTCGTTGGCGATCTCGATCACCTCGGTCCGCGGCGTCTGGCCCGCCTCGACCGGCACCGGGCCGGCCTCCGCGCAGATTTCCCGCGCCTGCTCGAGGTCGGCGCCGAGCAGGGCGGCCATCGCCCCCTCGCCCGCCGGCACCGCCTTCTGCATCGCCTGCCCGCGCAGCTTCAGAAGCCGTGCCGCCTCCGCCACGCCGAAACTTCCGGCGGCGGCGAGCGCGCTATATTCGCCCAGCGAATGGCCGGCGACGACGGCCGCGCGTGTCTTCAGCGCCACGCCGCCCTCGCGCTCCAGGACCCGCAGCACTGCGAGCGACACCGCCATCAGCGCGGGCTGGGCGTTTTCGGTCAGGGTCAGCGTCTCGCCCGGCCCTTCGAACATCAGGCGGGAGAGGTTCTGGCCCAGGCTGTCGTCGACTTCCTGGAAGACTTCGCGGACCGCCGGGAAGGCAGCCGCAAGGTCGCGGCCCATGCCGACGGCCTGGCTGCCCTGGCCAGGAAAGATGAAGGCGTGGACTGGCATGAAGAAAACGTTACCCGGACTAGCGGCGGCGCGGCGTAGCCGCCGCCCACAGGGGTGTCAACTGGGTATCGACTGCACGCGGGGCTCCCATCGGGGACCCATCGGGGCCCCGCAGCTTGCACCAAGGCCTCGATTCGTGTTTATCCCCGCGCCTTCCCTGCCGGGGGCGGCACCCCCGGCTATGCCCGGCGCCAAATGTGGCGTGCGCCGATCGCGGCCGCGGGCGAGACAAGCCAGAGGGGGTCACATGCCGCTTTACGAATGCGTGCTGCTCGCGCGCAGCGAGATCACGCAACAGCAGGTCGACGGAATGGTCGACCTCGTCACCGCCCAGCTCGAAAGCGAGGGCGGCGCGGTCAAGAAGCGTGAATACTGGGGCCTGCGCAGCCTCGCCTATCGCATCAAGAAGAACCGCAAGGCGCACTACATGCTGCTCGGCCTCGACGCCGTACCGGCGGTGGTGAACGAGATGGAGCGCCAGCTGCGTCTGAACGAGGACGTGCTGCGGTTCATGACGGTGCGCGTCGAGGAGATCGAGGAAGCGCCGTCGGCGATCCTGAGCCGCAAGTCGGACGATCGCGAGCGCTCCTTCCGCGGCCCCAAGCCCGCCGGACGCTTCGATTCGGGCCGCAAGCGCGGCTACGACGACCGCGAGGAATTCCGCGCCCGCGACGACTTCCGGGCCGACCGCGACGACGGCCGGCTGGTGCTGGAAGAATAGCGCGCGCGAGATAGGAAACCGACGATGTCAGACAGCACCGAAGTCAATCCCGCCGCCCGCCGCGCCGCGGTGGGCACACGCCGGCCGTTCTACCGCCGCCGCAAGTCCTGCCCGTTCTCCGGCCCGAGCGCGCCGAAGATCGACTACAAGGACGTCCGCCTGCTCAGCCGCTTCCTGTCGGAGCGCGGCAAGATCGTGCCGAGCCGCATCACCGCAGTCTCCGCCAAGAAGCAGCGCGAGCTGGCGACCGCGATCAAGCGGGCGCGCTTCCTCGCCCTGCTGCCCTACGTCGTGGCCTGAGGATCGAACGATGGCAGCCGTCGAACTGATCCTGCTGCAGCGGGTCGAGAAGCTCGGCCAGATGGGCGAGGTCGTGCGCGTCAAGCCGGGCTATGCGCGCAACTACCTGTTGCCGCAGAAGAAGGCGTTGCGCGCGACGAAGGACAACGTCGCCAAGTTCGAAACCCAGCGCGCGCAGCTCGAGGCGCAGAACCTCAAGCGCCGCGAGGAGGCCGAGCGGGTCGCCGAGCGCGTCGGCGGCCTGACGGTGGTGATCATCCGCCAGGCGGGCGAATCCGGCAGCCTGTACGGCTCGGTCAGCGCGCGCGACATTTCGACCGCGTGCACCGAGGGCGGCCTGACCATCGGCCGCGACCAGGTGGTGCTGAGCCACCCGATCAAGACGCTCGGCCTGACCAAGGTGCGCGTCGATCTGCACCCCGAGGTGCATATCCCGGTGACCGTCAACGTCGCCCGCAGCCCGGAGGAAGCCGAGCGTCAGGCGCGCGGCGAGACGATCGGCGCCGAGACCGAGGAGGCCGAGGCGGCCGAGGCGGAGGAGCTGTTCGAGCCCGGCGCCGGCCCGCAGCCGGACGTCCCGTAGGTTGTGCTGCCGCCCGGCGAGCAAGCGCCGGCCGCACATCCGGATGCGTTTGATCAAGGCGCTATCGGCACCGCACGGCTATGTTCCTTGCGGACGGGCGGTGCGCCGTTCTTTCATAACGGCGTGAACGTTCGGACGGCGACACCGGCCTGATCGAACTTGGCGGGTGGCGTCACCATTGTTCCTTCGGTTCCGTTTCCGGAGCGACACGCCGTGCCATTTTCGCTCGACGCCTTCCTGCAACGCTTCATCATCGCCGGACGCTACACGGTGGTCTGGCCTGACGGGGCGACCAGCCACTATGGGGGCGTCCGACCCGGCCCCGAAGGCGGCGTGCGCCTCGCCGATTGGAAAACCGTCCGCCGCGTCCTGCACGACCCGGGGCTGGCATTCGGCGAAGCCTACATGGATGGCCGGCTGAAGCCGGTGGACGGCACGGTCTACGACGCGATGGACGTACTGCTGACCAACCTGCAGCTGCAGCCGAACGCGCACGGGCTGCTTCGGCTGCGGGCGGCCCTGCGCTGGCTGCGTCGGGGATTCGACCAGCACAACCCGGTGCGCCGCGCGCAGCGCAACGTCGCCCACCACTACGACCTGAACGGCCGGCTGTACAGCCTGTTCCTCGATCGCGACCGGCAATACTCGTGCGGCTACTTCCCGACCGGCAACGAAACGCTGGAGGAGGCGCAGGCCGCCAAGAAGCACCACATCGCCGCCAAGCTGTGCCTCGACCGCCCCGGGCTCGAGGTGCTCGACATCGGCTGCGGATGGGGCGGCATGGCGCTGACGCTGGCGCGCGACTTCGACGCACGCGTCACCGGCATCACGCTGTCGACCGAGCAGCTGCACGAGGCCCGCGCACGGGCCGCGGCCGAAGGCCTGGCGGACCGCGTGCGGTTCGAACTGCGCGACTACCGCGACGTGCCCGGCACGTTCGACCGCATCGTCTCCGTCGGCATGTTCGAGCATGTCGGCCTGCCGTATTACCGCGCGTACTTCGACAGCGTCGCACGCCTGCTGCGGCCGGACGGGGTGGCGCTGATCCACGCCATCGGCCGGCTGGCCGGGCCGGCCTTCACCAACCGGTGGCTCGCGAAATACATCTTCCCCGGCGGCTACAGCCCGGCGTTGTCCGAAGTGATCCCCGTGGTCGAGCGCTCGGGCCTGCTGATGGCCGACATCGAGATCCTGCGGGTGCACTACGCGCAGACCCTGCGGCTGTGGCGCCGCCGCTTCGCCGCCAACCGCGACGCCATCGCGAGCCTGTACGATGAGCGGTTCTGCCGCATGTTCGAGTTCTACCTGGCAGCCGCGGAGCTGTCCTTCCGTGTCCAGAACCACATGGTCTGGCAGCTGCAGCTCGCGCACCGGCAGGACGCGGTGCCGCTGACGCGCACCTACATCGCCGGCAGCGAGAGCGCGGTCAGAACAGACGCGCTAACAGGGGCACAAGGACGGCAGTAACCACCCCGTTGATGCCGATCGCGAGCCCCGCGAAGGCGCCGCCGGTTTCGTTGATCGTCAGCAGGTGCGCGGTGGCCAGGCCATGGCCGGCGGTGCCGCCGGCAAGCCCCTGCGCGCGCCAGTCGCGTACGCGCGCGAGCCGCATCAGCGGTGCTGCGATGGCGACCGCGGTCAGGCCGGTCAGCAGCACGAACACGGCGGCCAGCGCCGGCTGACCGCCGATCTGCTCGGCGATCCCCATGGCGATCGGCGTGGTGACGGACTTGGGTGCGAGCGAGAGCACGATCTCGCGCGGCGCGCCGAGCGCGTGCGCGATCGCCATCGCGCTGCCGGCCGCGACCGCGGCACCGGCGACGATCGCCGGGAGGATCGCGTGCGCCGAGCGGCGGATGTGATGCAGGTTGGCGTGCATCGGCACCGCCAGCGCCACGGTGGCCGGCCCGAGCAGGAACTGCACGTATTGTCCGCCCTGGAAGTAGACCGAGTACGGCGTGCCGGTGACCAGCAGCAGCACCACGAGTACCAGGATCGCCAGCGGCATCGGGTTGAACAGCGCGATGCGGGGCAGGCGGGCGCTGACCACGGAGGCGCCCTGGAATGCGACCAGCGTCGCGCCCAGGCCGAGTAGCGGCGTCGTCTGCAGATAGACGAACAGCGCGGTGAACTGGCCGTTCATGCGGAGCGGCCGGCGAGGCGCTGCATGACGAGCCCGGTGACCACCAGCCCGAGTGCGGTGGAGACCAGCACCGCGACGGCGACCGCCAGCCAGTTGCGGCCGAGGACGTCGAGCTGCGTGACGATGCCGACGCCGGCCGGCACGAACAGCAGCGCGAGGTAGCGCAGCAGCGTGTCGGAGACCGAGCGCAACTCGGGATCGGGGCCGTCGCGCACGGTGAGGATTGCCAGCAGGATCAGCAGGCCGACGACGGGTCCGGGCAGCGGCGCGCCGAGCGCGCGCACCAGCACCTCGCCCACGAACTGGCAACCCAGCAGCAGCGTCAATGGCCCGAGCATGCGCGTCCTCCATGATGATGGTGGTCGCGCACGATGGCCGGGGTTCACCGCGGGCGAAAGCGGGGCGATCAGCCTCCCGGACGCACGATGCCGCCCATCAGAACCCGGCCGCCCAGTTCTCCGGCACGAACCGATAGCCCGAGCCGTCGCGCTTGACGTGACCGAGCGTCGGGAAATCGAGATGGATGCCCGCGACCAGCAGCCCGTCGTCCGCCGCCATCGCGAAGATCCGCTTGCGCGTCGCCACCGCCGCCGCCCCGTCGGCGTCGAACGCCACGCCCGCCTCGGGCTGGGCGAACTGGATGCCCGGCAAGTGCACGATGTCGCCCCAGATCAGCAGGCTCTCGCGGCCCGACCTGACCATCCAGCCGGAATGCCCGGGCGTGTGTCCGTGTTCGGGCACGATCTCGAATCCCGGTGCCGCCTCGCCTGTCGACATCGTGCGAAGCCGGTCCTTGTAGACGTGGCCCGCCTTCTGCGCGATCTCGACATACACCCTGGCGTCGGCCGGCACGCGGTCGAGCGTCGCCGGGTCGAGCCAGAAGGCGGCTTCGTTCTCGTGCATGACGATTTCGGCGTGCGGGAAGCGCGCGGCCCCTGCGTCGGTCACCAGGCCGCCGACATGATCGGGGTGCATGTGCGTCACCAGAACACGGGTGACCACCTCGGGCGCGATGCCCGCGGCCTGCATGTTCGCCGGCACGAGCCCCAGGCCGGGCATGGCGCTACCGGCGCCGGAGTCCACCAGGGTGACGCCCGACGGGCCCGAGATGGCGAAGGCACTGACGGTGATCTGCGGCGGCTTGCGGCGGAAGGCGCCGGTCTCCAGGCGTTCCGCCTCCTCCTTGCCGATGTTGGTCACCAGATCGAACGATGCGTCGAACCATCCGTCGTTGAGGACTGTGACGGTCAGGTCGCCGAGCCTGCGGTGGAAAACACCGGGCACCTGACGGGCGGGTTCGAAGACGGACATGCGGCCTCCCTGCGGTTCTGATGCGCGACGATATGGGCGGTTCCACCTTAGCGTGAACCGCCCTACAAGGCGCCGATGACGGCACCCCTCGCGTCGATGACCGGCTTCGCCCGCCATGATGGCCAGGCCGGGGGAGTTGCCTGGACGTGGGAGATGCGCAGCGTGAACGGCCGCGGGCTCGACCTGCGCCTGCGCCTGCCGCCCGGCCATGACAGCCTGGAGCCGTCGCTGCGCGACATCGCCGGCCGGGCGCTGCGGCGGGGCAACGTCACCGCCACGCTGACGATCAAGCGCGAGGAAGGGCCGCGTGCGAGCCTGGACCGCGCGGCGCTGGAGCAGGCGCTGGCGCTCGCGACCGAGCTGCATCGCCGCATCCCCGGCAGCGCGCCGCCGCAGGCCGAAGCGCTGCTGGGGCTGCCGGGCGTGCTGCGCCTCGGCGCCGCCACCGACGACCCCGCACTGAACGAGGCGATCGCCCCGGCCTTGCAGGCGAGCTTCCAGGCGGCGATCGACGCGCTGGTCACGGCACGGCGCGCGGAGGGCGGACGACTGTCGGCGCTGCTGACCGGGCTGCTCGGCGAGATCGCCGCGATGCACGCCGAGGCGGTGGAGCTTGCGGCGGGACAGCCGGCCGCGCAGCGCACACGGCTGATGGAGAACGTCAGCGCCCTGCTGCGCGAGGCGCCGAGCCTGCCCGAGGAGCGCATCGCGCAGGAAGTCGCCCTGCTCGCGTCGCGCTCGGACGTGCGCGAGGAGCTCGACCGACTCGACAGCCACATCGCCGCCGCGCACGCGCTGCTGGCGGAGGGTGCCAATGTCGGCCGCCGCTTCGACTTCCTGGTGCAGGAGTTCAACCGCGAGGCCAATACCCTGTGCAGCAAGTCCGCGTCGGCAGCGCTGACCGCCACGGGGTTGCGGCTGAAAGCGGCGATCGAGCAGCTGCGCGAGCAGGTGCAGAACATCGAATGATCGCGCGGCGCGGCATCTGCTTCGTGCTCGCCGCACCGTCGGGCGCCGGCAAGAGCACCATCGCACGCGCGCTGCTGGCGCAGAACAGCGGACTGTCGCTGTCGGTGAGCGTGACGACGCGCGTGCCGCGGCCGAACGAACGCGACGGCGAGCACTACCACTTTCGCGACGAGGCCGCGTTCGCCCGGATGGTCGCCGACGGCGAGCTGCTGGAGCACGCGCGCGTGTTCGGCCGCTTCTACGGCACGCCGCGCGCGCCGGTGCTGGACGCCCTCGCCGCCGGGCGCGACGTCCTGTTCGACATCGACTGGCAAGGCTTCCGGCAGTTGCGCGAGGCACTGCCCGGCGACGTGGTCGGCGTGTTCGTGCTGCCGCCGTCGATGGCGGCACTGCTCGCGCGCATGCGGGGACGGGCGGGCGACGACGAGGCGGAGATGGCGCGCCGGATGGCAGCCGCACAGGCGGAGATCGCGCACTGGCCGGAATTCGACCACGTCATCGTCAACGACAACTTCGAGACGGCGCTGGGCGGCGTGCGCGCCATCCTGCAGGCCGCGCGCCTGGCGACACATCGGCAGACCGGACTGACCGAGTTCGTCGCCTCACTCGACCAGGGTTGACGACGCCACCATGCCGAGATGCGCGGCGGCGAGGCGCTCGAACTCGGCGATCGTCAGCGTCTCGGCCCGGCGCGTCGGCTTGATGTCCGCCGCAGCGAGAAGACGCTCGCCGCCGATCGACCTGAGCGCACCGCGCAGCATCTTGCGGCGCTGGCCGAAGGCTGCGGCCGTGGTGCGTTCCATCGCGGCGAACGAGGCCGGATCGGGCTGGACGGCGTGCGGGGTGAGAACGACCACGGCGCTGTCCACCTTGGGCGGCGGGACGAAGGCGGCGGCCGGGATGCGCAGCGCGATCCGCGCGCCGCACGTCCACTGCGCCAGCACCGACAGCCGGCCGTACTCGGCACCGCCCGGGGCGGCGCAGATGCGCTCGGCCACCTCCTGCTGGAACATCAGCGTCAGCCGCTCGAAGGCGGCGGCATGGCGCAGCCAGCCGACCAGCAGCGGCGTCGCCACATTGTAGGGCAGGTTGGCGACGATCTGGCGCGGCGCGGCGCAGAGCGCGGCGGCGTCCATGCGCATCGCGTCGGCCTCGACGACGCGCAGGCGGCCGTCCGTCTGCGCCAGTTCGGCGATCGCGGCGACCGCCCTCGGGTCGATTTCGACCGCGACGATCTCGGCGGCATCGGTGTCGAGCAGTGCGCGCGTCAGGCCGCCCGGCCCCGGGCCGACCTCGATGACGTGGCGGCCGGCGAGCGGGCCCGCCGCGCGGACGATGCGTGCGGTGAGGTTCTCGTCGAGCAGGAAGTGCTGGCCGAGCGACTTGCGTGCATCGAGGCCGTGCTTCGCGACGACGTCGCGAAGCCTGGGCCGGTCGGGCATTCGCGGGCGTCAGGTCTTCGCCGCGGTCTGGGCCTGGCGGATGTTGATGTTGGCGCGCCGCTGCAGGTCGCGCAGCAGCTGGCGCGAGGCGAGTTCCGCACGCTCGGCGAGCAGCCGCCGCTCGATGTCCTCGCGGGACTCGGTGGCAAGGTTCTTCTGCTGGCGCGAGCAGAGCGTGACCAGCGAGATGCCGTCTTGGGCGACTAGCGGCTGCGTCGTCTTTCCCTCGGGCAACGTCGACAGCATCTCGCGGAACACCGGCGGGTTGACGCTCTCCAGCTTGATATCGCCGGGATCGACGGGGCGCGTCGAGTTGTTCGCCTTCGCCGCCGCTTCCATCTCGGCGCAGCTGTGGATGCTGGCACTGAGCGCCTTGGCGCGCTCCAGCAGCGCCTTCTGCTGCTCGGTCGGTGCGGCCGGATTGAGCGGCGAGCTGAACGGCAGGAACAGCGTGCGGATGTTGACCACCGTGCCGACGTCGTTGCCGATCTGGCGCTTGGCGTCGAGCTGGATGATCGAGATGCCGCCGGGCACGCGGACCGGGTCGCTGATCGCGCCGACCGGCATCTCGGCGACCAGCGTGGCCACGCCCGGATCGAGCTGGTCGGGCTGCACCCAGCCGAGAGCGCCGCCTTGCAGCGCGGTCTGGCTCTGGCTGAACTGTGCGGCGGTGACGGCGAAGTTCGCCCCCGAGCGCAGCTGCGCGATGATCGTCTCGGCGAAGCGCTCCGCATCCGCCGCGTGCGACGGATTGTCGATCGGCACGAAGATCTCGCCGACGTTGTATTCGGGCTTGCCGATCTCCTGGGTCAGCAACTGCTGCTGCTCCTCGACCTCCTTGCTCGTGATGGTCGCGGACTCGCCGAGCTGCTGGCGGATCACCTGCAGCCAGGCGAGCTGCACGCGGACCTGGTCGATCAGGGTGCGGAACGAGACGCCGTCCGACTGCAGCTTGGTGCGCAAGGCGTCGGTCGGCATGCCGTTGCGCTGCTCGACCCCATGGATGGCGTCGGCGATCTGCTTGTCGCTGATCACGACGTGCCGCCGCTGGCTTTCCTGCAGGCGGAGCCGCTCGTCGATCAGCTGCTGGAGGACCTGCGCCTTCAGGCGGGACTGCGTGTCCGGCGAGGCGCCGATGCCCGAGGACAGCGCGAACAGCCGCGTGCGGTTGTCCACGTCGCCCTGGCTGATGACGTCGCCGTTGACGACCGCCACGATGGTCGATGATTGCGCGTGCGCGGCGGGTACGGCAGCCATCAACGCGACCGTGGCGGCGGCGGCGGTCAGGATGCGGCGGAAGGGGAAGCCCATAGCTGGTATCCTTAGTCTATCGCGGTCCGTTGCGTGCTGAGTTCGTTGCGTGCGCAGGTGCGGGCGGGTCAGAAGGCGTGGAATCCGAACGAGCCGACGCTCTTGAACGTCATGCTGAAGAGCACCGTCGTGCCGGGGGTCGTGCCGTTGTAGTTCGTGTACAGCCTCGAGAATCGGACGTCGAAGATGTAGCACTCGTCCTCATACGCGCCTTCCGCCCCGAGAGCCACCATTTGGCCGAGCTGGAGGTCGCGCCGGGCGTAGGCGCTCACCCGGTAGAAGCCATGCTTGGCGGTGAAGCCGGCGGTGATTTCGTCGCGCGGCGTCAGATAATCCGAGTTCGGCGCCTGCGGGTTCTGGTTGTAGAGCGTGTAGGGATTGGTGCTGGTGTAGATGTAGCCGAGTGTCACGGCCAGCGGATCCCCCCCGACCGTGGCCGTCGCGTCGGCGAGCTCCGTCTTGAAGTTGCTCTGATTCAGCCGCGTGCGGTACAGCAGCGACAGCCAGGGCGCAGGCGAAAAGCCGACGTGGCCGACATAGTCGGTCGCGTGATGGTTCAGCCCGGTGCCGGGCGGCAGGGCGTTCAGGACCTCGGTCTGGTAGGCCTCGCCGACCTGCCCCTCGAGCACGGTGCCGTTGAGGTACCAGGCGCTCCGCATCGCCACGTTCAGCCGCGTGCCGCCGAACAGGCGATCGATCCCCGGCAGGTAGTTCCAGCCGAACAGGTTGGAGTCGGTGAACTGGAGGTCGAGGGCGTCCTCGTTCGGGATCTTGTTGAACTGGCTGTCGCCGGTGTTCGGCCCGCTCACCACCTGGATATGCGGCTCGATGACCTGGGTGCCCCAGCTGCCGCTGTCGCGCACCAGCGGCCAGCGCCAGTCGAGCGCGCCCTGCGGCTGCGCACGCTCGGTCGAGTTGTTGGCGATGGTGCTCCAGTTCGGCTGCTGGTTGAGCTGGGTCGCGTTGTAGGCGGCCGCATCGAGGTGGAACTGGACCTGCCATTGATCGCCGATGTAGCCGGTGAATGGGCGCGAGTAGGTGGCGCTCAGGCTCGCGCGCTGCGTATTGGTGCCGATCGTGCGGATGACGTTGAAGTCCTGCGTGTCCACCGACAGCCGTCCGCCCCAGTCGTCGACCGGGCCGACATAGCTGTACGTGTAGCGCGGCAGCACGATCGGCAGGTTGGCCGTCGAGATGCTGCTGACGAGGCCCTGGTAGAAGCGGGTATCGAGCCGCGAGTAGGCGCCGTCGCCGAAGCCCTCGACGTAGCCGTCGCTGGTCAGCACGGGCGACAGGCCGCCGAAGAAGCGGCCGAGCTGGTAGTCCTCGAGGTAAGTGACCGAGCTGGCGCGATCGATCGTGAACCCGTAGCGCCATGTGTCGTCGTAGTCGAACTTGCCGAGGGCATAGACCGCGCCTTGCGCCTGCCCGTTCACGTCGGCGCCGGACGCGTCGATCGACAGCGTGCCGTCGTTGAAGCGCCGACGGTACTGCAGCGCCAGATTCTCACCCGCCTTGGTGGTGAACAGCGGCGTGATCGTCGCGTCCGACTGGTCGTCGAGCACCGCGTAGTAGGGGATGCCGGTGAACGCGCCGAGGCGGCTGTTGTAGCCGACGGTCGGGATCAGCAGGCCGCTCGCGCGCCGCACCGACGGGTCGGCGATGTTGAAGTAGGGGCTGTAGCCGACGGGGATGCCTTCCATCTGCAGCACCGCGTCGTAGAACTCGATGCGCTTGTTCTCGAGGTCCTGCACCGCCGAATACGCGCGGATCTGCCACAGCGGCGGGTGGTTGGGATCCTGCTTGCAGACGTTGCAGGTGGAATAGACGACGCGGGTGAGCTCGTCGATCTCGCCGCCGGTGCGCCGCGCGCCGTTGGCGGCGAGCTTGCCGTTCTCGGCGAGCTGTGCGCGCAGGCCGCGCAGCACCGCGTCCTTCATCCCCTCGGTCAGCTCGGCGTAGTCGCTGAACAGCACCTGGCCGTCGGGTTCGAGCAGCACGACGTGGCCGACGGCGGTCGCGACGTTGGTATTGCGGTCGAAGGTGATCTTGTCGGCGCGCAGCACGCGGTCGTTCTGCCATGCCTCGACGTGGCCGCTGGCGGTGACGACGCCGCTGTCGCGGTCGTAGGTGACCTGGTCGGCGGTGAAGGTGACCGGCTGCCCGGTATTGATCGGCGCCGACCTGCCGCCGAGCGCGCTCAGCGCGCCCTGCGACGAGGCCCGAAGCGGCAGGAGCAGCGCCAGCGCCGCCATCAGCGCGATACCGACAGCGACGCGGCGCACCGCCTTAGCCGCCTTCCACGTGCAGCAGCAGGGTGATCGCGAGCATCAGGCCGGAGGCGGCCGGCGCCCAGGCCGCCAAGATCACCGGCAGCGCGCCCGATTGGCCGAACTCCTCGGCCACCCGGGAAACGACGAACAGGGCGAAACCGGCGGCCACACCGCTGCCCAGCATGCGCGCCACGCCGCCGCGCCGCGCCGGCCGCATCGAGAAGCCGGCCGCGACCAGCGCCATCGTGCCGGCGAGCAGCGGCATCGCGAGCAACGAGTTGAAATGCAGCCGGTGCCGGATCGACGAGAAGCCGGAGCGGTCGAGCAGGTTGATGAACCCCGGCAACGCCCACACCGACAGCGTGTCGGGCGAGGCGAAACTCTCCTGCACGCGCGTCACGGTCAGATCGGTCGGCAGCGGCACGAGCGCGGCCAGCTGGGGCGGGCGGTCGGGCTCCAGCGTACGGGTGTCCTGCAGCCACCAATTGCCCTTCAGGAGCACCGCCCCCCTCGCCTCGATGCGCGAGAGCAGCCGGTCGGAGCTGTCGAGCCGGTAGACGCTCACCATCGTGGCGGTCAGGTCCTTGCCCTTCAGCACGACGTTCTTGGCATGGATGATGGCGACACCCTGGTGCTGCAGGCCGTCATCGGCCTGCCGCAGCCACATCTGCCCGCCGGTCAGCGCGACCGGGCCGCCGCTGGTGTTCAGATAGGCGTCCTGCATCTGCTCGGCGCGTGCGAACAGCACCGAGGACATCGGGCTGATCGCCGCGGTGTTGAAGGCGCCGAGCAGGATGGCGCACAGGACCGGGCCGGAGAGGAATTGCCAAGCAGAGACGCCGGCGGCGCGCGCCACGATCAGCTCCGACGAGCGCGTCAGCCGCCAGAACGCGACGATCCCGCCCAGCAGAACCGCGAACGGCAGGATGTGCAGCGCGATGTAGGGCACGCGCAGCGCGGCGATCTCGCTGATGATCCCGAACGTCGCATCAGGCTTGGTGGCCGAGCGGCGCAGGAGCTCGATGAAGTCGAACAGCGACACGAGCCCGGTCAGCGAGGCGTGCATCACCATCGTCCAGCCGAAAAACTGGCGGGTGATGTAGAGCGTGAGCGTGATTGCCGCGTTCATCGCTCGGCGCTCATGCCGGGGCCGGACCGCGCCGGCCAAGCCGCAGGGCGGGCATCCGCGGGCCATACAGCAGCCAGATGCACACCAGCGACGGCACGATCGCGTGGACGTACAGCAGCGGGATCATGGCGTTGTTGCGCGCCGCCAGATTGCCGAGCGCGAGGCCGAGCGCGAGGAGGCCGACGACCGCGCCGACGGCCGCCGCCGGCCGCAGGATGCCGCCGTGCCGCCGGAAGATGCCGGTCAGCACGGAATAGAGCGCGATGAAGGTGTACGAGATGCAGGTCAGCGGCGAGGTGAGCCGCTTGTGTCCCTCGGCGCGCCATTTCGGGATGTCGCGCGCCACGCCGACATAGGCGGCGGGGTGCAGCAATTGGTACAGCGGCACTTCGCTCATGTCGTGCAGGCGCTCGTTGTCCCCCTTCGATGCCTGCGACAGGTCAAGCGTGTTGGCCGCGAAGGTCAGCAGGTTCAGCCGGCCGGTCTTGTGGTCGATCTCCTGACGGCTGCCGTGCTCCAGCAGAACCTGTGGCCCGTTCGGTCCTTCGACCAGCCGTCCGCGCTCGGCGAAAATGGTCGAGTGATCATTCGCCTGGCGGGCATCGTCGACCATGATCCCTTCGAGCGCGCCGGACGGATCGCGCGCACGGATATAGACGGTCAGGTCGTCGCTGATCTGCGTGAAGACGCCTTCCTGCAGCAGGAAAGCCGCCACACGGTTGCGAATCTCGAACTGGAATTCGCGGAATGATTGAAGGCTCAGCGGAACCAGCCAGAGATTGAGCGCATAGCAGGCCGCGGTCGCGATGATCCCGGACGCGAGCGCGGGGCGCGAGAGCGCGAAGGGCGACAGCCCGGCCGAGCGCATGACGGTCAGCTCGCGGTCGCCCGCGAGCCGCTGGTAGCTGAACTGCGTCACGACGAAGCAGGTGATCGGCAGGATCACCGCGACGAAGCTGGGAATCAGCAGCCCGGTCAGCTCCAGGAAGACGAAGAAGGACAGGCCGTGGTTGACCACCAGCTCGACGAAATGGAGGCTTTGCGTCAGCCAGATGAGCGCGGCAAGCCCGCCCGTGACCGCGACAAGGGCGATGAAGACCTGGCGGAAGATGTAGCGGGCAATGCACGTGGGCGAGAGGCGGAACATCATCGGCCGGGGCAAAGGCTCCTGACGGGCCGGGCGGCGACCGGCGGGGCCTCGGTTGTGCGGCAAAGAGGGCGGCGGTGCAAACCCTTCGGGGCCGACGATCAGCCGCCGTCAGAAGGCTTGGCCCGCGTGCAACCGCCGCTCGGCGGCGGGGTCGATCCGGGTGGCGCGGGCGCTCGCGCGCAGCACGATCGGGGCGGCGCGGCAGGCTGCGACGGCCGAGAGGCGGCCGATGGCGGTGCCGAGGAACCGCTGCATCGCGTGGGCGCGCGCGACCTGGCCGCGCACCGTCCGCCGCAATGCCGTGTGGTAGGCGCGGGCGTCGCCGCCGGCGGCGAGCACGCGCGCGGCCAGCGTGCCCGAATGCAGGGCGATCGAGACGCCGTCCCCGGTCAGCGACGGGATCACCGCCGCCTGATCGCCGAGCCGCCAGAACCGCTCGTCGGGGCGCGGCGCGTGAACATGGCCGTAGGCGAGGCCGCTGATCGCGAGCGGGCGGGCCAGCAGCGGCACCGCATCGTCCAGCCTGCGATCGAGATGCGGGCTGACCCGGCGCAACGACTCGATCAAGCCATCGAATCCGCCGCAGGACTGCAGCCGCGACCGCTTGGCCAGCAAGCAGAGCGTGGCCGTGTCGTCCTCGACGAGCTGCAGCCCCGCATAGCCGCCGGCATAGAGCACCAGTTCCACGTTGCCGCGGAGCGCCTCGGTCTGGGGCGCGCGTAGCCGCAGATAGGTCTTGAAGCCGACGAGCGGACCCGGCCGACCGACGCGCGCCACACCGCGCAAGGCGTGCTTGCCGGTCGCGACCAGCACGTCCGCGACCTCGATGTCGTCGAGGACGCGGACATGCGTGCCTGCGCGCACGTCGACGCCCGCGTCCCGCGCCGCATCGAGCAGCGCGGCGTCCAGTGTGCGCCGCGTCAGCCCGCAGGCGGCGAAGGGTAGAGCTGCGACCGCCTCTCGCCGGCCGGAGACGAGGCGGACGCGATCGATCGGCGCCGCGCCGAGCCGCGCGGGATCGACCCCGCAGGCGCGCAGGCTGCGCAGCGCCTCGGCGCTCAAGAAGTCGCCGCAGACCTTGTGCACGGGTCCGCTCTCGCGTTCCAGCACGGTCACGCGGCGGCCGGCACGGGCGAGGTGGATCGATGCGGCCGATCCGGCCGGACCGCCGCCGATCACGACGGTGGTCATCGGATGCGCGACACCTCGATGCGGAACGGGAAGCGTTCGCGCGCCGTGGCGAGGTTCGACAGTCCGGCCTCGTCGATCGCCGCACGCCATTCGTCGACAATCAGGCTGCTGACGATCGAGACCTGGCCATCGTATCGGATGAAGCGATGCCAGCCCATCGCGCGGGCCAGCAGCGGAAACCCGTAATAGGGGAACCAGTGCCGCCGCAGGTCGAGCACGAGCCAGCCGCGCACGGCGCGCTCCTCCATCCAGCGGAGGAACAGCGGCAAGGTCGCGTCGTCCAGGTGGTGCGCGAACTGCGACGAGACGATGAAATCGGGCGGCGGATCGGGCTGGTACCCGAACACGTCCCCGGTGACGTAGCGGATCATGCTGGCCGGTTCCGCCTCGGCGGCCGCACGCGCGCTCCATGGGTTGAGGTCGATGCCCGTCAGAGTCGCGTCGGTCCCGCGCCGCTCCGCCCAGCGCGCGACGGTGCGCAGCAGGTCGCCATAGCCGCAGGCGACGTCGAGGAGTGAGAAGCTCGATGCCTCGCCGAGCGCGGCATCAAGCCAGCGCAGCGCGGGTGCGTGCGTGCGGGTGACTACGTTCACCCGCGACAGGTCGCGGATGCAGCGGCGGTAGTCGTCGTAGTCGCGGCAGTCGGTGTCCATCAGCTCCGCCGCCGTGCTGCGGCGGGCGAACCGTCCGGTCGCCAGCGCCCGCGCCATCGCGTCAGGCCGCCGGACGGAAGCGGAAGCTCTCGACGCTCAGGCCCGGCCCGAACGCCATCGCGACACCATCGCCGTCCCGCGGCCGGGCGCGGATGATGCGGTCGAGCACGAAGGGCAGCGTGGCTGACGACATGTTGCCGTAGCTGCGCAGCACCGCGCGGGAATGATCGAGCGCACGGGGCGCGAGCGACAGGCCGCTCTGCACCGCATCCAGGATCGAGCGCCCACCCGCATGGACCGCCCAGTGCGCGACGGCGGCCGGATCGCCGTTGCCGAACAGGTCGGCAGCGCCCCGCAGCAGGAAGCGGCGGATGCGGCCGGGCACCGCGCCGGACAGATGCATCAGGAAGCCGGTGTCGCCGACATGCCAGGTGATCATGTCCGACGTCTCCGGGATCACGGCGGCGCGGAAGGCGCCGAGTTCCAGACCCTCGGGCCGCGCGGAGACGAGGCTCGCGCTGCAGCCGTCGCCGAACAGCATGAAGCTGAGCAGCTTCTCCAGCTCCGCGTCCTCCTGCAGGTGCAGGCTGGACAGCTCGACGTTGACCACCAGCACGACCGCGTCGGGTTCGGAGCGCACGATATGGCGCGCGAGCCGCAGCGAGTTGACCGCCGCGAAGCAGCCCATGAAGCCGACGATGGTGCGCTCTACCCCTGGGCGAAGGCCGAGGTTGCGCATCAGCTGGAAGTCGAGACCGGGCGCGGTGAAGCCGGTGCAGCAGGCGACGATCAGATGAGTGATCTCCTGACGCTGCGCGCCGAGGTCGAGCGCCGCGACGGCCTGCGTGGCGAGGGCGAGCGCCTCGTGTTCGAACCTCCGCATCCGCGCGGCGGTGCCGGGGAAGTCGCCGCGCATATAGAAGCCGTCCTGGACGAGGTTGGTCAGGCGCGGCGCCGGCGACGCCGCGAACACCGCGAAGCGATGCTCGATGTCCGCCATTTCGGCCATGCGGTCCCACAGGGCGCGGCGGTGCTCGTCGTCCAGCACCGAACGGCCGTAGTCGACGAAATCCGCGTGGATGTCGTGGCGCGGCACCGCGGTGCCGACGCGGTTCAAATACACTCGTGTCACGGGCGGGTCCTGAGCTTTCCGAACGAAATGGGGCGGGGTCGGGAGGCTGGTCAGGGGTCAGGGTAGCACTTTTCCAGGATTGAGCAGGCCCGTCGGGTCGAGCGCATTCTTGATCCGGCGCATCAGCTCCAGCTCCGCCCCACCGCGCCACGCCGGCATCATGTAGGGCTTGAGCTGGCCCACCCCGTGCTCGGCCGAGAAACTGCCGCCGAGGTCGCGGACGACCGCGTTCACCGCGTCCATGATCTCGTGCGAGCGGGCGAGGAAGGCATCGGGATCCGCACCCTCCGACTGTTGCAGGTTCATGTGGATGTTGCCGTCGCCCATATGGCCGAAGGGCACAGGGCGAATGCCGGGGATCAGCGCCTCGCACGCCGCCGAGGCGCCGCGGATCAGCGCCGGCACCTGCGCGACGGGGACGGACACGTCGTTCTTCACCGACGCGCCGTCGCGTTTTTGCGCCTCCGCGTGTTCCTCGCGCAGCCGCCAGATCGCCGCGCGCTGCGCTACGCTCGCAGCGATCACCGCGTCGAGGACGGTGCCCTCCTCGATCGCGGTTTCCAGCACCTCCTCGATCACGGCGCGCAGCCGCGCGCGGCGGCGCGGCGTGGACAGTTCGATCAGCGCATAGTGCTCGGCGGGTTGTGACAGCGGCAGCGTCGCACCTTCGATGTGCGCGAGCACCAGCCGCATCCCCGCGCCGGCCATGTACTCGAAGGCGACCAACGACGACGGATCCTCGGCGTGGAAGGCGCGGAACAGGTCGAGCGCCGCGTCCACCGACGGCAGGCCGCACAGTGCGACCTCCGTGGCGGCCGGCCGCGGCGCGAGCTTCAGCACGGCGGCGGTGATGATGCCGAGCGTGCCCTCGCTGCCGGCGAACAGCTGGCGCAGGCAGTAGCCGGTGTTGTCCTTGCGCAGCCGGCGCAGCCCGTCCCACACCTGCCCGTCGGCCAGCACAACCTCCAGCCCGAGCACGAGGTCGCGCGCGTTGCCATAGCGCACGGTGTTGTTGCCGCCGGCGTTGGTCGCCAGCACGCCACCGATCTGCGCGCTGCCCTCGGACGCGATCGACAGCGGCAGCATCAGCCCGGCATCCGCGGCCGCGTCCTGCGCCGCCTTCAGGGTGACGCCGGCCTCCACCACCATCGTCATGCCCGCCGTGTCGATATCGCGCACACGAGACAGACGCGCCAGCGAGAGGATTATTTCGCCGGCCTCGCTCGCCGGCACCGCGCCGCCCACCATCGACGTGTTGCCGCCCTGCGGCACCACCGCCACCCCCGCTTCAAGGCACAGGCGCACGGCCTGCGCCACCTCGTCCGTGTTCGCCGGGCGCAGCACGGCCGGCGTCGTGCGCCGATACAGCCCGCGCCAGTCGGTGGCATAGGCCGCCGTGTCGGCCGGTTCCGTCAGCACGCCGGGAGGGCCGAGCGCCGCGCGCAGGCGGTCGATCAGCGAGGCACGCAGCGAGGCGGTGTTTTGCATCACGGTCCTCCGGCCTCGACAGTACGGGCCGCCCGTGTTGTTGAGCAACCGGCCGTGACCCCGCATCCAAAACAGCCGGCGACGACCGTGCCCGTGCCGTCGCCACGACGCTGGCTGCTGCCGGCGCTGTTCGTGGCATTGGCGTTACCGGTTTCGCTGCTGATGGCGTGGCGTGTGCCGATCGGTGCGGTGCCGGATGAAGCGAACCATATTTTCCGGATCGACAGCATCCGGCTCGGGCACATCGTGGGAGAACGATTCATCCTGCACGAGCCGACGCGGGACCTTCCGACCGCGGGCGTTCGCGCTGAATCGGTCCTCATACCGCTCGGCGCCTTCTTTCGAGACTTGTCGGGCCACCCGTGGGTCACCGCCGAGTCGGTCGACACGGCTCTGAAATTGCCCTGGACGCCTTGGGACAAGCCGAACCAGGTCGCACCCAATACCGCGGTCTACCCACCCACCTTCTATCTGCCGGCCGCAGCGGTTTTTCAGGTCTCGCACATGGCCGGCATCGGGCCGTACCGGGCGATCCTCGCGGCCCGGATCGTCAACGCGCTGGTCTACGCCGCGTTCGGTGCGGCCACACTGTACGCGACGCGGCGGGGCGTCTGCCTGATGTTCGCCGTACTGCTGCTGCCGATGTCGCTGTCGCTGGCCGGCTCCTGCAATCCCGATGGACTTACGCTGGCCGCCCTCGCCCTCTCGCTCGGCTTGCTGACGGCGGCGACGCGGAGCCGCGCGAGCACCGCTGGCGCGGCATCACGGGCTGCGTGGGACTCGCGTTGTTCATCATGTTCAAGCCGCCATATGCCCCGTTCGCCGCCGTGCTGTTGTTGGCGCTGCGGCACGAGAAGCGGCGACGCCTCGGCGCGATCACGCGCTGCCTTGCGACCGTCGTCGCCGTCCTGCTGCCGGCCGTGCTCTGGTTCATCTACGCGCAGCACGAGGCCGGCGCGGCGCTCAGGGTGTCCGTCCCCTACCACCCCGGCCCGTTGAGCCGCCTTCAATCGCTCTTGCTCACCGCGCCGGATGCTCGCTTGCAGGCGCAGACGATCCTGCGCCACCCGTTTCTGCCGCTTCTGCTTGCCATCAACCTTGCCGCCGAACAGCCGATGCGGTGTCTGCACCAGATGATCGGCGTCATCGGCAACCTCGATCTCTCGCTTCCCGACGCCGTGTACGCTGCGTGGTATGTCGCGCTGGCGGGCGCCGCGGTGGCATGTCTCGCGGGCAAAGTCCGGGATCGGCCCGGCGCGGCGGTCGTGGGCGCCGGGCTGATCGGTGCGATCGGCGCCTTGTCGTTCGTGCTCGTCGTCACCGCCGAATACCTGACCTGGACGGATGTCGGCGCCACGCGCGTCGAGGGCTTTCAGGGCCGATATGCGCTGCCGATCCTGCTGATGCTCGCGATAGGAGTGCCGCACATCGTCGTCCGGTTCCGCCGGATCCTGCTGGCGGCCAGCGTGGCGGCAACGGTGATGGCGGCGGTCTGGACTTCCGTCGTGCTGCCGCATGTGCTGGAGGCGCGATACTACGTCCCACAGTAGCGCTGGTGTGGGCGGCAACCGTGCGCCTGCGCCGCGCGTCAACAGCGCAGCAGAAGACGTGAACAGCGATGCCACACGAGGTTCGGATCGACGGCCGCCCGGCGGCACGCTTCGACACGCAGGCCAAGGCCGTGGCACATGCGAGCGTGCATGCCGACGAGAACTCCGAGGTGGTCGATGCCGAAACCGGCGAGCCCGCCGCCCGGGGTGCCACCGCCGAGGATCGCGGGGATCTGGCACGGAAGGTCGGGTTCTGACGTGCGGTCGCTTCTGCTCGCGCTGCTGATCGTGACCGCCGCACCCGCGCAGGCCTTTCAGATCACCGACCCCTGGCCCGATCCGGCCAGCATCCAGGGAACGCGCGCGGACCAGGTGACGTTCGAAAGCAAGGACGCGTTCGTGCCGAACGACTGGCGGGACGCCTCTGCCCGGACGGTGTCCGGCACGCTGTATCTGCCGGCCGACGCGTCGCCGGGCCATCCGGTGCCGGCGGTGGTGTTCCTCCACGGCGCGGCCGGGCTGGTGGCGCAGCGCGGCGACCTTTATGGGCCACAGCTCGCGGCGATGGGGATCGCATCGCTGGTGGTGGACACCTACGGATCGCGCCGCGACATCGCGACCAGCTTCGTCGGACGCGCGCTGAACATCACCGAGACGATGTTCGTCGCCGATGGGTACGGCGCGCTGCGCTACCTCGCGACCCGCTCCGACATCGACGCGCATCACGCGGTGCTTGCCGGGTGGTCGTATGGCGGCATGGCGACGATGTATGCGCTGTACGCCACGATTGCCGAGCGCTTCGCCCCGCCCGGCCTGCGCTTCGCCGGCCATGTCTCGTTCTACGGCCCGTGCATCGCCACCTTCGCCGACCACCGCACCACCGGCGCGCCGCTGCTGATGCTGATGGGCGCGGGCGACCTGCTCACGCGCACCGACCGCTGCGCGCAGGTGGCGGACGAGATGCGCGCGGGCGGCAGCGAGGTGACGGCGATCGCCTATCCCGGCGCGGTGCATCAGTGGGACGGCAACCTGCCGCGCATGATGATCGGGCGGCAGTTGCAGGACTGCCGCTTCCGCGTGCAGCGCAACGGCACCGTTCGCGACCAGGACACGCTGCTGCCGATGACCGGGCCGCTGACGCGCAAGATCATCCTGGCCCTGTGCGTGCGCAACCAGCCCTACCCGATCGGCCGCGACGACACCGTGCGCGCGCTCAGCAACCGCGACTTCGGCGCGTTCCTGACGCGCGTGTTCACGTCCCCCGCGGTGCAGCAGCACGCTGCAGCCGGTCGTTGATCGCCACACCCAGCCCGCGATCCGGGATCGGCATCGCGGCGATGCGCAGCAGGCCGCGCCGCGCGCCCTCGGCGTCCAGCGCACGCAGGCCGGCGAACAGGTTCGCGGCCGCCTCGGTCAGGTCGCCGCTCGCGCTCAGGTTGAACACCGCGCCCGCCCCGGGCAGCGGGTCGCCGAACGCGAGCAGCGCCTCGGTCGGCGCCACGTCGTCCGCATCCAGCCGCACCGGCAGCGCCGGCGCGTAGTGCGACACCAGCAGGCCCGGCGAGCGCAGCGTGCGCGATGCCTCGGCCTGCGCGAGCGGGATGCCGCGACCGAGCGGGCCGATCAGCGCCTCGATCGCCTCGGCCGGAACGCCGCCGGGTCGCAGCAGCACGGGCTGACGTCCGGTCAGGTCGAGCACGGTGCTCTCGACGCCGACCGCGCACGGGCCGCCGTCCACCACCGCGGCGATGCGCCCGTCGAGCCCGGCGAGCACATGCGCGGCCGTGGTCGGGCTGACCTCGCCGGAGCGGTTGGCCGACGGCGCGGCGACCGGCCGGCCGACGGCGCGCACCAGCGCGCGTGCAAAATCCGGCGCGGGCACCCGCACTGCGAGTGTGTCCAGGCCGGCGCCGGCGAGCAGATCGACGGGGCAACCCTCGCGCCGCTCCAGCACCAGCGTGAGCGGACCCGGCCAGAAGGCCTCGGCCAGGCGTTGCGCGCGCGGATCGGCCACCACGTGCGCAAAGGCGGCGTCGGCGCCGGGATAGTGGCAGATCAGCGGGTTGAAATGCGGCCGGCCCTTGGCCTCGAACACCGAGGCGACGGCGCGGCCGCTGGTGGCGTCGGCGCCGAGGCCATAGACGGTCTCGGTCGCGAACGCGACGAGCGCGCCGGCACGCAGCAATTCCGCCGCCCGCGCGAGCCCGGCAGCATCTTGTGTCAAGACCTCCGTCATGCGGGCGCAGATAGATCGCGCCGCGCGCTCTGGCAAAGCCGTGGTCGCCTGATACAGTCCGGTATTGACGTCCCGGAGAGTTCAGCATGCTCGATGTCGTCTTCGCGCGCCCGGCGCTGCCGCGCGCCGGCGCGCTTGCCATTCTGGCAGCACGGGACGCCGAGCCGGCTGGACTGTGGCGCGATGCCGACGCGGCGACGTCCGGCGCCATCGGCCGCGCACTGAGCGAGGCCCGGTTCACCGGGGAGCGCGGCAAAACCTGCACGATCCTCTCGCCTGGCGCCGGACTGGCGCGCGTCGTCGCTGTGGGGCTCGGCAAGGACGAGCCGACGGCGTGCGCGATCGAGAACGCGGGCGGAACGCTTGCGAGCGCGCTGACGCAGGACGAGGCGGCGGCCATCGCCGCCGACCAGCTGACGCCCGAACTCGCCGCGCACGCGGCGTTCGGCGCAGTGCTGCGCGCCTACCGCTTCGACCGCTACCGCACCAAGCAGAAGCCGGACGAGCAGCCCAGGCTCGCCAAGCTGGTGATCCTGACCACCGACCCGTCGGCGGCGCGCGCGGCATGGGAGACGCTGAGGCCAGTCGCCGAGGCGGTTCATTTCACCCGCGACCTGGTGAGCGAGCCGGCCAACGTGCTCACGCCCGCCGAGTTCGCGCGCCGGTGCGAGGCGCTGACGCCGCTCGGCGTGAAGGTGACGACGCTGGGCCCGAAGGAGCTGGAGAAGGCTGGGTTCGGCGCGCTGCTCGCGGTGGCGCAGGGCAGCGCCAACGAGCCGCGCGTGGTGGTGATGCAGTACAGCGGCACCGCGCCGCGCGGCCCCAAGGAGGGTGCCGAGAAGGAGAAGCCGGCGCGGCGGGCGCGGCGGGTGAAGCCGCTGGCGTTCATCGGCAAGGGCGTCACGTTCGACACCGGCGGCATCAGCATCAAGCCCGCCGGCGGCATGGAAGACATGAAGTGGGACATGGCGGGCGCGGGCGCCGTCGTGGGGCTGATGATGGCGCTCGCCGGACGGCGCGCGAAGGCGGAGGTGGTGGGGCTGATCGGGCTGGTGGAGAACATGCCCTCCGGCACCGCGCAGCGCCCGGGCGACGTGGTGAAAAGCCTGTCCGGCCAGACGATCGAGGTGATCAACACCGACGCCGAGGGCAGGCTCGTGCTGGCCGACGTGATCGCCTACTGCCAGCAGAAGTTCGACCCGGCATTCATGGTGGATCTGGCGACGCTGACCGGCGCGATCATCATCGGGCTGGGCCACGAACACGCGGGACTGTTCGCCAACGACGACACGCTGGCGGAGCGGCTGTTCGCGGCCGGCAAGGAGACCGGCGAGAAGGTCTGGCGCATGCCGCTGGACGAGGCATACGACAAGCAGCTGCGCTCCGACATCGCCGACATGAAAAATGTCGGCGGGCGTCCGGCGGGATCGTGCACCGCGGCGCAGTTCATCCAGCGCTTCGTCGACGGCACGCCGTGGGCGCACCTGGATGTCGCCGGCATGGTGTGGTCGAGCAAGGACGCGCCGGCGACGCCGAAGGGGGCGACGGGTTTCGGCGTCCGGCTGCTCAATCGGTTCGTGGCAGAGAACTACGAGTCGTAGGCCCGCGTGACGGACTGATGACCGACCCATGACCGAGTGGGGCTTCTACCACTGCACGCGGACCAAGCCGCAGGCGGCCTTGCCGCGCCTGCTCGGGCGGACGTTGCAGGCGGGCGAGCGCGCGGTCGTGCTGTGCGGGGACGCGCACTCTGTTGCGGCCATCGACGCGGCGCTGTGGCAGTGCAAGGACCCCGACTGGCTGCCGCATGGCACCGAGGCGGACGGCGACGCCGACCTGCAGCCGATCTGGGTCACCGCCAGGCCCGAGGCGCCGAACGGGGCGCGCTTCCTGTTCCTGCTCGACAACGCCGCCGCGAGCGACGCCGGCGCGTGGTCGCGCATTTTCGACCTGTTCGACGGCAACGACGAGGCGGCGGTCGCGGCGGCGCGGACGCGCTGGACCGCCGCCAAGGCCGCCGGCCACGCGCTGACCTACTGGCAGCAGGGTGCCAACGGCTGGCAGAAGAAGGCCGACTGAAGGAGGACGCGACCATGTCGCTTGATGGCGCCGCCTGCATCGCGGGCGTGTGGGAGCACCCGACGCGCAAGGCGACCGACCTATCGGTGGCCCAGCTGCACGCGGAATGCGCCGCCGGCGCACTGGCCGACGCGGGCCTGACGCGCGCCGACGTCGACGGGTATTTCTGCGCCGGCGACGCGCCGGGCATGGGTCCGCTGTCGATGGTGGACTACCTGAACCTGCGCGTGCGGCACGTCGACGCAACGGATATCGGCGGCACCTCCTACATCGCGCATGTCGCGCACGCGGCGGAGGCGATCGCGGCGGGGCGCTGCAATGTCGCACTGATCACGCTGGGCGGCCGCACGCGCAGCGAAGGCGTGTCGGGCAAGGTGCCGCGCCCAGGCAACCCGACGCAGCCCGACCTGCAGTTCGAGTTCCCGTACGCGCCGACGACGGTGAACATGTATGCGATGTGCGCCGCACGTCACATGCACGAGTTCGGCACCACGAGCGAGCAGCTCGCCTGGATCAAGGTCGCCGCCTCGCACCATGCGCAGCACAATCCGCGCGCCATGCTGCGCGATGTCGTGACCGTGCAGGACGTGCTCGCCTCGCCGATCGTCGCGACACCGCTGCACCGGCTGGACTGCTGCGTCATCAGCGACGGCGGCGGCGCGCTGGTGGTGGTGCGACCGGAGATCGCCACGTCGCTGAGCCGGCCTCGCGTCGTGCTGCGCGGCGCGGGCGAGGCGGTGAAGGGGCAGATGGGCGGCGACGTCGATCTGACCTACAGCGCCGGGCGCTGGTCGGGTGCCGCGGCGTTCGAGATGGCGGGCGTGACGCCGGCGGACATACGCTATGCCTCGATCTACGACAGCTTCACGATCACCGTGCTGATGCAGATCGAGGACCTGGGCTTCTGCGAGAAGGGCCAGGGCGGGCGGTTCGTCTCCGACGGCGCGCTGATCGCGCCGCACGGGCGGCTGCCGTGGAACACCGACGGCGGCGGGCTGTGCAACAACCATCCCGGCAACCGCGGCGGCATCACCAAGGTGATCGAGGCGGTGCGCCAGCTGCGCGGCGAGGCGCATCCGGCGGTGCAGGTTCAGGACTGCCATCTGGCTTTGGTGCATGGCACGGGCGGCCAGCTCGCCAGCCGGCACGGCGCGGCCACCCTGATCCTGGAGCGCGTGTGATGTCGAAGCGCAGACTCGTGTTTCCCGGATCGACCGGCAGCAATCCGGGGCTGTCGACGTTCTGGGCGGCGTGCGAGGAACGCCGGTTGCTGGTGCCGCATTGCCGCGCCTGCGGCCGGGCGCACTGGTATCCGCGCGCGGTGTGTCCGCACTGCGCCTCGCACGAACTCGACTGGCGCGAGGCGAAGGGCGAGGGCGTGATCTACTCGTTCAGCGCCGTACCGCGCGGCGAGCCGCCGTACGTGATCGCATATGTGACGCTGGCCGAGGGCCCGACGATGCTGACCAACATCGTCGGCGACGCCGCCACGCTGCGCATCGGGCAGACGGTGAGGCTGCGGTTCGTCGACAGCGACGGCGGCCCGCCGTTGCCAGTGTTCGCACCCAGGTAGGTTCCACATGTCGCAAAAACAATCGGACACCTCGGACGAACTCGCGCTGGCGAGCGTCCCGGCGTTCTGGCCGATGGCGATCGCCGCGGCACTCGCCGAAGAGGGCACCGAACTCCTCGCCAAGAACGTCAAGTTTGTCGAGGAGGAGATCAAGATCAACTCGGAGCTGCGGCCGGCGCTGGCGACGGCGAACCAGGTGCGGCTCGATCTGCGCAGCATGGCGCTGCGCGACTACGGCACGCCGGGGCGGGGGATCCCCACGCTGGTCGAGGCGCCGTACGCCGGCCATACCGCGATGATCGCCGACTTCGCCACGGGGCAGAGCCTGATCGAAACGCTGCTCGGCAACGGCATCGCGCATATCGCGCTGACCGACTGGAAGTCGGCGACCGAGGACATGAAGGACCTCGAGATCGACAACTACCTCGCCGACATCGTGGTCGCGATCGACGACCTCGGCGGGCGCGTCAATTTGGTCGGGCTGTGCCAGGGCGGCTGGATGTCGGCGATGGTGGCGGCGCGGTTTCCGGACAAGGTGAACTCGCTGGTGCTCGCCGGCGCGCCGATCGACACCGACGCGGGCGACGGGCCGATCAAGCGCATGGCGCACGAGTCGCCGGTGTCGTTCTACGAGGAACTGGTGACGCTCGGCGGCGGGCTGATGCGCGGGAAGTTCATGCTGCAGGGGTGGAAGAACATGCACCCCGAAGAGCACTACATCCGCCAGCACATCGACTTGTACGAGCACATCGGCGATCCGGCCTACCTGTCGAAAGAGGAGACGTTCGAGAGCTGGTACGAAAACCCGCTCGACCTGCCGGGGCGCTGGTACCTGCAGGCGATCACCCAGCTGTTCAAGGAGAACCGGCTGGCGAAGGGCGACTTCGTTGGGCTCGGGCGCAGGCTCGACCTGCGGCGGATCACCTGCCCCGCCTACCTCCTGGCGGGTGCCGCCGATGACATCACGACGCCGGAACAGGTGCTGGATGCGGCAAAGTATCTCGGCACGCCGACAGAGCGGATCGTGCAGAAGACGGTACCGGGCGGCCATATCGGGCTGTTCATGGGCGCGCACACGCTGAAGGAGCACTGGCCGGAGATTGCGCGCTGGATCGCGGCGGCAGGGCGGTAGCGGGACGCGGCGGTCAAAGAGCGCTCGGCCTCGCAGGCCGTTTTAGGACTGTATGCCTGACGCCGCAGCGATGAGGCAAGCGCTCCTTTGCAGCGCTCGTCGCGCGATGCGCGGCGGCGGCGCTACGGCAGCAGCACCGTGCTGCCGGTCGTCTTGCGGCTCTCCAGCGCGATGTGCGCCTGGGCGGCGTCCTTCAGCGCATAGGTCTGGTTGACCTCGATCTTCACCGCACCCGACTTCACCACGTCGAACAACTCCTCCGCGGCGTGCTCCAGATCGGCACGCTTGGCGGTGTAGGTCGCGAGCGTCGGACGCGTGATGAACAGGCTGCCTTTCGCCGCCAGAACGCCGAGGTCGAACGCGCCCACCGGACCGGACGCGTTGCCGTAGCTCACCATCAGCCCCAGCGGCGAGAGGCAGTCGAGGCTCGCGGTGAACGTGTCCTTGCCGATGCTGTCGTACACGACCGGGACCATCGCGCCGCCGGTGATCTGCTTCACCTCGGCGGCAAGATTGCCGTAGCCGACGATGGCGCGCGCGGCGCCATGCGCCTGCGCCAGCTTCGCCTTCTCCTCGGTCGAGACCACGCCGATCACCGTCGCGCCGAGATGCTTCGCCCACTGGCACAGGATCAGCCCGACACCGCCCGCCGCCGCGTGCACCAGGATCGTCTCGCCGGGCACCACCTTGTGGGTCCGCCGTATCAGATACTGGGCGGTCAGGCCCTGCAGCATCATCGTCGCCGCGGTGGTGTCGTCGATGCCGTCGGGGATTTTCACCAGACGGTCGGCGGCGATCACGCGCTGGGTCGCGTAGGCGCCGATCGGCGCGGTCGCATACGCCACGCGGTCGCCCGGCTCGACCACCGTCACGCCCGGGCCGACCGACACCACGTTGCCGGCGCCCTCCATGCCGATCGTCGCCGGCAGCGCGGTCTTGTACAGGCCGGTGCGGAAATAGACGTCGATGTAGTTCAGGCCGACCGCCGTATGGCGCACCAGCGCCTCGCCGGGGCCGGGCTCGGGGGTCGGCACATCCTCCCAGTGCATCACCTCCGGCCCGCCATGGGCGTGGATGCGGATCGCCTTCGTCATGCTCGGTCTCCTCGTGTGCCCGGCTCTCGGGTCCGGCGTCAGGTGTGTCCGTTCGCCTCGATCGCCAGCAGCAGGCGCTTGGTCGCCAGCCCGTCGCCGCCGGAATAGCCGCCGATGCCGCCCGTGGCGACCACGCGGTGGCAGGGGATCAGGATCGGGATCGGATTGGCCGCGTTCGCGCCGCCGACCGCGCGCGCCGAGCCGCCGGCCTCGCGGGCGATCTGCGCGTAGGTGCGCACCGCGCCGTACGGGATGGCGCACAGCGCCTGCCACACGCGCTGGCGATAGGGCGAACCGGCGGGGCGCAGCGGTAGGTCGAAGCGGTAGCGCTCGCCGTCGAAATAGGCGTGCAGCTCATCGCGCGCGCGGCGCAGCAGCGGCGTTTCGGTCTGGTCGCGCCCCCAGCCCCAGTCGAGCGACACGATCGCGCCGTCCTCCTCGGACACCGTGATCGACCCCGCGGGTGTGTGAAGCGAGAGTTGCGCCACGCTCATCTGCGCGGGATGCCAACGCCGCCGGGCCGGCGAGTCAAGGGCAGCCCCCGGGGCAGCGCCAAAACGCCGGGGACCATCACCCGGTCCCCGGCGTCATCTGGTGTCGCGGAACCGCCGCGCTTAGGCGGCGGTCTCGATCGCGGGACGCGGCATCATCGGCGCGTCGTTGCGCGACGAAGCCTCGTTCAGCATCTCCATCCGGCCGGTGATCTGGCCGCCGTCCTCCACCTGCAGGCGGCGGCAGCGCGCCGTGCCGAGCACGCGGCCGGAGGAGCGGACGACCAGCGCGCCGCGCGCGGTCAGCGTGCCGTCGATGGTGCCGGCGATCTCGGCGTCCTCGACCTCGACCTCGCCCTTGAAGACGCCGCCGTGGCTGATCGAGAGTTCGGTCGCGTGGATCATGCTGGCTTCGACCGTGCCTTCGACGACCAGGCGCTCGGCGTCCTGCACGGTGCCCTGCACGCTGATGCCGCGGCCCACCACCAGCGTGCGGCGCTCGCCGCCGTCGCGCGGCGCGCGCGCGGGGGACGGCGTGCCGCCGGGAATCGGCGGACGCGGCACGGCGGGAATGGCGGTCGAGGCGCTGGGCGCCGTCGAGTTGCCGGGAAGCGGGGTCTGGCCGAACGGGGGACGCGCCATGGGGGAAACCTCTCTGGATGCGGGGCGGAAGGGCGGGACACCGGCGGTGCCGGGCGGTGCGGCTGTCGGCACAGCACTGCCTGCGGCTTGCGACGGGACCGCGGAGACGACAGTCGACGGCTCTGGCGAGGCGGAGGGACTCTCCGGCTCGTCCGGCTTGCGGCGCTTGAACACAGGAACCCCCCTGATCCGACATGTCCGGCCCCGAATCGGGCCGCTAGATACCCCTCCGCCATACACGCGGGATGGCCGGCGAACAACAGGGGGATGACGCCGCGCACAGCCATTCCACATCTGGAACATCACCGCGGCCTCAGGCGGGCGGCGGTACTGTTTCGTACGATTCGACTCGGTCATCGCGGCGGCAAAGCGAGCGCGCCGGAGCCGGCCGGCAGGCGGTCGAGCAGGTGCACCATGGTTGCGGCGGAAACCACAGGCAGCAGCAGGTTGCACGCGGGCACGTAGCTCGCCAGCGCCAGCGCGGCACCTTGCAGCAGCACGGCACCCCGGTTGCGCTGGTAGAGAAGCTCGGCGGCCGGGCGGGGCATCCGCCGCATCGCCACCGCGACGAACATGCCGCGCCCGATCGCATACGCGCCGATCGCCCAGCCGAGCGCCAGCCCGAGGCCCGGCACCAGCAGGGCCGCCAGCAGGGCGAGCACGTTGAGCAGCAGGATGCGCAGGCCGAGGGCCACACCGTCCCAGACCTGCGAGACCGCCGGCGCGCCCGAGGGCGGCGGCAGCGCGGGGTAGTGGCGGCGCTCGACGGCGGCGGCGATGCGCTCGATGAAGATCGCCCCGATCGCGGCGGCGACCGGCAGGAACAGCCAGAACGCCAGCAGCGCGGTGCCCACGCCCGATGCGAGGTCGGCCGCCCACGCCATCCAGCCATGCAGGGCGAGGTGCACGAGGCGAATCGCGGCGAACAGCAGCGCCGCGAAAGCCGCCGCGGCGAGCAGCACGCTGCGCAGGATCACGCCGAGGAGGGCGGGGTCGCCGAGCTGGCCGAGGGCGAGGAGGAGCGGTTCCATGCGGCCACTGACTATGCCGGGGCGCGCACCGATGCTACCGCAGCCGCCCAAACGCAGGAGTGCCACGTGAGCGGAGCGCAGTTCGACATCGCCGGCATCGGCAACGCCATCGTCGACGTGGTCGCGCGGACCGACGACCACTTCCTCACGCGCCGCGACATGCGCAAGGGTGGCATGGCGCTGATCGACGCGATCGAGGCGATCGAGCTGTATTCCGCCATGCCGCCCGGGCAGGAGAGCAGCGGCGGCTCGGTGGCCAATACCTGCGCGGTCGCGGCGATGCTGGGCGCCCGCGTGGCCTATCTGGGCAAGGTGGCGGCCGACCAGCTCGGCGGCGTGTTCGGCCACGACATCACCGCGGCCGGCGTGCATTTCCCGACCGAGCCGCTGGCCGAGGGCGCGCCCACCGCGCGCTGCCTGATCCTGGTCACGCCGGACGGGCAGCGGACGATGAACACGTTCCTCGGCGCCGCCGTCGCGTTCGGCGAGGACGACGTGGACACCGACCTGATCGCGGCCTCCGCGGTGACCTACCTGGAGGGCTACCTGTTCGATCCGCCGGCGGCGCAGGCGGCGTTCCGCCTCGCGGCACGCGCGGCGCACGCGGCGGGACGGCAGGTGGCGCTGTCGCTGTCGGACCCGTTCTGCGTCGATCGCCACCGCCACGCCTTCCGCGCGCTGGTGCGCGAGGAGGTCGACATCCTGTTCGCCAACGAGGCCGAGGTGACCAGCCTGTACGAGGTCAACAGCTTCGACGAGGCGATCGCCGCCGCGCGGCACGACGTGAAGCTCGCGGCACTGACCCGCAGCGAGGCCGGCAGCGTGATCGTGGCCGGCAACGAGATGGTGCAGGCGAAGGCGGCGCCCGCGCATGTGGTCGACACCACGGGCGCCGGCGACGCCTATGCGGCCGGGTTCCTGGTGGCGCACACGCGGGGGCTCGATCTGGCGGAGTGCGGCCGGATCGCCAGCGCGGCGGCGGCCGACGTGGTGGGCCAGCTCGGTGCCCGGCCCGCTCCGGGGCTGGCCGCGCGGATCGGCCTGTCCGGCCAGGCCCCCCGCTAGGGCCCCCGCTGGGCCGCCCGCCAGGCCCCTGGGCCCGGCTTCGCCCGCCTCGGTCCCGAGCAGACCCGCCCCGCGCGCCGCGAGGCGGGTTTTTTCTCGCCTGTGCAGCGCCGCCACCCTATGTGTGCGCCGCATCATCCGAACAAGCCCATGAACATCCGCAACATCGCGATCATCGCGCATGTCGACCACGGCAAGACCACGCTGGTCGACCAGCTGCTGCGCCAGTCGGGCGCCTTCCGGGACCATCAGGTGGTCGCGGAACGCGCATTAGACCGTAACGACCTGGAGCGCGAGCGCGGGATCACCATCCTCGCCAAGTGCACCAGCGTGCTGTGGCGCGACACCCGCATCAACATCGTCGACACGCCCGGCCACGCCGATTTCGGCGGCGAGGTCGAGCGCATCCTGAACATGGTCGACGGCGCCATCGTGCTGGTGGACGCCGCCGAGGGCGTGCTGCCGCAGACCAAGTTCGTCGTCGGCAAGGCGCTCGCCCGCGGCCTGCGGCCGATCGTGGTGGTCAACAAGGTCGACCGCGGCGACGCAAGGCCCGACGAGGTCCACAACGAGGTCTTCGACCTGTTCGCCGCGCTGGACGCGACCGACGCGCAGCTCGATTTCCCGATGCTGTACGCCTCCGGCCGGCAGGGCTGGGCCGATACCGTGCTGGACGGGCCGCGCGAGAACCTCAACGCCCTGTTCGAGCTGGTGCTGCGGCGCGTCCCTGCACCCGACCTCGACGAGACCGCGCCCTTCGCGATGGTCGCGAGCATCCTGGAATACGACAACTACCTCGGCCGCGTGCTGACCGGGCGCGTCGAGCAGGGGTGCGCGCGGATCAACCAGCCCGTGCATGTGCTGCGCACCGACGGCAGCACCGTCGAGACCGGGCGGCTGACCAAGCTGCTGAGTTTCCGCGGCCTGGAGCGGGTTCCGGTCGACGAGGTGAGCGCCGGCGACATCATCGCGGTTGCCGGGCTGACCGAGGCGACGGTGCCGGACACCATCGCCGACCCGGCGCAGGCCGTGCCACTGACCGCGACCCCGGTCGATCCGCCCACGCTCGCGATGACGTTCCGCATCAATGACGGTCCGCTCGCCGGGCGCGAGGGCAAGAAGGTCACCAGCCGGCAGATCCGCGAGCGGCTGTTCCGCGAGGCCGACGGCAACGTCGCCATCAAGGTGACGGACAGCAACGAGTTCGAGGCCTTCGAGGTCGCCGGGCGCGGCGAGCTGCAGCTCGGCGTGCTGATCGAGCAGATGCGCCGCGAGGGTTTCGAGCTGTGCATCGGCCGGCCCCGCGTCCTGACCCGCGTCGAGGACGGCGAGCGGCTGGAGCCGATGGAGGAGGTGCTGATCGACGTCGACGAGCCGTATTCGGGCATCGTCGTCGACAAGATCAGCCGCCGGAAGGGCGAGCTGCGCGACATGCGGCCGAGCGGCGGCGGCAAGGTGCGGCTGACCTTCCACATGCCCAGCCGCGGGTTGATCGGCTACCACGGCGAGTTCCTGACCGACACCCGCGGATCGGGGATCATGAACCGGCTGTTCGCCGGCTACGGTCCGTGGAAGGGCGCCATCGAGGGGCGGCGCAACGGCGCGCTGATCTCCACCGCCGACGGCGAGGCGGTTCATTACGCTCTGTTCTACATCCAGGAGCGCGGGGCGCTGTTCATCGGGCCGGGCGAGCGGGTCTATGCCGGAATGATCTTGGGCGAGCACTCGCGGGAGAGCGACCTGGAGGTCAACCCGATCAAGGAGAAGAAGCTCACCAACATCCGCGCCGCCGGCAAGGACGACGCGATGCTGCTGATCCCGCCCCGTCGGATGAGCCTGGAGCAGGCGATCGCGTATATCGAGGACGACGAGCTGGTCGAGGTCACCCCCGGGGCCGTGCGGCTGCGCAAGCGGTTCCTCGATCCGCACGAGCGCAAGCGGCACGAGCGCCGGGTCGAGGCCGACGCCGCCGCGTAGCGGGTCGGCAGGACCGCGCGGGATCGTCAGCCGGGGCGGCCGCGGGATCGGCTTGCGGCCGGCGCCGATCTTGATGCCGTCCGGTGCCGGCGGCCGGCGCGAGACGCGCGCGGGTGCCGGTTTGTCGCCCTCGGTGGTTTGCGGTGTGGCCGGCGCGTCGGGGGGAGGCGCGGAGTTTATCGCTCGCTCCGACTGCTCGGTCCCATGAACATCGTCATCGCGAACATCGTCATCGCGAGCCGCCGCTTGGCGGCGTGGCGATCCAGGGCCGCGTCGCACACGTTTGTCGCGCGGCCCTGGATTGCCACGGCCCCCGGCTGCGCCGGGGTCCTCGCAATGACGGGGCGGTCGCGGTGGCGCCGACGTGGCGTCGTCGACGTCAGCCTGGTGAAACGCGGGATTCGGGCTGTCGCACGCAGCGGGGCGTGCGGCTTCGATGTCGCGCAGGCGTTCGCGGCGGTGCTGGGTCTGGCGGCGCACGTGACGGGCGTGGGCGCGCAGCAGGCCGCGCTCGACGTCGCGTCGGTCGCGATGGTGCCAGGATTCGAGCGAGCCGCGATGGGCGATCATCGGCCAGAGCTCGGGCTCGAACTGCGGCGGCATCGGCTCCGGGCCGTTGCGGGCGACGTGCTCGCGGTGGCGCGCCCAGAACTGCCGGCGCTGCTCGCGGTATTGGCGCCGCTCGGCGTCCAGGCGGACGGTGCCGCGGCGGGCGAGGTGGTAGAGCGCGACCTCGGCCTCCCAGTCGCCGGTGTCGCGGGCCGCGATGTAGTGGGCGCGGGCGGTCTCGCAGTGGTGGCAGCGCGGTTGGCGGCGGCCGGTCCTGCTGTTCGGCGCGTCGCACCACGAGGTGAGGTCGCGGCGGGCCGGGTTGTGGCGGAACAGCTCCTTCGGCGGCGGGCGGTGCTCGCAGAACGCGTCGTAGGCGATCTCCAGCCGGAAATGCCGGTCGCGGCCGCAGGCGGGCGCCTCGTCGTCCGGCGGGATGGGCCGGGGGCGGGTCTTGCGCGCGTAGGGCCGGGGCTTCGATGAGGCGGCGGTAGAGGCGTTGCAGCGAAGCCGGGAGCCAGCGCAGCACCCGCCCGGGCTGGTCCGCGGGCGCTTGGGTGGCGCGAGCGCGCCCCGCCGGTCGGGCCGGTTCCGGCTGCGATGCGTCCGGTTCGGGCGCCGGCGTGTCGTCCGATTGGGGCGGGGCCAACGGGTCCGGGTGGGCGAGGGCCCATCGCCGGAGTTTTTCGACATTGTGGGCGTACAGCCGCTCCATGGCGGTGGGGAACCGGCGCGGTTCTCCCGCCCCGTGGGCGCGGCCGGAGCCGGCGGGGTCGGAGGCGTGGGTCGGCGGGGCGTCGCCGTCACTCATGCCGCCTCAGGTAGGGCGTGCCGGCGAGACCGTCAATGATTTCCTAGGAGTTTTTTGGCTGAGCCGGGGTCGCCTTCGCGAGGGTGATCTTCGACCGGGTCCTGATGATCGGGAACCCATTCACTCGTCATCGCGACCGCGAGCCGAAGGCGTGGGGGGTGGCGATCCAGGGCCGCGTGACAAACGCCTACCGCGCGGCCCTGGATCGCCACGCCGCCAAGCGGCGGCTCGCGATGACGGAATAGACGGAGCTACCATATCGGGCGTAGCGGAAGGCTTGGGCAGCGATGACGAAGACAACGGAACCACAGTTCATCGAGAGCACCGCAGGTGAAGTCGCCGCCGAACTGGCGCGCCTGGGCATCGCGCCTGAGCGGCGCGTCACGGTCGCGATCGAGCCTGACGACTGGCTCGCCGAGGTAAGGCGGGTCGTGCGCCCACGGGTCATCGCGGAGGGTTGGAGCGACGACGACATTGACCGGATCATCGACGAGGAGCGGGAGGCCGTGCAGTCGCAGCTTAAATGAGGCTGGTCGTCGATACGAACGTCTTCGTCAGCGCTGCCCCAGATTAGCCCGGGCAGCCCACACGTCGGCGAGGCGAGCGGGTCACCGCAATGGGCACTCCGGTGCGTCACACGTGTGTGACGCCCTCCTGGTCTTTTTCGTGCGCTTCCGTCGAAGCCGTTGCAGCGCCGCGTCAATCTCATCCGGGGTGAATAACTCGCACCATTGCGGTTGGATCACCAAGTGCTCAAGAGAGCGGTCGCGGCGCCCTAGTCTTCTCAGCCCCCGAAAGCCCGACTGTGCGCTCCCGTGTAGAAGGCCCTTGGCTGTCTGCCATCCTCCTTTCTCGGCAATCATCGCTAAAAACGTTCTGGCGTCGTAACCACACTGGGGCAGCACAGCGAGATAGACATTTTCAATCATAGCCATTTAAACTCGGTCTTTTTATCCACGTTCGTTTCACCTCCGTTAGCGCCAGTAATTTCTGCCCGCTTCTGTGATCCTTTTGGCCTCTTGCAGAGTCAGGACTGAACCATTGAGGCCTTGGACGTTCCAAAGTTTACCTTTGCTGATGGCTGCGTTGGGATGAGATTTTCCGAGCCACGTGTCGGACGGCGCGCAATCTGGACAATGGTGAATTGTGGACAGAAGGCTTTGCTCGACCCGCAACCTTTCAAGCTTTTCGTCAAAACATA
>Ga0074045_10000389_pt1 | contig 43314 bp, 39 predicted proteins | sample BogForMeECP23OM2_FD_94442 | JGI IMG/M metagenome (GOLD analysis project Ga0074045, IMG submission 94442) | Bog forest soil microbial communities from Calvert Island, British Columbia, Canada - Bog Forest MetaG ECP23OM2 | ecosystem: Environmental > Terrestrial > Soil > Wetlands ...
GAAACGCAGCCAGGCCGATCGCAGGCGCCGTGTTGCGCCCTACCGGCTCGGCCAGCACTTGCGCCTTCGGCAACTTCGGAAGCTGCTTCAATATCGCGGGACGAAGATCGTCGTTGGTGATGATCCAGAATTGTTTTGGCGCAGCCAGCGGCAGAAGTCGTGCTACCGCCTGCTGAATCATGGTGTGCTTGCCATCGAGCGCCAATAATTGCTTGGCGCGCTTCTTCCGGCTCAAAGGCCAGAAGCGCGTGCCGCGGCCGCCGGCGAGGATCACAGGATAGAATTTGGGATTCTTAGCCAAAGTTGTCTTGATAGCACGCGCTACATTCTCGTTTCTGGTTCGGACAGTGCTGCCCCTGGAACATGTGATCTAAGAAACTCCAGTGTCCACTGCGGGCGCATAGTGAACCTCCCTACTGACGCGGGAACCACTACTGCATCTCCCTTCGCCATGGTGACCGGTTCAGCTCCAGTTGCTTCCACCACCCCGCACCCTTCTGCAGCCACCAATATCTGCGCGGACCTCTTGCCGGAATCATCGACCGTGGTTAGCTCTTGTGCATCTTTCATCTCAAACATGTCCACCACAAAGTAGGGAGCGGCAATCAGCAAGGCCTCACGATTCCTGGTGCCGGGCATCTGCTTCGGAGCAGGCCTCACTACCTTCCCGGCCGCGACTTTTTTCTTCACCGCAGCCAATCCCTCTAGTAGATGGAGTTCGCGCGGCCTTCCGTAGTCATACAAACGATACGTGGTGTCGGATTGCTGTTGCGTCTCGATTATCACCGACCCCGGACCCAGCGTGTGCACCGTTCCTCCGGAAACGTAAATCATGTCTCCGGTATAGACGTTTAGCCAGTTCAGCAATTCCTCGGCGCGCTTTTCGTGGATCGCTTGCTCCAGTTGTGCAACGGTCACGCCCTCTTTCAATCCCAAACCAATTTGCGCACCCGGCTTGGCATGCGCCACGTACCAACATTCGGTCTTTCCCCAAGGCTGCGAAACGCGGCGCGCTTGCGCGTCATCGGGATGAACCTGCACGGAAAGTTTCTCATGGGGAAACAAAAACTTCAGCAGCAGGGGAAATCGACGTGGGTCGCGAGCGGCATCGCCAACCAAGTCCCGCTGATACTTCTCGCTGAGTTGCGCCAAGGTCTGCCCAGTCAGCGAGCCGTTGGCAACTTTGCAATCGTCGCCGGTGAGCCAGGCTTCGCCAATCTTCTCGTCAAACTTGTGGTTGGGATAAATCGGCGACAGATCGTGCGTGCCCCAGGGGCGGGGGCTGAATTCCGGCAGCATCAGGAGTGGATAGAGATTGCCCATGAACAAACGATCCAGATAGAAAAGGCCGTTCGCGAACGGACGGCCTTAGCCGAACCCATCATCAAATGTTGCATCACGCGAGCGAAACCCGCGATCACAGCCCCGCGAAAAACTTCCGCATGCGTTCCAGACCGCGATCCAGCTCCGCCTTCGAAGTTGCGTACGACACGCGGATGTGGTCGCCAGTGCCGAATCCTTCACCCGGCACAGTAGCCACGTGCGCTTCGCGGAGCAATTTCCCCGCTACCTCTGACGCCGACTTCACACCACCGCGTCCCAGAAATGCCGAGACATTGGGGTAGGCATAGAACGCGCCCTCTGGCATCGTGCAGGTGATGCCGGGAATCGAACGCAAACCTTTCACCACGTGATCGCGCAGCCCGATATATTCGCGCCGCATTTGCTCCACGCACTCCTGCGGTCCCCTGAGCGCCGCGACGGCTGCCTTCTGAACAATCGATGTGGGATTCGAAGTGGACTGGCTCTGCAACTTCGACATCGCGCTGACCACCGTCGCCGGCCCGAGTGCGTAACCCAGGCGCCAGCCCGTCATAGCGTACGTTTTCGAAAGCGAACCCAGCACCACGATGCGCTCCTTAAACTCGCGCAGCGATCCCACGGAAAAATTCTTGCTGGTGTAATTCAGGTAGACGTAGCACTCGTCGGAGAGAACCCAGATTCCGCGCTGGTGCGCCAGTCGGACAACTTCCGTGAGATCCTCAGCACGCATCACCGCACCCGAAGGATTCGACGGTGAATTCAGAATGATGACCTTGGTCCGCGGCGTGATCATCCCCGCGACCATCTCCGCCGTAACCCGGAAGCCCCGCGACTCATCCGTTTCCAGCAGCACGCACTCGCCGCCGGCATAGCGTACGATGTCCTTGAACGAAACCCAGTAAGGCACCGGCAGAATCACTTCGTCACCGTGGTCGACGAGCACCTGAACCGCATTGAACAGCGCATTCTTGCCGCCGGTCGATGCGATGGCCTCTTCCCGGCGGTAGTCGGAATCGAAATCCACCGCATGCCGGTGCACGATGGCGTCGCGCAACTCCGGTGTCCCCGCGACCGCCGTGTATTTCGTGAAGTTGCCCTGAATCGCCGCGATGGCCGCGTCCTTGATGTGCTGCGGCGTGGCGAAGTGCGGTTCGCCGGCTCCAAAGTCGACCACGTCGATGCCCTGGGCGCGCAGTTTGTCAGCCTCCGCCACCACCGCCATGGTGGATGAGGGTTCAATGCGGTTGATGCGGTTGGTGAGTCGCAGCGCTTCAGTGGTTGCCGCGGTCATGCTTTCCTTTTCCTTTTCTTCAATTCTTTTCCGCCCCACGTTCCGGGCGTGCCTTGCTGCATCTCATCATGAAGCTTGTAGGCGGGCTCGAGCTTCTCACGCAGCTTCTGCTCCACCACTTCTGGAACCAGACCCTTCACCGGGCCGCCCGCCTGTGCCACTTCGCGCACCAGCCGCGAGCTGACATAGGAATATTTATCCGCCGGCATCATGAAGACGGTCTCCAGAGTGGGCTCGAGTTTGCGGTTCATTAGCGCCATTTGCAATTCATATTCGTAGTCGCTCACCGCGCGGATGCCGCGCAGCACGCAGGTTGCATCAATCGATTTGGCGTACTCGACCATCAATCCGTGAAAGGTTTCGATACGAACATTTTTCAGGTGCGCGGTGAGCGTCTTCAGCATGGCAAAGCGCTCCGCCAGGCTAAACATCGGAATTTTTTCCGAGTTCCTGAGAATCCCCACCACCAGTTCTTCAAAAATCTTGGCGCCCCGCTCAATCAGATCGAGGTGCCCATTCGTGGGCGGATCGAACGAACCGGGATAAAGCGCGCTGACTTTGCTCAATGGTCCTCGCAGGAACAAGCGCAGCTGAATAGAAGATTCTATGCGGGCGGGAGTGGGGATGGCAATTCGGGAATGAATGCCCCGGCTTAGTCTTAAGGATTGTCATCCCGAGCGAAGCCTAGCGTCTTGCCGCCGCGATGGGCGCCTTTACTGAGTCTGTAGCCGTGGGCATGGTTGTGACGCGTGCGCCTGTCGTCGCAACCGGCGCCGCCGCCGCTGCCGGTTGCGCCTGCGCTGGCCCCGCAATTAATCCCAGCGCCTTGCGCACCTCGGTGTCGAGCTTGGCCATGGTGTCTTTGTTGTCTTTCAGGAACTGGCGGGCGTTCTCGCGCCCCTGGCCGATGCGCTCGCCTTTGTAGCTGAACCAGGAGCCGGATTTTTCGAGAAGGTTGTTGTTCACGGCGATATCGATCAGATCGCCTTCGCGTGAGATGCCTTCGCCATAAAGGATGTCGAATTCGGCCTCGCGAAACGGCGCGGCCACTTTGTTCTTCACCACTTTTACGCGAGTGCGCGAGCCGGTGACTACATCGCCGTCTTTAATGGCGGCGATGCGGCGAATATCCACGCGCACCGACGAATAAAACTTAAGCGCGCGGCCGCCCGTCGTGGTTTCCGGATTGCCAAACATCACGCCAATTTTTTCGCGAATCTGGTTAATGAAGATCAGGCAGGTGCGCGACTTCGAAACCGTTCCGGTCAGCTTGCGCAGAGCCTGCGACATCAGCCGCGCCTGCAGCCCCATGTGGCTATCTCCCATTTCGCCATCGAGTTCGGCCTTCGGCACCAGCGCCGCCACGGAGTCCACTACCAGCACATCGATCGCGTTCGAGCGCACCAGCGCCTCTGTGATCTCGAGTGCCTGCTCGCCGTAGTCCGGTTGCGAGACCAGCAGGTTGTCGACGTCCACGCCCAGCTTCTTGGCGTAGCCGGGATCAAGCGCGTGCTCAGCATCCACGAACGCGGCCATGCCGCCGGTCTTTTGCGCCTCGGCAATAACCTGCAAAGTAATGGTGGTCTTGCCGGAAGATTCCGGCCCGAACACTTCCACCACGCGCCCGCGCGGAAAGCCGCCGACGCCGAGCGCCGCGTCAAACGAGATCGCGCCAGTCGAGATCACCGCAATGGGGACGATCGCTTCCTTCGACCCCAACCGCATAATCGAACCTTTGCCAAACTGCTTTTCAATCTGCGAAACCGCCAGCTCGATTGCCTTGCCCCGTTCATCCGCCATGGGAGTGTGGCTCCTTAAAAGTGCAAATCTGATCTGGCCGGATTATACATACAGATTGAAGCGAATAAAAGGCGAATCTAGATAATTAACTGTGGATAAGGTTCCGAAATGGGCGGCGGCCTGGCGGACGCAAGACTACCGATCCAGGGGCACAAGGTGCGCTGCTATCCATTCATGAAGCAGGGCGAAGCGGAATTTTCCTGTGGTAATTGTCTGCATTATGAAGTCATAAGCAGCCTTGTTAGTCACCTTGAGATCGAATCCGTTCACCAGCACGAAAGTGTGAACCGATGCGAAGGCCACCCGCTTATTGCCGTCCAGAAAGGCGTGATTGTTGACCAACGACTCAAACAGCGCGGCCGCCTCTTCGCTCAGGTCGTTGTAGTAACCAGTCTGAGGCCGGAAAACAGCGGCCTCCAATGCGCCATGATTGAGCACCCCGGGCTCGCCGCCGTATTCCTCGATCTGGTAATGATGGATGGCGATGACTTCAGCCACCGTCAGGTAAACGCGCTCGGCCATTACTTGGCCAGCCGCTTATACAACTCACGATACTTATCATTGGATCGGCGATAGGCAGCCATCACTTCCGGCCGGACCAGGCGCTGCGAAGGGACCACGTTGTGCAGGTAATGTTCCAGCGCCCGCTCCAGCACAAAGCGCTGCGATTGCCCGTTCTCCTTCGCCACGGAGACGAGTTCTTCATAAAGCTTGGCGTCAATTTCCGGAGCGATTTTGACGGTGCGCGGCATGGATGGCCTGCGTTAAGATTTTAACTGTGTGGACTAGCGTTATCAAGATAAATCTAGATATTGCTACAAATCCGCGGTGATGAACTCGTCACGCTTCCAAACACAAGTCATGGGATAATGAGCGCAGACGGAGAATTCTCAAATGGTTGACTACTGCGTCGTAAGCAAATCTAGGATGGTGCGCATTCCTTGCGACGGCCCCCTCACAGCCCAACTGGAAAGGCTCAAACTAAAGAAAGAAATGGAGGCTGCGGGACTGCGGCCCGACGTCGAAATCGAAATTGCAAAAAAACCGATCCCGCGAGCGCGACCGGGCCCAGGGCATAAGCGAAGCACGAAACTTCGTTACAAATAACTCGTGTCCCCTACCTCTGCAGCAAATCCACCGGCGCCGTCACATCGTGCACCCGAAAATACTTGGCCAGCGCGGGATACTTCCGTGCCACCGCCTCATACATCGCATAAGCCACATTGCGATACGAAACATGCCCCGCCGGCGTAGTCCGCAATTCCGAAATGTATACCGCCTCGGCGAAGTCCATCTTGAACAGCGCGCGCTTGCGATAGGCCAGCGGAATCGCATACTGCGAATTCTCTTCCGCCTCGGGCGTCTTCCGTGCCGCCAATTTCTCCACCGCAGCCTGCGTGCGCCGCATTGCCGCATCGAAGCGTCCACTCACTCCGGCGTCATCCACATCAAGCAGCATCTCGTAGCCGTGCTGCGTGGTGAATCTCTGCATCACCTGAATGCAGCGCCGGTGACGGTGCATATCCCGGAAGCCGCCCGTGTCCATCAAAATGTCGAAGCGGAACTGCTGCCCGGCGCGGAAGCCGCGTAGCATTTCGTCGTGCTTGCCGCGATGGCGCAGGCCAAGGTCGATGATCTCGCGCCGGAATCGCTCGCCCGAAACCTGCAACGCCTGCCGCACCTGCCGGTAAGAATGATGGCAATGCTCGTACAGCAAAGTGGTCGCAATCTCAACTTCAAGCGACTCTTCATCCAGCAGATCGACGATCGCCTTCGACGGCGCCACCAGTTCGCTTTTCATCAACTCGCGTGCCGCCTGACGCAGTTCACGCCGCGTTTCCATCTCATACGGATTCGGGTCGGCATACTTCACCAAAGTTGGCGCGACTCGAACCTCGTGCAGCAATTCCTGCTCGGCCCGCGCCCCCAACTCCGGACTCACGGCGCGAATCTGCTCCACCAAATCCCGCAACGACTCGGAATTCACGTTGTAGGCCGCTGAAGTCGCTGCCCTCTTCAGCGACTCGCCCAGCTGCCGAACCTCTTTATGCGTGTGCGAGAGCAAATGCGCAACTTGGGTTTCCAGCGTCCGCGCATTGACGATCTCGCCCAGCGAAGTGTTTGTAGCCAGCGGCAGCAGGTAGCGCGTGATGTCGAAGGCTCGGGCCTTCAGTGTGCGCTCGTACCCCTCCTGCTTCATGTCCGCGGGCCTGGGAGTGATGCTGATCAGGTGCTGGGTCATGTGCGCTGAGAGCGCGTCATACTCAGCAAACAAATTATCCAGCGTCTCGCAATAGAGCCTGCGGGCTTCGTCGTCTGCTCCGAAGTCGGGGACGTAATATCCACTCTTCTTGAAATCCTGATAGCGAGTCGAGCGCTCCTGTCCGTCCCAGCGCTGCTCGTCGGCCACTTCAATCGCTGCGAGAATCGACAGCCTCTCGACCGCCAGCGCGATGTGCGCCAGGTCCGCAATCGAGCGGTGTCCATACTGAAAATAAAACGTGTTGAGAAATTTCTCCGCCTTTTGCGCGCTCATCTCGCGCAACGACTCCTTCATCGACAGCGCCGAGCGCGAATACTTTGCCATGGCGTAGGCTTGGATCTCCGGCTCAACGCCATACACCGCGAATACCTCGGTGGAAGGCGCCTCGGACGGCAACTTCTCGGGAGCCGCAGAATGCTCTCCAGCCGAAGCTCTCTGCGGCGACCGGTGCCCGGAGCCGGACGAGACCGAATCTGGCGCGGATGATTTCTGGTTGGAGGGCTCGGGCATGGCGATCACTTCATTCGTCACAGTCTCAGGCATGGGAGTGATCGAATGTTAATCGGCGGAGGAATAATCCGCAATCGGTTAGATGAATGATACTGGTGTTCGCGCCGCGCAGTAGATGATCGACCGCAGGTATAATTCCACGTTCCAACAGAACGACTTCCCAATCGCAATTCGAAGCAACATCGTGGAGAATCTCATGTCCCTTTCCGGACGGGTGGCGTTCGTCACCGGCGCGTCGCAAGGTATTGGACGAGCCTGTGCATCGAAACTCGCCACCGCAGGCGCGGCGGTTGCCGTGGCCGCGCGTAATCAGGAAAAGCTGAACGAACTGGTGAACGAAATCGCCGCCGCTGGCGGCAAGGCCGCCGCCTTCGCTCTCGACGTCACCGACGAAGAGCAAGTTAAATCGGCGATCAAGTCGGCCATCGCGCAGTTCGGCAAGATCGACATCCTGGTGAACAATGCCGGCATCACCCGCGACCAGCTGGTCATGCGCATGAAGCGCGCCGACTGGGACGCCGTGCTGCAAACCAATCTCACCTCGGCGTATCTCTGCATTCAGCAGGTCGCACCCACCATGCTCAAGCAGCGCTGGGGACGCATTATCAACATCACCAGCGTCTTTGGCCAGATGGGGCAGGCGGGACAGGCGAATTACTCCGCATCGAAGGCCGGGCTGATCGGCCTCACCATGGCCATCGCCCGCGAACTGGGCTCGCGCAACATTACTTGCAACGCGGTCGCGCCCGGCTTCATCGAAACCGCCATGACCGAGGCGCTCGGCGACGAGTTCAAGCAGAACGCCGCCAAACAGATTCCCCTCGGCAGAGTCGGATCCCCCGCCGACGTAGCCAGTGCCGTGGCCTTTCTGGCGTCCGATGAAGCGTCCTACATCACCGGCCACGTGCTGAACGTGAACGGCGGTTTGCTGATGGGATAAAGAAATCTTAAACACAGAGGGCACAGAGGACACAGAGTAAAGATGGAAGCCAGGCAAAACACGGTTTACCCTATGGCCTCCGTGCCCTCTGTGGTGAGGGGGTTGACTCTGACTCAAGCGGCCTCGCCCACACAAATCGCGCAAGCCCGAGAATTATTTCTGGAGTATGCCCGATCCTTAGGCTTCAGCCTGTGCTTTCAAAACTTCGACAAAGAACTTGCAAATCTCCCCGGAGACTACGCTCCGCCGGAGGGCCGCCTGTTGCTGGCAGAGTGCGACGGTCAACTAGCAGCCTGCGTCGCGCTTCACAAGTTAGAGACAGCCATCTGCGAAATGAAGCGGCTCTACCTGCGCCCGCAGTTTCGCGGCAAGGGCCTGGGACGTACGCTGGCCGAACGCATCATCGCTGAAGCCCGCCAGATCGGCTACCAGCGCATGCGCCTCGATACCGTCGAGCCGGTGATGAAAGATGCGGTCGCCATGTATCGCAAGCTGGGCTTCCAAGAGATCGCCCCGTATTGCGCGAACCGGATTGCAGGGGCGCTGTACATGGAGTTGGACTTGTGACCAGGTTCGTCGAGAGTCGAAAATTATGAAGAAACTTTATCTGCTTCTTTCCGTTGCGCTCTTCGCCGCGGCTTCTTTCGCCGCCGATTCCAAATCCGTCTCCTACAAAAGCGGCGACGAACCCGTCCAGGCGGTGCTCTACACGCCTGCGGGCAAGGGGCCATTTCCCGCGATCATCGTCATCCACGAGTGGTGGGGACTGAATAACTGGGTCAAGGACCAAGCCTCGAAGCTGGCCGATCAAGGCTAAGTGACTCTGGCGATTGATTTGTATCGCGGCAAGGTTGCGACCACGGCAGAGATGGCCCATGAAATCATGCGTGGCGTCCCGGAAGACCGCGCCAAGCGCGACCTGCATGCTGCCTTCGAATATCTTGCGTCGCTCCCGAACGTGAAGAAGGATCGCATCGGGGCCATCGGATGGTGCATGGGAGGCGGCTATTCGCTCGATGTCGCGCTGCAGGAGCCTACTCTCGCCGCCGACGTGATCAACTACGGCCGACTCGCCACCGACCCCGCGTTGCTCAAGAGCATTATTGCTCCCATCCTCGGATTGTTCGGCGGCCAGGATCGCGGCATCACGCCCGATGATGTGCACAAGTTCGAGGCAGCGATGAAGCAGCAAGGGAAGAAGATCGACGTGAAGATCTACGACGATGCCGGCCACGCTTTTGAAAATCCCAACAACAAAGATGCCTACCGCGCCGCCGATGCGGCTGATGCCTGGAAGCGGACCGTCGGTTTCCTCGCGGAAAATTTGAAAAAATAATCCGGAATCACGAAGAGACGAACGAATCAGAACGCTGTTGCACCGATGTCGCTTCTTTCTCATCGTCCAGTTGAAATCACGCTTTCTTCTTGTTGAGTTTCCGAAAAAAGTCGTAGGAAGAAAGTGGTTGGGATATGGCACGAATTTCCACTTGCCAGAAAATCCCGATCTGGTTACTATGTCGCATCCTGAAATGCTCCCTCAGATAAACATCGGCGAGACCATCCGAAACTACCGGCTGCAAAAAGGCATGTCTCAGGGAGACATCGAAAAGCGCACCGGCCTGCTGCGCTGCTACCTGTCGCGCGTGGAGAACGGCCACACCATCCCTTCGCTCGACACGCTCTCGAAAATTGCCGGCGCCATGGAGATTGCGCTCTCGCAGTTCTTCTCCGAATCGGGTCACAGCAACGGCTCCAAGGGATTGCCGCAACTCTCCGACGACGAAGTCCGCTTCCTGAGCCAGGTCCGCCGCTACGCCACCAACCTGAATGACAGCGACCGCAAACTGGTGCTGGCCATGGTCAAGAAGATGGCCGCGAATTCGAAGTAGCTGCCGAAGCAGTTGTCAGGCTCTCAGCCGTCAGCTTCAGCCAAAACAATGCCGTTAACTTGTCATCCCGAGCGAAGCGAGGGATCTTGGTGTCGCCTGTACTACCACAGAATCAGCCTCGCGAGAAAGACTGTCGTCTCGCTTCCAAGCTAAGAGCCAAAGGCCAACAGCCAATAGCTGGATTACTTCAGTACCATGACTTCGGTGACCACCGGGTACCTCGCCGCCGCGCCGCCTTCTAACTACACTCATTACTTGGAGACCCCGGCGTGACCATCGATGAAGAACTGAATGTGCTCGAGACTCAGCTGCGGCGGCTGAAGATCGAATACGAAGTGTTTTTCAGCAACCCCACCAAGCGCCCTCCCACCGACATCGAGTGGAAGGTGCTCTCCCTGCTGCGCAAATTTTCCGACGGCGGCCGTATGAGCTTCTCCCAGCGCTTCCGCTACAACGAAATGGCCCAGCGTTACGCCGTCTACAGCGATCTCTGGCGCAAGAAATCACGCGTCCGAGAGGAAGGCTACCGCCGCCCTCAAGATGCACTGCTCGCCGTGGCGGGCGTTCGCCCCGACGTTGAGGAGCACAAGCCCCAGCACAATCCGGTTTACGGATTGAGTCATGCTGCCACAACCGCGGCCGCCACCACAGCCACAGCAAGCACGGGACCGACACCGCAGCCTTTCACCCTGCACAGCGTCGACCAATCCGAACGCGAGCAAGTCGAGCGCCTCTACAACACGCTGGTCGCGGCCAAAAAGAAAGCTGGAGAAAATGTCTCCGGCAGCCTCGACTCCTTCTCCACCTTCGTGCAGAAAAAGACTCAGGAGATTCGCAAACAGTACGGCTGCCAGGGCGTGGAATTCTCCGTCGAGCTGACCGAAGGTCAGGTTAAGCTGAAGGCTAAAGCGAAGGCGTAGGTTCGCTCTCGTTAGCGCCCCAGAACCATTAAGAAAAAAACGAGAGTTTCTGGCGTCACCGCAGCAAATCGTGGACTATCAGGCCGAGATAAATCAGCGTCCCAAGTGCAAAAACGGAAGCGAAGATCCAGCCGCAGACCTTGCAGAATCCAACGAAGAACCTGTGCTCAGGCTGTATTCCGAGCGTGAAAAAGCGATACGCCCTTCCGGGATAGTGAGCCATAAGCCAACCCACTCTGGAAAAGCCAACAGCAAACAGCAATAATACAAAGTGCTGGGTGGCGTCGCGCATCGCAACATTTTATAGCTGCGGTCAAATCAGCCGGCCTCTGTGCCTCGGTCCGACAAATAATAGAGGAGCGATTGCTGATAGAATCTTCGGTCGCTCCGCTCTCATCCCCCTTATCCGAGGCCGATCATGTCTTCCAGCACTAATAAAGTCCAGCGCGCCATTCTCAGCGTCACCGATAAGACCGGCCTCACCGATTTCGCCCGCCAGCTATCCAGCCTAGGCATCGAACTCGTCTCCACCGGAGGCACTGCCAAGCTCCTGCGCGAAGCGGGCATTCAAGTCAAAGACATCTCCGACCTCACCGGATTTCCCGAAATGCTCGACGGCCGCGTCAAGACGCTGCATCCCAAGGTTCACGGCGGCATCCTCCATCGCCGGGAGAATCCCGCGCACACCGCTGCCGTTGCCGAGCACGGCATTCAGCCGATCGACATGGTCGTGGTCAACCTCTACGCGTTTGAAAAAACCGCGGCCAAGCCCGGCGTGGCTTTCGAAGAGCTGATCGAAAATATTGACATCGGCGGGCCCTCCATGATTCGCTCAGCCGCCAAGAATTTTCATGACGTGGCCGTCGTTACTTCTCCAGCAGACTACGCAGCAATCGCGGAAGAACTCGCCCGCTCCGGCGGCGTGCTCTCGCTTGAAACCAAATGGCGGCTGGCGCAACGAGCCTTCGCGACTACTGCCGCTTATGATTCGGCAATTGCTTCCACGCTGGAAGGAATTTCCGACATCAGTAACTTGGAGCCGGCCAAAAACGCTGCGGAGCTTCGCTCCGCAGGACAGCCGGGGGCGACTGTCCCCACATCGTCTGAGGTGTTTCCGCCGGTCTTCCGTTTGGCGTTCACCAAAAACCTGGACCTGCGCTACGGCGAAAACCCGCACCAGAAGGCCGCCATGTATTGCGACGGCTCCGGCGTGGGCGTCGCCAACGCCCGCCAGCTTCAGGGCAAGGAACTCTCCTATAACAACATCGTCGACCTGCAAGCCGCCTGGGATCTCGCCCAGGAATTCGATCCGCAACTATCCGCGGTCTGCACCATCATCAAGCACACCAATCCGTGCGGCACAGCGACAGCCAAAACTCTCGCCGAAGCCTACCAGCGCGCCCTCGAGACCGACCCGGTCTCAGCCTTCGGCGGCGTGATCGGAGTAAATCGTCCCATCGATGGCGAAGCCGCCGAAGAGATGCACAAGCTCTTCCTCGAAGTGATCGCCGCCCCGGCCTTCAACGAGGCCGCGAAGGCAAAATTCGCCACCAAGAAAAATCTCCGCCTGGTCGAAGTAAAAGCCGCGCCCGAGAAGTGGATTCTAAAAAAAATCTCCGGTGGAATCCTCCTGCAAGACGCCGATGTCCGTCCTCTGAAAGACGTCGACCTGAAAGTAGTTACCCAGCGCGCCCCCACTCCCGAAGAAATTCGAGCCATGCTATTCGCCTGGAAGGTCTGCAAGCACGTCAAGTCGAACGCCATCGTCTACGCCCGCGATGGACAAACCGTCGGCGTCGGCGCCGGCCAGATGAGCCGCGTCGATTCCGCCAAAATCGGCGCCATGAAGGCGCAATTGCCGCTTAAAGGAACGGTCGCCGCTTCCGACGCGTTCTTTCCATTCCCCGACGGCGTGGAAGAAATCGCCAGGGCCGGCGCGACCGCCATCATTCAGCCCGGAGGCTCGCAGCGCGATCCCGAAGTCATCGCCGCCGCCGACCGCCTTGGCCTGGCTATGCTGTTCACCGGAGTGCGCCACTTCCGCCACTAGCCACCGCCCTTGCTCTCGCCAAGCTTACGATTTCGCTCGGTCTTCCCGGAAGCCGACAGTCGCTGGGCCGCTTGCGTGGGTAGTGGTGCAGTCTGGCTTTTCTAGGCAACGGCGTCATCCTGAGCGTAGCCGTTTTTCAGGCGGAGCGAAGGATCTCCCCCTTAACTGGCCCGGAGCGTCAGCCAAACTGCACCACTACCCTTGCGTGAGGTTCGTTGTGCCGAGCCAAGAAGAGGAGTACGATGTGCCACAAAATAAACCGCATCCGAATCCCGATTGGATGGGGTTTATCCCAAATTCTTGGAATCAGAGGATTTCAGAATGAACGTTCGTCGGCGCTTTGTCTCCTCAACGCGCAGTGTGAAAGGCATTTTGATGAGTCTCGGCGCGGCAGCCTTGGTTCTCGCCATAGCCCAGCCCGTGTGGCCGCAAAGCGCCGAGCATCCACTCGACGGCCTAACAGCGCCGGAATATTGGGCTGCCACCGAGACGTTGCAAACGGCGGGGAAGGCGAACGCCAAGACGCGCTATCCCATGATTCAACTGAAAGAGCCCCCGAAAGAAGAGGTCCTGGCGTGGAAGCCTGGTCAGCCCATGCGGCGCGAAGCCTTTGTAATGGTTGAGCAGGGGCCACAAATCTTTGAAGCAGTTGTCGACGTGCACGGAAAGAAACTGATCTCGTGGACCGAGGTTAAAGGTGTGCAGCCCCCTTTGATCAGCCTAGGCCAGGAGATCGAACTTGATGCCGCGGTGAAAGAGAACGCGGAGTTGGTAGCGGGTCTTAAGAAAAGGGGAATCACGGACCTCAATACGGTGTTCTGCTCCGGTTACGGCCCGGGCTATTTCGGCACGGCGGAGGAGCAGGGCAAGCGGCTCCTCCGCGCCAGTTGCGCTGATATTCATGGCGGGGTGCAGGGAGCGGGAAGACCGATTGAAGGATTAGAGGTTCTCTACGATGGAAACGAGGGCAAAGTGTTGCGCGTGATTGATACCGGGGTCGTGCCCGTGCCGAAAGATGCGGGTATTTATGACCTGGGAGCCATCGGGACGCTGCGCGACGCGCCGGCGCCGATGAAAGTGGAGCAGCCCATGGGTCCGGGCTTTCGGCTCAACGGGCAGTCGGTGACCTGGGAGAAGTGGAGCTTCCATTTCCGAATCGACCGGCGAGTCGGGTTGATTGTTACCAACGTGGGCTATCAGGATGGCGGCAGGTTGAGGCCGATTCTGTACGAAGGCTCGCTCTCGGAAATGTTTGTGCCCTATATGGATCCCAGCCAGGCATGGTTTGCGCGGACCTTTTTCGACGCGGGAGAGACACCCGACGGATTTTCGAGTCCGCTCGAAGCGGGAGCCGATTGTCCGGAGAATGCGGTTTATTTTGATCAGGTGTACACCGATCGGAAGGGGATCACGAATCTAAAGCAGCGGGCGGCGTGCCTGTTCGAACAGCCAACCGGATACATGGCGTGGAGGCACGATGAGGGTTCCATCGAAAGCCGCAAATCGCGCGAACTGGTGCTGCGGACGATCGGAATATTTGGCAACTATGATTATGCGTTCGACTGGGTTTTTCAGCAGGACGGAACCATCCGCGTGCGCGCGGGCGCGACCGGGCAGGATGAGATCAAGGCAGTGAAGAGCCGTACCGCAGCAGAGGACACCACCGGGCAGGACGGAATGTACGGTCGATTCATCGCCGAGAACATCATCGGCGTGGACCACGACCACTTTTTTTCCTACCGCCTGGATTTCGATGTCGACGGAACGTCGAATAGCTTCGTGCGGGACAAGCTGCGCGTGAAGCACTTGTCGGCGGCGGAAAGTTTACGGAAGAGCGTGTGGGTGGCCGAGCCGGAAACCGCGAAAACGGAAGCGCAGGCAAAAACCAGCATGAGCATGGAGCAGCCGGAAATTTGGCGCGTCGTCAATCCCAACGTGAAGAGTCCGCTGGGTTATCCGGTGGGTTATGAATTGATGGGCGGCGAGAATGCCATGTCGCTGCTGGTGCCCGACGACTATCCACAAAAGCGCGCGGGATTCACCGATTATCAGATTTGGGTCACGCCTTATCGTGAGAACGAACGGTATGCGGCTGGCGACTATCCCACGCAAAGCAAGGGCGGAGACGGATTGCCAGCCTGGACAAAGGCAAATCGCCCGATCGAGAACACCGACATCGTGCTGTGGTACACCATGGGATTTCATCACGTGCCGCACGCCGAGGATTGGCCCGTGATGCCCACGATTTGGCATGGGTTCGAGCTGCGGCCGGTCAATTTTTTCGCGCACAATCCGGCGCTGGACCTGCCGAAATAAGCAGGGCGGCGTGCTGTACGGCCGTGAGCGACCTGCCAGAAATAATGTCGTTTCGCATTTACCAAACTTGACAATCATCCCCTTCAAGTCCCCTTGGTTCCTGACCTTTCGGGCTTTATCGTCGCCCACACACCACGCAGTGTTTTTCCCCAATTCAGCTCGCATCGGGTTAGAATTAAAGCACCCCACCCCCGGCGGTTTTGCATCCAATCGCTATGGCTTCGGGAAGACGCGCCCAGCTCCAGCAGCATCAGCTCGAACTAAATCAGCTCGAACTAAATTAGGCTCTCTAAAGTTAATTTCGATAGAATTGAATCCGGCGTCTTAAGGTTGAGCATGAAAAGAATTTCTCGCGCGGTGTTAGCGTTCTTATTCCTGGCAGCGGCCGCAGCCGCGCAAACTGCTCCGTCGGCTCCGGCGGAGCCCAATCCTTCCGATTCCAAGCCAGCTCCGACCAAGCCGGGCCAGTTTTCCGCGCGCAAGGGAGATCACGCCGCGGCTTATTACCACTACATGCTCGCCCACATGTATGAAGAGCAAGTCACGGTCTACGGCCGCAGCGAGTTGGCCAACAAAGCTCTGGAGGAATACCGGCTCGCCATCGAGGCTGACCCCTCTTCTGAATTTCTCACCTCCGGCCTCGCCGAGCTCTATGTAAAGACCGGCCGCATCCGCGACGCGGTTCTTCAGGCCCAGGACATCCTCAAGCGCGATCCCAACAATCTCGAAGCCCACAAGCTGCTGGGCCGCATCTATTTGCGCTCGCTCGGCGATATGCCGGGCGGGGGCAACGGCTCCGAGAACGTGCTGAAGCTGGCCATCGAGCAGTACGAACAAATCGTAAAGATCGAACCCAACAACGTTGACGATCACCTTCTGCTCGGCCGCCTTTACCGCCTCAATAATGATTTGCAGAAGGCGGAAAATGAACTCAAGGTCGCGGTAAAGCTGGATCCCGATTCCGAAGAGGCCGTCACCACGCTCGCACTGCTCTACAGCGACGAAGGCGACACCGCCCACGCTTTGCAGGTGCTCAGCGCCGTCCCCGATACCGGACGTTCCGCTAAGCTGTATGCCGCGCTGGGCGCCACCTACGAGCAGCGCAAGGATTACAAAAGCGCCATCGATGCCTACAAACACGCCATCCAGCTCGATCGCGATAATCTCGACGCCATTCGCGGCCTGGCGGAAAATCTGTTGAACGATGGCCAGATCGACGCCGCCCTCGATCAATACAAAGTAATCGCCGATGCGAATCCCGAAGACGCGCAGACCTACCTCCGCATCTCTGAGATCTACCGCCGCCAGGGAAAGTACGATCAGGCCCTAGAAAGCCTGAAAAAGGCCCAGACCATGGTTCCCGACGCGCTCGAGGTTCCCTACAACATCGCGGTGGTTTATCAGGCGCAGACCCGTTACGAAGAAGCCGAAAAGATTCTGCAGGATCTGCTGAAGAAAACCGAGAAGCCCGAAAGCAGCTACTCACAGTCTGATCGCAACAATCGTGGCATTTTCGTCGAGCGCCTGGGCATGGTATATCGCGATCAGGAGAACTATCAGGCGGCGGTTGATACCTTCCGCAAGATGATCCCGCTCGGCGATGACAATGCCCGCACCGGTTATCAAGACATCATCGATACCTACCGTGAAGCCAAGCAGTGGTCGCAGGCTACCGCGGTCGCCAAGGAAGCTCTGCAAAAGCTGCCGGATGACCGCGACCTCCGCATGGTGCTGGACGCGCAACTCGCCGATACCGGCGATCCCGAGAAGCCGCTGGCAGATGTGCGATCTCTGCTGAAGGGCGCTCCGGAAGACCGCGAAGTCTACGTCCGGCTGGCCATCATGTACACGCGCCTCAAGCGCTGGAACGATGCCGAAGAAGCTCTCAACAAAGCCGACCAGCTTTCCACCAAGCCCGAGGACAAAGAGTACGTCTCCTTTCTGCGCGGTTCCACCTACGAGCGCGAAAAGAAATACGACGAAGCGGAAACCGAGTTCAAGAAAGTGCTTGCCGCGAACCCGCAGAGCGGCGTTACCCTCAACTATCTCGGTTACATGAATGCCGACCGCGGCGTCCAACTTGAAGAGTCGCTCAACTACATCAAGCAGGCGGTAAGCCTCGAGCCCACTAACGGCGCCTATCTCGATTCCCTGGGATGGGCCTACTTCAAGCTCGGCAAGTACGATCTCGCGGAAGAGACCTTGACCAAGGCCTCCCTGCGCATGGGTTCTGATCCAACCGTGCAGGATCACCTCGGCGACCTCTACCAGAAAACTGGCCGCCTGAAACTGGCCGCAGCTCACTGGGAGCGCGCCCTTGAAGAGTGGAACAAAACCGTGACATCAGAGGTCGAAACCGATCTGCTCGCCGCCACACAGAAAAAGCTGGACGCCGCCAAGGTCCGCTTGGCCAAAGAAGACTCGGGCAAGCAGTAATCAGTATCTAGTATCTAGTACCTAGTACCCGGCGAAGCTCAAAGGCGATAGGTTCTTACTGGGGTACTGAGTACCAGGTACTGAGTACTGACCACTCTGTTAAACTTCTCCAATGCTGGCCGGCTACGCGGTGCAGGTGGAACATTCCCGCGGACGCCGCTTCCCTGAGCCGCCCCATCCCTACCGCAACGATTTTCAGCGCGACCGCGATCGTGTCATTCACGCTCGTGCTTTCCGCCGTCTCGAAGACAAGACTCAGGTCTTCACCCGCCGCTATTCCGACCACTTCCGCAACCGGCTCACCCACACGATTGAAGTAGCACAGATTTCACGCACCGTCGCCGGCGCCCTCGGTCTCAATGCGGATCTCACGGAAGCCCTCGCCCTCGTACATGACCTCGGCCATCCTCCCTTCGGCCACGCCGGCGAAAAGGCGCTCGACGCGGCCATGCGCGCCCACGGACTCTTCTTCGACCATAATCTGCATGCTCTGCGCATCGTGGAAGACTTCGAGCAGCGCTACGCCGCCTTTCGCGGCCTCAACCTGACCTTCGAAGTGCGCGAAGGCATCATCAAGCACTCGCGCGATTACGATGCGGTGAGATATCCCGAACTCGCGGAATATCTTCTCGACCAGCGCCCTCCGCTCGAAGCCCAGCTCATCGACCTGACCGATGAAATCGGCTACAACACCGCCGACCTCGACGACGGATACGAAGCGCATCTGCTCACCCTCGATCAAATCCGCGCTGGCGTCCCCGTCTTCGAACGTTTCTTCCGCGAGGTCGAGCGAACTTACCCCGATGCCCCCGCCAAACTGAAATTCAACGAAGCTCTCAAATGCGTTTTCAATCGCTTGACCGGCGATCTCATCACCAACACGCAAGCGCGGCTCCAAACCACCGGCGTCAAGACCTTGGCCGATGTAAGGCTGAACCCAGACCGTCAGGCCGCTTTCAGCCTCGGTGTAGAAGCCGAGCGCAAGCAAATCAAGAACTTCTTGCACGAGAATCTTTATTACAGCGTATCTCTCGCCGAAGAAAAAGACGATGCCGAACGCATCGTCACCGACCTCTTCGCCTTCTGGATAAAAAACCCCTCAGCCCTCCCGCACAATTACCAGGAGAAGGCCGAAGGAGAATCTTTGCCCCGGGTGGTCTGCGATTACATCGCCGGCATGACCGATCACTTCATCATCGAGCAATACGAGAAGTACTGCAGCGGAAAATAGGCAAACTTCACTTCGCTCCCGCCACCGCCGCCACCACGTCGAACAGAATCCGGGGACCGCGCCGCACTTCCTCCACGCGAATCCGCTCGTCGTTCCCGTGTTCCGTGTTGCCTTCCTCTTCGGTCGCGGTGAAGGGATTAAAACCGTAAGCCTCGATGCCCAGCGGCCGGTAGCGTTGATTCTCGGTGTAGCCGCTGGTGATTTGCGGCACCACCGGCGTGCCCGGAAAATACTTTGCCGAGACCTGGCGAATGATCTGGTACAAGGCCGTATCGGTGGGCGAGTAGTTGGCCTCGCGGAACTCCGCAATCATTGGTTCCACCGTCACGTTCGGATCTTCCACCACCCGCCGGATCTGCTCCAGCAACGCTTTCGGATCGTTGCCCGGCAGAATCCGCACATCCAGATTCGCCCAGGCTTCCGGCGGAATCACGTTGGTCTGTTCCGAACCGCCCATCATGGTGAGAGAAATTGTATCGCGCAAAAGAAAATTCAGCGCCTCGTCCTTCTCCACATCCTGCTGAAATTTCTTGTCCTCGATCGCCTTGCGAATGTTGCGATACTCGCGCGCCCGCTCCGGCGGTTCGTACGGCGCTCGGTCGCGCAGAAATTCCTCCACCACCGGCAGCACTCTTAGCTGAGTTCTGTACGCCAGAATCCGGTCCAATGCCCGCACCAGCCGATTCGGCGCCGAATCCGCGTTGGGCCGCGATGCATGTCCGGGCCGCCCGTGCGCCGTCACCCGCAGCCAGAACGTAGTCTTCTCGCCCACATCCACGCCCACGTACTTCACCTTGCCATTTTCCAGCAGGTTTTCTCCCCCTTCGTTGATCAGGAACTGAGCATTCTCCAGCAGGTCCCGCTGGTGAGCAATGAACCAGTCCGTGCCGCTGCCCTCGGCTTCCTCATCGGCCACAGCCAGAAAAATCACGTCGCGATCCAGTTCGACCTTTTCGCGCTTCAGCATCACCATCGTCACCAGTTGCGCCAGACCTTCATCCTTCATGTCCTGCGCCCCGCGTCCCCAGACCCAGCCATCTTTGATCTCGCCGCTGAACGGTGGAACCTTCCAGTGCGCGGCGTCGCTGGTGACCACGTCCATGTGATTCAGCAGAACCAGAGGCCTCTGGGCTTGCGCCGTGGAGCGCGGCAAGCGCGCCCACAGGTCGCCGCGGTCCGGCGCATATTCGAAGACGCGATTCTCGATGCCTTCATCGTCCAGAATCTTCTTATAGAAAGCAACCGCGCGCATCTCGTGTCCGGGAGGGTTCGTGGTATCGATGCGCAGGTACTGCTGCATCCAGCTGAGCGCGAGATCGGAGTACCCGAGTAAGTGATCCTCGGGAATCCGCGAAGAGGCCATCGCAGGACCCGCGTCCGCCGCCGTAGCTTCGCCCGAAAGAAGTTTGCTGGAAAGAATCTGGGCCGAGCCTCGCCCTGTCGTATTCAGCAACACCGCAGCCGTCGCCGCCAGTATGAGGACCGTCTGCAGACGTGACTGGCGGAACAACTTCTTGCACATCCCCAGCCTGCAATACCCATCACCCAATCTCATTGTTTCCAAATTCTTTCCCCCGGAAGCGACTAATGCACGCAGTTTTTATATCAGGTTTGCCAAAATTACCCTCCGCTCCTGCCTGAACACTACCTTTCGTCCCCAGACAGGGGTACAATGCCTTTAGATATCAAGGCTTTAGCGATTCGACTACGAATCGGCCTTTGGCATCTGAACTGTATAACACAATGTGGGTACCGTGCCTCTTCGAGGTACCCGGACTTTAGATGTTCAGGCGTGCGTTGCGTCAGCGCACGCCGGCAATGCGGCCTGCCGCTTGCTTTTCATAGTTTGTATGTTTTAAGGGACGCAATCAAAAATCACGCAACACGCCCGTTTCGGCGTGCTGGAGTGGAGCCCCAAACGCTCCCCCAAACACGGAGGAAGTTTCTATGAACAGCCGTATTCTCGTTACCTTGCCATTGGCCGCAGTGCTGGCTTTTCCGGCCTTCGCGCAAACTTCGTCTTCTCAAACCCCGGCTGCTGCGCCGGCCACGACTCAGTCCACCGATACCGCCACTGGCAAGCAGCCCCTGCAACCGCCCAGCCGTGAAGGCTTCTGGGGGCGCGTCAATCCCTTTGCCCGCAAGAGCTATGTGAAACGCCAGACCGATCCCATCCGTGACCGCGTCAATGAATTGGACGATCTAACTGCCGCCAACGGCAAGGCTATTAAGGACACCGATGCGCGCGCTCAGGCCGGCATCAAGCTCGCCGCGGACAAGGCCAACGAGGCTGACCAACACGCCATCGATGCCGGCAACAAGGCCACCATGGCGCAGCAGAGCGCCCAGCAGGCCAGCACCCGCATCCAGACCGTCGAGACCGTGGTCGGCAACATCGACCAATATAAGACTTCGAACCAGACCGAAATCCGCTTCCGGCCCGGGCAGACCGTGCTCAGCAAGAATGCCAAGGATGCTCTCGACGAGATGGCCAACACTGTAAAAGGACAGCGCGGCTACATCATCGAAGTGCAGGGCTTCGCTTCCGGCAAGGGTCAGGTCGCGATTCAGAACTCGCAGAAGATGGCCGAGTCGGTAGTGCGCTACATGGTTCTCAACCACGAGATCCCGGTCTACCGCATCTACCTCGTGGGCATGGGCAACGCCCCGGTCACCGGAACTGACGCGGATGCCAAGACCAAGCGCATCAGCGGCGGCCGCGTGGAAATCAGCCTGCTGAAGAATGATCTGGAGCAGCTGGCCAGCAGCTCTTCGGCCCCAACCACCATGGATCAGCAGCAGCAGCCGAAGTAGCTAGGCAACTTGAAGTAGAAGCAAAGCGTCTCACAGCCCCTCCCCCGGGAAAGCCTCTCGCGCAAGCGAGGGGCTTTTTGTTGGCATTCGAATTTCTAGCGGTACTCTTCGGGCTTGATTCCGAGCTGGCTGAGCTTCGATTGCAGAGTCGTGCGCTTCAATCCGAGCCTCGCGGCCGCCCCATTCGGTCCGCCAATCTGCCCGTGGCACTCCCGCAAGGCGCGAAGAATTCGTTCGCGGTCCTTGTCGCGGAGAGTCACGCCATGCACTTCCTCGGTGGCTGCGTGCAATTCGCCCAGCGGCGCCTGCAAGACTGAGCCGGGGGTGAGAATCACCGACCGTTCCACGAAGTTCTCCAGTTCGCGGATATTGCCCGGCCACTCCCACCGCACCAGCTCCTCCATCGTCTTTTTGGGAATGCTGGTGATCGACTTGTTCATGCGATGCGCGTACTTGCGCACAAAGTGCTCCACCAGCAACCGGATATCCTCGCGCCGCTCGCGCAAGGGCGGCAGGTGGATGGGAAACACGTTCAGCCGGTAATACAAGTCGCTGCGAAACTCTTTGTGTTTCACGCTCTGCTGCAAGTCCCGGTTGCTGGCCGCCAGCAGGCGAAAATTAACCTTAATGGTCTGCGTGCCGCCCAGGCGCTCGAACTCCTGATCCTGCAGAACCCGCAGCAGCTTGGGTTGCAAGTCGAGGGGAATCTCTCCGATCTCATCGAGAAACAGCGTGCCTTGGTCCGCCAGTTCGAGACGGCCGATCTTCCGGGCGACCGCACCGGTGAATGCTCCTTTTTCATGACCGAACAGCTCGCTCTCCAGCAATCCCGAAGGGATGGCGGCGCAGTTCAGCTTGATGAAGCTGTTGCCCTGGCGTCGGCTCAAGCGGTGCAGGGCGCGAGCCACCAGCTCCTTGCCTGTACCCGTCTCACCCAGCAGCAACACGGTAGCGTCGCTGGGCGCGACCTTCGACACTTTCTCCATCACTTCTTTCAAGGCGCCGCTGCGACCGACGATTTCCCCGAACCCCAGTTCGGTATCGATCGCCTCTTCCAGGTATAGTTTTTCCTCGGACAGTTTCTCCTGAGCCAGCCGAAGCTCCGCGGTGACGGCCTGCAATTGGGCCACATTCTGCAGCAAGGCATCCTCCGCATTTCGGCGATCCTCCTCCAACTTCACTTTTTCCGTGACGTCGCGCTGGATGCCCCAGGTCCGTACCAGCATTCCGTTCTCCACAATACCGATCATGCTGTTCAGAAAAATCTTGGGATTGCCGTGAATATCCACTTCGTGAGACTCCCGGTCCAGCAGGCGAAAGCCGGAACGGACGTACTGCCGTGCTAGTTCGAGGTTATGCGGATCTTCCGGCGGCAGCATTTCCGTCAGCCGCCTGCCGATAAACTCCCGCCCGGATTCCATTCCGTACATCCTGGCAATCGCGTCGTTGCACTCCGCCATGTACGAATCGTAGAGAATGTGGCAAGCCAGTTCGTTTTCCGGCAGGTCGATGGAAACCGGCGCGTCCATATCTTCGCGGAAGATGCCTTCCGAACTCTGGGAGACAAAGTTTCGGTAATTCTCCTCGCTGCGCCGCACCGCCTCGCCCGCCCGCTTGCGCTCCGTGATGTCCTGCACGATGGCCATATGCCATACCGGGGACGACCCTTCGGGCCACATGGCCACGATTCCGGCCTCCACCCACCGAACCGAGCCGTCCGGACGGATGTACCTCTTCTCCATCTCGTAATGCCTCACCTCTCCTTCCCTGAGTTGCCGCAGCTTTTCGAGATTGTTCGCCAGGTCGTCCGGGTGGGTGATGCTCTGGAACGTTCGCCCCAGCATGTCCTCTTCCGTGCGTCCGGCGGTCTCGCAATATTTCGGATTCACTTGCAGGAACCGGCCAGTCCCGGTTTCAACCCAACAGATGCCGACCGGAGCAAGGTCATGGACCGCCCGATAACGGCTCTCGCTCTCCCGCAGCCGCGCCTCAGCTTCCTTGCGCGCAGTGATATCCCGCGTAACTGCGACCCCATAAGTCCGATCCAGATGCGCCTGGCGCAGGTTGACTTCCACCGGAAACGAGCTTCCATCTTTGCGCCGGTGCACTCTTTCAAAAATCGCGGACCCGGTTTCCGCAATCTGCTGCAACACTTGGGCGCGCATTCGCCGGTCGAAGCCCGGCGCAATGTCGTAGACGGTCATCGCCAGCAGCTCTTCCCGGCTGTAGCCCAGGTCAATGCACGTCCGTTCATTTACATCGAGCAAACGCAGAGTCTCGGGTTCGACAACCGAAATGGCATCGCTCGATTGGTCGAGCAGTGTGCGGAAAAGTTTAAGTTCCTGAAGAGTTCGTTCCCGCTCCTCCGCCGTCTTCAATAGCTCTTCGCGGCTGGCCAGGAGCATTTTCTGGGCGAGCATTTGCTCGGTAACGTCGTGGGCCGTACCCCGCACAATCGGAGAAGCCACGCCTTCGGTTCGCAGCGTATTGTGGTATTCCCAGATCCGCCGTTGCCCCGACCGCGTCAGCACCGCCAGCATGCCCCGAGCCTCGCCGGCGCTCGCGACTTGTTTCAGGTAGGCATCAAACTGAGTGCGGAATTCGGGCGCGATAACCTCCCGCATCGGTATCCCTAAAAGTTCTTGAACGCTATATCCCAGCACTCGCGCGGGAGCGGGGTTCACAGACAGAAGCCGGCCTTCGAGATCGTGGACGCACAGCAAATCCTGGCTGTGTTCGACCAGATCCTGATACCAGTCTTGGTTTTCCTGGAGAGCCCGCTGAATGGGCTCCAGTTCGGCCAGCCTGCCTTCAGCATTCCGACGTTTCTCTGGCCCAGGGTGCAAATCCACGGCTACTCCCTGCAGGCTGGATACTTGTTTCGATGCGTGGATTCTATGTCCGGCATTGTGTCGCCAGAAGAACGGAAGGCACGCCCAGTGGCCCCGGAGACGACCCAGCCCCAAGTGCGCGGAATTCTAGCAGAAGCCGCCCCGGATTGCACTACTACCACCGAATGGTTTGACCCCCTGTCTGCCGCGCGACTAAACTCGCTCTTCAGCGGGGTTTCTCATGAAACATATAGCGTGGCTGCTGCTCTCTTCTTTTCTCTTCGTCCTTCTTACGTTCACCGGCTCTGCTCTCGCCGATGACGACCAAAACCACCATCACGAAGACCTGACCACGGCGCAACTTGGCACCGTCACCTTCCCGGTTTCCTGCGCCGCCTCGGTGCAGAAGCCCTTCGAGCGCGGCGTCGCCCTGTTGCACTCCTTCTGGTACGAGGAGGCCGAAAAAGAATTCCAGCACATCGCGCAGGACGATCCCCACTGCGCCATGGCGCACTGGGGCATCGCCATGAGCCTCTGGCACCAGCTCTGGAACAATCCCGATGCCAAGGTCATTCAGCGCGGAGCCGACGAAGTTCACCAGGCCAAAACCACCGACGGTCCCGCCACTTCGCGAGAAAAAGCCTACATCGCCGCCATCTCGGCGTTTTACAGCAAATCAAAGAAGCTGAATCACGAAGCTCGCGCCAATGCTTACTCGCTCGCGATGAAGAAGGTGTATGACTCTTACCCTGACGATCACGAAGCCGCGGCCTTCTACGCGCTCTCCCTGCTCGCCTCCGAACCGCACGGTGACACGACCTTCGCAAATCGCAAGCAGGCTACCGCAATCCTCGAAAAACTTTTCGCCATCGAGCCCGACCATCCCGGCGTCGCCCACTATCTGATTCACAGCTACGACAAGCCGCAACTGGCCGAGCTCGGCCTGCCCGCGGCCCGCCGTTACGCCCAGATCGCGCCCGCCGCGCCCCATGCGCTGCACATGCCTTCCCACATCTTCGCCCGCGTCGGCCTCTGGCAGGATGACATCAACTCCAACCTTGCCTCTATCGCCGCCACTCGCAAAACCGCCGCCATGCACATGGGCGGCGAGGGTCACCAGTTCCACGCCATGGATTTTCTGCTCTATGCCTACCTGCAAAGCGGACGCGAGGCCGACGCCGCCGAGCTGATCGAGGAAGTCAAAGCCATGCCGAAGATGAAATCGATGTACGGCGAAGACTTCGACCCGGGAACCTACGCTCTGAGCAAATTCCCCGCGATCTACGATCTCGAACTCCGTCACTGGTCCGACGCAGCGTCATTGCAGGTTGTGCCCGGCGCTCTGCGTGGCGATCAATCCATCACCTACTGGGCGCGCGCCATCGGCGCGGCCCGCAGCGGCAATCTCGCCCAGGCTCACAAAGACCTGGAGCAGATCGAAGCCATCCGCAAGGAACTCCTGGCCGACAAGAAAACGGAGTACGCCGAGGTGGCGGGCGACGATTATCAGGAGGCCGAGGCCTGGATCCTGCACGCCGAAGGCGAAGACGACAAAGCCGTTAACGTGCTGCGTTCCCTCGCCGACAAGTCCGACAAGCTCGGCGACGAGCCGGAGAGCATCCCGGCCCGCGAAATGTTAGCCGACGTGCTGCTCGAAGCCAAACGCCCGCAGCAATCCCTAACCGAATATCAGACCGACCTGAAACTCAATCCCAACCGCTTCAACGCCCTCTACGGCGCGGCCCGCGCCGCCGAAGCCGCCGGCAAGCAGAGCGACGCGAACGAATACTACGCGCTGCTGCTGAAAGTCTGTGACGGATCAAACTCCCCGCGGCCCGAACTAAGCCGCGCCAGAGAATTAGTCGCGCAGAAATAGCTCATTGAGAAACTTGTGGTGAGAGCGTGGAAGAAGAGACGACCGGACTCAGTCGCGAAAGCGACGGCACATTAGCCCCGGACGTAAGTCCGGGGTAAGGTGATAGAAGAAAACAAAGTCCCGCTAAGGGACGGTACCTGACTACGAAGGTCTGAGAAGGACCAAACTCCACCCGCCCGGAGTTGACCCGTGCCAACAGGGAACTGATGCCGCAGAAGTGATAAGAGGCCTCAATCATGAAAACACAGATCGCCTTGGCACTATCTGTGGTGCTTGGCCTGAAAATTGCGACGACCAACTTAAAGCCTAACGCCATCGCAAGTGGTCAATCCCGATCAACCTCGAACCAGGCACCTGTGTTAGTCAACACCTGCCTCATTACCAATGATGTCAAAAGGCTGGCTGCTTTCTACACACAAGTTTTGCAAATGCAGCCGCATCAGGCCGCGGACAATTACTTCGAGTTTCGAACCAGCGCAGGAGTTCTTGCGTTGTTTGCGGCCGACGCACAGGAGAAATATATCCCCGGCTCCGCGACGCCCGGTCAGAACCACAGCGCGATCCTGGAGTTCAGAGTGCAGGACGTTGACCAGGAATATTCGCGGTTACGCGAACTCGTCAAGTCGTGGGTCAAAGGGCCAACCACCCAGCCTTGGGGTACTCGCTCCATTTACTTTCGAGATCCAGACGGTAATCTTGTCGACTTCTTCACACCCGGCGCCTCTGGGAGGCAATGAATTCTCGAGCCTGCCGTGTTCCATCCCCAACGTTTTTCAAATGACCTTCGTCAATACTATCTTCACCACGAGCGCGACTGACATCGCCAGCGCCCCCAGCAGCGCGTTGTACTCACGATGCTTGAAATACAAGTCCAAAGAAAATCCCGCGGGAGTTTCGCTGCCAGCCTCGGAATGCCCCATGAATCTCGGTAACATCCGCGGCACCCGCCGCGCATATTCCTCGAACTCCGGAAACTTCTGCCGCAAGAATGCCTCTTCGTCGCGGATAACAGGAAGATAAATCGCAAAGAACATCACGATGAGCACCACGCCAACCCACCAGCTGCGCGCCGCCACCGCGAATCCCAACCCAATCAGCAGCGATCCCAGGTAAAGCGGATTGCGCGTGTAAGCATAAGGCCCCGACGTCGCCAGCGTCTCATTCTTGCGCACGTGTCCCGAAGCGAGCGTGCGAATGACCAATCCCGGAACAACAACAATTGCTCCCACTACCATTGACCTCCACGTGGGTTGCGCCAACCAGAAATAAATTACTGCAAAAAGAAATCCCAGCGGCACCCGAATGCGTCGCGCGATGTGTGACCACTCCGCCATGTGGAAGAGCGGCCCTTTCGGGCCGCGTATTTTTGCTTTGAAGGGGCGCGGCTTCAGCCGCGCCGCAGCTACCCACAAAATCAATTCGGCTTTAGCCGCTGAGGGGCTAGCTCAACAATTTTTCAGCCGCTGCCACCACCGCCTCACTCCCAATACTCAACAATCCCTCGTCCGGCTCACTCCGCCGCGCGTGCGTGGTCAAACTCTCCGCACTCCGCAGCACAATGCTGCGCGTTGCATAAGGCCCGTTGCGCGCCGGATCCGTTGGCCCATAAATCGCCACCACCGGAACCCGCAACGCCGCCGCCAGATGCAGCGGCCCGGTATCCCCGCCAATAAACAGGCGCGCCCGCCGCGTCAAAGCAATCAATTCCGTGATTGTAAAACTCATCGCCAGAGCCGTCCCTTCGCTGGCAGCCAGCGCCGCGTTCGCCAATTCCCCTTCCCCCGGACCATAGTTGAGGATCGAACGCAGCCCCAGCCCAGCCAGCCCGCGCGCAACCTCCCCATACCGCTGCGCGGGCCATTGCTTCGCTCCCCAGCCCGCCCCCGGATTCAGAATGGCAAAATCGCCGACCCCACACTGCGCCAGTCGCTGCTTGATTCGCTCCTCCGCCTGGCCGTCGCGAGGAAGATCGCCAGAAAATCCCACTGGAAAGAGTTCTCTTGAACCCGGCGCGCTCATCTGATGCAGCGCCGCTTCGACCACCGAAACATTCTGCTCAATCACATGCTTGCCGCGCGCCACCACCTTCCGCGTATACCACAGGCTCGCGGGAGACTCTCGCGGCTCCGCTGCTCCATACACCACGCGCGCCCGCGAAAGCCGCGCCAGCACCGCCGACCGCATCGCGCCCTGCAGATCGATCGCAACGTCGTAATGTGTGCCGCGCACGTCATTCCAAACCGTAGCGATCCGTTGCGCCGTTGCAATCGACAGCAGCGACCCTCCCCATTTCTTCAATTTCACCGTATGGACTTCATCCACCAGCGGCCGCGCACTAGATCTAGACCCGCGCCGTGCCGCGCCCGGCGCGCAAAGTAATTCAGCCCAGCGCTCTTCAATCAGCCAGCCAATATGCGCGTCCGGAAACGCCCCCCGCAACACGCGAACCGCCGGCAGTGTGTGGATCACGTCCCCCATCGCGCTGAGCCGCACGATCAGCAGCCGTTCGATCCTTGACCCCGGAGCAATATCGAGCCTGGCCGACTCGGAACTCAAGGCTCCCTCGGTCCGAGCCGCGAGCGAATAATCTCACTCGTGGAATGATCCTTCGGGTCTCCCACAATCGCCACGCGTCCGCCACATTCAGCTACCGTATCGCGCTCCGGCACGGACTCCTCCGTGTAGTCGGTTCCCTTAGCCTGAATGTCCGGACGAATCTCGCGAATCAGGGCGCGCACATCAGGCTCAGAAAAAACCACTACGGCATCCACATCCGCGAGCGCCGCGACAATCTCTGCGCGCTCCTCCCCCGGCATCACCGGGCGCCCGTCTCCCTTAAGCGCGCGCACCGACTCGTCAGCGTTTACCGCCACGATCAATTTGCCACCGAGCGCCTTCGCGCCCCGCAGGTAGCGGACGTGGCCCACGTGCAGCAAATCGAAAATGCCATTCGCCAAAATGATCTTCGCGCCGGAGTGCCGCCAGTCCTCAACTCGCTCGCGCAATTGCCTGCGTCCCAGAATTTTCTCGTTTCCCATTTTTCGTCTTTTGATGCCGGCGTCATCCCGAAGCCCCAGGTTTTATCCAGCGGGGCGAGGGATCTCGCGTGCAGCTACTGCCGTCAGTGCGGCCGAGTCGCCGGCGGAGCCTGCTCTATTGCGCGCAACAATTCATCGCGGGAAACCGTGGCTGTCCCGCGCTTCATCACCACAATTCCGCCTGCATAATTCGCCAACTGGGCCGCCTCTTCCGTGGTGGCCCCAGCCGCCAGCGCCGCGCTGAACGCCGCAATCACAGTATCACCCGCGCCGGTTACATCGGCCACTTCGTCGGAGCCAAAAATCGGAATGTCCACCGGCTGCCGTCCTTGGTCGAATGCGACCATGCCGTCGCGTCCGCGCGTAATCAGCAACGACTGCAGCTTCATTCGTTCCATAATCGTTTCTCCGGCCTGAGCCAGCTTCGTCCAGTCCTGCCCGATACGAACGTCCAGCGCCGCTTCCACTTCGGGCTCGTTCGGTGTCGCTGCCGTCGCCCCGGAATACTCCAGCAGCCGGTACCGCGAATCCAAAATCATTGGCGCCGGCACAGCTTTTCGCCGCCCGCCCTGGCGCAGCGCATTCACAATCGCCGGACTCGCCGAGCCATAACCGTAGTCGGAAACCAACAGCGCATCCGAAGCGCGCAAATATTCTCGCGCGGCCAGAAACAGCTCGCGGGTCAGATGCCGGCTGGGAGGATTCTCCGGCTCCCGGTCCACCCGCACCACCTGCTGCCGCGAATTATGCGTCATTCCCGCCAGAATTCGCGTCTTCGTTACCGTCGTATAGCTCTTGTCCTTTAGCACGCCGCTGATCGGAATGCGCTTGTGACGAAAAAATTTCATCAGCATTCGTCCCGGCTCGTCGTCGCCAACCGCGCCCACCGGCAGCACGTTGACTCCCAGGTCCGCCAGATTGTTGACCGCATTCGCGCCACCGCCCGGCACCACCGTGCGTTCGCGATGCTTCAGGATCAGCACCGGCGCCTCGCGCGATACCCGCGAGATTTCTCCAAACACGAATTCGTCGGCCACCAGGTCCCCCAGCACGGTAATCGTCACCTTGGGGAACGCTTCGATAATCTTCCGCAGCCGATCCGCTTCCTTCAAATGCTTGGTCATTAGTTTGCGCGGCAGGCCGGTTGCCGTCTGGGGCATTTTCTCACGACTTGCCGCGCCGTTCCTCGATCACGCGCAGCGTGGTATCCACAGCGTTAGCTCCGTCTGCCAGTTCCATCCTGACCGCTATCACCGCCAGGGGTGCGAGCGCTTCAAGATACCCGGCCAGGTTCACCGCATCTTTTTCGGTAGTGACAAAGCCTCCAGCTTCACTGCGTTGCTGCAACTGCAGCAGATCGCGAACGTCTTTTTCCCTGTAAGCATGATGATCGCGAAACAACGCCTCGGCTACAGGATCGATGCCCGCAGCCCGCAGCTGCAACATAAAATTCTGCGGCCGCGCAATGCCGCAGAATGCCACAGGCCGGCTCGCCACTCCGGGCGCAATGCCTTGCGTCACAATCCCCCGCCGCACCCGCCAAACCGTCTTGCCCGCAATCGGAAACATTTCCGCTGAAGCCCCATTCGCCAGCACCACGGCATCGGCTCGTTGCAAAGCGCGCAACGGCTCCCGCATCCTCCCCGCCGGAAGCAAACGATCGCGGGCATCGTCTGGTGTCACCAGCACAATATCGAAATCGCGGGCCAGCCCGCGATGCTGAAACCCATCATCCAGCAAATGAATCTGCGGACCGAATCTTGACTCGGCGAAACGCCCCGCCTCATAGCGATCCTCTCCAACCACTACCGGTACTTGCAGCCGTCTCGCAATCAGCAACGGTTCGTCGCCGAAGTCGCGCGGTAGTCCGCCAGGATCAACCAGCAATACCCCGCGAGTCTTGCGCCCGTAGCCTCGCGAAAGCACATCGAAGCGAATTCTCCGCGCTTTCAGCAGTTCGCCCAACAAAATCACGAACGGAGTTTTCCCCGACCCTCCCGTCGAGAGATTCCCCACGCTGATAACCGGCCCCTGCAGTGAGCGCGGCCGCAACCAGCGAAGATCATGGAGAGTGTTGCGCGCTCCCACCACACCTGCGTAAATCGCCGATAAGGGATTCAAGCTCATCGTCGCGCCAGTAGTTCTTGCAGCGCATCTACTGTCCGCGCGGTTGCACCGATCTGCGATCGCATGGTCTCCGCCCCCCGCCGTCCCAGGGCTCGTCGCTCCTCATCGTTGGCCAGCAACTCCATTAACACAAGCGGCAACTCCGCCGGACCAACAATCCGCACCGCATCCGCGCTCTGGAACAAGCTCACGATGTCGCGAAAATTCTCCGTATGATTGCCCACTACGATGGCCACACCATGCTGCGCCGGTTCAATCATGTTGTGCCCGCCGCGCGGCACCAGGCTTCCGCCCACAAACGCAAGATCAGCCAGCGCATACAGGGCTGCCAGCTCCCCGATCGTATCCAGCAGCAGCACGCCGCCGCTCAAATCCTGGCCTTTCCACAGCGACCTCCGCCAGAACCTAATCGACATTTGTTCCAGCAACTCGGCCACGGCTGGAAAGCGCTCCGGATGCCTCGGCGCCAGCATCATCACCGCCCGTGGATGCTGTACCAGCAAATTCTCGAACGCCTTCAGCAGCAGTGGCTCTTCTCCCTCGACGGTGCTGCCGCACACTAGCACGGGACCTGCGCCGGTTGCGGAGATTGACTTCCGCAGCGCCTCCACAATCGCAGGCGAAACCGGTAAGGGCATGTCGAACTTCAAATTCCCCTTGACCCGCACGCGCTCCGGGTTGGCGCCAATCTCCTGCAACCGCACCGCATCTTGCTGCGTCTGCGCCAGAAACAGGTCCACGTTCGTCAGTACCCTTCGCAGCAGTCCGCGAAATCGCCGGTAATTCGGCCATGAACGGTTCGAAATGCGGGCATTCACCACCGCAATCCGCGCGCCAGCAGCATGGGCCAGGCCCAAGAAGTTCGGCCAGAACTCAGTCTCCGCCAGCACCACCAGCTGCGGACGCAGCGCCCGCAAATAAGGCCGGATCGCAAAACCGAAGTCCATCGGAAAATAGAAGACGCGTTCCTCGCCAAAGCGCTTTCGCGCGAGCGCCTGACCAGTGTCGGTCGTGGTCGAAATAAAAATCCTGTGCCGCGGCAAACGACGCCCCAGTTCCTCCACCAATCCGGCGACAGCCAGCACCTCGCCCACCGAAACGGCGTGAATCCAGACCGTCGCCTCGTCTTTTTCCGCCAAGCGAAGCCGCGCAGGCACTCGCCCCAGCCTCGCGCCAAAGCCCTTGCGGTACTTGCCATGGCGGACCATCTGGAAGAGCCAGTAAGGCAGGGCGGCCAACATCCCCACGCCCAGCGCCAGGCTGTACAGAAAACTGTAAAGAGAAGAGATCAAGTGCAGCCATTCTAACCTTCGTACAACTCACTGTCCTCGGTGGTTGAAGATTTTCACCTGTAATACACATGTGGGGACAGCCGCCCTCGGCTGTCCGTCGAGCGGAGCTCGACAGCCTCTTCTCCGATGCGGAAAAGCTGAGGGTCGCCCCTTAGCTCTATAATCGAAACATGCAGCCGGCTCGAAAAACTTTCCTTCGACACCTCTTGGCTGGCGTAAGCTCCCTCGCATTTTTAGTCGCATCTCTCGCTGCCAAAGACTTCGTCAAGCCCGCAGCCCAGCCCGCGAAAACCTACCCCGCGCACGACGACCACACCAACGAAAAAGTAGCCATAGCCGCCGACGCCTACGACACTCCCGAGAAGGCAAAGATATTCTCCGTGCACTTTCAAGAGCACGGATTCCTTCCCATCTTCTTCATCGTCACCAACGACGGCCCGCAACCCATCTCCATCGCCAACTTGCAGGTGACGCTCACCACCGCCAACCGCGACAAGCTGACCCCGACTGCGCCCGAAGACATCTACCGCCGCCTCACCAATCCCCGCACCAATACCAACCATCCGTTGCCCTTTCCCATCCCGCAGAAAAAGGTGAAGGGCACCATCACCCAGAAGGAACGCGACGAGATCGAATCCGCGCAATTCGCCGCCAAGGCTGTCGAACCCCACACCACGCAGTCGGGATTCTTCTTCTTCGACGTAGGCGGCATCGACGCTCCCCTGGCCGGCGCCCACATCTACGTAGAAGGCGTGAACGACGCCAAAGGGACGGAGTTGATGTACTTCGAATTGCCCATGGGAAAGTAGGCGGGGCAGTTCTCAGTTCCCAGTTCTCAGTAAAGACGTGGCGGGAAGTGAGACGCGGCGGGTGCCCCATTCTTGCCGCGTTCTTTGCGGCAAGGGTGGGGACTTCGACTTTCTGCTCACTGGGCATCAACGACGCCGGGTGCCCATTTCTCTTTTTTTGCGAGAAGTGGGCCAGGCGCGGTCGGTCCCTGGAATTGCGTTCCCAACGACAGGAAAAAAGTTGCTGCCCACAGACATCATCCTGGAATTCCCTTGACTTGGATTCTCAAAGCTGCAATCCTATTTCTCTGCGCATTAGCTCTTTTACATAAGAATAGCAATGAGATAACTACCGTAGCTGCAATATTTTACGGCGCGGCCCCTCGATTCTGCGCCACCTCCGCAGGAGCAAAGCAGCGTAACTCCCGTGAATGGAATATTTTGCAAGCAAGTGTTTTGCTCCCAATATTTTAGAAAGCTTCAGGCAGACCGCAACACCGGAACCCGCTGATTCCAGATATCTTACCCAGATCGATCTGCGATTTTTTTAATCCGGATCGCAGTCCATCGTGGGTTGGCCACTGAGCACTTTATAATCGCAACATGTCAACCACCGCAGACACCGCCGCCGTCGCCGCCCGCACAACCTACGAGCCGGTCATCGGACTCGAAGTGCACGTGCAGTTGCTGACAGCGTCGAAGATTTTCTGCTCCTGCTCCACGCGCTTTGGCGCGCCGCCTAACACGAATGTTTGTCCGGTGTGCCTGGGCATGCCGGGGGCTTTGCCAGTGCTGAATCGGAAGGCGGTCGAGTTTGCCGTGCTGGCGGCGATGGCCCTGAATTGCCCCATCCATGAGACTTCGATTTTCGCGCGCAAGAATTATTTCTACCCCGACCTGCCCAAGGGCTATCAGATTTCGCAATATGACAAGCCGCTGGCTGAGCATGGATACATCGCGGTCGGAGTCAGCAAAAAGAAAATCGGGATCGCTCGCTTGCACTTAGAAGAAGACGCCGGGAAGAGCCTGCACGAGGGCTTTCCGGACTCGGAGGAAAAGACTGCCATCGACCTCAACCGCACCGGGGTGCCGCTGATCGAGATTGTCAGCGAGCCGGAGATCGCCACTCCCGACGAGGCTTACGAATACCTGACGCGGCTAAAGGAGATCATCCTCTACACCGGGGTGAGCGACTGCAACATGGAGGAGGGATCGCTGCGCTGCGATGCCAACGTGAGCGTGCGGCCGCGCGGGCAGAAAGAGTTGGGTACGAAAACTGAAATCAAGAACGTGAACTCGTTTCGATTTATCCGCGAGGCGCTGGTCTACGAGATTGCGCGGCAGATCGAAGTGGTCGGGGGTGGCGGAAAGATCACGCAGGAAACGCGGCTCTACAACGCGCACGAGGGCAAGACCTACAGCATGCGCTCGAAAGAGCAGGCGCACGACTACCGATATTTTCCTGAGCCTGATCTGCTGCCCCTGGTGGTAGGCGAAAAATGGAAAGCCGAGATTGCGAAGACTTTGCCCGAGTTGCCGGAAGCGCGGCGGGCGCGGTTCGTGCGGGAATTTGGTGTGACGGAGTACGACGCGCAGGTGTTGACGGTTTCAAAGTCGCTCGCCGATCAGTTCGAGGCGGCGGCGAAGGCGGCAAAAAATCCCAAGCGGGTGTCAAACCTGGTGCAGAGCGAGCTGATGGGGCGTCTTAAGGCCATGGGCGCGGAAATTGAGCAGTCTCCGATCTCGATGAAGGGCGTGGCGGCGTCGGCTGATTTGGTCGAGAGCGGCACGATTTCGGGCAAGATGCTCAAAGATTTATACGACCTCAGCTTTGAGCGCGGCAAAGATTTTCCTGAAATTTACGAAGAAGAGGGACGGCCACAGCAGTCGACCGACACGTCTGCGCTGGAAAAGATCATCGACGAAGTCGTTGCCGCGAATCCCAGGCAGCTTGAACAGTACCGCGCCGGCAAAAAAACCTTGCTCGGATTCTTTGTGGGCCAAGTCGTAAAAGCGTCCAAAGGTCAGGCCAATCCGCAGTTGGTGAATGAGCTACTGACCAAAAAGCTTCAATGAAGACGTGACTGAAGTAATCTGATTCTGCGGTGTTTCTGCCTTTACGATGATTTGATGAAGATCAAGCTTGACCGCATTATCAGTATTGCGACGCTGGTAGCCTCGCTCGGAGCTGTTGTTCTGGTGTTGAAGAAGCCGGCTCCGGTGGCGCATCCGCAGAGTCCGGCGGCGATTGCGGCCAATGCCCAGTCGTTTGATCAGAAGATGGATCAGCTCGATCAGGCCGCGCAGCAGGCCCCGCCAGCCGCCGGCGGAAATTATTCCGTGGCACCGGCGCTGGATCCGCAGGCCGTTGCTTCAAGTTCCCCGGCGTCAAGTCCCGTTGCTTCCGGTCAGCCAAAGGCCGAGGTTCGACTCAACTCCGACGAAGTGGGCGCGGCGCTGGCGCAGGCGCTGGGAGCCGCTGGAGCAGGGGAGCTTTCCGGGGATTCGAATGCCGGGGGTGCAGCGCCTGCGGTCAAAGATCAGCAAGTCAGCTTCGAGGGCGACGTGGTCCACGGACAATTTCTGGTGGAGATCGCCGGTAAAGATGTTTGGGTCACGGTATCGGGTCACTTGGCTTCGAAAGATGGATACGCTACGTTTGAGCCCACGGAGTTCAAAGTCGGTGATCTCAACGTACCGGTTTCGCTGGTGAATCCCGCGCTGCAGAAAAAGCTGGCCGAGCAGCACGACCGGCTGAAACTTCCCGAATATGTGGGCGACGTGAAGGTGCAGAACGGCGAACTGGTGATGCAGCCGAAATAAACTGCGGCCCGGCGGGCCGCGACCGGGTCAGAGACCCGGTCCCACACGACCCGGTTCTACACGATTCTGGGCGGCTACTTTGGCGAACCAACGGCCGGACTCTTTGAGGGTGCGCTGCTGGGTTTTGAAATCGACGTAAGCCAGGCCGAAGCGCTGGCTGTAGCCCTCTGCCCACTCGAAGTTATCCATCAGCGTCCAGGCATGGTAGCCGCGGACGTCGGCGCCATCGGCCATGGCGCGGGCCAGCGCCTGCAGATACTGGCGGTGATATTCGATACGGCGAGTATCGTAAATCACGCCGCTGGCGCCGGGCGCGTCGTTGTAGGCGCAGCCGCTCTCGGTAATCTCAAGCTGCGGCCGGTTGTAATCGCGGGTGATGCGCATGACCATGTCGTACAGCGCCTGCGGCCAAACCTCCCAACCCATGTCGGTTTTCGGGCCCTGCTGTCCGCCTATCATCTTTACCGGGAAGAGCCACTGCTGGGCGTTGACGATGCGTTCGAAGGCGCCGGGGGCGGAGGCGATGGTGCGGTAGTAGAGGTTGATGCCGATAAAATCCAGCGGGGCGCGCATCTTGTCGAGATCTCCGGATTTGATTCCCATGACCGTCTCCGGAAAGAATGCAAGCGCTTCGGGATAGCGGCCCTTGAGGGCGGGCTCGAGGAACCAGAGGTTGGTGATGGCGTGAGCGCGTTCGGCGGCCAGTTTGTCTTCCTCGGAGTTCGAGGCGGGCTCGCACCACGACATGCTGAATGCGGTGCCGACGCGGGCCGCCGGACGTATTGCCTTCAGGGCTCGAAAACCTGTGCCCTGCGCCAGGTTCACGGTGTGCGAGGCGCGCAAAAAATCGATGACGCTCTGGCGTCCTGGTGCATGAATGCCTTCGAGATAGCCGTGGTAAATGAAGGCTGCGGGTTCGTTGAAGAGCATCCAATCGGACACACGGTCGCCTAGCGCCTGCGCGACTATTTCCACGTAGTCGGTATAGCGGGCGGCAGTATCGCGGTTGGGCCAGCCTCCAGCGTCTTCCAATGCCTGCGGCAAATCCCAGTGATAGAGCGTGATAAAAGGCCGGATTCGGGCTTCCAGCAGGGCGTCGACGAGACGGCTGTAGTAATCGATGCCCTTCGAATTCGCCGGGCCGGAGCCGGAGGGCTGAATGCGCGGCCAGGAAATCGAAAAGCGGTAGCTATTTAGGTTCATCGCCCGCATCAGGGAGATATCTTCGCGCCAGCGGCGGTAGGAATCGCACGCGAGGTCGCCGGTATCTCCATTCTTGATTTTGCCGTTAGTGTGCGCGAAGCGGTCCCAGATGGATTCGCCTCTGCCATCCTCTTTGCACGCGCCTTCGATCTGGTAGGCAGCTGTGGCTGTGCCCCAGAAAAAATTCCTGGGGAAACTTATCTCGGAGGAGGTATCGAATTGCATCGTGTGCGAACTGACTGGACTCGTAGAGTTCGCCGTGCGCGCCGCGGTCGATGATACGGTGCAACCGGAGAGCAGGCTGGCCGGCAGCGCGGCTGCGATGGCCGTGGCGAGAGCCGACTGCGCAAATTCACGGCGTGAACGACACAGAGTAATAGATGAACCCCTTTGAGAGACTTTATCAGCAGCGAAGCGGCCTGCGGCCGCGACCGGGTCCCTTCGACTGCGCTCAGGGCAGGCTCCGACCCGGTACCACATCAGAGATCCGGTCCCACACAAGACTTCCCGCACCTCGTCAATTATGCTTGATCAGCTTTCCGGTCGTCTGCCCCGTCAGCGAGTTGTATCGTCCGCGATTTCATTTTGAGCATGGGCAGACATTCTAAACTGAGTCGAGGAAGCGCGGTGCGTCTTTTCTGGTTAGGCCGGCAGATCCGCCGGAATCCGTGCGCTTTCTCAACCGATTATCCATTGCCTATTATCCCTGAGTGATTGAGAATTCCTGTGGCAGGCGATCCATGAGGCAAGAGCCACCTTCACTTTCCGCGTCGGGTTTTGGCAGCGCGTGGTTTGCGCTGTGCGTGGCATTCGCGCTGCATATTTTGGATGAAGCCACCACGGGCTTTCTTGCAGTGTATAACCCGACGGTGACCATCCTGCACCAGCGATGGGATTGGTTTCCGATGCCCAGGTTCGAGTTTCGGGAGTGGCTGACGGGACTGATCGTGGCTTGCGCACTGCTGTTCTGTCTTACTCCGGTGGCTGCGAGGGGCATGCGCGGATTGAGGCCACTGGCGTGGGTTTACGCCATGATCATGTTTTTGAACGGCCTGAGCCATACCTTGTTCTCGATTCTGGGACACACGGTGGCCGCGGTGACGTTTCCGCGTCCAGCGCCGGGATTTTATTCTTCTCCGTTTCTGTTCGTGGCGTCGCTGTGGTTGATGGTGCGGCTGCGGCGCACCGCCCGGGTGGATTTCCAATTGCCAACGTCCGAGTGAAAACTTGAGCACCCTGAGCGGCGCAGTTTGCCCCGAACCGCGTGCCGACGATCCTGCTATCATCTTGTGCGGAGCAACAGTTTCTTGGGGGGTAGTTTCACCGGGGCAGGCATTTGCGGAGCATCATGGTATGGAAGACGACGAAGAACTTCCTTATATTTCCGGTACAGGAGAAGGGGTCATGGAAGAAGGTCCGGGTATGCACGCGAGCGCGCGGCGCAATGAGGATATCGCGCTCGATCTGATGAAATTCGTCGCAATGACCACGGGGTACGGGCGGACGACCTCGTCCGGCGTAGGTTTTCAGGGCACGGGTTCGGCCTCGAAGCCTGACGAGTATGCGACGCAACTGCTGGAGTTGTACGGAAGGTGTCTGGACACGGTGGGGGGGAAGAAGTAGCCAGTACCTGGTACTCGGTACCTGGCACCCAATATCTTAGTTGCCGGGATCAGATTTGCGTCCCCAAAAAGAGGCCGCGGTCCACGGGCCGCGGCCTCTCAATTCCAATAACAGCCTTAGCGGCGGCCCTTCTTCGCCTTTTTCTTTGCTGCCTTTTTCTTGGCGGGCTTCTTTGCTGCCTTCTTTTTTGCGGGCTTCTTGGCTTTTTTCTTTGCCGGTTTCTTTGCCGCTTTTTTCTTGGCGGGCTTCTTAGCTTTTTTCTTTGCCGGCGTCTTCTTTTTTGCGGCCGGCTTCTTCGGGCTACCGCCGCCTGAGGTGGGCTTGGGCGGGGGAGGCGGGGGAGGGGAAGCGACAGGTTCGCTCATTTCCGGTTCGGGCACGCCGGATTCTTCTTCCTCTTCTTCTTCCTCTTCGAAATCTTCTTCCAGCGACTCGCTGTAAGCGCCAGTATCGCCGAACTCTTCTTCTTCGTCACGTCCGTACAGTGTGGGATCGTAAAGCGTCATTTTTCCTCCTGATCTTGATTGGCCTCCTGGCGCAAGGCCGCGCAAGGTTGCCGTACGAGAAATTAAAAAGACCACCAGAAAGCTCTGTGCTGAAACGGCGGGCGATTATAGCACGACGTTTGGTGCAGCCTGCAAGGGCCAAGATCACACCGGCCTGCTTATCCTGTTAACACACGGCGGGAGGGAATGGAAGGAAATTCTGCGCCGGCAACGAGAGGAAAAAGTGCTCGCTTTAAGTGAACCCGAGAAGCATAGGCACGGGCCAGGCTCCAGATCAGGTATCGGCTTGGTGGGAGGGGTTAGCGGATTAGTTGATGCAAACCCAGGGCCAGCCCGGCAAGAACAAGGGCCACGGCCAGGAGCACAAAACGGGTTTGGAGGAGCTTTCGTTGGACCTTGTTCATAGTTCAATCATACTCTTCGCCGGGTGCGGCGGATTGCAGCGGTGATGGGGCCTCCGCCCTAAGATTCATGAGACTAATGGGGGCTGCTGAACGAAGAGACAAACGAGTTTGGCGGATTACTGACTGGGCTGGACGATCAGGATCATGCCGGGCCGCAGAGTGGCGACGTTGTTGTTATTGCGCTTAAGGGCTGCGACCGTGGTTTTATAGGCGGTCGCGATCGAGTAAAAAGTTTCGCCGGACTTTACCTTGTGGTGGAGAACGCTCGCCTGTTCGGGTGAATCTTCGTCCGAGGTTTCCGGTGACTTCGCGGCTGTAGCTTTGCTGCTGGCGGTTTGCGCGGGTTTGTGAGTGCGTACTACGGGCTTGGATGAGCCTGAGGCCACTTCGCTGCTGGGCGAAACCGGCAGGTGCAGAGCCAGCACTTTCCTTCCGTGCAGGCTGTCGCCACGCAAACCGTTCCAGCGGCGGAGCATCGGAGCGGGGACGCCGAAGTTCTCGGCTACGGTCTCTACCGTATCGCCTCTTCGGACCTTATAACGAATGATACGGCGCGAGTAGGCGGCAGAGTCGAGCGGATGTTTGCCGGGCGCAACCGGAACAATGAGCCTGGCATCGGCCGCCAGTTCCGCTCCATCGAGGTGGTTCACTTCGGCGATGGACTTCGCGGTTACGTGGTAGCTGCGCGCCAGCGAAGCCAGGGTGTCGCCGGAATGCAACGTGGGATAGCGCCACCAGAGCCGCATGCCGGTGGGGATGGAGGCGATAGTGGTTTGATACTCCTCTTTCGTCCCGACGGGCAAATGGAGTTCGAAGGCACCCTCTTTTGGCGTGCTCAGGCGCAGCAGGCTGGGATTCAGTTGCTGCAACTGGGCCGGAGTCGAGTCCACACAATCAGCTACCAGACGCAAATCCACGGGGTAGTCGATGGTCACTTTGTCGAAGGCCAGAGGCTCATCCATGGAGACGTCATCAAAGCCATAGTGCGACAGATTCTTGGTCATGATGGTCACGGCCAGGATGATTGGCACGTAGTTTCGGGTTTCCTTGGGAAGAACGTTACGGCGGTAGAGCTCCCAGAAATCGGCGTAGCCGGTGCGTTTGACGGCGGCCTGCACGGTGCCGGGACCGGAGTTGTAGGCCGCCATGGCGAGATACCAGTCGCCGAACTGGGCATAGAGATCTTTGAGGTGGCGGGCGGCGGCCCGGGTGGATTTCTCGGGATCCTGGCGGTCATCGACCCAGAGGTTGTGCTGCAGGCCGTAACCTTTGCCGCGACTGCCCATGAACTGCCAGATGCCACGGGCGCCGACGCGGGAGACGGCGGTCGGCTGAAATCCAGATTCAGCCTGCGCCAGGTAAATTAGATCCTGCGGAACGCCTTCTTTTTTCAGGATCGAAACCATCATGTCGTGGTAGCGGCCGGAGCGGGCGAAGGCGCGCTCAAAGCTGCCGCGCCCACGATTGGAGAAGTAGCTGATGTAACCTGCTACCTGATCGGTCATCATGAGCGGCAGGTCGGAGTGGGTCGACTTTATCTCGGCTTGCGCCTTGGCTCGCACATTGGGATCGGCTGGCGGGGTGATGCCGTTGGTTTCGTCGATGGGCGCAGGCTCCGACTTCTGCTGCGCCTCGGAATCGGATGCCACGTCGCCGATGTCGACATGGTTGACGCCATCTACCACCCGGTCAAATTCCTTTTGCAGGCGATCGTCGGAGCGGATGTCCAGATTGCTTTCGAGCAGGGCATTAAACGCGTTGTCGAATTCCTGCCGGGCGGCATCTTTTCGCCCTGCCTGATAGTCGACCAGCCCGGCCTGGTATTGCTTTTCTACTTTGATGACGAGATCGCCGGCTGGATCGGAAGCTGGTGCAACCGATTGAGGCTGAGCGGATTGAGATTGAGCTTCACCTGCCGCTGGAGTTTGCGATTCGGTCTGCGCCTGGTTTGGAAAGACTTGCTGTGGCAGGGCAGGCTGCGAAGCCATTGCTAACGGCGCGGAAGTTAGCGCCGGAGCGGTCTTGGCGGGCAGCAAATTGACCGGCTTTTTTGCGGTCTGACAGGACGATGCGGCCAGAGCCATCGCGGCCAACGCCATGAGCCGCGCGACGATCCGTATTTGGAGTTTTGCAACTCGCATATTTCTCTATCAGATACGGATTTCTCCCTGGGTATTTAAGCCCCTGGTATTAAAGCCCGGTGAATTCTATCAAAAATCGTATCCCGGGGTCGTGCCCGGGTCAACGATCGAAAGTGAATTGCGCCCGTTACTTTGGAGACCGGTGCTTTGGTTACCCTGGGACGCAAGTTGTGATTGTTCAGACGGCGAAAGTGGCGCAAAGGTTGGAGACTGGAGATGAGCCACTGTCTGGCTTAGCCGTTCGAGTCAGACCCTCCAATAGTCGGGACGCCAGGTTTGGATCGACTTCTTGATGTCCGCCGGGGAGAGCTTTTCCGAGAGTGCTCTCGCGGCCAATACGGGCAGCTCCGCATCGGAGGCGAAACGCAATGCGATCAGCTGACCTTCAGTGAATTCCGGAATGCGCGGGCGCAATGCCTCGGGCAGCAGAGCGGCCAGCCGCAGCCGCTCTTCCAGGCGAATTACGCGGTCCTGCACCCGGAGGGCATAGGTGCGAATCTTCACGACGGCGATCGCCGCGGCTACTGAAATCAAAAAGAACGATGCCGAGTGCCAGCTGGGGCGCCAGACAAAGTGGATGAGGCCACCGATGGCAGTGAGACCGAACACGGGCAACACGATGCAGTGAAACAGGGGATCGAGGCGCGCGTGATTGGCGAGAGTCTGAGGCTTTTTTTCGGCCATGATGAAGGGGCTCCTGCGCGAACGGGACAGTGTAGCAGAGACCAGTTCTGAGTTGTCAGTTCTCGGTTCTCAGTAAAATCAAAACCGCCGCTGGGAATAATTTCGCCATTGACATTGACCAAGGCGTACCCTAGTTTGTTTGCTTTTCTGAGAACTGAGAACTGAGAACTGAGAACTGAGAACTGAGAACTGAGA